>Ga0163217_1045724_pt1 | contig 16142 bp, 18 predicted proteins | sample SynspAceP_FD_185933 | JGI IMG/M metagenome (GOLD analysis project Ga0163217, IMG submission 185933) | Saline lake microbial communities from Ace Lake in Antarctica - Synechococcus sp. Ace-P (PacBio error correction) | ecosystem: Environmental > Aquatic > Non-marine Saline and Alkaline > Saline ... | reverse complement strand
TTCCAACATTTCGATCGATCATGATCAAACGACCAATTCTTCAGGCTGCATCCGATACAGGATCGGACAGGATCATGGTTGTTGGATCCGCAAAACCGATTGACCAGACCCTTGTTGTTACACACCAGCACATGCGCATCTTTGCCCAGATTCCCGGCAATAACGGCTTCACCGCCAATGGTTTTCCAAGAACACAAGGCGAGCTTGGCCTGGTTTTCTCAAAATCGGTGGAATCCAGCAATGTGTCGCGTAAATTACACTGTTTCACGCTTTGAATTTGGCAACTCGATACCCAATTGCATTGCGGCGGGATAACGGCTACACGGGCAGGCAAATAGCGCCTCATCGACGGGCAATATCATCCGCCAGCCCGATAACACGGGAGATTTGATGCCTGGTGCTGGCTCCAACTCCAATGAGCGTGACAACGGGACCGGGGCGAAAACATTGATGATTTCACCACGCACCACAAAGCTTCCAGCACACCTTCAGCAGCCTTTGCATTTCTGCTCCAGTGCATAGTGTTCCAGATAGCCACTGGCAGTCGATTGCACCATGGCTCGGACAGAAGATGCAAAGATGGCAATTCATAGTCAAGCATTGCCCAGCAAATTCCGGTTCGCTTCACGGCTTGCGCGGCGACCAGGTTTGGGCTTGACCTTGGGCCACAGTTCACACGGTTTTGAGGCGCAGCCTGGGCACGTTGAGCTGGCTCCCTTTTGCAGGAGCGCGTGCGCCGGAGCTGTTCCGCAGCTGTTTCGCTGCATTGGCACAGGCGCGCACCTTGGGGCCAATGGATTGTCCTGACTTCTGGATTCTTGATTAAGGCGGCTTTCGTTGGCCCCAGGCTCCATTCGGCTGACTCATATTGATTCAAGCTCGGCTTGCTGTCTATAAGCCGGCCCACTCACATCTGCCCACTCACCCTCCGGCAAGTGTCTTCCTGGTCCCATGCCTCCTGCATTTGTCTTTTCCGTAATACTGAAGCGGGTTTCTGTGGAGCCGCTTGGTGGCCGCTGACATGAAAACAGGTCATTGCGGTCATCACGCGCACACGCGATTCCGATTATCCAGTTGGTTTTTGGACGGGATGAGCAATCTTTCTGAAAAGACGTGCGCCCAGCGCTTTTGCTCAAGCGCCATATGAGTCAGCGCGCCGAAACCGTAGGCCACCGCGGATCCAACACCAATCCCGCGGGAAGCTGGTTTCGTCAAATTCATCCAGCGGCGTGTCCATATGCGTGTAGATCCGCTCAGACTGCGGCGAAACGGACCCTGCAGCGGATCGGCCTCCAGGCGGTCAGATAAAGCAGCGAGAACTGGCCACCACCCAGATTCAGGCCGTCAAATAACCAATCACGGCCTTTGAACAAATCTCAAAGCAGCAACGGGAAGCAGATCAATGACATCCCAAACCACACCGCCAAGCCCCATCGGCAATGGACCAGTTGGACGTTCACCGGAAGTGCAACATGGTACCGGCGGCAAACACCATTGCCAGAACTGTATAGCCAAGTCGGCGCTTGAAACGATAAAAGACTTTGGCCAAACATCAGGCGCCAGCCCCAGATCGGCCAGTATTCAGCACAAGAAGAATGGGAGCAAGCCAAAAGAAGCTGCATGAACAGATCAGAGGCAATAGCACCAGCCGCACCCAAGGCATTTGAACCGTCCCGAGGCCGCAAAAATGAGGCTGGGTCCTGAACTGACCATGTCGCAAGAGCAGCTGCCGCAGCCGCCGCGCCGGCAATCAGAATCAGTTCCTGTGGCCGCCGACAGATTTTCGCCCAAGCAATAGCGAAAGCCACGTCGCTTTGAAATTTGCGGAGCTTGGTTGGCATAGGCCAATTGCTCTGCATTTTGTTGATCGGCGCATAGTCCACATAATTCAGTGCGGCAGCCGTGGGGCTTGAAAAGAAGCCAGCATTACGCATGAGACTTACCTGTCTGCTTGAATCGATATTGTGATTTTGAAACATTTTCTTCGGCAACTGATCAAGACACTGCCTGAAACGCGCGTCATGGCAATTTCCGTTTTGCCAGATCGTGGACCAACGGGCCACACGAACCCGCCATCGGATCGATTGATGGGGTGATTTAACGGATGCGGATCTTGCCCCGCACATTGCGCCGTCAGGCTCGTCTGCAGTTCAGATTACGCGCCTGGCACAACCCCGCCAATTCCTGCGGCTCTCCAAGGTGGAGCGCCATATCTTTCACCGCACATATATGGGGTGCCAATCTGGCCCAAAGGGAAAAAACCCGCCATCGGAAATGTCCAGCGGCAGCACATCGCGAAGAATGTCCGGGCCGAGTTCAAATTTTACATTATAGAGCCGTCGGTTTTTCCGCCACATGAGCCTTCGTCCCGGAACGCCCTCGCCGCCACAGCCTGAAGCGCGATTGGACCTGCGGTGCAGCCATATTACGAAACTTCGTGACCATCGCTCAACAAAACTGCCGCATCGCCGGCGAGGAAACCCAACGGAGCCCTGGCAAACTGGAGCGTGTTTTGACAGGGAATTGAGGCTGATATGTGGACTGGCCGAACCGTTCAGCTTGCTGCTGCCAAAATTACCCTGGGGCGCCACATCACGATAGATTTCCGAGCTAACACTATCAGCGAGGAATCATGAAAAATCCATGCTTGCCGGCTAGCGCCAATCAAATTCCTGCCAATAGCTTAGGCGGCGCACAATTGCCTTGCGGATTGGCAGGTGAAGCGCATGTACACGCAATTGTCTCTTTCAGAACCAGTGGGCGAAAGAGCAGCGAAAAAGTTCGTAATCATCCAAAACTGTCTGAAGCTGATTTCTGGCGGGCTTGAAGAAAACGGGCACCCTGCAGCCTGCGCAGCAGCGCAATAGTCTGGTAAACGCGGAGTTGGGCGAGAACACCACAGGTGCGGCCACGGGCTTTCGGCGTTTGGCCTCGAAGAGCGCGTAGAACAGAACCTTCCGCGACCCGTTCAAAGCAAATCCTTCTTCATCGATTAAAACCGTCCAAGCCCGTATCTGTTATCAGCCATTGACGTACAGCCTGCGAAAATCAGGTTCCCTTGATTGGCGGGATACGGGCCAAAAATCATTCACATTTTTCTGCAAAGAACCGGCGCAACAAAATCGGAATTGCGTGTTTGGGGCTCACCAACACCCAACGATTCTGCACTGTCCGCGGCGCATGCCCGCTCAAGAGCGCAGTTAGCCGCTGAAACGGCGCACCCTTGCAACACAAGAGACACCCGCACCCACCAACTTCACCATCACTTATTAGACTTATCGGGACTGGGCCGAACGCATAAACAATACCTGAAATACGCAGAACTAGCCTGGAATAGGTAGGGGCTTTTGGTAAGCGCTCTTTAACCAAAGAAAAAACCCGGATTGGGGACAATCCGGGTTTCATGCGCTGCCCAAAGCGAGAAGAAAGCAAGCGCAGTTTCCAGTTGTCCGCGAAGTTCAACCCGCCGGACAATTCATCCAGGAAAGATCAGGAGGCGTTGGCTGCCCTGACCAAATCAGGATAGGCTCGACACCAACCTTTCTTGCCTTGTCCATACCCATGGTTTCTTCTCCTCGGAAGGCGCGGCGATTGTGCCTTCAAGATGGCCCAGACTCAATGCCTGACGCTACGAAGGTGAAGTACGATAGCGGCAACACCAATGAACTGAACCCACATAAGTGGCATCGCTGTTGCTGAGCGGTACAATTCATCGTACCCCAGATACCTCGCAGAAGGTGGACCAGGGATTGCGGACAACATCATCGTTTTCAACTTGTCCAAGCATTTGCACGGCAAACACAACGATCGCACCACCAACACAACGATAATTCACTGACGTGAAGATGCCGGCGCAAGTGGCTCAGCAGTAACGATACCAGACCAGCCAGAAGCACCGTTGAGTGCCATGGTCACATCGTCCTCTTGTAGGATAATCTGTGTTCAGAATAACCGCAGTCACAACACCGCCACAGGCAGCAATGTTGATTGTGACGAATATGCGGGAAATTCTGTCACATCGCCGGATCGTACCCATCGCAAGTTGGAGGCACCGTTAAAGCCGAACCAGCCCAAGCCACAGAATGAAATGTGCCAAGCGTTCGCCAAGCGGGAATGGAGGAACCGGCATGTGGATTACCCTGCCATTTTGGACCGTATTTGCCAAGCGTGGCGCCCAACAGAATCGCAAACCGGGACAAAAGCCAGCCCCAACCGCCAACAGAGTGAACAGTGTGGAACCGGCAAAAAGTCGGCAGAAGCCCAAGACCGTCCGAGCCAGCCCAAGCACCCCATTCCCAGGAACCGTGATCGGATACAGAATACCGGTCGGATTGCTGTGAAGATAAGGAAAGGCCACAGTATTGAGCGCTCAGCCAGTTGTACCGACACGATGGAATTGCGGTTGCTGCCACAGAAACACCATCTGGGAAAAGAACAGTTCAGAGGCTTTCCAGAATAACCGTGCCCAAGATCACTGCACCAACTGGCTCAATCATCTTAGGTTGAAGGTGTTCCGAAAATACCGCCATCAACGCCGGAATACATCAGATTGTAACCGGACGATCCAAGAACAATCAGACCGGCAATTGAATAAAAGTGAGATATTTTTGGGCACTGATGAGACGTTTTTGGTTCCGCCACCATGCCAGCTTCCAGCATGGCCAAAGCAGCGGCCAATAAACATCACCAGAAACACCAATCAAAAAACAGCAGCGTGTTGAAGATTATAGGCTGTATCAGAGCCAGAGGCGTACTCTACTGCCGTCGCAGCTTCTGGAGCCGCCGCATCCTGCCAAGGGCCGCCCCTGCGCTTAAGGCGCCAGGACCCCAACAGCCAGGCCTGTTGTTCTAAAAGTTGAGACATCATGTTACTTATTCCTTGGGACTTGTTTCGTTAAACCACGCCTGCTCTACAGCGGCTCGAGGTCGCTTCTTGCACCGGTGCGGATGCGCACCGCGCTTTCAAGCGATAGAGAAAATTTTGCCGTTCACCGATCTGGCCGGTTTCGCAGCAGTGCGCGATTGACCGTCGATAGCCTGTTTCAGCCACGTGTCATTCACAGCCACTCAATTTTCAAAACTGTGCAGAAAACTAACCGCGTATTCCAGTACCGCGATAAATTTCGTAAAATGCGCCCTTTTTGCCGTCCATACCCTTTGACTTCCGTTCACCGTCAGACCCCTGTTACGCGATGCCTGTCAAAGCATCCGCGCACTTCATTCGAGCTTGAACGGCCTTTGATGATCCGCCATGATGATATTTCATATACTCACTTCCCGTTCGTTGTTCGGTTGCTGCCTCAAAGGCCTTGACGCCTTATTGGTCGGGACACTTCTAATTCACGCTCTGCACGACGCTGATGCGCATCGGACAAAGCCTCACGAACCAGATATTCCAAAACATCGTTGCCAAAACGGGAGAGCACGACAACTTTTTTGATAAAGTATTGTTTTTATTTAAATCTTTAGGAAAGGATAAGCGACCGGAAACAATTCAAAACTGACAACTTGTCGCAGTGTTTGAATAATCGCAATTCTCCGAAGGTTCGCGCCTAAAAAAACAGCAAGAAATTGAATCTGCACATATTTTAGGCAATCCGCCGTATCAGGCCCTTCCTGAGCAACAGAATGAGCAATCAGGTGCCACTCTGGCGTAGAAGGATCCGCGGCAGAATCCGCGCCGCATTGGAAGAGCTTGGACTGTCCTAACATAGAGCACCAGGTCATGCGCTCAAATGGGCGTGGAACCACATGGCATGATCCAAAAAACTGGCCATGCACCCGCCGGTAAACATGTTCAGGGCGAGCGTGGGCCAAACAAAGATGTGTCCAGCAATGTCATTGTCAGACATATAGGCCAGGGCCGCATTTTTGCAGCGCCTAGTCATCCGGCAATGGGCTGACTGCTTGCGCACCCCATATCTGCTGCCGGGCGGTAGTTTTTCACGGCTCAACATAATGGGCAATCAATCGGCCGAAATTCAATCGGCCGATCCGTTCCCAGTAGCGTTTGACCGGCTCTGGGGAAAACATTCGGGCGGCTCAGCATCATGGCTTTCATTTCTCAGCTTTCGCCCGGCAGCGTCTCAGGCCCGGAACAATATCCATATCCATGTCTATCTGATGCTCCAGCCTTCTTCAAAACGATCTGAAAGGAGGCAGACATGATAAAATTTTCCTTGCCGTGCTGAAAAGCAACGACACGCCGTGTTGCCAAAAAAACTCTTCCCATCACGCACCGCTCAATTCATAGAAGATCGGTAGTGGGATCACCTGGACGCAGGAAATTAGGCCGTTGCCAGCGAATGGCCAATTGTCGATTCCGTGACAGGTCCTGGAGGCTGCCACCAGCGCCTGACCATCACCTGCCGCCGTAAAAAACCCGTTGCCATCCAATTTTAGCCGGCTTTGCCCCCGATAGCGATCCGGCCCAATCTTGCCTCCAGACAAGGATCGAACATCTTACGGTCAACAGCAGAACCATATTTGGCCACGCGTATCGGTGTTTCCCCGGTCATTGCGCTTCTTCCGATCAGACCCGCTCATACAATTGCTCCTCCCGCTAAACCATTCAATCCGCAACTCTTTACGGCAATTCTGGCAGGCACATGTAACAACTGTCTGACAAAAACAACGCCAATCCGCCATAGGAAAATCTATACCCTGCGTGAAGCCGGGCTAGAAAACCCATCTTTACTAAAAGAGAAATTATGCAACGCGGAAACAAAGCTACACTGGCCCAAGTAAAATCAAAGCCGATCTGACCGAAAGAACAAACTGCCAAACAACCTTCGATGTGTCATTGCTGGCGCCGGATATGCTGGCCTTGCCATTGGCGCTGGCCTTGAAGACCTCTGCTGCCGGAATTCAGAGTTTGCAATGTTGACCCGCGGCGACCGCGCCAAGGCATCCAAGGACCAGGCGCTCATCGGCCGATAGCCGCCTTCTGGAAAACCTGTTAGTGCCTGGGGTATTTGAGATGAGATGCTTGCGTCCGCCACAACCCATCAAAACGAAATGATTGTGACTGACAGCGAGACGGGCGATTGCCGTGAGCCGTCTTCCTGACCTTTTGAAGGTCCTGAAGCCATGGTGCACCAGAAAGTGCCGCGGCCCGATGCAGCTTCGCCCTTCGCCCATATTGGTGCCAAACCAGACAAATGGTCCGCGCACGCAAGCCGGGAAAACCGCAGCATGGGCTTGGCATTTCCTGCCCCAGATCGCGTGACCCATTTCAGCGAAACGGCCCCTTTCAACAGCTGACGCCTCGATAGTGGCAAAAAACCATCAAAACCGACTTTTAAATCGCTGCGATGGCGTGCGCTCTGCCTTGCGTGAAACTCTCCGGCATTCAAAACCGTGGCTGGCAATATGGTCAAAGCGCCATCGTCTGCACCATTGGCCACACCGAGCCGCATAATGGTCGGGCATGGGGAGCATTTCTGCCTGCCGGGCCTTTCGCCATTCTGCCATTTGCCGTCAGATGGAGAGCAGCATCGTTTCCCTCCACTGGTGTGGACGGAGGCCAATATCGAACGCACAGCGCCTTCGTTTTAAAGGCGACGAGTTTACCTTCCGCATGGAATTGGAGCGCCGCAATTGGCCCATGAGCTTGCACTCTTTCGGTCCTCAGCCCACGACAATGCTTCCATTGGGTCTGATGGTCGCCCGAGATTTTGTCAGGCCCACGTTTTGCTTTGCTGGGAGATGCCGCCCATGGCATTCATCCCATGCCGGCAGGGTCTCAATGTGGGCCTTGCGTGATGTCGCGGGCCCTGTCAGAGACAAATTATCGACGCCGCCCGGGCTGGCGTCTGGACTTACGCGCAGAAGAATGTAACCCTGGAACAAACACAGCCCGGGCGGCAACGCTGCGCGCCGTTATCCTAGTGACTTCTGAGCAGTGGCCGCATGGACCCCGCAGAACGACAGACCCATCTTCATGCAAACCGCCCTTTTCTTCCCAACAATCTGGCGCGCGATAACGATCTGGCACGCACCATAGGCCTTGCCTGGTGGATCGCATGACCCGGCCTCCAAAAAAACGCTTTCATCGGAGAAGCCGCAGGAATTTTTCTTCACAGCCCAACTCCTGCGTGGCGAGGCCCATCATAGGATAATTGCAACACCGACTCGCTGCCTATAATTTCCGGGATCTTACGCAGGGCGGGCAAACATTTCTGCCAATGAAGGGCTGGCGTCAAGCGCCACGATCCCTCATGGAACTTGTTCGAAAAAGCCCCCGGACTTTATTGCTCGTTCCGGTTACGATGGGGAACCAGCCCGACAGGTTGGGGCAAGCAAAATTGTTCCACGCTTTTTACAAAGAACGCTGATGGTTTGGTCACCAGCCACACTGTCTTTGGGGAAAACCCGCAATCACTTTTCAAACTTCACTTATAAAGGTCTCCACGGCGAAGCGTTTTTGATTCCGGCAAAAGCTGCGTTCGAGCGCGGTGAATGGCCACCTTATGTCCTGTTGGTGGGTACAAAACGACCAAGACACCAGACTTGGACAGAAGCGTCGCAAGGTTGAACACCTCCACGACCACGGCCACAACCCCACATGCATTCAACTTCAAAACAGGCGTTTGCATGCGCAGGGGCAATCGATAGCCATCAAGCAATAAGGACCACCTGGCATTGTCTGAATCGGAAATTGCGGCCCGCTCTAAACCACTCTCGTGGTTGCGGCTTGCTTCGCTCCAGACATAGTTAGGATTATTGAGCTTTTCTGAACGCGCAAACAGAGATAATTTTGTCACCTTAGCGACCCCAATGGCATTTGCTTGCGATTTGCCTGAACTAGCCACCTGCATGACCGTGTTTCGCCGCCGGATTTCTGGATTGTAGTCGGTTTCATCTGATGCCACGCCGCGCCGCGCTTGCCGAAATTATTACCGATTTCCGGGTGGCACGTTTTTCTTCTGCTTCATCCGCCGCGTTGGTAACCGCGCCTTCGGCCTTGTCAAATGATGGTCCGAGGCGCCCGACAAGCTTGGCCCGTTTCCAAGTTGAGCTGAAACCACTTAGAAATCATCGCGGTTTTCAACGACAGACATTGGACTTCCGCGTTTCAGTCGTCTTCCCAAAATGATTCGGTATCGCTGGCCACATGGGTTCATCCGACCACAATTTTGGCGGCCGCCTTTAATCTGGAAACCATTTGCCGTTTCACAATTCTCATCGCCCGAAATGCTCTGCGCAGGCGTTGCCACTCAGCACAGCTAATTTTTAGATCCGATTGGGACGATTTGAGATTAAAACAAGGACATTCTATTTGCTGATGCAAAACAGGTTTCAAGCCTGCCTCGAAAAACGGGAACAGGGCTTGGATCCGGTCAAAGGAACGGCACCCTTTAGTTCGCCGCAACGGCCGCTTGCACGTTCGCATCGCTACTTATAAAAGCCGGTCGCTGCACGAATGGTTTGGCGGCATTAAAAGGATGCGTCTGTGACCCAGCCTGGCAAAGGCAACAATGAGACAGTCTCATTCGTTTCCCATGAATTCTGGCACCTGAAAACGGAACTCCTTATATTCCGGCGCATGTAGAAGCCAGGGTTGGCACGCGGCCTGCTGCAAACATGATTCGCGCTTTTCAAACTCGGCCAGCGCGCGGCCCGCCAAAGTCTCACAAGGCTTTCGAACAGCTTCTGAGTGCGTTCCGTTGAGACCAATTGCCCGCCCAAACCCGTGAAAAAAATCCATTGCATGGAATGGCGGTGCTGCAATGAGGAACCAAAGCCGATCCAAACCGGCACTTTGCAAAGGAGGGAATAAAACCCGAGGCTAGGACGCAGGCCACGGCACTACCCAAATTTGGTGAGAAATGATTTGCCGTTTGCCAGGGTCCTGTCTGCTGATGCACGTCGCTTCAGGCATTAACCGGCTTTCGGCAATGCAACTGGCGCGCAGGAAGACCCGCCATGGGGCGGGACAAGTCCGCCGCCAAACACACGAAAAATTCCTTTGCAAGCAGTCGGGCCGACAAAACCCAGCATGAAAAAGGGCCGATTTTCCTGTCCAGCCATGCAACAGACCACCGTTCTTCGTTATCCGCTGTAACTGTTGCGGGTTCCAAACACATAATAGCGAAGGTGTCTCATCCTTCGGCGCATTCGTCGCGTTGATCATGTCCTTTGCATCATCAAAATTCGAGCCCCTTGCGATAGGCCACATCCATCGCTTCGCGCAGCAGACAATCGCTGTCGCCCGCTTTGCGTTCATGGCCGCTTCCTTTGTGACAAGGAACGGCTTCGGGGGCGGCGCTGCAAAACCATGTTTTGAAGGGTTGTTTTCGGCCAAGTCAGCGTGGTGCGAGAATATTCCAATCCGGACCAGCATCGAAGGCGCTTTCCAGGCGTAAGGACTCACCATGTGTCACATTCCTGCTTAAACGAACTTCGGAAGGCATAGGATAATGTCATATTGAACAAAGTCAAGCCACCCCGTAAGGGTATTATGCGGTTGATGCAATCAATTTGGCATTAGGATTGATGGACTTATCTGGGAGAAATTATGGAAACAGGACAGTCAAGGACGCGGGAATTGGTCTGGAACCATCCCACGCTTTCAAAATTGGATCGAGGTGCCTAAAGCCTATTCAAATAGCACGAAGACTTCTATCGGAGGGCTTGCCACCATTGATCTGGATTGCCCGCGTTAGTTTTGATGTTCTGGCCACATTCTGCGATTTCCCGGTCTGGACCCAGCAGGATTGGCTGACAAAAATTGCTGGTCGGCCGATTCAAAACCTGTCCAGCTGCGGCCCCGACATGGAGAAGAAGAAATTTCTGGAACGCCGCGAAAGATGAGGCAGACCGACGCCTGAAAACGTCTCTTTCTCTCAGATGCTTGGCGAGGAACTGGGCACGGCGGACTTCGTGTTCACGTCAAAGCTGGTGGACCACATGATGGCTCCCTCCAGCGAAGTGAATGGCAAAAGCGTTGGGCGACAGATGCGAAAAATCCGCAAAACAACATGCTGGACTCACCATTCACCGGAGTGGTGAACGCGCTGCAGGTCATCACACAACAGTGGCTGCTCTGCAAATGATCCGGCCGCCGCCACTTAGCAACGGCCGCAAATCCGGGCCTCTTAGGATTTCTGCCGCGCAAACCCATCAGTTCGATTGCCGCTTCAGTTCCCTGATAATTGCGATCCAGCCTGCTTTGCGGCATCAGGCTGAGCCTTTGAGTCTGGATCCGCCCATCACGACCGGCACAGCAAAGTTGCCCCGCCGACAAAGGCCAACTTCAATGCGGGCAGGTCTTCAACAAGGCCGAAAGGAATTGAAATCGCACCAGAACAAGACCGCGATAACAACATGACGGGTTCTGCACAATCATCAACACCAGGTCACCCAGCCCAATTTGCCGGAGGAACTGTTTTCAGTCCCAAGTGCGAAATTAACCCAATTCTTCGGTCTGATGCAGGGATTCACGATTCCTGCTCCTGAAGGGCTTCTTCAATCAGTTTGTCCCAATTTATTCATCACCTCTTCCTTTCAGAAGATCTTTCAATTTCTTCACGCGCATGCATCAAGCCGGGTTTTTGATCGTTTCCCACCGGCACATCAAGTGCAAACAGCAAACTTCGGCGGACGGCTCATATCGTCCAGATAGAACAGGGGCAATTGGCAGCACCATGAGTGGGCGGCAGAGCCTCAATGGCGGCGCGAACCCGCCGCAAGCATCAGAGGCCTCATCAAAGTTCAGGGGACTTGCTGGCCTTGGCAGCGACATTCACTTTCCAACAACCCAGTTCTTGCTCCAGCTTCCGCCTGATGTCTTTCCCTTATCAGCCGCAACATTTTTCGAAGGTGGGAACAATCCGCTGTTAGCCCAGGGCCGGGAAACTCATCGGGTTCACAGCAAGTTCTTGACAAAGGCACCACAGAATAAATATCTATCCAAGCCATCCTGAACCGCATCTCTGGCTCTTACCACGCAATTAAGACACCAAAAGTCGGGATCTGCGTGGCTCAACACACGCGGACCACCGCAATGGCTACCAAAATCGGGCAAACAAGGCCTGACACTGTCTCCACCAGGCTTAGGCGCCTGGGCCCAACAAAGAATAATCAAATTCACCAGAATTGCGGCTTTTGCGTGCGCATTCACACCTACTCATCACTTCCCGTTTCTTGGCTAAGATAAAGGTCGCGCCTGTCAGTCCATTTCGCGATACAACATCCGGACCAGCGATTATTTTTGCAGGTCAAAATACCATTTGCACTCTGCGCACAAGATGATGGCACCGCAAAAGCGTAACGGTCCCACGCATCCATTGGCATCACCGCGACCGATCAGGCTTCGAATTATTGACCCTACAAATATACCCGACTTCACCATCATTGGCAACCGTACATCGCGTCAAAACGCCAGAATCGGTAAAGCGAGAAAGGATCGTCCGGCGGGACATCATTCCGGTCGGGCCCACACGCCTAAGCACCGTCCCAGCACCAGGCAATCATCCAAATGTTAAAGTCTGCAACGCCTGTTTGGTCCATCCCGGCCTTCGCAGCCAGACGCGCTCTGAGGCAAAATGCCATTCGGGCCAATAAATGTTCACCAGATTGCCACGCGCTTCCCCAAACACAGCCACCCATCCCCGCAGCACCATCATGCTGTGGTGAACGGAACGTTTCCACCTTCGGTTCCCACGCGCCATAAAATCCCACCCGCATATGAACTACAAATTCAAGCTCCGCGAATGACAGTGGTGGGCTTCACCTTTGCGACATCCTCCAATTTAGTCAAGTTACTTGAACAGGTTGAACCGCAAGCCATAATTGTCAATAACTGGAACATAAAACTTAACAGAAAAAACGACACTCATGAGACAAAACGACCAGTCCTTCTTCTCACTCGCAACCTTCGCCTACGGCACCCCTTGACGGCAAGGCCAACCAGATCTCAGAGCTGCCAAGGTCACCGACAACATGCCAGCTCGATCTGGCTGACCAAGAGGACCGACGCTACATTCCTCATGGATAATGCACACAGCACAACACTTCTCTGATCCCAGGTACATCGACGGTGACCACCAATGACTGAAAATCGCCTAGTCAAGGTTCAATAGCAAAAAAACCAGCGCTCAAAAAATACACGTTCCTCATGGCTTGCCACATACGCTCTCATCCCCAATCCGGGACGGAAGAACAATCTACGCACCGCATCCGGACCAATAAAAAACCATTTAACACAGACTTGGACTAAAACCGAAGCTCTCAAAGCAAAGACGCCCGAGGCAGCCTACGGCCGCATGAAGCCCGCTCAAACAATCTATTGAGATCTTCAAATATCTCAAAGAAATTAGCGGGCCCACCCCTAAGACCAACGCCTCTCCTCTGCGCCCACGCCATCACGAGGAGCATGTGATGCTTGGCAATAGGTACGCAAAGAGCAGTGCGTTTGACCACCATATCCCAGCGTGGCAAAACATTTTCCAAACTCACACCTTTAATCACACACCCCTGCTAAAGGAAATATCCAAAAAAATGAAGTTCTCACCGGAAAAAAACTTGCCATTAACTCTGCACTTCGCTCCACCACACACTACATCGACTCATTTGGCAAACGAACACTGGCATGAACGTCACTCCTCATACATTATAACACACAGGACCCACAAGTAGCAAACAATATCGAAAGCCGTAAAGACGGGGCACCGAATTATCAAGGGAAATAATGGCACACAAAATCAACGAGAGCCCCAAAAAAAACACCCCACAAAACCCACCAACACAAAAACAACCACACAAAAACACCAACCCAAACCCCCACCAAACCAAACCCCCACCCCCAACACCAACACACCCCACCACCCCACCCGCAAACACAAAACACCCCCACCAAAAACAACAACACCACCACACACCCCCACACAAACACCCACCAACACCCAAACCAACACCACCAACACACCAACACCCCAAACACCAACCAAACCCACCACCCCCACACCACACACACAACAACACCACCAACCACCCCCCACAACCACAAAACACAAAAAAACAACCCACACCCCCCACACCACAACCACAACACCAAAAAAAACACAACAACCACCAAAACCACAAAAACGCTATCTTCCGTTGAAAAAGTAGAGGGCGCCCAGCGGGCGGATTGGCCAACATCATCTTATGAGCCCGGAACCTTTCACCTATCAACAGTCCAGACGCAAGCCGTTGGGCACAATAAACGAAAGAAATATAGACCCCGGCAACGCAGCGAATTATCTCTAACCATATCAAAAGTCACCGGCATCTCCGCGGAGTCGGGTGATACTCCCAACTGTTGCACCTTTCGGAAACCCGCTCAGCAGGGACGATTATAAGCCCTCACCATCAGCATACCGAGACAACAGCAATACATCACAACCAAATTCCGACTATGGATGATTCGCTACTTGGAACTCGGAACGGTGGCCGCGCCTTAGTGCGAACGCCATGGCGCGACAACACCACAAGCGCGATCCTCGCTATTGCGATCCACGCACCGGAACCGGGGCCCGGGCCACCCCCAAGATCATCCATCTTCTGGTGTTGGACCGCTGCCTAATTTTTACAAACATCCAACCGCCCGGACCGAATTACCTCCTCCTCCACATTCCGGCACTTTGCCCAATCGACTCTTGGCCGCACACCCAAGCCACTTCTCTGGCATGGTCGAGCAGCATAATCCGCAATTTCCTGCATGGAAGAAAAAGACCCTCGCCAATTGTTCTGCCCGATGAGTCGCAAAACAGCACTCGTCCCATTGCTGCTCAGTGAAACTGCCGGAAAAAGACCGATGGAAGTTAGCGACCCTTGCGCGCCCGCTGGAGGTAGAACATACCCCAATAGACTGATGGGTGTGTTTCAGGTAAATCCCCGGCAAACGCATCGGCTTCAATCTCTGGTCATCGCCACCGACGCCCGTCAATTTCCCAAAAAACTGGACAGCAACCAAAGTATAGCCTATGATACTGGCACGACAGCTTCAGCGCACCTCAAGGATAATAACCGAGCAACGCAAGCACGGCTCATCTGTCCCTTCACATCTAGAGACGCAGATGAGGGCTCGTTTTCGACGAAGCTGTCCGCAAGTGGCCACTTGACATCTGAATGGAAAGCAGAACGGCAAAAACCAGCTTCGCGAAAGGGGCATAGCCCTGTTTACCCATAAGGGCCTTTACAGATCGGCTATATTCTCGCAGATTCTCATTTCACCTTACACTGCGTCACCGGCGACAGCACATCAAGGGTCAACTTTTTGCCCGATTGCCGCCACCGGGCTGGCTGCAAACGGGCCAAAACGCAATAAGGCCGACACCAGAGCTTCCAAAGCCGCCCCCTTACTATTTTCAGGGGAGTAGGGGCAATAACTACCCGGGACCGGCTGCACACAGACCCCTGTCCGAAAAAGCTCGACCGACAAATCCTGAAGCCTCAACAGTTGGAATAGGACCCCCAATACAATTTCCGACAAAAAAACTGAGGGAAGAACCGAAGCAACAACCTCGCCGACTGGCCCTTCCGTCCCAATGAGCACTGAAGGTTGCCCAAAAGACGGAAGTCACCATGGCAGGCATCAGACACTGGCGGAAACTTCCTCATCCAAAATCCAAAATGGAAAGCCAAAGGAAAGTGCCGGGCCTTCTATGGTCATTGGCGGAAAGCAAAGGGATCGATGTCCACCCGGCAATGGATGGAGCGGATTATAATTTTCCCAATGAGCTTTGGAGCCAAGCGGCTGGCCGCCTCACAGGGATATTAGGGACCCAAACCCCGCAGCCAATAAACGTCCGCGGAGTTCCGGACCAGAAAATCCCATTCGAGGTCCGTATGGATACCCAATCAACCCCCCAATGCAAAAGCCCCTTCCCCACCACAGCCTAGGAATTGTTGTGAGGGGGGGAACATGGAAAGATGCGCATTGGAAAAAGTTCTGGAAAAGGGCCCTTTAACGCCAAAACCCCAACAAGGGGGAAAGGCCAGACCCAAAAAAACAAAGAAAAATTTTGGCCCAAGGATTTTTCTGCCCCGGCTTTGGATTCAGGGGCTTTTCAACCCGAGATTATATTGGGACTTGGGGGCCCATTTAACAGTTCGAGGTTTTTGACTGAAAAACAATCTCTTCTTTCCTTTTTTTG
>Ga0163217_1066917_pt1 | contig 16143 bp, 24 predicted proteins | sample SynspAceP_FD_185933 | JGI IMG/M metagenome (GOLD analysis project Ga0163217, IMG submission 185933) | Saline lake microbial communities from Ace Lake in Antarctica - Synechococcus sp. Ace-P (PacBio error correction) | ecosystem: Environmental > Aquatic > Non-marine Saline and Alkaline > Saline ... | reverse complement strand
GGAGCCTCGGCGGGGTAGTCGTCCACTCCGGCTGCCCAGCAAGGGCTGCAGGGGAAGGAACAGGAACACCAGAACGGCCAAGGCCGACAGGAGTCGGGGCAGGAGCGGCGGCAAGCGCACGATTGACGATGGCAGGGGCGGGCTTGACTTCAGTCTGCCTTTCACTCGGCCAGGCTGTCGCGGTGGAGGATCTGAATCACCTCAAGGATTTTTGCTGCGCTCTCGACTCCGGCAACTTCAGCTGCAGCGAGAGCCGGTCGAGAAGGAAACCTGTCATCGGTGTTCGACACCGATCCGCTATGAAATCCAGTTGGGCCGCCCACAGCCAGGGCGTTTCGCGACTTGCTCCTGGTTGAGGGCAGGAATGCGGCAGAGACGAGAGCCTCTATGCCTCATTGCGCAGGATCTTGCAGGCAAATCATCGAACATCGTCGCGATTGGGTCTGCTCCGGCAGGCTGGCGAAGGGGGATTTCGGTGATCGAGTGGCTGCGCAGCGATTGGCTTCCTCCAGGCCCATGGCTCCGTCACAGGCCACCGCCGCCAAGGCGATCGCGGCGAATCCCTTGCTTGGCATTCATGGCGAGATTGGGTGCAAAAGGGCATTCGCTGTTAAAACCTGTCATGCCAGGCCCCCTGGGTGCTTCATGTTGTCAGCGTTTGCACGAACGCGTCGCCCTCAGCTCGCCCGTCAACATGCAGCCCACGTCCGTTTGAACGGCCTTCCGGCCCCCGCCGCGGCCTGCCTGGCAGCCGGTCTGTGGGCCTGCTTGCTTTGGCCTGATCAACCAGGCCAGCCGCCTGCTGAACCAGGCCTGCCCTGCAGGGCGTTTCTGCCGTGCTCGCCAGCCTTGATGGCCGTGGGTGATGCTGTGCCCGCTCTTGGACCCGGGCCAAACCGAAAGCACCGGAACGGGTGTCCCTGGAGGGAACGGAGGCCTTGGAGTGATCCAAATGGCCTGCAGAAGCGCTTGGGCTGCCGAGCTGAGCGGTGGAAGGCGGGCTGCTTGCTCCACGGCCACTCCAGCGGCCAGTGTGCTGATCCATTGGCAAGGAGTGGGCGATCCTGCGCGGGGGGGGCTTGCAACGGAGCGGGCTGGCGGCCCGGGTGCCATCAGCGAGAGGTCCCGCCAAACCCGGAAAGCGATCTCCCCTGGTGAACCTGGCGCTTCTCTACCCGGGCCGGCCAGGAGTTCACTGGCCTACCGGCCGCACCCCTGCCTTCTGGATCCAGCCGATCGGCGGCGGGCGGCTTGGCTGGTGCTCGGTGGCTGTCACCCGCTGCTTCAAGCAGGCCGATGAAACCTGGCTTTAGGGCTGACGGAGAAGATCAGAACGTCATGGAGGCCTGGAGCGGGGAAGAGCGGCTGCCCGCCGATTCCCCTGTCGGGATCTTTTGCCGGCGGATAACCTGAAGCTGGGATTTCCCCGGAACCCCCGGTGTCGTGAACACGGCGAGACCCTTCCCATCCACCTTGCCGTTGAGGCAACCTCCACTTGCGTGGTGACCTGTGGTTGGCCTTCGCGACGAAACACCCACGTTTCCCCGGGCCCGCCACCGACTGGTCAGCCCGTTGTAGGAGACAATCGTTAGCCGTCAGGCCTTCCGCCCGGTTGGCGCAGGTCGCAGCCGGCCGGAATCAAGGCCCACTTTCATCGAGTTGCAGTTCCAGAGACTGGCCAGCACTCCTGGTTTCCATCTGGGCAACGAAGGCAAGGCCCGTGCTGAGCCGCTGGCGTGCGCTTGTCCCAGCGGGTGCGCTGGGCCATTGAACCGGCGTCCTGGGAAGGATCCACCCCAAAGTGCACTGGAAGCTAAGCATCGATTCACTTCGGTGGCGGCGGTGTTGCCTTCCAGGGCGGACGCTGTAGGGGTCTGCTCCTGCTTGTCTTGAGTTCGCCGGTCCCTTTTGACCGGGCCGGGGGCCTTGAGGAGCCACGGCCGCTTAACCCAGTCGGCCTGGGCCACCTGCAGGTCGATGGCTGGAGTTGGACAGCCGGGTGCGGCCCGCAGCTCCAGTTTGTTCCTGGTTCCAGGCAAGAACAGGGCGTGATCAGCCGTTGAGGCGGGAGAACGATCAACCAACATTCGGACCGGCGATCGATGGGATCCTTGCCGGCTGGGGATTCCAGCGCAGCACGATCCCCTTTGAAATCACCGAGGTCTTGGGTCCGGCCGCCTGAATCTTTTTACCTTCCCCTCGCTGGATCACTTCGCCGTCGTTGATCCACGTGCGCTGGTGGCGGAAATGTTGTTATTGCGGGCTTGCCTTTTGCATTAGATCACGCCCGGGCTGTTTGACCTGGGCATTTTCCGCTTCGAGGTCATAGCTGGATTCAGGGTGATCAGCGACCAGGCAGGGCGGCCTTTGTCATCGGATTGGCGCAGGTTGGAGCGGACTGAAAGACGAACGTGCGTTTCTGTCTTCTTTTCTGGCGTCCGGGTGCATCCGTAGGAGGCGTAGCCGCCCAATTCGGGCGATCAGCAGCAGGGATTGCCAGCGGCCCATCCTCATTTCCCCGGGCTTCCAAGCGGGGCCATGACCGGCTTCAGGCTGGGGCAAGGGGAGGACCCTCTTCGAGAACGCCCAGCGCAGTTTGCTCCAACAAGTGCGACGCAGCGCCACTGGACAGTGGGGCTGACGAGTTGCTTCAACATCCTTTCGCGAGATCGGGCAGCAGGGGCGCCAGGAGCAGGCCCATGCCGGGCTGGCCTCCAGAACGACATAGAGGATCATCGGCCACCTGCAGGCGACCGTCCCCCTGTTTGATCCGGCTCCAGGGCGCCTGTTCGTTGAGGTTTGCCGTTTAGCGGCGATCGCCAGGTTGCAACGGCGGGCTTCAGCGGCCTGACGGAAGTCCAGGCGCTCCTGCCAGCAAGCACCAGCTCGGGCCGTAGGCCGGCCGCCGCCGCCAAGGGATGGTCGCCATGAATCCAGCGAAGACGGAGGCACGGCGTTTATTCAAACCAGCGGCCGGGCCATGAGGTGTGCGGTGAGCAGGTTTGCCGATCGTATTGGCCAGGTCGTTGTGACCAGATCGAGGAAGCGTTGCTCTGGAAGTCCCCGTCAATCACCAAAGGTGATGTCGCTTCAGCAGATTCCAGCGCACCGCGTCCGCGCCGTAATGCTCCAGTAAGGGCTCGGCTGGATCGAGCACATTGCCCAATGATTTACCCATCTTCTGGCCCTCCCGGGTCAGAGCCATGGCCAAAAACACCTGCTGGGGCGGCTTCCAGCCCGCCGAGAGCAGCATTGGGCGGGCCAGTAGACGGCATTGGAAGCGCAAGGAGTTCTTGGCCCCGATCACGTGGACATGGGCTGGCAACGCGGGTGAGATGCGAGATCCAGATCGGCGGATCGCCTGGGCTCAAAAGCAGGGCCGTGGATTTTGTAACCCAGCAAGGCATCGGAACCAACATGAAAAAGTGTTGATCCGGCATGCCGGGAACGGGGATCCCCAGGGCAGGTTTGCAGGCGGAGATCGAGAAATCGCGTGCCCCTGGCACGAAGTTCTCCACCTCGCGGCGCCGGCTGGGCTGTGCGATGAAGCCCGGTGGCTCACCAAGCTTCGATCTTGAGGCCTGATAACGCGACGCGGAAAAACAGGTTGAGCTTCATTCGCGCCAACTCCAGCGGCCGGCGTGTTGAATCGGCACTCCGGATCCTCAGCCCCGAGGGCATCAATCCTTGAAACTCTTCGCAAGCCACGAGTACCAGCCCTTGCTGGCCGGCCTTCCACCACATCGCCTGAAGCCTCAACCCGTCGGTAGAACTGCTCGACATCTGCCTGTGCGCAGGATCGGTTGTGCGGATGAAGCGATCGTTTGCTGATCGTCCAGCGTTGCCAGAGCTTCTCGTACGTTTTCGCTGACCTGATCGGCAGTGGGGCTTGGGGGCTGACACCGCTGCTTCTTGCGTGCGTTGAAATTTGAGGCCTGTTCATTCACATCCGGTGATTGAACAACAAACCCGGCTCGCCTTCAACGCTGGAAACGGGCCTGGGGCATCACAGCCAGGGTGGTGTACGCACTTTGCCAAGTGCGGCTGTCGTTGACGTAACATAAAGCGGGGTTGTGTGCAGGCGTGTAGGTTCATGAAGCCGGTCTTACCATCGCTGCCTGCCCTTCAGAATCCGGCCGTTCGCCGGGAGTCGCTATCAACAGGATCGAAAGACGGCGCGCTTGAGGTGGTGCGTGTTGGGGAGGCGGCAGCGGTGGTGGGCGGCCGCGCTGCAGGCGGGCCCGCAGCGGAGCGTCCCACTCTTGCTCACCCGGGCTCCTGGTTGGGGGGAATGGTGAGGCGCTGCCGGGTCTTGCGCTCCCGATGGCAACGAGCTCTCGCCTGGCAAGACGGGACTGTGGGGAGCCTTTGCTGCGCCAGTTGCAGCAAGAGGGAACCCGAAGGGCTCGATCAGAACTGGGTGAGTTGCTTGCTGGCGGCCTAGCCACGCAAGAAACCATCTGCGGCGTGGCTGGCAGCAGAACCCGCGCCCGCTGGTGGAGTAAACTGCCGCCTCGGGGACGTGGGAGTGCCTGGGCTCGGGCGCCTGCTAGCCCTGACCGTGGAGCGGGGCGGCCAGCTGCTGCGGCTCCCTTCGAGGTGCTGGTCGATGGCAGCGACCGGGGGCGATCTTGCTGCCACTAAGCAGGGGCGTGCGTTCCGGCTGGGCTGGGAAGCCCGCGAGGAATGGAAATGAACCCAGTGCCCCGCTGCTGCGCGCGGACTGGAGGCGGAGCCATTTTTCCAGCGCCAACGCTGCAATCCCCACTGGGTTGTGATGGGCCAGCTGGGGAGGGGGCGGTGCCCGGACGGGCGGCGGTGGCGGCGCCCTTTGAGCAGGGCAGCAGCCACTTCGGCTTGGACGCGGGACCATCACCTACGGGCGCCTGCCTGGCGGTCAGGTGATGTTGAACTGGCCGCTGCATTGGCAACGACTGCACGGAGATCTCGCGAGCTTTCAGCGGCGATCCCGTCGCTGAAAGCCCACTCTACGGCCAGATTGGCGTGGCCCATTAGCCTCGCTTGCCGCCGCCGCGTTGGAGGGCCACCGACGGTTGGATGCAGCTGGGCTCGGTGTTCTGAGGCAGGCGATCCGGCCACCAACGCCGCTCTGCCCTCGGCCCTTGATGCTCCTAACTGGCGAGAGGGCAGGAGGCTGTTTGGGGCAGATCACGGTGGAAGAGCAGGGATCTGCTGCGAGCGGCCCGGAGCCTCGAATCGCGCCGCTTCCTTTTTGATGGCGCGTCGTTGGACCCCAGGCCGTGGCAATCGGATTGCCGTCGGCAAACTACGCCACGATACCACTATCCCGGCGAGACTGGACCCTGGCCCGCCAAGAGCTGCGCTGGGGCGGCCGCTGGAGCGGCACCCCCTCTGCATTCCTTACGGCGCCCTGGTGGAGTGCGGCGGTGAAAACCTGTTGACGGCCGGACAAGTGCTTCAGCAGCAGCCACATGGCCCAACGCGCCACCCGGCTGCCAGCCCGCTGATCCTCAACATCGGCCAGGCAGCAGGAGCGGCGGCCGCCCTGCAGTGCGCCGTGGGTGTTCCCCGGGTCGCTCTGCCGCTGCGGCCACTGCAAACAGGCCCTGTCAATGATCCAGGCACCGGCCAGCCCGTGCCGCTCGGGGCATACCCCCTTGGCACCATCCGATCGCGCTCGGCGCCAGCACGCGCGTTGGCCGACCAAGGCCTTGATCTTCAGCGGCAGGTCGCTGGGTTTGTGGGCCAGCGGGGGCGCCGCGATGGCGCCACCGCAAGAGGCCCCAGGCCCAAAGTTCAGCGCGCCACCTGCACCCTGATGGGCGCAGCGGCTTACAGGCTGGACACCAAAACTCAGCCAGCTGGCCCGTCATCACGCTTTGAGCTGGTCTTGGCCAAGGGGCCTGGCTGGAAGCCCAACGCAGGGTCCCTGCAGTTTGCCTGATTGCCGTGGGCGAATCCCTGGGGACCGTGGTTGCGGGCCTCCCGATTGGCGGATTGACTCCGCGCGCTTCCAGTGGAGCCAGGTCAGAGAGAGAATCCACCTTGCTGCACCGTGACAGTGAAGCCATCACAGGCGGCAGGCGAGTCCGGGCAGCGCATCGCCTTGATCCATTGGCCAGCGCCTCCGAGGATGGACCAAACCGAGCCGGTCCTGGGGGCGGAGCCAGCGCAGAAACAACCCTTGCCAATGCTCGCTTGCGATGCTGCTCCGACCAACCTGCTGCCAGTGGCGCTGATCTTTTCGCGGTGATCTGGGATGCCCTCACGCAACCACCGGATAGTCGAAGCTCGATGATGCACCTCAGCCCAGTTGCGGTCTATCGTGCCAGTTCGGTCTCTCCTGAAGCAAGGGCCGCCCAGCTGGCGCTGGACCACCAGTCACGTAGCGGGCGGATCGGAGAGGGTGGCCCTGGACATAGGCCGGCAGGCCAAGGCTTGAAGTGCGCTGAGGGCGAACGCCACTGCTGCCGCGCGCCATGGGGCAGCGGCGCAGGGCTGCATGACGCACGGGCCCCGAGGTAGCGGCCAGCAGCTCGGCCTCGATGGCAAACCAGCAGCTTGGGCTGGCCGCGATTAGGGCAAAGCCAGGCCCTTTGCCTTGGCTCCTGTTCGGCCAAGCACAGCTCCGTTGAGGATTCATGCTTCGGCCACCAGGGCCCCGCGCCGCTGTTCGGTTCGGTTGATCTCCAGCTCCGCCCGGCTGGCCGTCGGTGCGATCCGCCCCTCCGGCTGCTCCATCTGCAGGGCTCCCTGCTGAGTCGCCACTGCCGGCGCTGCTGCAAACAGCAGTATGCAACTGGGCCAGGTCTTGCGTCCTGGGGTGGGGCCCAGCTCGAACGTCATTCACCATCGCTGTAGGTGAGCGGTAGGTGGGGCGCACCCAGCTGCGCTTGATCGCATAGTTCGCGACAGCGCCATCGGCGGCCAGTTCGATCGACGTGCTCCAGGCAGGCAGCGGCTGGACCCCTGGCGCAGGCTGAACGGCCTTGAGGCCAGCGCGAAGGGGAAAAACCCAAATTTCCGGGGGCAACAAAAAAAAAAAAAACCTTTTTTTTGCCCCCCCCCCCGGGGGGGCCCCCCCCCGGGCTAAGGTTTTAAAAAAAAAAAAAAAAGGGGGGGGGGGCTGGGAAGGGGGCCCCGTTGCCGCGCCTCCAGATCCAGGGGTGACCGCGCCGGCACCAGCCGGCCCGGATAGCGATATGGAACCCAAGATCGGCCGCGGCCATCTTGGAGGTTTCGAGGAAAGGGCGTCGTTCAATCTCCTCGGGTTTTCGCGTCTCGAGGGCTGTAGGGTGCGCAGGCGGTGAGATCACAGCGGCCTTGGTCGCTGGCGGTCTCCGGGTCGGCGGCGGCCATGCGCCGGCCGGGCCTCCTCGAGCAGTACGGCACTGAAGCCCCGCTCCCAGACACTGCGGGCCGCATCGAGGGGAAGGCCAATGCGGGCTCCCATTGGCCCAGATCCACCAACAGGAGGGCGGATTCGGGACCGGGTTCCGCCGCGCAACCGGCCTTGCTGCAAGCACGGCGGCAGCTCCGGGGACAAGCTGACATCGCTGGAGCCCCGACAGCGAGCGAAAGCAGAGCTCAAGCTCATCGCGCTGCGTGGCCGCAGAGCTGCCGCGCTCAATTGGGAAAGCGCTGACGGCCAGGCAGCTCGAAACCAGGCGTCGCGGCGTTTGGTCGGCGAAGGCGGAGCAAGGCGCCGCTCGCGCCGCAACTGCCTCAGATCCTTGAGCGAGCGGGGCTGGATTCTCAGCGTTTTGCGCAACGGAAAAAGAGCTGCGTGCCCTGTTGCAAGGCCAACCAACAGGCGCGCGAAGGGCCGCCTGGGTATCGCGCGCTGGCCACCAGCTCCACAAAATCCTCGAGCGTGCAGGCCTTGATCGCCAAGTAACATCCAAGCGGCGCCAGATCCATTGGGGCCGGGGATCTGAGGGCGGAGAAGGGCAGGTTCCGCAAAGCTGCCAAGGAGCTCGGTCGATCGGCAGCCTTCGCCTGGCTGTTTCAGGGGAAGAAAAGCGATTGGATCAAGCTGACGCAGCGGGAAGCTGCTGAGAGCGCCCCGACAAGCCAACGCAGAGGCTGGCCTTGGAAGCCGTTGAGCGCCACCACAACAGCCAGTTTCCGGTCCCTTCGGACCAATCAGGCCAACCCAAAATCCCCGTTTGCAGGGCAAGCGCTCTCAGCCTCAGGATTCACAAAGGGGAGCAGGGCCAGGAGCGGAGCGCGCTTCACCGAGTTGGTGTGAGATCACGCTGCTGCTTTGCGTAAGACTGTGAGGCGGCGGCGGCAGGATTTTGCCACGCTCAGTGATGAATTTTCTTGAGAAGTCGACCGTCTTTGTAGTCGATCGGATCACGGGCTTGATCGGTGTGAAAAGACGCTTTTTGAAAAAAAGAACGGCCATGAAAATTCGAATACAGGCAGGTGGTGGAAGAAAGGTTGACTGGCGAGCACTGGAGATTGAACGAACGATCGATTCAATCACTTCAGCGCCGAGCTCACTTGATCTCTTTGTGGTCGTGCTTTTGTTGCAGTGAGTGCCAGAACTTCTTCCTTCAAGCCGTTCGGTGGTGTTTACCGGCGGTTCTTCTGGGGGTGTAACGAGGACACCCCGGGAGACCGCTTGGCGGGATTGGACCGGGCATTCCGTTGCACTCAGGTGATCACGAGGCCGGCGCCCCTTGTTTTAGCCATGTAAGGGACGTGCGCCGCTTGTGCTATGGCGAAAACTGACAACATCTGATTCTTTACTGCAGAGCCCCCCCCCCTCCTTAGATTGGCAAGTCTTTGATGGTTTCAAGGCGGATGCGGGTCTCGCTCCAATTGGCTGCGGAACCTCGTGGGCCTGGGATGGACCCGGTTGACGGAGCTTGCCGATCGGCTCTCGATCCGCCGGTTTCCTGAAGTCGAGCAGATCGAGGATCTCGCCGCCAGCGCCGCAGGGCGTTGGTGGTGGTCAGGTGCTGGGAGAAGACTTCCCCACCCAACCGCCGACAAGACTCAATGTCTGCCGCCGTTGACGTTGTGCCGCAGAAAGCCCGCTTTCAGATTGTTTGCGGCGCTGCCAATGTGCAGCGCTGGCCAGAAGGTCGGTCGCCCTCGTGGGTGCCCACCTGCAGGCCGTCGCCCTGACGATCAAGCCTGCTGAGCTATTCTAGGCGGCGTGGCCAGCAGCGGCATGATTCTGTTCCCTCAAGGAGGCTGGGCCTGGCTGCACTCCAGCGGCAATTTGCCCGTGCTCGATTTGCGGCTGCTGGAAACGGTTTGCCAGCGCTCGGCAGCCCCGTCGGGGGCCCAGCCTGGGCCTCGACGACCAGTGTGCTGGAGCTGTTTCCATCCACCGCCACCGCCCCGATGGTCTGTCGATGCTGGGCATTGCCCCGGGAGGTCGCCGCCCTTGACCGGAGGCCCCCCTGCAGGTCCAGCGTCCCCGCACGGTGCGATCGAGGCGCAACCTTCTGGCCGCCGCTCCCGGCCGCCGCCGATCCTCAGCAGGCGATCGAAGCCGGTGGGCCTGTTCAGCCTCACCGCCCCTCCAACAGCGGTGGACTGTGCGGCCTCCCCAAGTGGCTGCAGCAACGCCTGGAGCATGCCGGCCTGCGGCCGAATCAAACAAGTTGCGATGTCACCCAACCTGGTGGATGCTCGAAACCGCGCCAACCCCTTCACGGCCTTTGATTCGGGACCGCCTGGCCGGGCTGGCGGGCGGCGAGGCAACGGCGAGCGGATTGGCCTGCGCCAGGCGCGCAGCGATGAAGCCTTTCACCAGCCTCGATGGCTTGGAGCATCGCCTCAGCAGCGAGAGGCCCTGGTGGGTGACCTATGCCGGGCACAACCTGTGGCCCTGGCGGGGCTGATTCCGGCGGGCGAAAACAGCTGGCGTACAGCCGGGCCACCACCAAACTTCTGGCTGGAGGGCCGCCGTCTTCGCCGCCCCAGCGGTGCCGGACGCAAGCGCCCGCAGCGTCGATTACGCACAGACGCCCAGCTGCGCTTTGAAAAAGGGCCTGCCGCCGGCAGGTGACCCTGGCGGCCAGCGGATCGAGCCGTCGCGCTCCTGCAGGAGATCGCTGGCGCCCAGGTTGGGCGAAACGCTGGCTCATTCAACGGACCTGGCCGCCGCCGCCGCCCCTGGAACTGGCGCGCGGCAACGCCCTGGCATCAGCTGCTTCGGTCCGGTGCTGGTGGACGGCGCCGAAAGTGGATCTGGACGATCAACCGGATTCACCGGCCACCCCTCGAAGCCCTTCGGCTGCGCTCGAAGCGGGTGGACGGGGGCTGGACCGTGACGGGTGCCCCCATCGCGGGCGATGGCCTGCAAACGGGAAGTCGATCTGATCGAAGAGGTGGCCCGCCTGGTCGGCTTACGACCAGTGGCGCCAGCACTTTGCCTGATCCCCGATCTTGCCCAGGGGGCCTGGAGCCAGTCCAACGGGCGGAGCGACGGCTGCGTCCAGGCCCTCTGTTCAGCTGGCTTGCAGGAACTCTGCGCCCTTTTCCCTGGTGCGCGGCGGAATCCAGCGCCTCGGCACGCGCTGCGGGTGCCCCCCTGGCCAACCCCTTGCTCGCCAATTACAGCACCTTGCGCGACAACCTGATCGCAAGAGATGCTTGCAGGCGGGCTCGCCGCAATTCTGCAAGGGCGCTCGCGAGCCTGGTTTCTGGGCTTCGAACATCGGCACCGATGTTCCGCCCTCCCGCCGATGCGGAACGACGGTCCCAGGGAGCATCTCGAAACTCGCCGGTAATTATCTGCGCTTGAGCGCGCAGTTGACTCTGGAGGCAATGGCGGTAAGCCCAGCCCACCCCGATTATTTCCAGGGCGCGCGGGATCTTTTGCAACAGGCGCTTGACCAGCCTGGCCAATTCCTTGCGTCGATTCGCCATCTCGGTGACCCGTACTGCTGCATCCCCGGCCGGGCCCGGGAGTTAGTGGTCGAGGGCCAGGTGGCCGGCTAGGTTCGGCCAACTCCATCCCGCTCGGGCCGAAAGCCTCGACCTGCCAGAAGCCACCTATCTGTTTCAGCTGTGCTCTCGCCCCCTTTGCTCACGGCGGCACCACGGCGCAACCGCTGGCAGCCCAGGCTATGCCCCCTACCGACCGTGCCGGCCTCGCGGAGAGACGATCTGGCGCTCGTTAGTGCCAGCACCGGTCACAGCAGGCGGAACTGCTGCTGCGATTTCGCCAAAGCTGGTCAACCGATGCTCCCGAGTCCGCCTAGTTGATCGACGCTATGCCGGGATCAGCGTCGGCGCCGGAGGCGTCAGCCAGGCTTTCCGCCTGCGCTACCGCGATCCCGACGCAGGCCTACTGAAGCCGATGTGAGCCGAGCCACAGCCGATTCGGACGCCCTGCAAGCAGTTCGGCGCCCCAGCTCAGGAGCTATCACCCCGCTCAAGCACGGCCAACGCCTCGACATGGCTGGTCTGGGGGGAAGAAGTCGACCCGCGGTGGGATGCTCGCGCCACGGAACCAGCGCGGGCCATCGGCACTCCAGCCTGGCCAGATCCCGCGCCAGGCTGGCGGGTTACAGCTGAGGTAAGCCACCCGAGCGGGAGGGTCAGCCACGATGGCCTCGCAGACCTTGTGCGGCCAGGCCCTTGCGGGCGGGTCGAGCAGCAGGGCCATGGCGTTGGCGCAGGGCTTCGGGCAGGCAATCCGCCCACATCGGCGACCTCCAGTTTCGGACGTTGTTCAAGCGTTGAGGGCGGCATTGATGGCGGGCCTGACTCCACACTGCCGGGCCTGTTGTTCCAAGGCCCAGGACCTGCGGCGCGGCAGCCGGCCCGGCAGGGTGAAGGTGCCGATGCCGGCAGTAAGATCGAACAATTCTGCGATTCAGGCGAGGGCTCAGGGCCTGCAACAGCAAGGGGGGCAGCAGTTGCTCTGCCTGGGGCGGTTGTTGACCTGGAAAAAAAGTTCGGGGACCGAATCTGATATTGAAGGCCGGCGAAAACGCTCGATCAACCCAGGACGACCGGCGATGCAGCGGGTGCGTCGGGCCCATCAGGGTGTTGTTGGGCCGGGGGCTGGAGGTTGAGGCACACCCCACCAGCTCAGGCCAGCGCTCCATTCCAGATCGCGGCCTGGATCGCCAGATCGGGGAGGTTCGTCATGGCTGCTGATCGGCGTGGGAGCACGTCGCCGGTGTTGATGCCCAGCCGCAGGGCCAGATGGCGGGGCCCACCGCCTTCCACTAGGTTCACGTCCACCGGCCAGTCACTGACCTCCAGATCGTCTTGTTTGAGCGGAGCGATCAGGCGATTCCAGGCGGGATCGAGCACCGGACAGCGGTTTCATGTTTTCACGATCCGGTGGTGCCCCTGCGGGAAAAGCAGCTCGCAAAGCGCCTCAGGGCGTGCGCTCGAGGGGGAATCACCGCCCGGTTCCTGTAATCGGTGGGGAGGGCCTGTGCCGGAAATGATCGGCTCGCTTTTCGATGGCTCAGCCCGCCAATGCGCGCCGGGTTTCCTGACCAACGTCTGCTTCCAGAGCGCCTGGGCTGGTCTTTTCAAGGTGCTGAACACGCAGCCACCACCAGGTCGTTAGCCTGAGGATGCAGGGCGGTTTGCGGCGATCGGCCAGAAATCGTTGTGGCGTGCTGCTCAGCTCGGCACCAGATGGCGCTGGCCCGGTGCTGAACACGCCACGCGCACGTTTCTCGCCGGGAGGGGCATTGGGCCACGGAAAAACCACCCAGACCAGACTCACCTTCTGCGGAATCAGCCGTTACGGGCCACACCCTGTTCCCTCGTGGTTGAGGCCGTGGATGCACAGCTCCAGTTCGATGCCTGTGCCGGGCAGCTAGAGACCATTAACAGCACCCCATCAGCAAGGACCCAGCACCCGGGTTCGGCCCAGCAGAAACGAAACTTTGACCCTAGATGCAAAGGGGCATTACACATGGCTCCCTTGGGGCTCCCCTGGGCCAAAGGGTCGATAGCGATGCCTGGGCGCGTGGTTCGAGTGAAATGAGCGTTGTCTCGGGATCTGATCCTGCAAGCCATGATCAGCTCCGCTATTCCAAGCGGCGGTGAGTTGCGTTCGATGGCGCAGTTCCTCTCGGGCGGTTAACCAGCGCATCAGGATTGCCCGGGTGCTGAGCGAAAAACGAGAAAAAAAATTGTCAGTGAATCGGCCAGACAGCTGTTCGAACTCAAGCCCGACTTTACGTCGCCCAAGGTGGCAATTGCCTCGCGTCGCGGCAGCGGGCCCGTGGCCTGCGTTGATTTCAGTTGGTAACTCCTGGGCCTGGTCAACCTTATTGGCGTGATGGCCGGCACAGCACTGAAAAAACCAGGAGATCGGGTCTGGTCGGTCGCAGGGAGATGTCAACAGCCTGGGCGTTCCGATGGGCGGGGCATGGTGCAGGGGATGCGCAGGCCTGAAAGCGCTTCCTGGTGCTGCTCGCACTGAAGACGCCGCCGATTGCCGCGCCCTATTTTTCGACTTCCTGATCAGTGAATGCAGGACCTCCGGTCTTAAAACTTCCAGCTGGAACTCCGCCCCGTCAGCACCCTTTGCTTCAGGGTGACGGCTACCTTGCCGAGGTTCTTTCGCGCAGGGCAGGCGTTTTTGGGCGCCCAAAAAGGGTCTGCCCTCAAGAGGGTCTTTTGCCCATAGGGAGGCGGAAACAGGCCCCAAAGGCCGCTGCGGGACTGGACGAACTTACTCGCGAATCCAGCTCTGGATTCAGTACTTGGACCCATTTTCACTTCTTTCATTTTCGAGACAAAGCGCAACTCTTCTGCGAGACAAGCGATAGCGCAGAACAGTCGCGGTCAAGCCTTCACTCTAGAAATGGTTCTTTGAATGGGACTGGCCCATAAGTCCTTGATTGGGCTGCTGATAACATTTCACTTCAGCGGGCTTTGCGCACGGAAGAACGCAGCCAATAACACACGCGCTGAGGATCACGTGACCAGCAAAACCATCTGCAAGCGCGATGACTCAAACTGCGTAAGATGAGTCAAGCAAGAAGGGGACTTCTCAGAGGAATTGTATGAGACACCTTAGAGTAGCTTAAGACTCATTCAAGACCGAGAACAGGACTTGCGATGAGACTCACCAGGAGCCTTGAAGCAGAACAGTTCCATCAAGCCACCAGCAGTACGACCCCGAATTTTCGCTTGCAAAGTGATCCGGCCGCGATGCCCGCCAGAACAAGAGCGGGTCCGCGAGAGAGCCCAACTGGCATCGACACAATGAGGGGTGCATCAAGTCCAAGCTTCAATTCACTGCAAGCGGACGAGTTGGCGATGACTGCGGTCATCACGAGCGGCTCTTGACGTGACCCCATCCAGTGGTTCCAGTTCCAGTGAGAGCTGGTGGGGTTGTCAGCCGCTCTCCATTGCTGGAGGACTTCCAAGGGCGTTACGCCCTTGGAGAGCGAATGCGTCTGTATTGTGTTGCTACTCCATTTCTGGTGCCTCTTCGCCCAAGGATCTTGGCCTTCATTGACCGATGAGAAGAGTTCAATATTTAGGAATTCATCCCCTTTTGAGCCTGCCATTGAAGGATCAACGAATGGATTCTCCAGGTGATTCCTGGTGGGTATAGGCGACGCCAGTTTTGCCACTTCCTGTGCACCATTCCTGCCGGGCATGTTGCAATAAACTTCTTGGTTCCATTGTCCATCCTCAAAGTGGGTGAGGTGCTGGATGCTCGTTTGAGGCTCCTCCAATCGTGTCGATCACATCCACAGCCTTAGCAGCGCGGCCACCCGAATGGGCCAGAACAGACGCGACTGAATTCTTCCCGACATTTCAAGAACTTGAGATTTCTGCCATCATAGTCTGATCAAAAACTGAAAATTCAATCGCCCATACGCTTGATGTGGGGTACTCGGCCCTCAGAAGCTCTCTCGATCCGTTTTGCCGCTCTCGAGCGCTTCCTTCTTGCGGGGGCAGCAGGCCGCTGTAACCCTCCTCCCGCCAGAATCCGTTGCACCCGCTTGTGGTTTCACGCTCCAAGCCATCCAGGAGCAGGCGCCCGATTAGGACCAAGCGCCCGTCCCCAGCGCACATGGCGACGTTGCCAAACGCCAGGATTGCTCTGGCCGAGCTTGTGCTCCTCAAAGATCAACAACGCCGCTTTGCTGGTCGGCGTTGGGTGTGCGGTTCTGCATTCAGGACGGCAGGCGCGCCGCTGCGGAAAACCCGGGAAATCGATTCCTGCAGAACCACAACGGCTCAGCGGCGGCTCGTTCCGGGCTTAGAGTTTCCCTCGGCAAGCTCCTTGACATCGGCCTTGTCGAGCTTCTGCGTTGGCCAAAACCAATCGTTTGAGCTGAGTCATTCTTCGTGGCTCCAAGCTCCTTGAGTCTTCTTGGCCTCGCTGATCTTCATTTCCTCCGTAGAGCTGCTGCCAGCGGGGTGGTTACGTGGGAAGCCGAGACCCCAAGGCCCGACAGAATCGGCGACAGTCTGACCTTGGTTGAGCAAGCTGCCTCGGCCTGCCGAAGCTGGCGGATGATCTGCTCTGGGTTGTGGGCGCTTGCGTTTCATTGGCTTCTCCTTGGGCCACAGTCTGGGCCAATAGGGAAGCTTCAATAAGGACTGGCTTTCAGTTTTTTAGGTTTTCCCACGTCAGCATTCCATCAAACGAAAATGACGTCATTGATGATTCGAAAAACTGAAACGGTCTGGCTGATCGATGAAACCTCGCCGCGATCGATATGGACGAACTCCATTCACATGATCATCGTGGAGGGCATCGCCGCAAGCGGAATTTCAAAGTGATTGGAGCGCGAAAAAGAGATGGTCAAGGCTGGGGAGTGGGTTTTCGCAACCAGGCAAAATCGGCGATCGCCGCCTTGAAACTGGCTTAGACGTGATTTCAAAGCGCTATGTGCGGTTCGCTGACAGGTTGGGCGTTGATCAGGTGATAACCGCCGCAACCAGCGCACATACCGCGAAGCGCAGAATGGTGAAGCCTTTTTTAAAGGGCGATTTGTGGAAAGAAAGCCGCATGTGGGCTGACTCCCCGGATGATTTCCGCAAAAGAGGAAAAAGGCCCCGTCTGGAATTTCTCTTTGGGGGGGCCCGTTCGTTTTTATTTCCCAACGCCACCCTTTTGGCGTTGGGGATAAAAGCCCCTTTCAAATTTTTCTTTTGAAATTTTTTTTTTTCCCTTCACCAACCTTACTTTTTTCC
>Ga0163217_1110967_pt1 | contig 16144 bp, 19 predicted proteins | sample SynspAceP_FD_185933 | JGI IMG/M metagenome (GOLD analysis project Ga0163217, IMG submission 185933) | Saline lake microbial communities from Ace Lake in Antarctica - Synechococcus sp. Ace-P (PacBio error correction) | ecosystem: Environmental > Aquatic > Non-marine Saline and Alkaline > Saline ... | reverse complement strand
GAGTTTCCAAATTGCCCTTCCAGCTGACCTATCCTGTCTGTCATCTTCGATTAGCAGGGCGTTTCGGCGGTTTTTTTTGCCCACCGGGCAGTTTTCCAGGGCGTGGTATCTCGTGCCTGCACGCTGCGAATAAACTGCGTCGACGCTTCAACACCGTGACAGAATGCCACCGCCATTCTGGAACCCACCACCATCACTTTTATCAGCAGGCGAAACAGGTCGCGATCCAGGGCCTGGAGAAAAACCGAACAGGCTTTGAGCGTCTTCGCGAACAACAAAAGTTGAGTGTGTTAGTGTTGAGTTCCTGCCCCGGATCGGGGCAAGTTAAGGAAAGTAGAAAGGGGGATATCAATCTCATACCCAGCCCCTGGCATTTCAAACAAATCGCCTGGGGCCGGGATTTTTTTTCCAGCAAAAATGCCGCGGATACGACCAATCACATCAAGGGCTCTGGCACGGGGTTGCCGGTTAGGTTGTCGGTTATTTGCTTGCCGCCATTTCGCCCGCTGCGGGCCTTGCCGCCCTGCCCGGGCTACGCGCAAACAGGCTGCTGATTCATTGAGCGTGCAAAGCCTATTGGCGAGGCCACGCAGGCATCTCTTGAGGCTTGCGCGAGAGGCTCAAAAGGGCACCTGCAACCCATAGTGCCTGCACCTGAGCTTTTTCCGGCGCCGCCGGACCCCACCACCGCCTGTTTTTACCTGGCGTGCCGGAGTATTCGTGCACTTCCAGACGCTAGTGGCTGCGGCTACGCATAGGCCGCCACCGCGGGCCCTGCCCCAGTTTCAGGGCAGAATCCGGGTTGCGAGCCATAAACACCTGTTCTTATGGCAAATTCCTCGGGTGCGAAAATCCAGCAATCAGGCGACGTTGGACCAGACTTTTTGAAAAAAAATCCACTCGTAGCCGCTCCGCCATGGGCTTTCACCCACACGGATGCAGGCACTGTCGATATATTTCAGTGTGCCTGCCCTCGAACACGGAACAATACCGTAGCCGGTAATGCGCGAGCGGGGAGTCAACGCGAAGGATTATGGCACGGATCAGGCGTTACCGTCGACGTTGCTGTTGTCGACGATACGCGTCAGTGTCGCAATATTGCCTCGACAGCCTTAGCCGATTTACGCAGGCGAATGTGCAGCTCACGCAGCTGCTTTTTCGTTCCACCGCCACCCGGCGCTTGGGTCATCAGGCAGGTGGCGCTCTGGGATTTTTCGGTGAACGCAATTACATTCGCGAAATGGAACTGGAACCGCGTCATCAGCAATCACCAGGCGGTCCCAGGCCAAAGGCCAAACCACCGTGGGCGGGCAACTCAAACCTCAGTGCGTCCAGCAGGAAGGCCAAATTTGGGCGCGCGACTCTTCTTCGGTAATACCAGAATGCGGAAACACTTCCGCTGCATCTGCTGATTGTGGAATACCGGATGGACCGCCGCCTTAATTTCGGGCCGTCAAAACCATGTCATAAGCGCGGGACAGCGCGGTGGCCGGCGTTGGCCGCCAGCTCTTCCAGCGAAACACGGAGGGGCGCGTGTGAACGGTGGTGAATAGCGTCAGGCCGCCATCAGGCAATTCTTCGAACATGGGGAAAATCCACCACCCACATCGGCGCCCATTGACACGTCAGCAGATTCAGATCGTGGAACCGACTTTGATCCGCAGCGCCACCCAGGGCTTCATTCACCACATTGTTTTACGGCCCACCCAAAGAAAACACGATATTCGCCGTCCTGGCGCCAACCGTTCAATAATCGACCAAGCGGCAACGGTTCCTGCGCCAGGAACTTAACGATAGGCGATTGCCAGCCCTTCAGCGCCTTTGGGCCAACTCGTTGATTTTGATATACGCCCAAGGCCGCGGGGCCACCGTAAAATGCCTACGTACTTGTGTATCCGTCAATCTGCTGCGGCTTGAGTGCAGCCACCGTTGGGCACGCGCAGTGCAGCAACACCGGCCTTTGGTCACGTTGGCAGGCCAGCGAACACTTTGAAGTCTACGTTGGCCAACCAGGTCGTCTACGCTTTGCAGTTTCCAGCGGGATACGCCAGATCCGGCTTGTCGCTGGAACCATAGGCGGTTCATAGCTTCGGAATTACGGCATGCGCGGGAAGTCTTTGGCAGCTTCTTACTTTGCATGACGTCTTTGAAAGGGCACGAATTCATGCCCTTCGTTCAGATTCATCAGGTTCCATCTTCGTTTTCACAAACGACGCTTTCGACGTTCTATCTGTGTGGAATTCCGGCTGGCGATCAGCACGCAGGGTCTCATCGCGGAAAGCATTTGGCGATCTGGTAGTTAGCGGTCGATACCGGACCACCATCAGCATCTGTATTGAACAACTGCGAGCGACTGGCGGGCCAGCGCGGAAAAAAGAGCCTTCGTGGGTGCGGCTGGGCACCAGATAGTCACGGGCGCCTTCCGCGAGTCGCACGGGTCAGGATGGGGGTTTCCACGTCCATAAAAAAGCCGTTTGCTGTCTAAATTAATTGCGGATTGTAGCTGGTAACCCGCGAAGCGGAAGCGCAGGCGATTCAGCATTTCCGGACGGCGCAGGTCTATAAAAACGGTTTTAGCGCAGGCGTTACGTCTTCTGCCCACATCAAACGTTGTTCGTCCAGCGGAAAACGGCGGCGTGGCGGAGCGTTAAGAATAATTCACTTCTTTGCCCAACAGTTCAAACCTGCCGGTAGGCCCATTGTTGCCTGTTTCGGTACCAGCGGACGACGACGCAACACGGCCGGTAATTTTCACCACGTATTTCGCTAGCGGACTTTTTCCGCCCGGGGCAAAGGGCTTTCGGGAACGTCTGGGTCTTACCACTACCTGGAAAGTCCGTCCCGATCGGCGCAGATCCAGGAAGGATAACCCCACCGTGCGTCACGGCGGCGATTGTACCCATCCGCAGAGTGTAACTTCCTGATCGATGTGAGATTTCGTTGGATCTCACCGCATAATGAAACTTGCGCATACCGGTTCCCGTTATATGTGGTTGTCTGATGTTTAAATTTTGTGCTGTTTAGAATTGTGCTTTGCGTTGGCCCGGCTAAGCTCGGGCAAGAGCCGTGCGCGCGAAGCTGTCAAGTTGGTTTTGGCACGCCAAAATGAGGCGGGCGTACGATACTCGCAAAGTAGGACCATTATAAACAGAATGGTGGTGAAAATCAGGCCGTTTGAAGGCCAACCGTTATTGTCGAACTTACAGTTAGTGACGCAGCCTCGGTAAGCTGGCTAGGAATATTGGCAGTTCGAAACCCTAACCTTGGGATTCACTATTTTGCGGTCCCGCGCTGAGGCAGAAAAGCCGTACCGCCGCGCCCTTATGGATGCTGCCTTGGCTCAGTTAAAGCGCAGACCGCAGTTTTGCAGTCTTAGCCTGCGTGAAGTAGTGACGCGCCAAGCCGGGCTTTGCACCTTACGTCGTTCTACCGCCATTTCACAGATCTGGACGAAAAACTGGGCATGACTCTGGTGGACGAAGGCGCGTGGCATTGCGCCAGGCTGATGCGCCAGGCCCGCCCGGCGCATCGGTTCGCACGGCGATGATGGCAGCGCTATCGCGACATCTATTGCATACCTTTTATGGAATATTTGCAGGGCAAACGCCATATCTGTTTCCGCTTGATGCTACGCGGAACGCCACCGGGCTGTCGCGAGCATTTTCGGACGGCGATTTAAAGAACCAGATTGATTCATTTGTTGGCAACGGAACTGGCGGTTGGACTTGCGCCGCTTTGCCGCCGCCAGAAGGCCGCCGTCTTGCAGAGCCAAAATTGTGGCCGAGGCTATGGTGGCGCTGGTTTTCAGCCCAGGGAGCGGAAGCGCTGGGATGCCCAGTACAAGAATTCAGGAACAGCTGAAAGTTTAAACTGAAAGCGTTGGAGCTGAGAAATGGTATTGTTAGGCGCCCCAAAGAGATGGGCGCCAGAGGCTAAAGCGGCTCTGAACAGCCTGCCAAACCTATCCTACAACTCCGTACAAACTTTAGCTCTGTACAATTTTAGCTCTGTACAATTTTATAAGCCCTGTACAACGTAAGCTTTTGCAGCTTGGCTTGCCACTGGAGCCAAGCTTGGTTCGCGTACGCGCGCAAGCCCTTGCGTTCATCGTAGCGCCACTGCGGCTTGCTTACCCCACACTGGCGCGGGCCAGGCCGGATCGCCCTCGACGCGAAGATATGATGCAGATGAGGGCTGACCGGCACCCATATTTGCCCCAGCGCCCGCTACATTCATTTTTGTCGCCGGCAAACAACACCACATGCCGCGGCTGAGTTCAGACGACTCCACAACAAAGCGCTGCTTGATCGGCTTCATCAAAGCTTGGTAGATCTTCGCCAATGCCGGCCCCGCATTGGCACCAGGAAATCACCATGGCCAGGTGCTATCGTTCATTAAACGAACTCACACAAACGGCTACGCCCTAAGCTTAAAACGTGTCAGCCGCCAGGCGTTCGTGAAGATTAAAAAGCCGTTTTGATGCTTTGCCATGTTGCCTTTCCTGATTCGCTGTGAACTGGTTGCGCCGCCGGCCGATGGCCGTAATACAACAGGCCATTGGCGTTCCCAACATTTCGGCTCGTAGAGGTGCGGCCGTCAAATACAACGGGATGTTTTTGATGTTTTTCGGCAATGGCCTTAAAAATCTGGCGCAGCGGAAATTCTTTCCATTCGGTACAGATCGGCCAGCACGTCGGCACTTAATAGCCTGCCTCTTGGTGCCGGCACAGGGTCGGCGTTGCTTCGTCGCCATAGATACGCTGGGTTCTTCCATGCTTCCGGGTCAAACGCGCTGCACGGGTAGCGCCGCTTTCCACAGGCTTCCATCAGGTCCGGGACCGAAGCTTCGCGCATGTCGTCGGTGTGGGCTTGGAACGCCAGCCCCACCAGCCCACAACCTTGCCCTCCAGATCGCCACGGAAATAGTGGCTTGAGTTTTGTCAAAACAGCACGTGCTTCTGGCGTAGCTTTGACTGGATTCCACTGCGTTCAGAAGCTTGCCTCGTAACGATGCTTTCAGGGCGGTTTGCGGCTAGAAGCCTGCACGTCTTTGGGGAAGCAGGAACCGCCGTTAACCGCAACCGGGGGTAAAAAAGTGGTAACCAATACGTGGCGTCTGAACCAAACGCGGCGCACCGCTTCAATGTCGGCGGCCCAGCGCGCGCCAGGTTGCGCAATTTCGTTTCATTAAAGCTGATCTTGGTCGCCAGCAGCGCGTTGGCGGGTACTGGGTCAGCTCGGCGGAGCGGATGTCCATGTATTACCATGCGATCGTGATTGGCGGTTAAACGGGGAATACACTGCCCGCAGCATGTCCGCGGCACGGTCACGTCGCAGCCAATGGATAATGCGGTCCGCTTCATGAAAATCGTTAATGGCTGCGCCTGCTTGAGGAATTCCGGATTCGACACACATGATTCCACTCCAGCCGCTGGCTTATTCCAGCTGCCCCACGCCTGGCCGGCTTTAACCTTATTCGGCGCGTGCCGACAGTGATACGGTTAGATTTATCAACCACTACCGTGTAATCGTCCATGTACTGGCCGATGGAGCGAGCGCGACCGCGCGTGACAGTATTGCAAATCTGCCGAGCATTCTTCGTCTGGGGGCGTACCCCACGGCAATTAAATGCAAGCTTGCTGATGTCTTACTGCTTTTTCAGCGTCGGTTTCGTAAAGCACAAGCGCCCGGGCTTCGACCGTGTGCCGCACGAATGTTTTTCCAGGCCAGGCTCGTAGATGGGAATCTGCCCGTTTTTTCCAGCTTTTGCGGATCTTGGCCTGATCCACATCCATGCACGCACGTTGATTGCCCTACATGCCGCCAGCATTGCGCCCGGTTACCAACCCACGTAACCTGGCCAAAAAATCGTTATATTCATAAATCGTTTCCTACCGTTCTTCAGCAAATTAAGGGTAACTGTGATTTTTACAACCCGGTCTAGTGCTCGGCGCTCGCGTTTGCCAAGCCTCCCACGCCAGCGCGGTGCCCACAATGGTATCCAGATTGTCGTGATTCCGGCTGCCAACCAAAGGGTGTGTTTGATTTCAAAACTGGTTATCCGCCATGTCAAGCCGCCGCGGGGCGTCGCCCGCACGGCGCCACTGCGCTGAACCGGGAAGTCGACTCCGGAGAGGCGTTATTACCACGCTGATGACTTCATCAACGGTGAAATCCGCGGTCCGTAGCCGCAGTTCATCAACCTGTGACTGCGCACCACCACGGGCCATGTTTAATCCAGCGCCATGGACGTGGGCCTTGGCCAGGTCTTCCACATGAATTTATAATCGCGCACGCAGGGTGCCATCGCGGGTGTCGAGTCCGGTGCGAATACCACCTCATGCCTTCCGCGCTGGCCGGTCGCGCATTCCAAGCGACTTTTAATTCAGGGGTGGTCGCTCCGGCGTGCCTGGCCCAGAAGGCCCTCGGGGTTGCACCCGGCATCGTTGAAGTAACGCAAAATCAGCGTATTCAGTGCCGATTGCCGCGGCCAGAATCCATAATCATACCGCTCGCTCATCAAATTTTAGAGGCGCCGTACGGATTGATGGGTACTAACGGCAGGTCTTTCGGTGGAGCACGGTCTGCTCTGTGTGACCGTAAACGGCAAGCAGCGGTGGACGAAAAACACCATATAAGGCCGTTTCATTGGCCGTTCAACCGGCCTGCAAATAAAATTCAGGCGGTGTTGCGTGTATTATTGGCGTAGTACTTCAAGCGATTGCTGACCGATTTCCGGCACCACCAATGTTGCCGCAAAGTGGCAGTACGGCTTCAAAACTGATGCTGCTGGAATACGGCGTCAATGGCCTCTTGGCGTCTGCCAGCGGTCGCCACCACCCAGTGCGCCGGCGCGTAACGGCCCAGCGGATAGCCGCGTTTTGGAAAGATGTCGAAACACCACAATGCTCGTGGCCCGGCTGCAGCCAAGCTGCTGCGCACAACGTGGCTGCCAATGTAGCCGCACCGCCGGGTTAACGAGAACTTTCATGTCCATTTACTCCGTGTGCTAATTTGGCGCCTGAGTTCACGCCGATGGCTTAAAAAAGTCACTTGATATACGGAACTGCAAGGCTCTGCCAATAAACCGCCACGGGTTTTCAACACGCCAGTTAAGGCTGAGGGCTCGTCAAAGTTCGCCGGGCCCGATTCCACCGCGCCGGGCCTTTGGGTCGTGGCGCCGTACACCACTCGGCTGGATTTGCGGCTGTGGACAATCGCGCCCACGCACATTAGTGCCAAGGCTCTAGTGTAACGTAAGCCGTGGCGCCGCTTAACCGGTAATTGTTCAGGTAATGGGCCTGGCGCAAGGCGCAGATTTCGGCGTGGCCGTCGTCGCAGCTGCTATGGCTTGTAAAAAACGCCCCGCCATTCCTGGCCGTCAACACACTTACGGCCCCCACCGGGCACTCGCCCAGAGCGCGCCTGTTGCGCCAGCGCCAGAGGCTCGTTCATCCAGTTATGTTCATCGTGTCGCGGGACGGATGTTGAATCACGGGTTTCCAATCCACATTTCCTCCTTGCCAGGCGCTTACGCCCAGCATCGCAGAACCAACCGTACCACCCAGAACTGACCCCATTGAGTGCCTAGGCCGACATGATAGCCTTAAATTCTGGCCATTTACGCGCCACAGCCCCCTAGATAGTAGATGCCGCCGAAGAAAATTGGCGGAGTTCCTGTATCAATATGGACGATCGATTTCAACAGATAGGAAACCCCTCTTGGCGAATCCTCTTTAATCACAACATCTTCTGGTGCTGCGACCTGATGCGACCTGATGCGTCCCCGGCCAGACCTTCACGTTATCGCGAACCCATGAGCGGCGCGACCACCCCGAGCGCCCTGCGCGGCGGACAGCTATTTGGCCTGAGGCCGCCGAAAAACCCGGCTGATGAGCCCGGGACGCCTATGCGACTGGCTATTGGCAGGTAGCGCGTTACAGAGAGGGCAGACGTTGGTTCTACCTTATCGGCGACGTGAGAGCTTGGCGCGTTTCGGGACTGCGTTCAACCGCGCGCGGGATCCGGCTACTGACGCGGCCTCAGACGTCGAACACGATGGGGTTTCTCGAGGAAAAGCCGACATTCCTTTCCCGAATGGAGACGGCGGGCGTTCCGGTCCACTCCGTTCAGCGTTTTGAGGGAGCAGAGAATACGGACGTCTGCGCGGGAAGGCGAAACTCTTTCCCAGATCACCCGGGGCCCGCTGTGCGTAAAAGCCCGCGTCTTGGCATTTACGGGGCGGATTTCGGATAATGTCGAGACGAGCTGCCCGGCCATGGCCCCCACGTTTCGGCCTATCAAACGCTGGAATTACCGGATGTAAGCGTTCGGGCAATTTACTAGGCGCCCTGCGCCGGCCCGGCCGATGATGCTTGATGCCATTCCTAGAGGGACCTAAAAGAAGCGTTGATTATCTCATGCCATGAGGGGCGCCTACTCGGAACTGGTGGACGCGGGTTAAAAAGCGGGACCTGCGCAACGGGCACTCCTTTCATGACCCTTACGGTGAAGAGAACTCGCTCAATTGGTGTGGCGCAGAACATTCAGACTGAACAGGCATTTTGAACCTTACAGACAATCGAGGACCACTGGCGGAACGCAAAGGCTGATGAAGTAAATACCCGCGCCTACGGCGGAATTGAATGACTGCTAACAGACGTCAAACCTACCGCCCTTTTGCTTTGATTTGCCATACGAAACCCAAGTCGATCGCCGGCCCGTGTCACGGGGAAATAACAGGCGGCGCGGCGCGAGCTGTTCTGTCGGTTCTAGCCCGCCAGCCGCTTTCTCAAAAACTTTACGCGCCCGCCGTCTGAAAATTTGAGAGGGAGCGCCGATATTTACGGCCGGCGGTTCCAGCGGAATCCCCAGTCGTATTGTTTGGTCCAAAGCCTTATGGCACTGAAGAAAAGTTGACATGCCGGGAGGACGCGCACTGACCGTTGTGATTGTCTATGCCAACCACAGCAACACATGCTGCCGTCTTGTTCGAACTCGGTTCATCCGGATTTCGAGCTCCGGCTGCCCGGGAACCAAACACTCGAACAATGGCCGTCCGTTCCTTCCAATTCGGGGGACGCCTTCGTAAATTAAATGCCGTAAACAAGAACGCGCTTGATATCTTGCCCAACGGTCCCCGTTGATCTCCAAGCCACTCTCCGTCTGAAGTTGAGCCAGTACGATCATCCCCGCAGCAAATCGCACAAAGGGAGCCTGCTGGAAGTCACCAAAAGCCGTTTGGCAAGCGCCTGAATGACATGTTTCTTCCCGTCTCGCGTCTCTACGAACGCGCCCCAGGGTCAAGGCGACCGCGACTGAAGCCTCTGAGGAAAAAAGCCCGGTCTTTTTCTGGGTCTGGCTTTTGATTCCGAGTTCAGAGTTGATTCTTGGGCATTTTTTCCGAAAGCGACCGCCCTTCTTTCGTCCAAAGAACCGTTTGTTTCTGCTTGCGTCAGAACTCACTTTCGAAAGGTTGAACCGAATTGTTGAGGCGGTGGGAACGGGAGTCGGGGCTGGACTTGAAGCCGGGTCGAGTCGGAGTGGGAGTGGGGAGTTAGCGCCAGGGGGTGGAGGAGCGCGGGTTGTCGGAGCAGGCGCCGGCGGCGGGTAGAGCAGGCGGCGCCGGTCGGCAATTTCAACGCCAAGGTGTTTGCGCCACGCGGAGAGCCCACCGTTGAGACCGCCTGCCCAACAACCCTGAATTTTCCAGGCTCCATTGCGCTGGTAAAGCTCGGCCAAAATAAAAGCGCCGTCTCTGTCATACCCGCGCAGGGAATGGCACCCCGTACTCCGCCCGCAATACCAGTGTTAATCTTCAGGGGACTCGGAAAAAGAGGCTCGATTTCTCGTGAATCGTGGCCGTGAAACACCACCTTTTCTAACCCCGGCTGGAAAACTTTGGCCAAGCCCCACAGTTAAAACGCGACCTCGCGCCGGTTTTTCAGAGCCAGTAAAACGCCACAGCGCCCCGGCAACATGGCTGGCCCGTAGAAAAACACATATTCCCCATTCTGATCCGAAACTTTTTGCCTGACGCAGTGACCAGGAAAAAGCGGACACATCGATATCCGCACCCGGTATTGATGCCATGGCGGATCAGAACGGTTAGGTCATTCGATGGTAGGGGCGCCTCGTTTGCCCAGGGCCCAAGGACAGTCTTCAGGAAAACTCCTTAATAAAAAACCGGTGGCGGGCACCCCAAAATTGGGCGGACCCGCCCCCGAACTAGCCGATGTTCACGCCGTTGTGCCGTGCGCAATGGCCCTAGGCCGCCCGGCAAAAAGCCGGCCGCAAGCTTTTCATTTTCCACTCTTCGTTATGCCGATAGATCTCCACCAAAGATCATAGCGGTGTCTCGGTTGAGTAGTTTCTTTCGGAGAGGTCGGTTTACTTCCGCAAGTTCAGCGCCGCGCGTTCTGATTGAGAATGCGGCATTAACGCATGCTAACCTGGCCAAAGTTCTTGACCTTTTTCTTTTCGGCTTCGTGAATCGCACGACGAAAAAAACCCAGCCTTTTTTACATCCGCCGGGGAATTTTTTGACAGATCGATCTTGACTTGCTCTCGTCACCTCACCTTCACGGTGCGGTTTGTCGCCGAGATGCCTTCAAAACAGCGCCGCCAGCCCAACCAGATTTCTGTAGAAAATTGAAATCCTCGTCGGAACGCACCTTGCCGTTTTCACCGCAGCATAAACCACTGACGCGTCCAGTCCAAAATTCGTGTGCCGTCAGTTAACGCGCGGGTCCCAGCCAAGACCAACCAGGATGGAAGTGAGACCCGGAGCCTCTTTTTAGAAGCGTGAAACGTTGCCACCTTTACTAAGAGAAATTTGCCATGTCGTTTTCCTTTTTGCGGGAAATTGTAAGTTTGTAACCCGCCCGAATTCAGACGGGTATAGTTACAGGTTGCTACCAAACTCTTTGTACAATCGTATAAACAGTTGTACATCAAGCGCTGCGACCCCAACGAATTGCGTCAAGCCACTCACGCTGTTACTGAGCGAAAGTAACAGAAGCATAAGAAACGGCCATGATCCCACCAGCAAGTGCGGCCAATTCGCCGAACAAACAGCAGGAACCAGCGCGAACACAAACGTTACGGCAAGAACGATCAGCAGGTCAAACTGGACGAACCGCGGATCATCACCAGTGCTTCACTACTGCTTGTAATCGCATCACCGACAGGATTGTTGAAAAATATTCGCAATCCAACAATTCCGCCAATGATCATGTCCGGGGACTGCCCCTTACGAGCCGCCCGCTACACAGGCTGTTAGCCTCAGGCAAGGAGGGTTGCGATGCAATCACGGTCATTCCCGATTACCGCTCGGGGACGCCAAGCGCAAACCGCCGGGCCACCGCGCCTTGAACCAGCACTTCCGACCTTATCACAAGCGTTTGCAATTGCCGATCGTGACCATAAACAAAAGGATCTCCCGGGGGCTCGCGTCTTCGCCCTCGTCGTCTTCATCGACCTTCAATCTTAACTGCTTTGTACTGGTAGGTTACGTAGGCAAACAATGGCAAAAACCCATTGTCAGAACCTGCCCAGCGAGGAAAGAATCCCGGCCCAGGACCGCTGCTGCCATAGCGGGCGCGGTGGGCGAAAATCATTCACCAGAGTGTCGGACCTGAGCTTTTTTTACGGCAAACACGGATTGGGGCGATCATTTTGGCCGAGATACCAATTACCATCAAACACGTTAGCGATGTTTGGACCCTATTCACGTTGCCAACCGAGATGCCTGCCAAAGGCCGCTGATGTTGCGTTCACCGATTGTGAAACAAGCTCCGGCGCCGAGGTACCAAAAGCAAAACAATGGTCGCCGCAATGAACATTCTTCGAAAGGCCAGCCTTTCAGCAATACGAACCGATGAATCCGATCGTGGAGATCGCACCTTTAACAAGAAGCCATACCCGAAAAAATAGCACCCAGCGCAAAGACCGCGAGCTGATAGTGGTTAATCCGTCCTATTTATGATTCCGTTTGTCAAAAAAAATGGAGGGCGGCATGAGCGCCCTCGCTTGAATGGCTGATTAAAGATCGAAATTCGCGGGGTTTAGCCCAAGCCTCCACACAAATCTTCGCCGCACGACCAGGCCTTTTCTATTTCATCAAAGGTTCCGATCTGACGCACCGATCGCGCAGGCAACACGAACCAAACCCTCCTTGCTCTTTCGTTATCACGGAAGGCGGGCCAATCACTTTTGAGTGCTCGGCCTTGCCGATCGGCCGAATCGAAATCAAAAATTCGCGATCACCCTTCTCGAAGTAGGCAATTTACGTCGGGGCATCTCAAAATGCTTGAGTTCGTCCGAGTTCCCGCTGTCCCCCGCCATTCTTTTGTTTTTTCGTCAGAGGGACACGGTTTCCATCCGCCGCCGCCACCAGGGCCACAGGAGGACACAAACGGCCTCCAAATAAAGGTGCGATTGCGGAACTTCGACACTTCCGCCGGTTCAGGCGGGTGCGGGCTTCGTTACTTTTGTCTTTCAAACCAGTTTCAAATAGTTAAAGCTCCTGCTAAATGACAGATTTTGAAAACGCCAACCAGATCGTCCACGGTACGGACCGGTGGCCTGAAACGCCGTTGGCTGGTCATGGCTCCAGCCGTTCGCTGCCTTTTGACAAAGACGCCATTAACAACGCCCGGTGGGTGCGCCTTGCCTCGCGCAGCGTATAGGAGCAAATTCTCCACCGCTGGTTGGTGTCGTCTACCAGCGCCCGCGGACGCGTATCGACGTTCATTGAAGGTCTGACCGCGAAACTGTTGACGGTGAAGACAAGGTGCGCAAGGCCTTGTGCGTCCAAGGCGGGACAGATCGACCCGAAATTCACTTCGTCATCGCCGTCGGCCTTCACCGGTCAGAATTGTCGCCGTCATGGGTGATAGCGACCGTTGATGATTTGAGTTTTGGTTGAAACAGACTCTGTCAATTTCGTTCTTCGCCGCTAGTCGAAAGACGAGTACGCTTTGCGGGCCAGATCAATGGGACGAGGCGCCTCCGCCAAAACAGCTTCGACAGGAAGCCGCCACTGCTTTCACCGCGATTCCCAACCCAGCCCCATTGAAAAACACGAACAGGCCCCGGATTGTCTTTTGACAAAACTTTATCGCTGACCTTTCGATAAAGAAATACTCATTTTTTTAATTCCTTTATGGCTTTGGAAAAACAGTTACAAATTTCTGCATTCTGTTGTGCAATTGCCTTTTTCCATTCCTTAATTAAATCCTTAATTTAACCTTTTAAACCGCGTACCGGTTTCCGCTGATAACGAGCGTGCCCATACGAGTGACACCCAAAACCGATTCCGCGCGCGCCCAGTGTGCGGCGTGCCAAGCGCATGGGGTTGCAGGCTCGCCACATGAACCCCACCAATCTGGAAACACGGCACTCGCTCCCGATCAAGGATTGCTTTGGCTGCCGGAGGTCTCCTCCGAACAGAGAGCGCGCCTTCAAATGATCGGGACCTGGGGCCGGATGGATGGCGGTTTTTTGAGACGAATCCCATTTGCACATTTCGCGTTCCACCTCACGGGCGCAACGTCTCCGTGTCTTCAATGATGTTCAAAAGACCGGAGCGGAAACGGCGAATCCCAGCTCGGGATAAGGATCGGACGCCGCCCAATTCGACAAAAACCAAGCCAAGGCGGCCCCTCGTAGGCCGTTCATGCCAACGCCACTCGGCGCAACGCCATCGAACCAGAAAGATCGTTTATCCCACCCAATCCGGGACCCGCGGCGATTCCGGTCCAGGGACCCAGCGCTCAACAGTAAATACCCGAACTTGAATCAGCCGGAGCCGATCGAAAAATTATCGGCGTCTACAAGCAGGTTGGCATTGAGTTTCCAGGGTGGTTCCTGACACCAGCGAAATCCAGTTCCGGGCGGTTTTCAGCCGAGCCTTTTGGCAGAACAAAACCGTTCCAATTCTGAGTTTATGCCGTCAATTGCCCGAAGCCGGCACGGCCATATTACATAAGACCGGGGCACGGATGAAAAAACTGTGGCCGGCTGTCAACGCTACCAAGACGGGTTTTATCAAGTTCCGTACAGGGTTCGGATTGCCCGCTCAAATGTCCTTCCTCACGCAATCGGTCCTCCCAGCAAAGCGAACATTCGATGAAGCTGGCGACAGGTGCAATCCTGACACTATGTCTGGACCTTTCGGATGGTAATGGCGGGCATTGTAGAGGGTAGCCCCCAAACTTATAAGCCGAAAACATTGAGACCCAAAGTCGTTCATTTAGTTTCCTTGATTGAGCGTAAATCGCCCGGTAAGGCCCGTGTGAGCTCAGGCGCACGCAATAAGATCGACCCCATTCCTACGGCAAAAGATGAATGAGCGCGGCCAAGGTCTGGGTCTTGGCCGAGCGAATCGAACCAGAAACCGCAATCGGGCCGGCGCCGCAGAACCGCCCTTGTGCCTCCGCAATTCCTGGTTGATTTGGCGGTTTGCGGTTTCTGCACCCCAAACGCTTGGCAACCGCCGCAACGGTGCGGGGGGATCCGCCTCGGTGCCGGAACCGGGCAGCCGCAGAACAAACTCCGCCTCTGGTCCAACTCAACCCTGTCTGCCAAGCGAACGACACGGCATATCTACCGATCGGACGAACGGGCGCGACAGGTCAATGTCAGCAAGGTGCATCCAAGCACAATGCAGCCGGTTTGATAGTCCCCGGGACTTATTCAGTCGGATCGGGAGGATAGAGCGAGAGATGAGGCCAGACACGTTACCGCCAAGAATCCGGAGGGGATCAGCCAGTCCTCGCGGGGATCCGCAAAGTTTGCACCGGCCGCAAGGGTCGGCAATCACAAGCGAGCATTGGATCCCGATCAGTAGAGCACCGGCCAAGACTCCGTCAAGCTCCGCCGTGATGGCCCCTTTGCCGGTTCCACCCGTCGACGAAGATCAACCCGTCAAACAGGTTCGCCGCGCAAGGACGTCCCCCATGGCCGCCTCGTCAAGGCCCGATCGCGGATGATCGAGATCCCGAAATTGGGTTGACGTCGGCGCCCAACCGGGCCAGATCGCGCTTAAGCAGGCAACACCGTAAGCGGAACACCGGCCCGAACAAGACTGCACAAGGTGATTCCCGGTTCAAACGGCCCTGCTGAACCAGCTCAAGGATTTTGCCCGCCAGGGAACGGATGTCTCGGGCGGAGCCGCGGCACTCCAAGCTGGCAAGACTCCTCGAAAACCAGCGAACAAGGTTAACGGGGCGGTCTGGACGCCGCCTCCTCGGAGATCATTTTCCGAGTAAATGGGTTCCACGGCCGGCCTGAATTCGGCGCTCTTTCTCCTTCCACCGGAGTGGGTTCAAGCGCAACCGGCTCAACAGAAATTCCACGTCTGTCGACAGATAGCTGCCTGAAAAAAGGGCGGTTTGTTTCGGTTTATCGATCAATGGGCGGTTTCAAGGGTGTTAGGTCCTCATCGGACGTTCGCGCCATGAGGGCCGCCAATCTTTGCGACCCGGACGGGGTCATTGATGAAATCGCAGAGGACCCATGAACGGAAATCCTCAGGGCTGTCTTCCGATGCCGAATCAGCGGCCGCTCCGTTGGGCGGTCTCTGATTGCTGTCGATCAGATGCCAACAGTTGCGTTCCCGCTTTGAAAAATGCCGTGTTGGCGTAAACGAGAATTATTGCCGTTGGGGCGTTGCTGCTGCAGACCGGCGACAAGTCGAACCGGCTGGCGAGGAAGCTCCGCTGCGGGCACTGATTCCGATCGAACGTCTTCCGCCGCGGACCGCGTTTCATCTTTTTACGCAGAAAATAGACCGGCCGCGGGCCGTCTCTTCCGACGATCCAACTTGGGCGGCTTGCCAGTTCCCCGAAACTTCCGCACCGAATTAAAGCCGGCAGGGGGACATGGTCAGCCAGCAGGGCTTCTGGCGCTTGCGCCCCCCCAATAATTTTGCCGCTTGTGTGCGCGACCCAAATTTCCGGTTCTGGCAAATTGGGCCCTTCGCCGTTTTCAAAATGTCCACCCGGCCCCCCATTGGGGCCAGGATTTTAGCGCGGGGGGGGCCGGGCGGGTTTTTTTTTTTTTTTTTTTTTTTTACCAAAAAAAATTTTTTTCTCTTTTTCTTTTTTTCCCCCCCCCCCCCCTTTTTTTTTTTTTTTTTGTT
>Ga0163217_1104291_pt1 | contig 16145 bp, 8 predicted proteins | sample SynspAceP_FD_185933 | JGI IMG/M metagenome (GOLD analysis project Ga0163217, IMG submission 185933) | Saline lake microbial communities from Ace Lake in Antarctica - Synechococcus sp. Ace-P (PacBio error correction) | ecosystem: Environmental > Aquatic > Non-marine Saline and Alkaline > Saline ... | reverse complement strand
ACTTGATTACACCAAAGAAATGATAGTCCTTACTTTTCAAATCCCAAAGCATGGTATGGCAGCTATGCTCTGCTTATATTCGCTTACGGGAACACCGGCTAACAAAAGCTAAGGAATTTGTGGCAGGGCTGTAGCGAATATTTATATCTTATCATAGACCCTTTGGCCTTTGCATATTTAACCAATAATAAGATGCATCCCAGTATTCAACAATTACCTACTTTCTGAGATCCCGTTGATTCTGGAAAGTTGTCTTCATTTTTCAGGACCCATATTTGTTCATACGAAGCATCATATACTTTTCAGCCTTTAAGCGGTTTCATATAATTGTAAAGCGGGAGGTAAGTACTTTCGTTTTTTCGTCAATATGGACAAACTTGCCCCGTAACTGAAAAGTTTAAGGCCACTATCTCCCAAATTCGGGCGAATCTATCAAATTCTATCCACACTTTCTTTGGCCCATTTTTCCAAGAGCTTCAGGTTTTCCGTAGGATAACCGTCCTCATCCGTAAATTTCCTCGAACGATTATATCAACGCATTACACTCCTTGAAATCCGTATCAAATAAAAGAAATTTTTTATTGGTCTTTCCAATATCAGAAAATCGGCCGTTACTTTTGCTTTCATCACCGTATTTAATTATAAAACGGATGCTACGGATGTATTACCTCTTTTCCTTGACCGTTATATCCCTTACATTAAGCGAAACGATAGGCATTTTATGGGGAAGTGCGTCCCACCACTCTTACGCTAGCTTCTATGCCAGCAAAGGGGTCTGCATCCGTGCGATAGGGGCGTTCTGGGAGTATCTCTTGAAGACGGACCACCTCGTTTTCCATTTGTGCCGATTCAATTTGGTTTCTGATATATTAAAGTGCTTTTTGCCGTAAGCTTCCTGGAATAGCTTCAAAGATTGTCAAATCTCAGCGGATCTTAATATTATGGCTCGGCAATCGATCATCCAAGCCGGATATGGGTTCTGTGGATTGTTGTTCCATTACCATTAGACCAATTCGTTAAAAATTCAAAAAGAGAGCATAAGGTTTCAATACTGCACAGTAATATCATACGTCCGCCATATTTGCTGTCATGACACAATGAAGCTCCAATTTGCCTTTAACATTGGAAGGGTAGCACTATTTCTGCAGCTCGATGTTGGGGATTGGGCAAATGGTGTCCCAGATCGCACCAAGGGTATATGCCCTTATTCCCCACTTTCGTTGGCCAACTAATGAGGTACCCATCTGGATTACGGTACTGTAGAAATTAGGCTCATTAGGGTTTGTATTCATGAACAGTTCAATTTTCCGCGGCCTATATAAATATCTTGAGCTGTACTGAGTGTTCTTGTAGCGCGTTTGTGAAAATTGTTTTGCCAGCGGAATTGGCGCCCATCGGCCAACCAGACCGTAAGATCTTTCGACCCCCAATATTGTTGCCCAATATTATTAACATCATGTTGTGTTGTACTGCCTGTTTCCCTAATAGCTTTTTCCGGATTTGCTCAACGATCCGAAACCTATAGCTTTCCTTGGCGTTTTTTTGATCTTGAAGGTATTTGAGTTTACAGCATCAAAACAATATCATCGTGAACCTCGCAACTGTTAATTGCTTCGTAACTTCCTTTTGGCACGTCCAAGGGTATGTGAAGGGATTTGCACCGGCGGTGAGTGAGGGCGTGCAATATTACACGTCATCTATTTTGTTTGTTCCAAACTGCAGGTCACATGAAAGGAAAACTAACAAAATCTTCGTTTCTCCCGCGCCCAAATTCCCAAATTGGGAATGGCTACTTCGAAACTGGGCCACTTAACTGAATAATATGTGCTACATCACTGGACCATCCTTAACAAGCTATTCGATAAGAAATCCAATTTTCTGCTGAGATTTTAAATCTTTTTGGTCGTTTTCTTTCATATTCATCTCATCTATTCTCTTGTATTATCCCTATTAGATTAGACTGACGAACATTGTTGGATCCGACAGGTCTTAAACAACTAACTCAAAAACTAACTTTTAACTAACTATTCTACAAAAGCATTGGCATTCGCCAATCCACATTTCAATAATGTTGCCGGTGATTTTATCCAAAACGGCCACATGCAAAACACCCTTGCGATATCCTCAGGGATATATAATTTACGTTTAAAAAGATTTTCTCTTTGGGACATTAATGATGAAGGCAATTAATCTCCAGCTAATCCCACTAGAGCCTTGGCCTACCTTTCTGCCATTCGGCCTTCCCAGATCATTACATGCCCACGATTACTCGTCTCATTCGGTGTTGGACAGTACTCTTGTCGGCCCACTAGTTCTGCGCCAATAAACGGCCGCCAATATAGTTGCTGCGCGGCTTTTGCAGTTCCGTATCCTACATTGTTAGACCTGAAACTGTTCCGTTCTTTACTTGGGCTATGCTTACCAAAAATCGCCTGCCAAGGCCCTTGTTGGCGCATAATGGCCAACTGCTTTGTTTGCAAGTTCAAAATGACCTTTCACCAAAACATTTTGCAAAATATCCCAATCTTTCTGTGGTCTCTTTCAAGGGTTTTGAAATTGCCATCCGCACTGTGCACCACAAAAATGTCTTTACACACAAAATCCCACAACACGCTTTTTTGTAAAGGCTTCCGCATGGATTTTCAATTTTGTTAATCACAAACGGCATAAACTTGCAGTGTCCGGCTATATAGTGTCTACGGCCTTCCTTTGAATCGATCTTCGGCAATATGTCTGCAATCACATTGGCACCTTCTTGGGCCAATTTATACGGGCAAATAGCCTTGCGATTCCACCCACTGCACCGGTTTTACTAGAGCTACTTTCCTGGATAGGGGGCTGTTCTTTATTGGCATACGTTGTAATTTTTGCCTCCTCGAGCAACCAGTTCCTCTATATCAAAAGCCTCTTGTCTAGCAGAGGAAGTTATAGCCGATATTTGTGTTCCGCACCCTCATCACTACATTATGGCATTGATGTAAACTCACTTGCTTTACCCTGGTAGTCTGTTTGTTTTTTGGGCAAACTGAACATATCCTACACCTGGATAGATATATTACAGCGATTAGGGGTCGCGCCATGCCGGAGGACTATTACTCGTTTACAAGTAGTCCTCGTAATACTTTTTGTACTCATTTTCTGTAGGCCCTCAAGGGCCGTTTCAATTTATGAGAACCGCCTCTTTTGTGCTGATATTCCTCCTCTTGTCCAGATCTAGAACCAAAGGTTGGATCTTTGTTCTTAGAAAATTAGATCTGGCAGGAGTACCATTGGGCCAAACATGCCATAATCCTTTACTGATTGAATACTCCAATGGACCACTTCAACTATCAAGCAACATTACCGATCATTCTATTCTCGGAAGAACATAGTCCCTGAGGCAAGGGATTAAACTGGGAGGGCTTTATTCAAGCACGTTCCGCTTTAGGCAACTATCCCAGCTACTGGCCACCAAAAAAACGCTTGACCTTTTTTCCTTGAATTGTTTTTTTCAATATACTTCCGAGGCCGTGTTCAATTTACTTTCAAACTGTTTTATGCATAGCATTCATAGGAAGTATTCCCAAGTAAAAGCCCATGACTTCCCCAAAACGATTCCCATTATTCCAGATTGTCGTTCAACATTTTTTCCAACTAGTGCCCAAGATCAAACCTGGTCTTGCAAGGGCACCCAACCCATGATCTCCCCAAATTTTCTTTGGTTAACCTTTTCACTCATCCTTGGCAGCTTGCAACGCTATAAATGCATCGGATGCTAAAATGATCAATTTGTTTAAAAGGAAGCAAGCCATGTAAAGGAGGTATCAATGGACGGAGCTTGCTATCAGATCGTAAATACAATGGTCAAAATAGCCTACAATCCTATCTTCATTTCCGCAAGACCACCATAAACGTTTTTCAAATTTCTAATCTTTCGTGTAAGACCTGCGTATTCCCGCCTTGTTCAAATTGTCCCTATATCTCCTGGACCTTTGATTCCAATACCTCTATACCACTTCATTTGGTCAATGATCCTCTTCATGGTCTTGCACTTGGCTATTGCCTCACCAGTTAATTTGTAATCGTAATCTGCATCCAAGCAAATATTAGACCTATATTAAAAACAGCTCTAACTTGATCGTCACACCTAATTGATTGGCCTTATTTTCCTCAGAGATAATTCACCATAATTTAAAATCTTTCCCGATTGATTCATTTTTATGCTTGATATTTTTATATTTTCGCTAAAGTATAGTAGTGCCTCGTGTTTCCATCCTGCACTGTACGCAAAAGCAATTTTTTTTTATTTTTAATTGAAACATTGTAGTTGCAATGGGGAGCTCAAACAGGCCAATAGAATTTCATTTAAATTAAACTAACATTGCATTAACCGACAATAAAAATGGCCAACTTTTTTAAATTACATCACTATTATTATTTCATATGTTACAATACCTAAAAAATCGAATGAAAATTCAAGAGGATCCCTAAGTATAAACAGGTAGTAGATTCCTTTATCAAACTAATTATTCAAAACGGCAAATTTTAAGATTGATGACAAAATTCCTTCCATCATTAGCCTTAGCGAGGAGTTGGTACTATCCCGGGGATACGTAGATTAAGCATACCAAATTATTAAAGGACCGTCAAGATTAATTACCTCGATACGGGGAAAGGGTTACTACATAACAGAAACAAAACTGATATCAAGGTCATATTTACTTTTCCTTATAAATAAGCTAAGTGCCATATAAATGCGCATTTACAATTTTTTATAATACCATTGGAGGTAAGTCCCAACGCGACCCTTTCATATTTATCATTGTGGACAAATCAATATTTTTAAATATCCATGAGAAGACCGAATATTTAAGCATATGATTTATTACATTTCTTATGCCTTTTTAAGGGACTGATGAGCCTAAAGGCCATATTAGTTATACAGAGGAAGCGGTCAAAGCAAAATGAATAGCATACCTAAGGATAAACTTATTTGATTGGACAACCATAATATCTGAACTTGAAAGACGATATCTAGAAATTTATCAGCAGATTTTGGAATGAATATCTATAAAACGCACTTATAGAAGGATATGACAAAAATATCCAGATATGGGAAATTGATTTTTGGTCAATTCCCCGAAATGCGGTCTATCCATATTCCTAAAAAAGAATCTTAATCGGTTTGGGCGTAATATTTGTGTAGAATATAAAATAGGACTTCGAAGGTAATAAACGAGATTATGATAGATATATATTAAAGAGGGCGACCTTGTTTAATTCACCATAGAGGAACCGATTTGGTAAGTTTGGTCATCAAAATCCGGCGAAAAGGAACTTTCTTTTTGGCATGGAAATAGGAGTTATATCTATAATGGACACCCCTTAAACAAGTTGTTGGGATTACTCTGTATTTCGACTGACTTTCAAGGCATGGCGAAACGCGGCAAGGATGATGTTGGACAAAACAAAAGCGGTAAAGTTAAAAATCCCTTTAATTTCCTATTAAACGAAATTCCATTTTGAGGGACTTCAAGGCTTTTAAAAACCCATAGTATGCCTTGTATTTCAATATTAAAGACTATTTCTCGGTTATAGCAGTTTGGAATAATCCAAAAAAATATTGTAATATAATGTGCTAGTTAGGTTAAAATATATGTTGAGAGCTCTAAAACAGGAAGAAATTATTTATATAAGCCCCTAAAATACTCCTGAAAACAAAATAAAGCCTGATTTCGGAAATGCCCCAATATTGAGTAAGGCCTATATAAGTACTGTATTGAAATAAACGTTTTAATCTTTTCCACCCTCACTTACGATCTTTCTTCATTGTTATAAATTTTTTATTATGCTTTGTACATTAATCATTTGTTAGTATATCTTGTTCGGTAAAACTGTGATAAAAAATACTTCTGGTTTGTTGTTCCTATGTTCAAGTCGTAAACAATTAAATTTTCTTCCAATCTTCGGTTTTCCTGTCCATCGGGATAGGAAACCACCGTTTCGACCTGATCACATTAAGCACAACCGCTGGACCAAAGATTTCCATCATCTTTGGAATGGAATGCCATTAAATGAGAGCGTTGCAATTTTTCACAGTTCAATTGGGCCATTGTATTAACAAGCAATTAAGTTCTTCTGATTTTATTCTGTGTTAAAAAAATCTGGCTGACGGATGGGTATCACCGATGGGGCAACTGGGGGGACATGTGAAGAACCACGATCTTTTGAAAATACTTCGCCATTCCATATTTTGTTTACGTCATAACATCCAATTTTAGCGAACCGTACTTTTCTTTCTATAATTTAATTTTCATCAAAACAGTCCGTTTAATCATCGGTACGGATTACACCTCCTTTGACCTTCCAGGTAACCCCTTATATCCTTGGAGCAACTTACATTCTTGATTATATGCTCCTTTTTTCCAAATAGAAACACCGAGGCAATATCCCCATTACTCCTGTCGACAACTTTAATGGGTTTGCAACATCATTACACCATCGGTAATTCTGACACGGGCACCCAACTTGGGTCCTCTAAATTCTGGATTATCGGCTTTTATAAGCATACTCGGCCGCCCGTCCCTTCTTCTTATCAAACCGTTGCACCATTACCAAATAGCACAGCCTGTCCCAAAATACCCAAAGTTTCCATCGGGATCATCATATTCAGGATCATATGCCCTGACTTCTCCGGGGGGCCGTCAGGGTCTATCACTAATACCTCCTGCAGACTTCATTATCACACTGGTAGATAGTAAAACAAAATTATTTAAATCCTAATCATGGGGGTAGGGCCACGGTATACCAGGTGACCACAACTCCTTCGGGATTAAATCGCCACGCTGGGAAATTACCCGTGAATTTCTTTTAGCGACGTGAAATGAATGAAATACCGTTTTCTCAGAGGATAACCATAATCACCTACTGGGTAGTAGAAATAAATCGTGCTTTGTGCCAAGGGAACTACTCTGAAGAAAATAGATTAAAAAAAGTGGCTATTTAACTAATGATCAGTTTTGATTTTTTCATATTGACATATGTTAAGTTCAAAGTGTGATATTTCTTACATGCCCTAAAAATATAATTACCATAAGTTAATCATAACTCATCGGTATAGTTTATGTATACTTTATCATTTCCATATTGGACAGGAGTTATTTTCGTTCTTATCAAAACTCACATTGGATTAGCAAATGACACCAATTCAATAAATTACTAGGTTTCCACTAGTTTCTTTTTCAATTTCTCGTAGTAACTCTTTAATGCTGATAATCTGTTTCATTTTTGCCCACTTTTTGATCTGGGGGAAACCTGTGTATAACAGCCCCTTTTTCACTCATTACAGTAGGATTGCCCACTAACTTTGGCGTACTCTTCTATCTGATTTAAAAAAGTCAATATCTACCCCATCTTCCCTGAGGTAAGTTAATTGTGAAACAACACCACGACTTGCATTATTCGCTGGCGTAGTTTTTATGCCTATCACTCATTATGGATCGGTAGTTGCCATGATAATAATCTTTGGATCGTCACCTCATCAACAAATCTATTGCCTTTTTCAAATTCGAGCAATGAATTTGGCATGGCCAGAAACCTAATTCATTAAAAGTCGATCGGACAATAAGGTACCTCATTGCAATGGACGAATGTTAACCTGCATCCTTTACTTTACCAGATGAATGAATAATATCTGCATGCTTTTTTCAAGAACGGACAAGAAGTTATTCCCTCTTTATTCCAATATCTTCCATGGGTCTGCTTTTGTTTTTGAGAAATATCACCCTCATATTTTTCCTTTGTAAACGTTTTATTAATGGGTTCATTGTCCTTCCATAATTTATGTATCTGGATACATGCCGATGGTTTTGGAGTCGCGAAAATCATCCATCAAAACCCCACTTTTCAACAGACGTTGCACTTAGATCTACCAGTATTCTTGTACTTCAGGATAGCTTTACATGGGGTTTGCCATTATATTTCGCCGTTTACCCTTTTGCAATACCATTAATTGGACTGCTGCCCCAAACCGTACCACCCCCAAAATCCTGCTTCCTAAAATTCAAATTCAAAAACCCCATTCCCATGGCACAAATTGGCCGCTTTCTTCACCTTTACAGGGAAACATTCAGTCCCCACATTCCTTTCTCTACTGGAGACTTCCTTCCTTCTCTTGAACATAATACGAACAGGCTCTCTAGAAATAAACACCAGTAGTTATGGGAATATCTCTCGCTGAAGACTGTAATAAGCTTTTATCATTGATAGGGTATCGTTATATAAATTTCTTATGCTGACCAAGCGGTTATTTGCCCAAATAATCTATAATTTTCAGGTTAAGCTGAAATTTTTAATCGTTAGTTATAGAAAACGTTTTGGCTGTCAGTAAATGGAAATCCAGTTCGCTCTTTCACCTTGCGATATTTCAAATTTGACGCTACTTCATATTACATCATATTTGCACTATAACTTAACCATTACTTCCTATGCCAAAGCGTTAATTTCAAGGATCTGAATTTTCTTAAATCTTTAACCCTTACAATTCAAATCAATGTTATTAGAAGAAGCCTTTTGTCTGAAAGATCCAAAACTAAAAGCAACTTCCAAAAGTTCTACTGGTTTCATTAACCCTATTTAGTATGGAAATCTGGTTCAGGGGCCTTCTTCCTTACTTCTTAACTTCGGATTATTGGGATAAATTAAATTTACAAAATGAATGTGTGGCATCCACCAAATAGTTTCAATATTCTGTTTTCTTACTAAAGCGGAAGCATTGGATCCATCGCGGAAATAAGTTAAAATCCTGTCCCTGATTCATTATGGTTTTATTATAGCCCAGAGTTCCAAATCCCAATCTATTGCCGAGCTTTCATATCAAATATACATAGTTCGGGGTCTCAAGACAGCATATAGTTCCAAGGTTGATTTCTGTGCCCTTATTCGGAGAGGCTTATAACAGAAAACAGTTGGATTTTGGCGAAGGAAGGATATCCAGGGATTGGAGAGAATCACCAAAATAAACCTTTCAAAACCAGCTTTTTAAAAAAAGACAATTTCTTCTCTACCTTTTTATACATTTCGTGAAAACCTTTAAGATGTTGTAAAAATATCAACAAACAGGCTCAATCAATTGTTTCTCCTTTTGTTCGTGTTCGAAGTTCCTTAATTGATAGTGGGAACCGCTTAAAGCATTTGTTGTTAATAAACAGTTACGACAGAACAGATTGGTCGCACATTGCCAAAACTAAGATTGTTAATATTTCTATTATTTATCAATAATTACGATGATTCAATATTTAATAGTTTGATAATTATATAGTCGTTAAATATTTGGGAGTCTTGGGTTTTCCAATCCTGTTACTGATGCTGCTTTTATGAGAAAAACAAATAAATTTCAAAAAGCACCAAATTTTTATCATAAAAATAACACACTATTACTTATCCTGTGATGAAATAGCAAAAAACTTAATTTTATCATTAATAAAAATGTTTAGACTAATAAATTGACGAACGATTCCAGGATCCCAAAATATAGGGTACGATTGTTGATTCAATCAATTCAATAATCCTCAATGCGGCCATCTTAAGGGTAGGATGACAAAATTCCCTCCATAAATTAGTTTAAGCGAGGAATTCTTCCCTTTCTAGAGATACAGTAGATAAGCCTACAACCATTTTAAAAGGAGCTTTAAAATAATTTTATCAATCAGAGCGTAAGGGCATTTTATTAGACTATGACCAAAACTAATTTCCAAAGTTCAACATTCTTTCCTCATCAAATTTAATTATTCAGAAATCATTTTGAATTGAGCAAATATCTAGCTGTACACCTTTCTTTCACATTACAATCATCAGTGAGTTTTCTATAAATTTATTACTCATATATATACTTTCCTGCTGTCCCAATGTCCCTCTCTTCTATTATTTTTTTATAACTCCTGGGAATTCAGCGATTCAACACTATGGCCCAAAGAATTTTGAAAGACCCTTCCCTTTTCGTATTTGGGTATGTTCCATGCTAAAGGTTCATCCTTGCCGTTATTTTATGTTGCGCTTAACAAATGGAGTATCTGGAATGATCCCGGCTGATTTAAAGGTAATAAGTTCATCAACTGTTCTTAGAATGCTTAAGACCTTTTGTAATGACACCTATTATGGCATCTACATATTAACGATTAACTCACCATAATTATCATGACTACTCTTTACCTCCATGATATCCAGACACGCGGTATAATTGCCGTAATTTGGCCAATCCCATCCTTCATGCGCATTTGCAAAAGAATAATGGAAGGCCCCATTCGCAAATGGCGCTTTACACATCCCCACCCTTTTTCATATAGCTTGACCAAGGACCTCTTTAGATCGATTGCTAATTTACCTTTGGGAATCTTCCAGTTGCAATAATTCAGCAAGTAAAAACCATCGTAATCTCGATTTTCTTAATGATTTAATCTTCAAATATTAGTTGAGATATCACTTTCATCTTGGGCAATCTTTCTCCCAATGTTTTCTTTTTAAAAAAGGGAGTTGGTTTCCTTCCAGTCAAATGATGACCTGGGTTGCTGGTTACCAGTCAATTTAAGTGCTTTTTAAGAGATTTTCCAAAAAGATTTGAAGTAACTTCGCTTATCATCATAAATCTTGTTTTACACCATTTTAGGAACCTTTGCGCCGGCTGGTCCATACAATTGAAATTTAGAGAATTTTCTGTTATTTTCGTTTTTCCCAATTGTCATAAATTAATGGCCCATTGTTCGTGCCAAAAACCCGACACCATTTTCCCTTTTCTAGGCCCAAGCTATACTTTTCATTCTCTTGTCGTCTCCATTCCGAAATAGTGAGTATTGGGCTTTTAACCGTATTTTATCGTCTTTTCTTTAACCTTATATTTGTAATAAAATTCCTTTAAAGAAAATGGTTTCCACGCCCTATTAGTAATTCGGATGTTCGCCATAAGATTCTCCTTTTAATAGCCGGCAGAAATAGTCTTTATAGAGGAATACCAATTTTTCTCCCGGTTTTCGCTTGCCATCAAAAATAGCCTCCACCCAATCAAACGTACTTGTTTGCTTCCTTATCTCTGATAAAGGTCGAGAAATGCATTGGTGATACAATCCCCTTTTCATAAGCCTTTCGATAAGTTCATCTATTCTCAGGCGTACGGAATGCCACAGGAGCCAAAGGAGTCCCTTCTATACCATCATTATCCATCAGATAAGTTTAATTATCAAATCTGCATCTTCTAAGGTTGCTTTCCAATTCTCAGGCCATCCATTGTAGTGAATTTCTGTTTCTAACTTTTTAACATTCGAGTTATCGAGCCTTACCTTGATAAGGCGACTGTTTTTATGTATATGAAAGGTCCGGCTTGCGGTGGCTTTTTTGGCAACCGACCAAAAGAACTATTTTTTTCCTTCTCTCGTCTTTGGTTTTTGGGCCAGTAATAGTGCCTACTAAATCAAAACTAAAAGAAGAGTCTTGTATCTTTAAAGTGAAATTTCTTCATTTAGTACTGTAATTATATCTGTTTAAATTTATTTATCCAGAAGGCCGTGCAAAAGCAACATAGGATATTCCCCGTTGGACTTACCGAGCTTTACCCCTACCTGTGGCCGGATATGACTACTTGTTGTTCCATTTAGCCATTAAGGTACTGGGAGTGGAATTAGCCTCCATACGGGCATATTGATACTCCATAAAATTTTTCCAGTGTCACTGATCAAATGCCCTAACTTCCTGTCTTTGTGCGCAATAAATATAACCCCCGGCAGTAGCGTGCTCCACCAAATTTTTCGGGTTCCGTTATTGGGATTCCCTTTTTTCGGTAAGTTCGCGGTTTTCTCGACCAACGGCACTTTCCATTAATTTTACCTGGATTAAATCAAGTTGCTTTAAAAGTTCCCCAAGGAGGGGCGTTGCGGATATCTTTTCGTCTAAAATTTGGTATAGGCAATGGCTTTGTAATAGGGGCTTTTTATAGCTATCATTTATCTATTGTTCGTCCATATTCTATTTCGAGATCTATTAAGTATTGCTGAATTAACTGTAATTCATCTTCTGGATTTGGAAAAAGAAAGGCATGGTCCTTTGCCTTGGGACTATTATTTGCAGCTATTTCCTGTTGGATATATTTACTGGCGAGATATCTCTAAACGAAGGCGATACTCCCTTCGACCTTCTACGGTTTGTTTGCCATGACAACTACATCCTCTCCCAGATTTAAAAATTTCTTGCCTGGGTGATTTATTTGTGCATCTGTTTCGTCTGAATTAATTTTTGCATTGGTATATGCCACGCCAATCGTATTGAATTTACGAAGAGGGTGTTGGATTTGGGATCTATAGGACCCACCTCCCCCATTCTTGCACCACCATGATCCAAGTACTATTAATTCCTTTTTTCTGATGTGGAAACAACCCAACCGGTATCCGCACTATTTAAATTTCTTGGAGCCGTAGGATCTTGCTTCTGAGCTAATTGATTGGTCAATTCATCAGCGAGTTACACCCTGTTTGGAAATTAGGCTTGGCCATTTCACAAAAGGGCTGGGTTGGAAAAGCTTTTCAGCATTAAAGAGGACTTTGTGGAACAGCACGCTCCTTACTCGGATAACAATTTTCGGTTACCCGGTTAAAAAGGAAATAACATTTTCAGTTGCTTACTGGCCACGACACCAGGAAACTTTTTGCCATTATCAAAAGGGTTGTTAGAACGGAGCACAGGTAGATCTAAGCTCCCACAGGGTCGTTGGCTGTGGAATGACTGGTAGTGCCACATGAGTTCTCCTGTCGGCTATTTAACGCAACAATTACAAATTATCCAAATATTTTTTCCCTTGTTGTTCTGGTCCGGTTAAAAATCTCTTTAGGCTGTCCTGTTGCAAAAACACCAAGCCATTACTTTTCGTCAACATAAATTCCGCCCACTCACAATTTACTCCGCTCCTTCTTTCCAAAAATTTCTTGTCGCCCCAGTTCAATAACCATACTCTTCAGGCCTTGGTATGTGTGGAAGATCCATTTCTCTTTTTCCTGTTAAACACTTGAATGCATGATATTTGCATGGAGAGCTCCAACTCATGACGCCCTATTAATTTTGTTCTATATATTAGGGGGCCAGGCGTGATTATACCCATTTTGGCGAGCTCTTTAATTAAACATTCATTGATATTTATGCGCTTGTGCCAAACGTTATGCTTACGGCACTTACCTGTATGCCAACATCCACAGCATTTACAGAAAGAGTCCGGAAGGATATAGAATCTCCATTGGATTCATTCGATCTAAAATAGGAGAGCCCCTTGTTATACCACGAAAGTTTCACCACTCCTTGCTGCATTGAAAACGCCTAATTTCTTCTCGTTAGTTGCATCAATGGCTTATAAGATTCTTGGGTGGGCTTGAATAATAGAATTACCCCTGAAACAACAGAGGATTACACTTGTAATGTTACCTTTTCATATTCCGGATTGAAAGCCATTACTTCTCAAGTTCCTCATTATCCTTATTGATTTGGTCCAGAGCGAATTACTTTTTTGACCTTGATTTTCCTCGGGGGCCGCCCAATTTCATTGGCTAAAAATATTTGTGGTTCAGATTACAACCTAAAAAATTTAAAGAGATTGCTATAAGCGCATTATATACCACGGCCAATTGTACTTTCAAATATATCTTAGATTCATAAGGAATGGGGACCTGTGGAAATTATAGGATTTGGTCAAGTTTCCACATATGGAGATACTCAGCACGACAAGAAAAATATCTATCCTCATGGATTTTACTTGTGGGCTAAAATACTCAAAATATTTCAGTTGAGTAAGGCGTCTTTCGATTAAAAAGAATGTGCTAAGTAATCATTAACCTAATGTTTTATAAAAAATTTGCATCATATTCCACTAAAATTCCATATAAACCTAGAGATAAGGTGGGGTTTTTTTTGGAAGATTTGGGTTTTAAATCCATTTTTGAGTTTAGATTGTTCTTGCCTATTTTCTTAGTTATTTTTAATACTGATCGTACCAACTTTTTCACTACAATCTTTCACCGAAAAGTTTGAAGGATTTTTAAGTTCCAACCACAGTCAATAATCGTTTTTCATAATTTCTGCTTTTTGAGGTATACTTCAATAAGGTTCTCTTTTCGTGATCCTGTGATAAACGTTGAACAATACTCAACTTCACCTGTTTTAGGAATTTGAAATCGCTATTCGAACGCCAATTCGCCCCAAAATCGCCAAAATAAAGATTCATGGGGATCTTCCGCTTGAGACCGTTCAATAAAGGAATTAGGATTGACCCATCTTAATTCTTCGTAGGCAGGTAATCCAGCGACTTCTGCCGCACATGTAGCCGCCATACCAACAGCGAAATAGACTGGCTGTTCATATTTCCCTTTGGCCAGTCCCAGCTGGCCAATTCATTGATAACGAACCCTGATTCCTCCTTCGGACAACATTCCTTTCTCCCCTAAACCATGGGCGTTAATTTAACGACCCATTCCAATGGCGCCGCTTGAAGGTTATGGTTATATCTTCTTGGTTATTTTTAATGGCTGCACCATTATCCTAAATAAAAAGATTTATTGTATTATCCTCACATACATTTCTTTGTTTTAAAGTTTCTATTATTTTATCCCAACACCATCATTCAATAGCAGACTCATTGCAAAACAGGTCTTCTGCGCTCTGCATGTCCTGGAATCTATCAATATTTTTTGGGTCGCTTCAAAGGTACGTGGGGAGCAAATAAGAAAGTAAAAAAAGAACGGTTTCTTTACTATTTTTTTCAATAATTCACGGTTGCTTTCCGTTTGAATATTCCAATCTATATCCTTCCTGTTTTTTATCCATTGGGGCCTCAATATCTTTTCCATCTAAGGTATAAGTTGCCCAATTATCATTTATTATAACCCTGAAAGGTTTTTCAACCCTATTGGACTTCATAGATGGAATATTTTATTTTGAAATTGGAATAATCTGGGGTCGCGTTACTTTTTTGCCTTTTCATTCGGGCATTTCAACATCCATTCGTTAGATTGATGAACATTGGGATCCAAAATGCATTTTCGGCACATGCCCGTGAATACCGGAGATTGCATACGTGTGAAATCAGACTCGTCTAAGGTGTAGTGGTATCAAAACGTTATGATTTCAGCCAAAAACGTTGCTGATTACCTTCCGTTAACAAACAGCCCTTGAAGGAATACAATTTGTGTGGTGCTTGTAACGTAACCTGGAAGTCATGCGGAACCCCATTTTGGCCAAGGTTCGTATTAGGGCGTCTTAATATCTCACTTTGATATAATATGCCCAATATCAGCATAACCCTGGTACGTCAGTATTAAATTACGATTATTTGGGACGCTCTTGACCGAAAGCATTGGATTAATGCAAGGAATACAATTAATAATATAAATTGAATTTTCTTTTTATTGTGTATTCGTGAAACTCTGGTAAGTATAGGAACATTACTTTTTTAATAATTTATTTTCCTGTACTATTGCTGTTACAAGCATAGTACAGAATGGTTGTCCAAACCAAAACTATGTACTTTTCAAATTTTAAAAAACAAATTTAAAAAATTTACTGAGCAAAGTATCTCTTCTTTTTGACCTTTACCACTTAGTATTTTTTGTCAAAATTTTTAACGTCGCAGCATATGTTGTTAATTCAACGTGACTTCAATGGATCTTGACTTAAAGTTTTGGACGAAAGGCATTAAATGATACTTTTTACAACAGGTAAGATCGATAATGTCTTTTTACCTAATGTGTTTTTAAACAGATTTGGATAAGGACCACATTAAATCGATTTGGCTTTTTGCAGTAACTTTCTGCCCGACCAGAAAGTAGATTTTTATATTGAGATAACAAAATTTTACTCCTACTAGAGGGTGTGAAAAAACTAAGGATTTTATTCAAGGGAATGTGGTCCAACAAAGAAGGGACTGAGGGTTTAAGAAATTTAAAGGGGGTCGGAACTTTTAACAGGAAAGAAACTTGGCAAAATTGGCAGGGGGCAAGAAAGGGCGAGATTTTTCTTCTCCGTTTTGGATTATTTGTTTTGGATGGCCCCCACCGCATTTTAAAAAAAAAAAAAAAATTTCAAAAAAATTAAAAAAAGGATTTTGGGTTAATTCTAACGACCACAACGGGCCGATCTCTCTC
>Ga0163217_1098488_pt1 | contig 16145 bp, 8 predicted proteins | sample SynspAceP_FD_185933 | JGI IMG/M metagenome (GOLD analysis project Ga0163217, IMG submission 185933) | Saline lake microbial communities from Ace Lake in Antarctica - Synechococcus sp. Ace-P (PacBio error correction) | ecosystem: Environmental > Aquatic > Non-marine Saline and Alkaline > Saline ... | reverse complement strand
TTTCTGTTACGAATCAACAAACCATTTTGTGCAAGAAACCGCGGTGGATATGGCCACAACTAATGGAATGCAAGAACCTAGGGCATGTGGACACGCATGACCATTTACGGTAACCCATTCTCTCCAAAGGCATATTACAAAAGGAAATCCTAAAATAGCCCATACGCCAAAACGTGCCAATCCAATGGTCAAAGCGATATAAGTAGCCATTTGGCAGGCCCTGTCGAAAGGGTCTGCATTTTAGATTTGGTTTTCTGCGCTTCCTCGACCATGGTAATTACCCTTGTTGAGATAGTATCTTTTCCGGTATGTTCCACTTTGACTTTTTAAGTACTGTTTCCGTTTTACGAAACCTCCGATTACCTTATCCGTTCAAACTCCTTCTTGACCGGCTTGGATTCTCGGATAAGCATAGATTCGTTCAGGTTAAACTCGTATGCCTTCTGTAATGATTCCATCTGCAGGGACTTTCCTCCAGGTTTTCACTTAGGATGACATCATCTTCAATAAATCTTCCAAATTTGAATCTTCAATAGATTGCCTTTTACCCTGTGAAGCTTCCGCAGCATTCATACTTACAATTATTGCAATGCTTTTGAGGCTCCCAAAACACTTTTCAATTTCGAATCAATGGCCTACCAACATAATGGCTTATAAGTGTGGCCAACTCCCAAAAGAAATCGACCCCTTTTAAGCCCGAAAACCGTTGCAGAGCTAAAAATAGGCAACGGCTGATAGCCAGGCTATAAGGGGTCATCATTCTGGCGGCCGCTTTTTTTACCTCGACCAGAAACCCTTCAGGGAAAGGCCAACCTCCATAGAAATACACAATGCTAGAAAGTGCAAACAAATAAATGGGTGCCGGGGAGCAGTAAACTATATCCAAAAAAATTCTTGGATCATTGGGAAAAGAAAAGGATAGGTACCGACAAATCAATGTAATCCAAAACCGTTTTTAAAGTCGGGCAATCATCATTTTTATGTGTGGTCGTGGCCCGCCATACCCAATGGGGATGCTGGCCATGATCATGATACGTGTTTCATCTTACTGTGATCCATTTTACTTGTGGTCCATCTTCTATGGTCGTCCGATTTTGGGTCTTCCATTTTTCGATGGTCCATCTTTGAATGATCCATAATTTGAATGGTCATCTTTTGTCGTGATTTTCATTTTAGAATGCGTCCAAGCCCATGCCTTGCGCAGGCAGGTTCGGCATGGTCCATTTTTTTTGTCCTTGTGATCTTTTTTTTATTGTCCATATTGTTCTTTTAAGGTTAACGTAATTTTTTCGCTTTCTTCCGAGATAATTTTCGCATTATACTCCGTAGGCATTCAACAAAGTTCCCTTGATTCCATTTAAAGAGAAGAGATGGCATATTTAAGAATACTATTGTCATCTGTGCTGCTTCATTCTTCAAACCGCTACATTTCAACGTACTTTCAAAATCCTTCTGGATGTATTTCCAATTTTAAGAAAGGGCATTTCCAGACCAAGTGGGTTTCAAATTAAAATTCATAGGTATACCCCTGCTTTGCTGAAGGTCTTTTATTGCTTCCCGAAAGCGTGTCATAATTTTTCATAGTTTCTATTTATAGGTCATGCTAAAATAGCAGCTACCGTCTTCCTCGGTAAATTTCTGAAAAGCGTCAATAAACCCTTGTCCGTCAATTTTTCACTTGCCAACATAGATTTAATTGTTTAATCGTATTCCAATGGCGTGGCTTTAATATGATTTTAGATTTAAATTGTTTTTCCATTTCCATTGGATTCCAACACTCGGTTCATAAAATTTTTTATTTGCTATTGGAACCCAAAAAAATTTCAGCAAATCCCGATCGTAAACTCATTTCGAGTTCAACATCCTCAAGTTCGTCAACGTCATAGAGTTCCTTGAAATTTTGGCATACTGTGTTGATTTCTTGTTTCCTTGATTTCGGATTTGAAAAAGAAAGGCCATAATCTAATACTAGTTTCTTCCGGTTTACATTCGGTAAGTTGGGGTATATTTATGGTGGAGGCTACCATTTTCATCAAAAAGTTCGGTTACCACTTCATTTCATAATATCCTTTCAATTCTTTTAGCCTCCCTGCCCTAAAGGATTGCATATTTAGAAAACTCCATCTCATCAAAAATTTTCTCGAACAACTGATCTATTTACCAATTTTGCCGATAAGCATTTCTTTTTGGGCATTTACCGCAAGGGGAATGAATAAAAGGGTTAATATTGGATATACTTTTTTCATATGTGTGCATCAAGTTCTGTTACCTTCCTTTGGCCAATGATAATCGCCTAGATCAATTGCCGTTGATTGATGGTATGGTGTTACAGTAATTGATATCTTTAACATCCGCATCCACAAATCTTTGATAGGCATTTCCTGAAAAAAACGGCATGCAATAACCAATTGCATATGGGGAGGTTTCCATCCCCGCATTCTTAAATGCTCTGTTGGTTTCTTATCATGGTCTGGCTGTAGATATTAATATCATTCAACCAATACAGGGGTGGGGACTCTTTAATTTATCAACATTCAGGTACAGACACTTCAACATCCCCGCGTCGGCCCATGGCGAACTTTTTCTAATTTACGATAAAAGGAGCCCCTGCCTTTTTCGGCCACATCGGAAACCCATTGCTCACTTTCAGCGTCGGGGACCGATTAAAACTGATTATTGTATATTTTCATTAATGTATTTGGCTATTTCGTTCGATGCATGGATGACCCTATCGGAATATTCATAGACCTCGCCCAAAGAACCTATTTCTGTGCAAATGAGGGCAATTGGTGGTAATGCTATCGCAAATCCAGATATCAATTTCCAAAAAAAGTGGAGGTTACCCCTTCTCCTACGTGAAAACACCTTATCTTGCCGCATGTAAGCAAATAGGGGGCAAACTAAGCAGGTACACGTGGCTCCCAATGGACTTGGCCGTATGACTCAAAAAAAAATAAAGGCAATAATTTTTCGTCTGGTTTGTGCAAGTGCAGACCATAACCACGCATTTTACCCTTAACGTCTGATAGGATACGCGTATAGGATTTCCCCATCGGGAAATCGTAAACTACACTCCCCGATTTCGGCATCCATTTTCTTTGCCAAAGCTCTGTTAAAGTTCTTGATTACCGGGAAGGCTAAATAGTATTGTTTTCATGTGTCTTTTTTAAATGATTGTGATAATATCATTCGTGATTCTCATAATATTCCAGGCATAATTCAATTCGCCTTCAGATTCTTGCAAAGAAGCGTATAGAGCAATTGGCCTTTTTTTATTTTATTTCGTCCAATTGAACGTTTTCAATAAAAAATACCCGCAAGATTTGGATTGGGAGCTCCCGATAGTTTTTGCGAGTTGAGAAATCTTTCGGTTATTTATTTCGTTGGAAGTATCCCTTTTTTCCGGCCCGAATTTTCAGCGAATAAGATGCTTTTAGAGGGTGTGAATAACCTTCTTGTGCCCGCAAATGGCTTCGAATTTTTTTATAGGCCTTCCCGATTCCAAAAATTGTGAGTCGCGGTTTCGTAGCCGGTTAAATCTAACTCAATTCTCTTTCCGATAATGTCGAAGCAGTTGCCCGCCAAGAATAAGGCCCTTTCTTTGAGGTCTTTTTTGGTGCTCTTTCTTCATTGCGCAGTACACTTAAGATATCTATGGCCTCCAAATTGGGGCCAAGTTCCCCTTTTTCCAATAGGCTGGTGCCGTCGTATTAACTACGTTTAACTTTTAAACCGATAGTATTGCAACATTTTCCAATTGTTCTTGTAGTTGTTGTGCCGTTACAAAGATCGTACTTTGGCCGTCTCGCCACGGGAATTATTCAATGACTACATGGGTAGAACCAGCGGCCGCTTTTTTGGAAAGTACGGATGCAATCAACTGGCCCTTCACTATCAATATCAGGCTTTTCCAATTTTGATGAGCATATCATCTGCCGACTTAATTGTGCAGTACCTCCCCACACAAAGCATCCACCTTTCTTTTTTACCACAGCTTAATTTTCTTCGAAGAGAGGGCAACATTCGTTAATTACCTCCATTGGTATCTGCTGTTACCTGCCGGGGAAGTAATGGCTCTCGATGATGTTTTGGCATTGGTAAGTCCATTAAGCCGCACAATGGCCACAAACGATAGCGGGTTGTGCGGTTACCGGGCAAGCCACCGATACAATGTTTATCGACTAACGATTTTCCTGTTCCAATCCAATTGCTTTCCAGAATCGATTCTAGCCTTGGTCAGAGTCTGAGATTTCAGTGACATCCAATCTATTTCCGGCGCAGGCCGTAAATAAGGCAGAGGATGAATGATTGGAATAGTCTCCCTTCAACGATATCCCGGTACTAATCTCATTAAAGCCCGTTGTAAATCCAGTTTTTGATTGTAAGATTTTGGCCCTTTACATGGACTTAATGAATCTATGGGTTCTAAATGGCGGATAACTCTTAATGTTTCATTACCCGATACCTTTAAGTTTTTTGGCCGCCGCATCTGATAGTCCCAATTTCATCAGGCAACAAGATGTCCGAATTTATAACGTAAGGCTAGCCACTATAGAGTCGGTTGTATGGCAACCCTAATTCTGGTAAGTGCTCAAACCTTCGAAATACAAACGTGACAATCTTCTCGCATGTAGACGACATGCTCGTTCTGTGTGGTAAACCAAGGGTTTGTATTAAGGATATTTGAACGTTGATCCATATTTAACTGTCATTTTTGAGATTTTTATAACTACCCTATTTTTCAATGCTATAAAGCTGAGGGATTTTAGAATCCCCCATCATAGGTTTCCTTTATCCCTTGAAGTGGCTTCTGCACCTTCTTTCGCGTGCACAATGAAATTCTTCTCTGTTTAATTTCTTATTTTATTAAATCCAGTCCAGAAAGCTCTTGTATGGTCTGCGTGCGCCGAGAGGACCTTCTACTTCGTGCTACTCCATTATGAAAAAGGAAACTTGTTTCCATATACTTTCAATTCCCTGTCGCCTTCCAATAAATTTTTCTTCCCGAGTACCTTCCGCTTGATAACCTACAAAACAGCCAGGCGTATTATTGGGTTATTATGCTTGTTGTGTTTCGAGATAATTCAGCATTCTTTGCCTCCTGTTGAGGCATCCGCTACCTGCAATTACAATTTTTTGGTTTGTTGTCGGTTTCTTAATTCCATAGTTTCTCGATAGGCTGCTGACGACGCGTGAAATATGAACACATCTCATCACTTTCAAGTTCCTTTAGTTTGTGCCAATTCCACTAGTGCGATGGAACAATTCCAAGAAACAATTGGCTTTCCCCATAGGCTGTTCCATTATTCATCGCGGACTTTCGGGATTTTGTTTTCCTTTAGTAACCTCCAGAAATGAGCATCATCAACTGGGCGCGTTCGACCGGAAAACTTGGATAAACAGGGCTTGCCGCCCTCTATTGATGGTTGTCATGACAATTTTTCAATTCGAGGAAATGGCTTCCACTTCGTTCAGGATGAAACCTTCGCCATTAGGTCGATTCTATAAAAAAGTACATCAGCCTTTTTTACGGTTTTTAAAAGGCGGATAGAGTAAGTAAATCATTGGTTCTGCCAATTATCTCCAGAAAAACAAAACGTTTTCCGTTTACGGTCCCAACTCGATGAACGTTGCACCCAAAAATATGTCCATTATTACTGAAAACGAGCTTTCATACCTTCAAACAATGGAAATCCATTGAGATGGGGAATCGCTTTAAAAAAGCGGTTATGATTTTCAACATCTTTAAATCGTAAAGTGGTGCTGCGGGACTATGCTTGGAATTAGCCTTCCTTATTTTGCCCGTTCAGCTTCTTGTCCTGGATTTTGCACTAATCCGTTCAATTTGATCTTTGGGCAATGTCCAATGTAGGTTGGTACCGTAATGGGACCTTTAAATCCTAATTCACCAAACCTGGGCAAATAACCTGTATGGTCAATATTGGCATGGGTAAGCAATTACCATATCAATTTCTGAAACCTCAACTGCGGATATTCCCAATTTTTAGCGCCAAATCCTTAAGTCCTTGAAATAGCCCGCAATCGATAAGTATTTTTTTATCCCCTGTATCCACTAAATATTTGAACCGGTTACCGTACCCGGCTGCGCCCAAAAAAGTGAATGTTTATTTTATTGTTGTCATTTTTTAGTTAAAAGTGTTTGTAAATAATTCTAGTGTATCTTCTGAAAATCTTTTTTATTGCTAGTATCAAAAAATCACTATTACCTTCTAACAATTACTCTTTGTTTATTCACCTGTTTACGGACTTCAAGGCTCGTGCTTTCACAATTGCCAAATATTAAAAGTCCCCCACAACAGGAAGGTCGTCTTTTACCTTTGTCTTCGTCGATATGCATAATTCCTCTATTTTCTTTGTACAGTCATTAAATCCTTTTTGATAAGAAGTGCCAGTTTCTTTTTGCGGATTCAGGCTCGGGAGTTACCATCTCCAATAGTGTTTCAAAGGCCTCTTCAAGTAACCTTGGTTCATCTTCCCAATGCTTGGTAAAATGGCTCAAGGTCTATGTTGCTCTGTGTGTAGTGCTTCTGTTTTCTCTATATTTCTATTTAAGATTAAAAATGTTTATTTACTTATTTTTCATTTTAATTGCGTGGTACATAATTTTTTTTCGAATCTTCAAGAATGTCTTTTTTGTCGCCGTTTTGGATATAACCTTATTGTCCAATAGTGAAGTGTTTTTTTAATTTCCTTGCAAGCACAATGCCATTATCCAAATAAAATTTGGACTTCTCGGTTCTTTTCAATGTTGTAAAGAGGTTAAAGGATGTAAATCCGATGTCTATCCGTTCTTTTAGACCGTCCCCCTTTGGATAATCCCAACTTGTGAGCAATAACCCAACACAGGCTTCCATATTGTATTGCATCTGTCGTGAAGCGGGTGCTTTAGTATATACACCACCTTGATGGAATTTGGTCTTCATTGCCTTGCTGTTTCTTCCATTGTTTTCTACCATCCAAAAAATCTAGATTGGATGTAGAGTGCGAATCTTCACATGCAGTACCTGCCCTGAATCACTATGGTATTTGCATTCGATCATATAATGTTTATTGTCTTTTTGGGCTATCACATCCCACTTTCGTGCTGCCACACCAATTGCCTGAAACAATTTACCCGACTTTTGTATCAAAAAACTTCGTATGCCACAATAATTTGCCTACCAGTTTTTTCAAATGGATAAACCTGGAGCCGAGTTCCATTAAGGCCTTTTTTTAAGCTGTATATCGAGAGGCACTTACCCTAGCCTGTGCCTTTTAGCATCCTGGAAAGCCATTGAAAAACGTTAGGCAAAATTATTGGGCATACGAAGGTTTTGATACAAAAGTCGGGGTAATTGTTCAGGGGCAATTGTGTGCAGCACGAAGTGGATGTTGAATAGCCAAAAAGACAATAAAACATTATATGCATCGGAATGCAAATTACCATAGTGATCAGGGCAGGTACTGCAATGTGAAGATTCCACTCTACATCCAATCTAGATTCTTTGGATGTAGAAAAACAATGAAGAAACAGCAAGACCATGAAACCAAAATTTCCATCAAAGGTGGTGTATATACTAACACCGCCTTCACGACAGATGCAATACAATAGGAACCTGTGTTTGGTTATTGCTCACAAGTTGGATTATCCAAAGGGACGGTCTAAAGAACGGATAGGACAAATCGGATTACATTCCTTAACCTCTTTAACAACATGACAAAAGACCGAGAAGTCCAAAATTATTGGATAATGGCATTTGTGCTTTTGGCAAGGGAAATTAACCAAAAACACTTTCACTATGGAACAAATTAGCGTATATCCAAACGGCGACAAAAAGACCATTCTTGAAGATTTCGAAAAAATTATGTACACGCATTAAAATGAAAATAAGTAAATAAACATTATTAATCTTAATAGAATATAGATGAAAAAACAGAAGCACTACAAAAACAGAGCAACATAGACCTTGAGGCCATTTTACCAAGCATTGGAAGATGAACCAAAGGTTACTTGAAGAGGCCTTTGAAAACACTATTGGAGATGGTAAACTCCGAGCCTGAATCCGCAAAGAAACTTGGCACTTCTTATCAAAAAAAGGACTTTCATGACCTTGTACAAAGAAATTAGAGGAATTATGCTATCGGACGAAGACAAAGGGAACGCACCTTCTGTTGTGGGGACTTTAATACTTTGGCAATTGTGAAAGCCACGAGGCCTGAAGTCCGTAAAACAGGTGGAATAAACAAGAGTTAATTGTTAGAGGTAATAGTGATCTGATACTAGCAATAAAAAGATTTTCAGAAGATACACTAGAATTATTTTACAACACTTTAAACTAAAAAAAACATGAACAACAATAAAATAAAACATTCACTTTTTGGGCCGCAGCGGGTACGGTACGCGTTCAAATATTTAGTGGATTACAGCGCGGATAAAAAAATACTTTATAGATTGCGGGCTATTTCAAGGACTTAAGGATTTGCGCCTAAAAAAAAATGGGAATATTCCGCCAGTTGAGGTTCAGAAATTTGATATGGTATTGCTTACCCATGGCAATTGACCATACCAGGTTATTTGCAGCGTGGTGGAAATTAGGATTTAAAGGTCCCATTTTACGGTTACCAACCCTACATATGACATTGCCAAGATCTTTTGAACGGATAGTGCAAAAATCCAGAACAAGAAGCTGAACGGGCAAATAGGAAGGCTATTCCAAGCATAGTCCCGCAGCACCCACTTTACGATTTAAAGGATGTTGGAAAATACCATTACCGCCTTTTTTTAAAGCGATTCCCCATCTCCAATGGATTCCATTGTTTGAAGGTATCAAAAAGCTCGTTTTCAGTATAATGGACATATTTTGAGGTGCAACGTTCATCGAGTTGCGTAAACGGAAAAACGTTTTTTCTTTTCTTGAGATATGGCAGAACCAATGATTTATTACTCTATCCGCCTTTGTAAACCTAAAAAAAGTGAGGTTACTTTTTTATAGAATCGACCCTATGGCGGAAGGTTTCATCCTGACGAAAGTGGAAGGCCATTCCTCAGATTGAAAAATTGGTCAATGACCCATCAATAGAGGCGCAAGGTCCTGTTTATCCCAAGTTTTCGTAGAAAACGCGCCCAGTTGATGATGCTCCATTTTCTGGAGGTTACTTAAAAGGAAAACAAAATCCCGAAAGCCCCGATGATAATGGACAGCCCTATGGGAGCAATGTTCTGGAATTGTTCCATCGCACTAGGGATTGGCACAAACTAAAGGAAACTTGAAGTGATGAGATGTGTTCAATTTCACCGTCGTCAGCAGCTATCGCAGAAACTATGGAACATTAAGAACCGACAACCAAACCAAAAATGTTAATTGCAGGTAGCGGAATGCTCACAGGAGGCAGAATTGCTGAATTATCTCGAAACACAAGCATATAACCCCAATAAACGCTGCTGTTTGTAGGTTATCAAGCTGGAAGGTACTCGGGGAAGAAAATTAATTGGAAGGCGACCAGGGAATTGAAAGTAATATGGAAAAACAGTTTCTTTTCATATGGAGGTAGCAGAAGAAGTAAGAAGTCTCTCGGCGCACGCCCCAGACCATACAGAGCTTCTTGGACTGGATAAAATAAAGAATTAAACCAGAGGAGAATTTTCATTGGTGCACGGCGAAAAAAGAAGGTAGCAGAAGCACTTCAAAAAGGGGAATTAAAGGAAACCTATGATTTGGGATTCTAAACTTCCCTCAGCTTTATAGCATTGAAAAAATTAGGGGTAGTTATAAAAATCTTCAAAAATGACAGTTAGAATATGGATCAACGTTCAAATATCCTAAAATACAAACCACCTTGGTATTTACACACAGAACGAGCATGTCGTCTACATGCGAGAAAGATTTGTCACGTTTGCTATTTTCCGAAGGTTTGAGGCACTTTACCAGTTATTAGGGTTGCCGAAATACAACCGACTCTATAGTGGCTTAGCCTTAACGTTATAAATTCGGACATTCTTGGTTGCCTGATGAAATTGGACTATCCAGATGCGCGGCAAAAAATTAAAGGTATCGCGGTAATGAAACATTAAGGAGTATCCCATTTAGAACCCATAGATTCATTTATAAGTCATGTAAGGCCAAAATCTACAATCAAAACTGGATTACACGGCCTTAATGAGATTATTACCGATATCGTGAAGGAAGACTATTCCAACATTCATCTCTCTTGCCTTTATTACGCGCCTGCGCCGGGAAAAAGATGGATGTCACTGAAATCTCAGACCTGACCAAGCGCTATTGAATCGCTTCTGAAAGGCAATTGGATTGGAACAGGAAAAATCGGTAGTCGATAAACATTGTATCGGTGGCTTGCCCGTTAACCGCACAACCCCTATCGTTGGCCATTGTTTGCGGCTTTATGGACTTACAATGCCCAAAAAAACATCATCGAGAGCCATTACTTCCCCGGGCCTAAGGAACAGCAGATACCATGGAGGTAATTACGAATGTTGCCCTCTCTTCGGAAGAAATTAAAAGCTGTGGTAAAAAAAGAAGGTGGATGCTTTGTGTGGCGGAGGTACTGCACAATAAGTCGCAGATTGATATTATGCTCATCAAAATTGAAAAAAGCCTTGGATATTGATAGGAGGGCAAGTTGATTGCATCGCTACTTTCCAAAAAGCGGCGCTGGTTCTACCCATGTAGTCATTTTGCAATATCCCCGTGGGCGAGACGGCCAAAGTTACGATCTTTGGTAACGGCACAACTACTACAAGAAACAATTTGGAAAATGTATGGCCAATAACTATCGGTTTAAAAGTTAAATAGTAGTTATTTACCGACGGACAGCCAGCCTAATGGAGGGGAATTGGCCCCAAGTTGGAGGCCATAGATATCTAAGTGTACTGCGCAATGAAGAAGAGCACCAAAAGACCTCAAAAGAAAGGGCCTTATTCTTTGGCAGGGCAACTGCTCGAATTATCCGGAAGAAATTGATGTTAGATAACGGCTACGAAACCGCGACTCAAATTTTGGAATCGAAAGCCTATAAAAAAAGTTCGAAGCCATTTGCAGGGCACAAGAAGCGTTTTCACACCCTCTAAAGGCATCTTATTCGCATGAAATTCGGCCGGAAAAAATAGGGCATACTTAACGAATAAATAACCGAAAGATTTCAAACTCGCAAAAACTATCGGGAAGCTTCTCGGGCAATCCAAATCTGCGGGTAGTTTATTTGAACGTTCAATTGGACGATAAAAATCAGAAAAAAGGCCAAATTCTTCTATACGCTCTTTGCAGAATCTGAAGGCGAAATTGAAATTATGCCTTGCGAATATATGAGAATCACGATGATATTATCACAATCATTTAAAAAAAAGCACATGAAAACAATTACTATTTTAGCTTCCCGCGTTAATCAAGAACTTTACAGAAGCCTTTTGGCAAAAGAAAATGGATGCGAATCGGGGGAGTGTAGTTTACGTGAAATTTCCCGATGGGGAATCCTATACCGCGATATAATTCCTAATCAGACGTTAAGGGTAAATGTGCGTTGGTTATGGTCTGCACCTTGCACAAACCAGACGAAAAAATTATTGCCTTTATATTTTTTGGGAAGCCATACGGCCAAGTTCATTGGAGCCACCGTTGTACCTGCTTAGGTTTGCCCCCTATTTGGCTTACATGCGGCCAAATGATAAGTGTGTTTTCAACGTAGACGAGAAGGGGTAACCTCCACTTTTTTTTTGGAAAATTGATATCTGGATTTGCGGATAGCATTACCACCATTGGACCCTCATTGCACAGAATAGTTCTTTGGCCCGAAGGTCTATGATATTCCGAATAGGGATCATCCATGCAATCGAAACGAAATAGCCAAATACATTAATGAAAATATACATAATCCAGTTTTAATCGGTCCCGGACGCTGAAAAAGTGAGCAATGGGTTTCCGAGTGGCGAAAAAAGCAGGGGCTCCTTTATCGTATTAGGAAAAAAGTTCGCCATGGCGACCGGGGATGCTTGAAGTGTCTGTACCTGATGTTGATAAATATAAAGAGGTCCACCCCGTATTGGTTGATGATATATATTACAGCCAAGCAACCATGATAGAAACCACAGAGCATTTAAAAATGCGGGATGAAACCTCCCAATATGCATTTGGTATTCATGGCCGTTTTTTCAGGGAATGCCTATCAGATTTGTGGGATGCGATGTTAAAGATATTTCATTACTTGTAAACCAGTTACCCCATCAATTCAAACGGCATTGAATCTTAGCGATTCGATTGCCAAGGAGGTAAACAGGAAAACTGATGCACCACAATGAAAAATAAGTATAATCCATTATTAACCCTTTTATTTCATTTCCCTTGGCGCGTAAATGCCCAAAAAGAAATGCCTTATCGGCCAATTCGGTAAATAGATACAGTGTTCGCAGAAAAATTTTGATGAGAATGGAAGTTTTTCTAAAATTATGCCAATCCTTTAAGGCCCGGGAGGCCTAAAAGAATTGAAAGGAATTATGAAATTGAAGTGGTAAACCGAACTTTTTTGATGAAAATGCGGTTACCTCCACCAAAAAATATACCACCACTAACCGAATGCTAAACCGCGAAGAATCTAGTATTTATGATTATGGCCTTTTCCTTTTTTTTTCAAATCCGAAATCAAGGGAAAACAGAAAATCAACACAGTATCCAAAAATTTCAATGGAACTCTATGACTTTACGAACTTGGAGGATGTTGAACTCGAAATGAGTTCGATTCGGGATTGCTGAATTTTTTTGGTTCAATAGCCAAAATAAAAATTTAGACCGAGTGTTGAATCCAATGGAAAATGGAAAAAAACCAAAAATTTATTTTTTAAAAATCCTTTTTTAAAATAAAAAAAATCAATATTAAAGCCTACGCCATTGGGAATACGAATTTAAACAATTAATCTATGCTTGCAAGTGAAAAATTGGACGGACAAGGGTTTATTGACCTTTCAGAAATTTACGAGTGAAGACGGTAGCTATTTTACCAATGACCTATAAATAAGAAACTATGAAAATTATGACACGCTTTCGGAAGCAATAAAAGACCATTCAGCAAAGAGGGGTATTACTATGATTTTAATTTGAAAACCACTTGACTGAATGCCCTCATTTAAAATTGTTGAAAATTACATCAGAAAGATTTTGAAGAGTAGGTGAAATGTACCGCGTTTTGAAGGAATGGAGCAGCACACAGATTGACAATAGTATTCTATATGCCATCTCTTTCTAAATGGAATCCAAGGAACTTTGGTGATGGCCTACGGAGTATAGCCGAAAATATCTCGGGGAAGAAATGCGGAAAAAAATTACGTTAACCTTAAATAGGGAACAATATGGACAATTAAAAACAGATCACAAGGACAAAAAAAATGGACCATCCGAACCTGCCTGCCGGCAAGGCAGGCTGGACCATTTCTAAATAATCACGACAAAGATGACCATTCAAATATGGATCATTCAAGATGACCACTCGAAAATGGAAGACCCAAAAATCGGACAACGACCATAGTAAGATTGGACCAACAGTAAAAATGGATCACAGTAAGATGAAAACACGGTGATCCATGATCATGGCAGCATCCCCATGGGTTATGGCGGCCACGACCACCATTAAAAATGATGATTGCCGGGACTTTTAAAAAACGGTTTTGGCATTACATTGATATTGTCGGTACCTATCCTTTCTTTCCCCAATGATCCAAGATTTTTGGATATAGTTTTACTGCATCCCCGGCAACCCATATATTTTGTTTGCACTTCTAGATTGTGTATTTCATGGAGTGGCCTTTCCTGAAGGGTTTACTTGGTCTGGAGGTAAAAAAAGCGGCCCCAGGAATGAGGACCCTTATAAAGCCATGGCTATCAGCGTTGCCTATTTTTATAGCTCTGCAACCGGTTTTCGGCTTAGAAGGGGTCGATTTCTTTTGGGCAGTGCCACACTTATAGCCATTATGTTTGGTAGGCCATTGGATCGAAATTGAAAAAGTGTTTTGGGGAGCTCAAAAGCATTGCATATTGGTAAGTATGCATGCCTGCGCGAAGCTCACAGGGTAAAAGGCGAATCTATTGGAGATTATCAATTGGAAGATTTTATTTGAAAAGATGATGTCCCATCCTAGTGAAAACTGGAGAGAAAGTCCCTGCAGATGGAATCATTACAAGAAGCACGAGTTACCGAACGAATCTATGCCTTACCGAGAAATCCAAGCCGGTCAAGAAGGAGTTGAACGATAACGGTAATCGGAGGTTCCGTAAAAACGGAAACAGTACCTTAAAGCAAATGGGAACCATACCGGAAAAAGATAAGCTATCTCAACAACGGTAATTACCATGGTCGAGGAAGCGCCAAGAAAAAACCAAATCTTAAAAATGCAGGAACCTTTTCCGACCAGGGCTGCCAAATGGCTTACTTATATCGCTTTTGGGACCCAAAAAATTGGGGGGAATTTTTTTTTTTGGGGGGGGGGGGCCAAACGTTGGCCGGTACTGGCTAATTTTAGGATTTCCTTTTGTATATGCCTTGGAGAGAATGGTTACCGTAATGGTCATTGCGTGTCCACCATTGCCCTTAGGTCTTGCCATTCCATTAGTTAGTGGCCATATCCAACCCGGTTTCTGCACCAAAATGGTTTGTTGATTCGTAAACAGAAACTGCTTTTGAGGAAATCACGAAAAATATCGGTAATTGCTCTTTGATAAAACAGGGGAACATTGGACCAAAGGTGATTTTGGGCGGGGTAACCACGTATTTTGAATCGGTGAGATAAAAAAGCATACTCCAATGGAAGTTCTTGCGGACTGGGCAAGTGTCCTTGGAACAAAGCTCCGAACATCCCATTTGCCGTTGGGAATCATCAAGAAGGGTCAAGGAGGATTTAAAAATTTGACATAACCTAAACCTGAAAATTTCAAAGCCATACAGGTTTAAAGGCGGTCCGAGGGCGAACGTGGAGGCGCAAAAAAAGTAAAACAGTGGTTAAGTCCAGGTGTTTTTGAGGATGAAAAAATAGCTATTCCCAAAAGATGGGCCTACAGCGATGCTTGCCGAAAACAGTAGTATTCGCTTTTAATCGGAAGGAAAACTGGCCGGATTAACATCGCCCTTGCAGAATGCAGATTAGACCTGAATCTGCAGAGGCCCATTAAAAATTCAAAAAAAGGAACAATATTAAAAGTGTTGATTGGCCCACTGGCGGATAATTGGAAAAAAACTGGCCAAGGCCGTAAAGTGATAAATGGGATTTGGACGGTTAGTGTATGCCAGGAGGTTACTACCTCATCAAAAAAAGTTGGGAAATCGTTAAAGAACTTCAGGGAAAAATGAATTTGTCGCGATGGACCTTGGAGATGGGGTGAATTGATGCTCCTCGCTTTGCACAGGCCAATGTTGCGTTATTAGCCGTAGGCTCCGGTTACCGATGTAGCCGCTGAAACAGCTTGATGATTATTTTTGCGTGAACCAGTAAACCCACAGGGACATTGCCGAAACTTAATTGTTATTTGGGAAGGCCACTTAACAAACAAAGATGATCCAGAACTTGATATGGGCTTACTGGCTATAACCGTTAGTGGCCATACCTCTGGCGGGCCGGTGGTGTTGTTACTCCTCTGGGCTTTGTTCTAAGGTCCTTGCGTGGGGTTGCGTATTTATGAGTTTGGAGCAACCATTATTGTTGCCATTAATGCCAACAATTGTTGAAAAAGGAAATAGGGAAAAAAAATAATGAATTAAAAAAAAGGAAAAAGCTTCAACAGGATTATTTTTAGGTTCCCTGTTGAAGCTTAATTTTGCTGTTTAATTGCTGGGGTTACGGTATATTATTTACCTTACCCCTTTACCTATTACACTTGAAAGATTAGCGCCTAAAGGGGACCAAATCTTGATACGGATCTAAATCAAACTTTTCATATTGGAATGTGTGACAAGGTATATTATCCATTTATTTTCAGCTTCTTGTTTGTGGGGAATTGTTTGGGGCAAGGCCTTTCCGATAAATATTGCGGGTTCCGTAAAGCCCCTTTTAAATTGTAATCGGTTTATTTCGGGGGGGGTTTTGGTTTTTAGTGGGATGGGAAAACTTGGTTGGGACGAGGGTTTCTGGGCCCCCACAATTCTCTCTTCTG
>Ga0163217_1100019_pt1 | contig 16146 bp, 14 predicted proteins | sample SynspAceP_FD_185933 | JGI IMG/M metagenome (GOLD analysis project Ga0163217, IMG submission 185933) | Saline lake microbial communities from Ace Lake in Antarctica - Synechococcus sp. Ace-P (PacBio error correction) | ecosystem: Environmental > Aquatic > Non-marine Saline and Alkaline > Saline ... | reverse complement strand
TTGATCATGGAATGCCAGTTGGACGGTTCGCTCACGAATTTTTCGTGTCGTGAGGCGGCTAGAAAAAACACAATACGCCGTGTTGGGATGGAGGAGGAGTAGCCATGACAGATTTCAATGACCGTTTTCCTGAAACGATAGTCCCCCAGAAAATACTTTTCTAGCCTGTCGGCTATTGTTGATGGTGAAGGCGTCGGAGCAAGATATTGAGCGTCTAGGTTAAAGGGCGATCATACGGCGCTGAGTATCAGTTAGAAAGTTGGCATTTTTAATACAGCAGACACTTCATAAAGATTCCGATGTCGCTGTTGGCCTTTTCAAACAGTTTGGTCTCTCGTAATTCGAGTGGAAATTGTAACGACGATTTCTTACACAGAAAGAACAAAAAAGGTAGGATTGGGCAATTGTGCCCCTATTCCTTTTGTTTTACGATAAAAAAAACAACGTATCACGCCCTGATTTGAGGCAGGTTATGCTGTCGGGTGCCGCGATCGCGGGAGCGTTTACTTTGTAGTGTGATTGTTTTGGTTGTAATGCCGTTGTTTAGACAGACAGACACGTTATATCGCCTAATTTAATGCTGAAGTCCGCTTTCACCTGCAATAATTTGGTTATAACGCATTATCAGAGTTGAATTAAAGAAGTCGTTGCTGGCTGGATAACGTGTAGACTTCAGAATTACCTTAGACACACGCTGAGGCAGGCGCGATGACGGTAGGTCAAGGAATTGATACCTATGGCTCGCGTCGTTAGTTAACCCCATACAGAGTAATTTATTGAAGAGTGTTTTTCAATTGCGTATTTATTTTCTTAGCATTATGCCTTGTTGTCTTCAAGCGTGGGGATGGGCAATACAGCGGCCCCGGATGCATTGCAGATGTTGAGAAGTATGACTCAGTCATTTAGCGCACTGAGTTACGAGGGTGTATTTGTTCATTCTGAAGCCATGAACATGACAGCATGCGGATATCCGCCATGATGTGAGGGTTGAGATTGAATATGAAAGCTTTTGGTGGATCTAGACGTGTGATAAAGTGGAAGTTCTTGCGCATTGATGAAAAATCATTGTGTTCTATCCGGGAATGCGTGTCATGGTTGCCAATTGCGTTACGCCACGGTACCGCCGTTTAAGCGGCTTTCAAAAATGTCGAAAGCAATCGTCTAATTAAAGGCTATGAAGATGATTCGTAGGGACGGATGTTAGTCGAATTGCTGGTCGTAATGTGGTTACCGTAAAAATTGGTCCCAAAAGATCCAGTATCGATATGGTCATCAATTCTGGCTAGACAAAGAAAACCACTTTCTTCTAAAGCATGACATGATGAAAACTGGATTGGGCAGTTGCTGGAAAAGAATCAATTTACGTCGGTGATTTTACCCAGACTTGAAACATGACGATTTTTGTCCCAAAAAAAGGGTAGTTACTCTGAGCCAGTATTGGAAGTTCAGCAAGGCGCATAAAAACTTGGCGGTTTTGGACTGGTTAACCGGGAAAGGGTGGTTTTTCACTTGTTTGGCCAGAAAGCCCGTGCTTTGAAATCACGGGTACCAGCATGCTTCTTTTAATCCAGATGGCATGACGGGACCGTGTCTGTTTTTTGTGAGCCAATCATGAGCCAAAAAGCATTGTCTATCTAAGTATGGGGGCGGACATGGCTGGGAGAACGCAGTATTAAGTTAAAGATCATTAGTATCTGTTAACCATGGTAGGCGAGTGCCAGATGTTGACCATAGAACAATTGATGAATGTGTTATGCAAGAGGCAGGATCATGATTGAAGAAACCGAAGAGTGTTGCTCGAATCGCAGGACGGGGTTTGCTGACGTCGAAATATTGTACCAGCAGCGCTGTTCTTCTTGTCGTTTGCCCGCCACTTGGATTGGGGTCATCAGGCGAATAGCACAAGTGTCTTCCTTCTAATCGAAATTGCGTATGCGTGCAATTGACCCGTTGGCTGTGGAAGGTGGGCAGCAGTGGTTAGTGGTCGGTATCAACGGAGGATACCTTGCTCAAGCGTTCTGTTTGGGATGTATCTAATACCTCTACTTGGTTTGTTGGCGGTGCTGTTTACCTTCGGGTCTGGGTGGCGGAATCAGGCATTGCTTGTTATTTTTTCTATTATTGTGTTTCGCTGGTGGGTTATTGACTAGCAAAAGGAATTAAAAGTCAAAACCAAGGAAATTAACCAATCTTGATTACTACCCAAAAATTTTACGAATTGATCGCTTAAGGTGATTCAAATACTTGGTATTTACACCGTAGCGTCTACATGTCTTCACCTGGCACTGTAATGAATTTGGTACGTCTTAAAAGGAAGCCAATCAATGAACAGATTTGCTTAAACCACGTTAGTGTGGTTATTTGTCAGTACTTTTATGCTGACGTCTTATGCTTTCTCACGCGGCTTCACTCCCTGAACTTTACAGAGTTAGTGGAAAGAGGCCTCTCCCCGCTGTTTGTGAATATCAGTACGGATACAAACTGTTACCACAAAAAACGGCTAATGAAGGGGGTCAGCAATTAGGACCTAATTAGCGAAGAACTTCAAACGAATTTCTTTTAAGCACTTCTTTGGCCACAGCCTTTTTTGGTCAGCAAGCACCACCTCAGCAGCAGGGACCGCGTAGTTCATTGGGATCTGGTTTTTTATTATTTCCCAAGATTGGACTATTGTGCTGACGAATTAATCATGTGATTTGATGAGGCGGATGTTATTCATGTACGCCTAAACGATCGCCGTTGAGTAATATTGCTAAATTAGTGGGAACGGACCCTAGAACGGATCTGGCGTTGCTAAAAAATTGAAGCAGGAGAATTTGCCTATCGTTAAAAATGGGCATCAGACAAGTTAAACGGTCAGTGGTGTTGGCATTGGTTCACCGTTTGGCTTGATTAACCGTTACTGCGGGATTAGTCAGTGCAAACGGGGGTTTCGAAAAAAAAAAAACTTTTTTTTGCCCCAATTCTGACAAGCTATGTTGCTTTTTATCCAAACGGATGTCCACCCCTTCCCTCTCATTTCCCTCCCTCCCTTCTGTCTCTCCTCCTTTTCCTCCCTCTCCCCATCTTCTTTTCACTATCTTCTATTCTCCCCTCCCTTCTCTCCCTCCCCGTTCGTGTCTCTTCTCCCTTCCCTGTTCCTCTCCCCGTTTTCTTCTTTCTTACTCTCTCTCTCCATTCTACCTCCTCTTCATTCTCCTTCGTCTTCTCCCCTTACTCCTCCCTACTCTCCTCTCCTTTCCTCTCCTTCGGCCGTCCGCCTCCTTTCTCCCATCACGCACCGTTTGCCCTCCTCTTTCATTCTTGCCTTACACCTCTCCATCCTAGTCTTCCTATCTATTCCCTCCTCACCTCCCCGCTCTATTCTCCATCTCCAGTCTCGCCTGTTACGCCTTCTTCTATTTCTCGGTCTCTCTCTTCCCCCCATCTCTCTCTTTCTCTCCCGCCATTAATCCATGGTAATTTGGTGGACTTTGTTTAACTTGCGATGGTGAATATGGGGAATTAACTCACAAATCTACAAACGCCGTTCTTGTGGCTATAGGGCTGATGTCTTTATGCGATCCCTTCTAATGTTTGTGATGTCTTGTTGTTGATCAGCTAAATAAGGAGAACAGGTAAAGTGTCTCTGAGCTTGGTTGGGGGTACGGATTCAGATGTGAACAATGAGTTGGCTGAATCTTTTGGTATTAGAATCGACAAGCGGCGCGTTAATTAGCCGAGTTGCTTACCGGACTCTCCAGCCGAAAAACTCGCGTTTGAAGTCGGCCGATATTATCATGGTACTTAATGTAAAAAAAATCAGAGCACTCTGCAGATATCTTGCCTATTGTGTGTTGGAGCAGATGAAAGCGGTTGCGAAAAAGTCCGATGCGGAAAGCTGTATCGTAAGATGAGGAAGAAAAACTATCTCTGTCAGACGTTAGAGGCTAGACCAAATTGATCCGGAAAAGCACTGCTCAATCTCAACAGATGTCAGAACCGCCTGGTATGATCTGTAGGGTGAGTTCTTGCAGACATGGCCGAAGAAGTTGATATTGAAAGCTGGTGTTCAATTTATTGAGCAGGTTATGGGTGGCACAGCGGCACGTAATGGCCTTCAGGGCAGGTTGATGTTATTACTCGGTGAACGGTAAGCGTTATTGATGGTGTCGCCGCCTTTTACTGAAATTGCCAAAGGCCCAATTCCGAATGATCCGTCATGTACCATATGCGTGTTATTCGACAAGGTTAGTTGCCCATGTTTGCTATACTCTAGTAATGGGGCAATAACGATTAGGTGAAATGCAAAAAAAAGCGACCATTTTTTGGTTCGCTTTATGCCTTGTTTAAAGCGCTGTTTTAAGACTAAAGTGCTTTTGAGAAGATTTTAGAATTACGTTTGATAATCTGTACAGTGCTTGTTTTTGTGTGGTAAGCTTGCCAGTGTTGTTTCGCCTAAAACCTCGTTCAAATAAACCAATGAGCTGTTCTAGTACAAGAAGTGTATTGAGCATTCTGAGTATTTTGCGCTTGTTCAATTGCCTTTTAGTAAGCGCTCTCCACGGTTTATCCTCTATAATTCGGGCGGACACCGCCAAGCACGCCAGTCGTCCGTGTAGTACTCTTGGCTCAAATGGATTAAAGGGACTGCGCAAGCGACAATGGCGCCATCGCGTTCGATAACAATAAAACGATTGCAACTTCATTTCTAGTTAGTATCACCGAGATCGCCTTACTTAATACTCCTTTTTTTCTTTCCATGGCGGTTAACAAGGCCATCAATGGCCGCCGACGTTATCGATTTTTGCGCAGCACGTAAATGGCTCATAGCTGTCTCGTCATTCCATTGGTGGCCTGTATGCCTTCATCGAGTAGAAAGAGCTCTCTCGAGTAATCACATTCTATATAAGAAATCAAATGCGCTCTGGGCACCCTTTTGCGAACAGCTTGAAACGCAGGCGTCTAATGCCGAGACGTGGTAATACTTTTGGCAATGATTTTTTCTTCAAATGACGTCGGGCGTCTTTTGTTACAGTCTCAGAGTACAGTTCGCCGTTGCTTTTTAAAACACACGTTCTTTTCTGAGTTAGATAATAACTTATCAGCGTTTAAGCATTGAATCGCTGCTTGGATTGGCGACTCCTCGCTTAGTTGAATACTTCTCGGTCGGTGAAAACCAAGGTGGCGGGCAATAGCACCATATTGTCGTTCTCCAGCAGGCGGAAATCGCTTCCAGTATCGAGCGGCGCACCTCTCCTGTAAGACCGATCTAATCGACTGCCATCAACCACACCTAACGACCTAGCGATGACATAGATTACCGCGGCAGACTTTTAATCGAGCGCCGTCCATTGGCGTATTGAAAGCCCCATGGACAAACTGAGCTGTCAAGCTGAAACCACGCACCGCGGCAGAAGCTGGATTAATGTCCACAGTTGAATCTATGTTGCGTCACGTCAGATTAATCCGTACCTCGACACAGGCTTCAGGTAGGTTTCGGTTTGACAATAGTCTGCTTATATTGTGGACGCGCACCTTGAACTAAGACAAAACGAATCCTAAGGAAAATCCAATAAGGCAGAGATCATGGATAGTTGATGCTTGAAAAAAATGAAGCACAATTTCAAACCGCCTCTCGGACAAGATACAAAAGTTTTCCCCACTATGGGCATAATACTAAGGGAAGAATGGCGGAACCAGTCCACATATAATTAAGTTCTTCAGGCACGCTGTATCCTCATTTTCTTGTATGAGGATGAAGGCAACAAAAGCGCTCGATTTAAAACCGGCGTATTACCTGAATTGCATAGGTTTGAATCTGATCAACGCCATTGAAATTCGTTTTTGGTTGGTGAGCTTGAGTTCAATAGACCTGGACCCAGTATTAAAGTTTCCGTTCCCCATCTTGGTTTAGGAAAACCTTCTGTTGCAAACGCCACTGTACTGCTTGACGTTTGTTAAGACTTCACAGGCTTATTATGATATCCGATTCGATCGGCGTATAAAAAGATGGAACATCAGTAAAATAAGCTATTTAAACTGTATTTTCGCTGCCTGTTTTTTCTTTCTATACGATGGTATAGTTCGAGCAATTTCCAGCATTAATGCTTGGTTAACTTCATGCGGGTAGCGCCTTAAGTCAAATTCCAGTTCACAACGGCCCGCAAATTCGGTGGGTGTTGTCGCCGCCGTGAAAGGCACCAAGTTCATGGTGCGGGTATTTCGATGACGAAAACTGGCCGTCGCGGGTAGTCTTTTTTGAGCTTCCTGCTGACGGAAATATCATGAGTCAGACATTTTCACCTCATGCATGGAATCCCAAATGCGTATGTTTCCAAAGAGGGATTAGAAGAATTGCGCCCGGCTTGCCCTGTTATTTGGATGCGGTTCCATCCATTATGCCTTTTAGTGGGCGCATAAATGGGCGTTAATGAGTGGGTTCGCCGTATCAAGGCGTATCTCGCCTTTGAACGAACCTCGTTCTACTAGAGCGCGAGCACCAGACATTGAGCTTTCTTCGTCAGCCGGTCGCCAAAATAATAAGCGGCTGTTTGAGGTTAGAAAGCTGCATTGCTTGTACCGTTATCTAACGACAATAGCGAAAGCCTTTTCATGTCACAGCTGCCAAGCGCCATTACAAGTTTTTTGGTTCTTTTTCTAATGAGAAAAAGGTTCAGACTGCCCAGCGGCCTTCATCACGAGAGGACCTTATCGGTGATGCCCAAGCAAGCACCCAACCGACCATCGCACTGACCGAGTGTGGCTATACAAGTTGAAGCTTATCAGGGCTGGTGTGCAATGCATGATTCACACTGGAAGCCTTGCACGAGCTTACACAGCTTTCAAGCAATGAATCACGCCTTATATTGGACTGAGTTTCCAGTGTTGCTGAGTTTGACTACAACTGTAGATGCGACGCAATAAGTTTGCAATCTTACTAATAAGAGAGGGAGCTGCGGGACTAATGATGCATCTTAGTAGTTATTGGTCATAATTTTACTACCGTAAGCTAGGCAATTCTGGTACCACTCCTGCGCACATTATTTTCTTTGTTGTTTATTCAGCGGCAGGTGTTGTAGGTTTTTTTACTGTATGGTACCGAGCTAGATTAAGTTAATGGTTCAGTCTGAGTATCTCAAGTCGCAAGTAACTTCTTGGATGGATTGTTAGGGCTTTCTGGATACGGATGGGCAATTCCCGGTCAGCCAACTCTGACGTTAAGAACGCGTACCTTAAGATACCGAAAGAGGGGCGAGTATTCAATGCAAGCCGAATGGCGCTGGCGTATTTCGTGCCTGTGAATGACAATTATATCCACGAACAGTTAAAAACCCGCCGAGGTAGTGTCGTTTGGCTAGCATGCTCCGTGGGGAGTGGGAGTGGTTTTGCCTAATTTGATCAGTTGAGATTATCCATTTATTAAAAGAGGTTTCCACTACCAGGAAGCATCTACAAAGATATGTCATGGGGCAGGTAAAAGCTGATTGAGGTTTAACCGAACGGATTTTGAACGACAAGTGTAGCAGGTGGGAATATTGTTTGCTTCAGGAAAAACCCAAGATGGAAGTGGTGATGCGACGCATAGGGTCGGACGTCGCCCTTATGGTGATGGACTCGATTGTGAGTTGAACTAGAGTTAAAAGAACGATAGTAAGTGGTTGCTATGATTTTGCTTGCACATCTAGACGAGCATGTTTCCAGTGCAGGTTAGATATTTGTCTCAAAAGCTCACAAAGGGGCGTTCGATTGAAAATATGGACAAATCGAATTCCTAAAAGCCACTCAATACAACGGAATGAATAGAATAGCCGCGTATTGGTTTGAAGTGGCTAGTGCTATTGGGAAGCAATGTAATTTCAATTGAAAGATGAGGCACTGGATGCAGCCATTGCGTCATTCGATATGTCTTCCAGTGGAAAAAGGTTGTGTTACCAAGCAAGAAATGGCTCATATACTCGATTCTTTAGATTATCGAATTAGAGCAAAGCGTTACTGGAAAGAAGAGTCATTGCTGTTGGGGGTCTTACGCCGTATGAAATCCGTGGTTTTGGCGGATGTCTACGGGTTGGGCAATGCTTAAAATAGGAACAGGCGTTGTAGCTTTTATCGGTATTGAATTAAAAACAGTTTTGTTCGAAAAATAAGCAATATTTTTTTGTAAGGAAAGGCTTCTGGGACACCACCGGAATTTTGAATCCAAAACTACACACTTGTCTGTGAAACAATCTAAGCAACGTCTCTTGTTATTAGAGCAAAGTGCACAGATGGCCAACAAAGGACAAACCTTGATCGGCTACAATTAAAGATCCAAATTTGCCCAATTAGAGCCAATGGTGGGCTGTTAAGTGATAATTACATTCACAATTCATTGCGCGTTTCACGCATTGGTTTAGATGATGTATGGTGTGGACCGTTTGCCTGACGACCGTCTTATAGAGGCATTATGTCAGGTGAGGCGCTTTTCTCTTCATGAATCGCAGCGTTGCCCAAATATACCTCAAGAGCATCTGGACGAAGTCAGTTTTGTGAAGCGCCTGCGTTTGTATCGACGTGGTGGATGGTTTCGCTTGATTTGCTTTAGATATTGCATAACAACGGCCTTTCATTGCCCGAGCTGACGCATCGTTTGAGACGGATTAGCGTGCTTGTGTTAATGCGAGTCTAGGTTGGTCAGAGCAGCAGTTATTTTATTTTCCTTGTATGGTCAGGCGTTGATTGTAATACGGCATTCTCCAGTCGATGAAATTGATGATTGGACATGGAAAGTATAGGAGGGAATCGAGCTAACCTATCGTGCTGTGATATCGAATTTTGATTCTTCGCTTTTTCAGAGACATTTGGCGATTAACGCAAGGCGGTAAAAAAAGTCTGTCCCAATCAGGAATATTTCACAAAACTATAGGTCAGAAAACTGAGTTCAAGCATTACTAGATCAAGGTGGACCGCCGATGATTGTCTTTTCGCACGAATAGACATGGTTACGGTCACTTGTCGGTCAATTCTGGTGCATTAGTGTGAAACTGGATTCACTGCGAAAAGATTACTATCAGATCAAGGCGAGACTGGGAGCGATACGCCATGATCAAGGCGCGCAGTCATGTCGGTAAGCGGAATTGGCATATTCGTTGTATGAAGCCTGCGCAAGCCCTGTTGTTCTAACCGACGTACCTGGACTTGGAGCGATAGGCGGCGCTACGTGACCTTTAAAGCAGCATGATCGCAAAGAGGTTCGTCGTATAAAAGGGGACATAGAACATAATATTAGTGGGCGAAGGGGGGATTCGTGAAGTAGAGTTTATCGCTCGAAGCATTGCAGATATTGCCATGCGCGGTCGAGATCAAGGCTTGCAGCGACACCGGCTTCTATTGAAGGTGTTGCCTTATCTTGTTAAGCAAGATATATTTATTCTGCCCAAAAGGTCGAATTGAATTACGGTGAAGCCTAGTTTAAATTATTACGACGAACGGACACATGCTACTGCAGCCGTAAAACGATGAGGCAAAACCAGTTATTACCAAAGATGAAAGGTCGGCGTACACCGCATTGCCTTGATTAGTGGTTTTGCTTCTTGCAGGAATTGGATACGCGTTTGTGGGAAGTGCGTAAAAACGTGCACGCTCTTTTCGTGGCATTAATTGATGATGGGCGAAGAAGAGTAGGTGGAAGAAGTAGGAAGCCAGAAATACATGGACGGCATTGCTGATGCAAGCGACCAGAGATAGAGATGCAGCAAAATACTGGACGCGAATTGAATTGACTTGCTTGCAACGATAAGAGGCCAGACGTTACTGCGCATCCACTCAAATGCTTAGTTCGCGTAACGTGGTCCTTTATGCAACGAATAGGACAAGAGCGTCTGCAGTCTTTCTTGGCCGCCCACCACACTCATGTTTTAAACGTGACTGAGAAGCGAATCCCGACTTGTGCTAGCGGCGAAGTGTTTCCTTATTTTAGAAGCAGTTGCTGCGCCGCACTGACGTATTTTGGTTTATATTGTGTGAAAACCACACCGCGCTGATTGCACCCTTTATTCGCTTATGTCGGGAAGTGTGATGGAGTTTACTGAGGGGCAATTTTTCAAAACAACACCCGCTTTTTACTAGACGAAATTATTGGATGCGCAATACGTTATTCTCTCCGCCAGACAAGGCATGCTGGTGGAAGAACTTCAGCAAATTGCTATTGCGTTTACCGGAAGACGACGAAGAAGCGCAAATGACGCCATGCGCCGGTTTTCGACGTTGTCTATTTATTTTACGTATTGCAGCGTGTTACATTCACTGGATATTGCGGATTGACTGAAAGTGATCGCCGATCACTTAACATTGGTTGGCCTGAAGATGTTGTTAGGGCAAGTACTCCAACAGTCTTGGCATTAATTTGATTAAAAAAACATGGTTTTCCAGTGAGTCAAGGAAGAGGCCGCGAACGCAAACGCCAAACCCAAATTTGGGCCATTATTGGCTATGGGGAAAAATCAGGTGGTTAGGGGAATTGGGTTATGATTCCGATCTGGATTGGTGTTCATTCTGTATGCGCCAGGCGTCACGTATACGAATAGATGGCAATCGTAGTATCGATATTTAAACTTTTGTATACCACGTCTTGGTCAGCCGTCTTGATTTACATATGTGATATCCAGTTTTTCACGCGGTGGTCGTTTGTATGAAGTAGGGACATGCGTCTCGGCCTTCCTGGAAACTTCCGGTTTGTTTGGTGATCCAGTCTAGATTTGCTTTTAAAAAGATTATCAGGCAAAAAAGAAGCGGGTACGGGCTTGGGGAGCATCAAGCACTGACTCGGTGCGCGAGGTATTGGGCTGCTGAGCCCCAACTTGCTTGGCTAAATTGAACGATTGCCGTAAGGCGATTCCTTGTTCGGTTCGCGATCGTAATAGTATTAAAGGCTGATAGTCATCAGAAATGCGCGAAAAATGCGTAGTGCTACCTTGATACCGGCGCGTAAAGAAAGGTTTCGATCTAAAAACAAGGCGCTGGTGGCACTAGATATTGAGTTATTGGTGCAACAATACTTTGTGTTAGCGTCGGTCACATACAATACCCAGAGTTAATGCGTTTTTAAGATTAATGTCGGCCAATTAGAGGGCTGTGCTTTTGTCGGTTTGCGTCGACGCGGATCAAGGCAGAAAAAAAATGATCGATAATTAACACTCTGTATCGGGTCTCGTACGCACCGATTGAGCTGCCAGCGAGCAAGGGCTCGCGTGATTCAAGACGATGCATTAAGTCGATAGCAGATCTTAGTGAGCCATACTGGACCGCTTTTGTAATGACTGGATGATATCAAAACGTAGATCTAAGGCCGAAGAAAAAGGTTGCGGTCAATTGATCAAAAGTGCGTCTATACTTTAATGTAATCTTGATGACTTTTTGGCTCATTGAGCGATTTTCGAAAAACTATATTGTTAAGTTCATTGATAGCTGATAAATAGGGGGAAAAATGCCTTAGTGAGTCAATAGCGTATGAGAGTCCTGCAATGGATTATGCAAGTGAAGCCTGACCAGTGCGAGCTTAGCGAAGAATAGACAGCAACAAAAAGAGCTGCATCCAGGACCTTGCGGTTGTTTAGAAGAAGCAACCAAAAATGTGGACACCAGCTGGCGAAGCAGCGGATCATCATTACACAACGGGCATAATCTGGTTCAAAGATATCAATATTAACGTTTTGATGTAAGTTTGACTATTGGCGTATATCTTTGTTAACAAAAAAAGCCCAGCAGAATCTATTCTGCTGGGCTTTTTATATTTGTAAACGTTTAGTCAAGTGTGTTTGTTGGTCGTCATCGATATAACGGCTGTCGTTCATTCGGCAATGGTCTCATTATCGATGGACTGCTTCAAACGCGTTTTAAGTCGTTTGTAAATGTGAGAAGTATGTCTCGATAGTGGTCCAAGAGTTGATCAAGTATTGAAAGGATGTTCATCTACCTGGTTAAAGGCGTTTTATCATACTCGTTGCATTAACAAGCCTTAATGGAAAGGCACCAGCAAACCAATGGATTGGGGCTAATTACAAATTTAAAGGGGACGAATTGACCAACATTCAAATAGCCATTAAACGAACCACATTGAAAATCACAGGATAAATTAGTGTATAAGCGGTGAAAGTAGTTTTTACAGCACGTTAGCAAACAGCTCGGTCAAAGAGTGATGGGGAGTTGCACGATCATTACTATGATCTTCCCGATATTCTAATTCCTTTCCGATAAGCGGCTTCGACACGCTTGATTTTAAACTCTAAATCCAGGCAGCTGTTGATACCAGACTACATGCAGGTAGTAAATGCTGCCGATAATTGACCCAAACAAACGATGGCGGTAAACACCAAGGCTTGAGGTAACGTCACAATCAGAGGAAGTTTCCTCTTACGTAGCCAGAAAGCCCCACAATCTGGAGAATAGGCAATCAGAGTCATGACGGGATCTTAGATAGACTGACACCTTAAGCCTTCGAACAATTTGAAAGCGAATCGCATGGTGTCTTCTTGGATACGTTGTGAATGCACCTTCTACTGTGTCGATTGATCCCACTTATGATGCTGTAATATGCTCAGTCAGTGCTGGTGCGCCAGCGGAAAAACATTAGTGAGCTGTATGACAAATAATTACTAAGAAACAGGATTACTGTGAGTTGCGACCAATGAGGATGACAGGTTACAGTGGATATTGGCCGTAATAGCTTCGACAGTGGAATACTGTTTGGCTCCGCTTAACGCCTTTTGAATGAGAGTCATAGATGGTTGCACATACCACTCATTAAGACTTAGACGCTTACTTGAACTTGAAACACATTTGTAATGAAGACAGATGAAGCGCCGACCCTAGTACGACCATTTAGGCCATTTTTGTCCGCCCCGTAAGCGATCCAAGCGCTGACGAATGAGAGGTAACCAAAGTATTCAGTGTTACTGGTATAGCCAAATATTTTAATGCTGATTTTTGTGGCGCTTTTAAAAGCAGCTTGAGCGGGCAGCATCCGCACCTTCACTGAGAAGCTTCAGGAAATAAATGCCGAATAGTGAACACTTAAACTTAAAACCGGCGCAAAGTCTTGGACAATGAAATCACCGAAACCAAGGAACACGGTACGCCATAAGACAAAAGCTGAGAAAGAAGACTTAGGGTTGGAAAGAAGGCATTTTGAAAACTAGTTTAGTTTCTCTACATTAATTGAGTGGTTTATAAGTCATGATGTTACCCTGACTTAATAAATTGTCGGATGAGGCAGGCTTTAAAACAGGTTCATGGAGATAAGGCACAATCAAACAGATTTTAACGGAAACAGTAAAAAAAGCGATAATCATCATGAGAGTAGGCGATTTTTCAAACCTTACCATTAGGACTACTCATGCGAGCACATGAAAAAAGGAGTTCTATACATGAGTCAAATAGAGTCTATCTTATCCGTGCCTCTTTGCCATTTCGGGTCAGGGGGGATCTGGCTTGGGTGGTTTTAGACGCTGATAAGTTAACGGATCAGCAAAAAGCAATCTATTGACAAAAGCCGTTGGCGTGTTTCAGAAACAGGCCTTATATATGTCAGCAGTACCGTGGCGGATGCTATTCATTTCCTTCTTTTTACACCGACGATTGAAGTCGATATCATTTTGTGGCCATGCTACGTTAAGTTGCTTTTTGGTCTACTGGGCATCATTTACAGGCTCATACCTGCTGTGAATACCCAGGCAGGAAACGAAAGCGGTATTTTAGCCAGATAGAAGTACTGCTAAATGGTGCTGATTATTTTGAATTGGGGCCCAGAGCTTCTATTTGTGTTTCCTCTGAGGTTTAACGCAGAAAGAGCATTGCTTCCGCATGGTTTGGGGATTCAGCATCACTTTATTATTCAGTCAGCACTGCCGATTTCAAGCAATTTCAACAGGTTGGTGACTGATATGATACGGTTCCTATGGGTTTTGCTATGTTTAGATATCGATAGCGGATTGCAGATAACGCGCTTTTTTCAGCGCATCATTTGTGTTGGTTTTCATGTGTTTGAAATTGAATCTGCCCAGAAGCAGCTATTATACCGCAAGTTGTCGAAATTTTGCGGCCTTGCGGTTGGATACTAGAAATCTGCTACTGAAGCTCGAGCGGTGCGTTGGGCTTGTTTATTTGAATCAGTACTTGGTTATCATCACGCGGTGTTATAGCGAAGCCGTGCTATCGCAAAGTTCAATCACGTATAGTGACGCTATTTAATCTCTGAGAATGGTGAACTGACGCGGGTTCAGGTCGGGGGGTGAGGGGACGTTTTTATCAAAAAATTTGAACGATTGAAACGTGATCGATAGTCTGAAGAAAATCGGGCCGTGGGCCCCGATTATTTATTATTTTACTGGCCGACTGATATACTTAAGCTGCTTTGTTATTTGCAATCACTGTTGCAATTCGCTTTTCCCAAAGACCGAGCAAGACCATCAGCAATGATTCTTTTTCTGATAATATAAGACGACGAGCCAAACGGTTAAACATTTTGGGGCCTTGTGTCAATAGTACAAATAAGGCCTTCTGCAAGCCGATGCTTTGACAATTTTCACCGCTTTGCCAGCAAACTGTCAATAATTCTGCGCGATTAAAAGTCCCATGCCAACGAATGTCTTTTAAAGGACATGGTATTTTTCATTGGATGGCTTGTCTTAGAACCTTCAACAAATAGATCATGGCGTTTAGCAAACGACCCGCTCAGTACTCCGGAGTTCGAATGATATTTCAATATTTACGGGCTTCTTGCCAAATGGAGCAAAGCATTGGGTTACCGCCGATAGGTGCCTGCTCGGTGTGTACACGAAAGCAAACTTTTTGTTGCTTTTCTGTCGCAAGCATTCGCGCCAACCGAGGAAGCCATTAACTAACGCTTTCGCTGTGGTTTATACGTCAGGTAGTGACTTCCTAATTGTTTTCGTAGGCGATAATAGTACCAGTCGGCCAACACCAGATTTGCACTCATTCATAAACAAGCAGAGCGTCTGTATTTATCGCACAACTCTTCGGAACTTGTTTAGCAAACGCTTTGTCTGCTGGGATGAATGCGCCTCCCTTGAATAGGTTTCATCGACAACGCCGCACAGGTTATTATGTCTTGGAAATCAGAGATTTCAGTTGTTCGATATCATTGTAGTCACAATGCTTAATACCACCTTGGAGTCGGTTCAAAACCTTCCTTGTATTTAGCTTGTCCACCCCACAGGAAACGGTGACACAATGTGCGACCGTTTGGAACGAACTTATTAAAGGCAATGATTTTCGTTGTTGTTTCCTGGACCAAAGTGCATCAAACGCGGTAACGTCCGAGCGGAGACTGAATAGCCGCTTCGTTGGCTTTCGCTCCACTGTATTTTGGCAAATCGAAAGACCGACGATCAGCAAAGGTTTTTACTTCCTGTTAACCTTTTTCGCAAGTCGTAGTGCTGGGCTCGTTATGTCATTTGACATTGGATAATGCCAAGATTTTTCCAGCTTGCTCGGGCATGGACGTTGACTAAAGTAGGGTTGGAATGACCTAATGCAGATAACAGCAATCCGCCTGCAAAGATCGAGTATATTCTTTCGCTTCTGATGTCCCATTACCACGAGAGCTTCACGCACGCACAGGGGATGATTGCATGACGGCGCGAGTGTTAGGGCACCCATTACGTCATCAAAAGGTTGCTCTCGGTTACTTGTTGTCGTCACATTTCCTATCCACTCTTAAAAAAAAGACCTCTTAAAAGAATAGGTGACGGCGAAGCGACGGCACCTTTGATTATATATCAGATTTCTCAATCTCATCGAATAGCGCACAGTGACCATTCGGCAAGCGTTTAAACTCCTTTCGGCTTTTATTTCACTTAAAAGATCGTAACGGTCACATGCTTGATTACTGTCGCTGTTTCGACTGCGCGCCAATGAGTTAAACGTTGATCCAGTTTTTTGATTATCCGGACTGGATTGAATAACCGTCTTGAGTGGGCTTCTATAACTATTATCGTACTTCGTCACCTAACCTGCTTTTTTGCACGTCGTTGCCACATTTTGTCATCCGCAGATAAATTCACTGGCTTTATTGACGTAACAATGCAGTTCTAAGTCCATTTCAAGGCAAAGTAAGTTTGGGCGACATCTAAGACTTTCGTTTCGTATTTGCGGTGCAAACGCGGACGT
>Ga0163217_1119131_pt1 | contig 16149 bp, 18 predicted proteins | sample SynspAceP_FD_185933 | JGI IMG/M metagenome (GOLD analysis project Ga0163217, IMG submission 185933) | Saline lake microbial communities from Ace Lake in Antarctica - Synechococcus sp. Ace-P (PacBio error correction) | ecosystem: Environmental > Aquatic > Non-marine Saline and Alkaline > Saline ... | reverse complement strand
CCTGGAGTTGGCCTGATCTTGAAGGCCCGCCCTGCGCGCTCTCCTCGCTTCCCCAACTGCGTCCGCAGGGATGCCACCGTGGATCAGCCAGGCCGAGGAGCTTGAACTGTTCAGCGCTTTACAAACTACGCGGACAGAAGCAGGGGCCGGTTTGTCTCGTGTGGGGATCCCACAGCTGAGCGGAAGATCCTGAGCGCGCAGTTAGAGGGGTCTTGCGGCCTCGTTCAGCGGCGGCGTGGGGGGCGGCAGGTTCCGCTGCTGGGGCTGGGCTCGTCACTGGCTTTTCGCTTGGCCGGCTCCTTTCGCGCTGAGTAGCAGGTCTCAGTTGGCCGCTCTTTGGCGCTGACGCTTGCGCGCGCAGTTCCTCAGTCCGTGGCTGCATGGCGCTCTCGCCGCCGTCAGCGCACGGGTTTTCCTCCCATTATCACGTTGGGCTCTTCTCGATGATTGCGGCGTGAGGCTGAGGTCCTTCAACGGCTCTTTTGAGCAGGCCCCTCGGGCGCTGATCTGCGTGGGCCGACGCTGCAGCGTTGGGGCTCCGGGCTGCCTTTGGCCCCTTGGCTTGTTGCAGCAGGGCTGAGTGCATGGCCAACGGCGAAAGGCGGGGTAGTGATCAGGGCGTTTGACCTGCTCGAGACCGCGATGGGTTCAGTGTCCCTTTCGGGGGGGGGCCCTGCGTGAGGCCAGCCTCCGGACTCCTCCGGGCTGTGTGCGGACCATTGACCCGGCCGCCTCCCGCTCGCGGCGGGATCTGGCGGGCTACGTTGTGAGAGCAGCCGGTGGCAAGAGCCACAAACGTGGCTCTCTTGATGCGATCGGCGGCTGGGTAGGCGCTTGGCGGAAGCTGTCGACACTGGGTTAGGCAGTGGCGAGAGCGCAATCCGGGCAAACCCCTTTGGCGGCTGAGCGCGTGGAGCTCGCGACAGCAGCTATCCACCAGGCGCAGATAGAGGGGAGCCATTCATGATGGGAAAGGGCTGATGAAAGCGCGCTTGCTGTCAGCAGCGTGAGACTGGCACCCACATGGTTTCCCATGATTATCTGGACCATTGCGCCGGAACCCCGGTCGGCGACGGGCCTCCGGTAGATCGGACACTTGTGTTGGTGGTTTGGCCGATGACCGATTCGTGAGTTGAGGATTCTCGGGAGGGGCGGAGGCGCTTGTATCTATTCCCGTCTGCTTTCGAGAGGATCTTTTTTCGGAGGCCCGTCACTCGGAGTCAGCAGATCGGGTCGGTTGGGCCAGCTTGTGTTTCTTGAAAGCGAAGATCCGACAGAGAAATTACCTCTTATCGTCAATTCACCGGGTGGATTGTTCTACGCTGGTTTGGTATTTTTTGACACCATTACGAGCACATCAGGGCTGATGTTCAGACTGATATGTTGTCGGATTGGCGGCCAGATGGGGGGCTTTTCTGCTCAATGCTGCGGCCGAGGCAGCGCAGCAGCCTGCACCACTCCCGATCATGAATCCAACCAGCCCTCGGTGGTGCGCCGGGCCAAGCCAGGCGAACATCGTATTCAGGCCGATGGAAATTTCTCTTCCTCAAGACAGCTGACGTGGGAGCTGGCAGCTCGCACCGGCACCGCTTGCACGATCGGCAGGACACGGCCGTGACTTCTTCATGTCGGACGAGGGCCGTGACCTACGGACTGATCGAACCAAGGTGATTGAGCGGTCGCGATGCCGCCGTCAGTTGAACGGATGAAATACGGCATTATCTATACTTTGGTGTTGATGTCATCTAGGGAGTATCATCTCAGGATTAAATTAATCCAGATTAGCCGGTCTGATTGGAGATTGATTGGATGGATTGATTCAGAACTTGTTTTAACAGCAAGCTGGTGGGGTCAGTCGTTTGCTTCTCCTTTTTGGTTCATTGGCCGAGGTTTATTTGTCTATCAGGTGGCCTTGCTGCTTTTGAGTCTTTCCAGAGCTGTCTGATTATCTTCTGAATAGGATTGTCTTGGCTTGACCTTGCCATTACTTTTTGGTCGACATCAGCCCCCTCTTTCGGCCAAATCTCAGATTTGTGGTGAGGCCCCTGTTCTGCGAGTCAGTCATCGCCGCGGTATTGGCTGAACGACTCATTGGCGAGGGGTATTGCTCAGGGGATAGGGCCGATGTTATCCAATTAGTTTGAAGATATGAGCTGGATGGAAACATTGTTAAGAAATAATTCAATGCAGCGGTAAGCCTGGCTTTTCGCCCACGACCCCACCTTTGCCTGGCCTTGCCTTTAGCTGGGCTTTGAAGCAGGGGAGAGAAGCGTCTTCTCCGGGAATCACGTGTGGAATTCGGCACATGCGGCGCAGTTTCATCCCCATCGAGTTGTTTGCCTTCTCGGATCAACAGTTTTGATTAGCGTGCGTTCCATTGCACGGCTCTTGTTGCTTTCCACCAAGGACGACGGTGTGTCGCACACGTCGGAGCAGCTGTCGACAATTCAGATTGATTGCTTCATCGTTCCGCTTTTGAGTCGATCGGAGATGTCACTGGCGGGCATCAGATCGCGGCCCAGGACACTCTGGATTTGCACCTTCAAGGACACGGGGCTCCAAGATCACTCATGCCGAAACGGGTGGGGACATCTGGGCGGGCGCATGCGGCCACCTGTGCGTGATGTCACACGGCGCCAGTGGTACCTTCGGCATTGGCGAAGACCACGGCTTCTGCAGCTCGCCCGCCAGGGCTCCCATGATGCGCTGAGCGGCAGGTGGGCACGGTGGACAGCATTCTGGTCCGTCAGGGAGAACCAGGTGAGGACCCTGGGGCCTGGCGCGGGAATCGAGGTGGACTTTCTGGACGGTCGGGTTCAATTGTTGCTGACCAGGGTGCCCACCCAGGGCATGCCAACCTCGTGTATTAAGCGATCAATCGCGTGGTACTGCGTCCATCGGGTCGAGAGGGCGCTTGCCTCTCATTGCGGGGCAATGACCCCCGGATGACGCCATCGTCGATCTCGGGCTGGAGAGGTGGTGGCTTCCTTGCGGCGGCACTTGGCCGTGAGGATGGGTGGCTCTTCATTGGCAGGTTGGCGAGATCAGCTTCCTCGGTGAAAACCTGGCGTGCGTCGCGCGATGGCTTCTTCGAGCGCGAATCAGCCTTTCGTCGAGGCTTTTTGTTCGCGGGGTGGCTTTACAGGATCGCAGGCGTCCTGATGTCTGGGGCCGTCTACCGGACACATGGCGGTTCGAAACGGCCGGGGCGCGGCAGCGCCGACATCGAGTCACATCGGGGCGGTATGGTGGCCGCGTGATGATTGATTCGGTATTGTCCTTCAAGCCATATTTCAAGGTGAAGCAGTTGGTTCAGGTCTTGTTCCCGTTCATCTGATTGCCTGCCGACCGGACGGCCCGGCAACCGGCCGTGCCGTCCAACTCACGCATCTCGATTGTTGTCGTCGTCGAGATCAGGCAGGGGCTGTTCTCCTATGGCGGGCGGTGTTTGAAGTAGGTCGGCGGGACACGGGTTGGCCCCGACTCCGAATGACGAAACATCCTCAACAATTCGAGCCTTCTTGAGAGCCGAGAAGAAGGGAACACCGGCCTTCCCGCGGGCGATTGCCTTTGGCCAAAGCGTCTTGCCGGTCTGGCGGCCCACAAAGAAGGCCACCGGGGGGATTTTTGTCCACACCGTGAGTGAACGCTCGTGTGCTGTTTCTTTCAAAAGGTGGACCACTTCTTCGAGGTTTGCATTCGGTTTTCCCACGCGGGACGTCATCGAATTTGACTCGCCGGTTTCGGGCCTCTGGACAAAACGGGCCTTGGTGTTTACCGAACTGCATGCTGGCCAGGGACCGGCCGGGCAGTTGAGGAGGAGCGGGCGGGGCAGAAGTATTCAAACGACCGTTCAGCAGGTGGGTTAGAGCAAGGGTTGTCAAGGATGCCCAAGCCGGAGGGTTGTTCTTGAGGGGGAATGGATGTCGAGCTGATCCTTGTTGTTTGAGGGGTGTTGATCAGTCGCTGGTGCCGGCCGGCAGGTCAACCGCAGGGTGGACGCGGTTATCGGAGTTCAGGGGTCCGACAGCTTCGTGATCACCGGGTTGCGGGCGCCTGTCATAGATGGTCCACGGCTGTGAACCAGCCCCGCTTCGCGTATCGAGGAGCGGCCTAGCTTTCATGCGTTGCGGCTGTGGCTGGTGTTCGGGGGCAGCCGTGCTCCCCTGGGTGAGCGAAGATCGCCGCCCACCCCCTGGCTTCCGGTGCCGAGCACCTGCAATGGGCCAGAACAGCGCTACGGCCGCGGGCAGCAGCCAGAGGCCAGAGAGCGTCAGCGCTCGCGCTGATTATGGAACGACCTTATTTTACCGAGCTGAAGAAGCCTTGGCTTTTCGGCCGGGGGCCGGTGCTACTGGACTCTTGGCCTATCCGGGTTTGCCACGGGCGGCAGAGTTGAATGCGCTTGGGGCGCTGATGCCTGGGGTTATCGATTGTTCGACGCAGGGCGTTGTTCGCTTCCTCGATTCATCGTTGGAGGCGGCTACGGTCTCCGCAGGCTTCAGGCCGCCAGCGCATGGGTCTTTATTTCCGAGTTCGAGTCGAGCGGAGGCTATTCGAGCTTCAGGCAAGTCGGAAGGGGAACACCCACCCAGCTCCAGATAAAACTCTTGGGGACGCAACAAGCGCACGATTATCATGCGATCGCTGTGTGTTTTCGGGAACACCGCAGGGAGGCGGGAACAGTTACAAGCAATCTTTGTCGAATGTCTATCAACCATCTGCGGGCGTGGAGCGGTTGTTTCGCGATGGCAAGCCAATCGAGGCTTCTTAAGAATTTGTGCGGGTCAAGGAGGCTGCGCGGGGCACGTGATCGGAATCGAGCGGGTCGGCGCGGCGGGCTGGACCACCCCGAAGAGGCCCGATTCGTCCTGGAGAGCGCCACGGTGAACACCACGACTGTTCATGGCGATTCGCTGCCGGGTAAAGGCGTGATAAGCCGGGCTGCGTGCCTCACAGTGCCGTCCACCGCACTTGCGACAGGCACACAGGCTCTGGCGAGGCACAAGCGACTCGAACCAGAAACTGCGAGAAGCACTGCCAGGGGGCCCCGAGTTCTGCTTGCGCAGTGCCGATTACCTGGTGCGCTCATCACGAGGGCCAACTATATTCATGATGCCGATGGCACACCAGCAGGGAGACCCGCGATGGTCCCAGCATTCGGGGTCAGGCCGACCCGGTGATCGAGCCCAACCCGGATCTGAGAGGCGGCATTCCTGTTGGGAGCGCGGCGAAATCGTCTCCCCGCAGGATTGCGGCTGTGGCGTGGCGCTGCGAGGTTGGTGATCTGGACTTGGGCGCTCCGGGTCTGGCTCATTGAGCGCCTCGAGCTTGATGAAGTGCGGGCTCACCCCAAGCGGGTGCGTCCCCCCAACTTGTTGCATGGTCCGGGATGTATGGCAGCTCGTCCTGAGTTGCTGCACGCTGCGACCTTTGGGGCGCCATTCACGCCGATCACTCGGAACGACTTGATCACGGAGTCGCAGGGGTTCTGGCGACGGCGGCTCCGACCGCCCCGCGTATTCTTGTCTGGCGAGGTCGGGGCCGATTCACAAGGCCACATTGCGGGCGGATGACATGCATCCGGGCTGAAGAAAACGCCCTGGGGCACTTCTAAGGCGGCGCACGGGCGGATTCGGCGCGTGATCCCCGATTACGCGAATTGCCGCTGTTTCGAGCCGCCTGGACACCTCGTTCGCAGGGTGATTCTGGCGGGGCCTGCGCTGGACGGGCTGTGGGAACCTGTTTCAGCAATTGGCGCGCATCGTCGGCACCAGGGTCGGGGGGTGCGATTTCCTTGCCTTGCGGGTATGTCGTGTGGCCGGCCGATGAACAGAACATGGCGCCGGAGGGTGTTGAGCTGGGTTTTCGCAGGTTTGGCTCCCTGGCCGACCCATCAGAGTGATCACCGAGGCGTTGCCGATAACGATGCCTAGCATGGTGAGGCAGGCTGCGGGCAGGCGGCTTGGCTGAGGGTGGTTAGCCATCCCACGGTCTCTCGGGAGAGGGGAAGTTTTGCAGCCATTTCAATCGCCAAGCAGGTCCGGCGCCATTTTATGGCAAGATAGATCTTTGCGGTTCGGTCGGAGGCGGTGTTGTAGCTGCGTGCGCCTCTGATTTGCACCAGGCCCCTCGCGGCAGCCATGGTTACGAACTCGCATTGGCGCGTCGGTGGTGGCGTTGGTGAACGACGATCCGGACTCAAGCCTCTGGGCGATCTCTGCCGGTTGGTTTTCACTGCCCGCCGGCTCGTGCCAATTCACGCCCTGGCTTTGCGGATGCGCGTAGAGGGTAGGTCAGGGCGCACCGTGGTTTCGGCGCCCCCACCCAGAATCTTCCGGCGGTCGACCGGCGGGCGGCGGCCGCTGGGTTGGCGGTGGCAACCCCTGGCACCCTTGCCGCTGGCGGAGCCATGGCGATCTAGCCCCTGGCCAGCCACTCCGACGATGCCACTTGACCCGATCGTCGGAGCCGCGTTCACCCTGGATCCGGTTTCCGGCGGTCTGAACCACCAGATCCCCTTTTGCCTTGGGAGCAGGCCCTGCTCCTGGCCGTGCCCATCGCCAGGGTGAGGTGGCTGGAGGTGGGACTCCTGGTTGTCGTCAGCAGGGGGGTTCACGCGGCCATTGGAGCTGCGCGGGGGCACATTACATCGCTGGTGATCGCAGGATGGTGGTGCCGGGCCGGAACTTGCTGCGTTTCTGCGGTGGCGCGCTGCTTGTGGGGGGCAGGATCGTGCGGGCCTACTGGCGGGGCAATCGGCTCACGCTGGCATGAGGGCGGCAGTTGGGAATGGTGCCGGAGGTGGTGTCCACGGGGCGGCTGGGATAGTCACGCTCATACGGCAGGGCGATCCGCGCATCGTGGCCACGCTCCACCGGGTGTCGGCCAGCGGCCGTTTCGTTGAAGAGCATCACAGGCGTCAGTGGCGTCCGAGGGAATGGCTTGGCAACGTCACTCACCTCGGCGCGGGCTGGGGCGGGGGCAGCTGTGGCCTGCTGCGAGGATCTGGGTGGCCGTTGGCTGGATCGGGAGCCGAGGCGAGTTGGCCTTTGCGATCATTCCTTCTGCAACAGCCGCACGTCCTCGCTGGCATTCAACGCCGATGCCCGGGCCCCATGACGCCGTTCAAAGAGGGGCAAAGATCTGGATCGATCTGTGATCGCTCGAAACTTTCGATTTGCGCGATCACCGGAAGTGGTGTGGCTCGTGTGCTCGCTTGCATTACAGATGGTCGCCGGGAATCTCTGCTGTGCCATCTGGTTTCGAAGGGGTTGGACGCGTACGAAGGTGGCGCACCCGAGGTCGAACCTGTTGCGCGAAGGCCGATCGTTAGGGCAGGTCCTTGTCCGGTCAGGGGCACGGGATCGACGAGCTGGACTCGGGGAGGTTCACCACTTTGTTATGTGGAGAGAACACCGCCCACCAACCACGGTGGCATGCAGGTTTGCGGAGGCTTTGTCTGACCCGGTGCGACGACCATCATCGACTCGGCGTCGTCGAAGCAAGATGCGGGCTGCCTCGATCACCTCGCGGAGAGTTTGTTGTAGGTGACGTGGGTGGCGCTCTTCCTGGGTGCCAGGCCACATCGGTGAGGTGAGGGGTCGAAACTGAGCATTGGCCAGGGTGATTGGCCGCGATGAGCGACCCAGACGGATCTTGGGCCTTTGAGATCCTGGAGAATGGCCGACGTGAATAGCCCAGCTCAGGGGCCACGCTGGGCGGAATGTGGCCGATGCGGCAGGCCATGTCGGACGTGGTCGCCGTTTGGAAAGTTCAGCGGAAGGTGAGGTGCGCGCCGGCATGGATTCAACTGGCGAAGTCGCTCCGGGTGTTCCGGTAGGCGGGGACGATGGTTGGCCACGATCTTTGGTGCGTCGCGACAGATCGGCGATTGGGCCATCGGGGGGGCCAAATGTTAGCGCGAAACTACCATCCGGGTCTGCCGTGCGCGCCCGGAACAGCGGAACCGATTGGAGACTTCAACCATTTACCAGTCAGCGCCCGTTGCAAACGGCCGGTTTACACCCCCAGGTGGGGGGCGAATCCTATTCATCCACCCTGGGCGTCTGTCTCCAGGCTGAGTGGCCTGGGAAGGTCGCTGACAAGGTCAAGAAGGGTCTCCGACGACAAGGCGGGTCTTTCCGACCCAGCAGCGGCACTCCGGGTATCAAGTTGGAGCTTGCGATGTGCTCTGGTACGGTCGCCCAGCTCTTCCGTTGAATTCCTGGCTTTCGACCTTGCCGGTGCCAGCGCCAATTTGCTCAAACTGGCCAGCCGGGCAACTGAGCGCAGACGTTGTGATCCGAGCCGGCAGCGGCGACCAGCGCTGACCACAACCAAAACTGAGAAGCAACCCACTTGCAGAAGCTTGATTCAACGCGAAGATGGGCCTGAGTGGCAGCCTGTTACTTTGTCTTCGGCTGGCCTGACCCTTCTTGGCCCTCGTTCGTGCAATTGCTCAAGCCCATCCAAAATTCAACCGTCCCTTGGGCGCTTCCCCAGCCCGTTTTCAGGCCGCCTGTGTTACGTTTTGTTTAGGACGGCTTTTCTGGGCTGTGGTGTGCGATTGCACCGGTCGCTGGCCGCCGGATCCTTTGCCGTCCAGCTGGATCGCCCTTTTGAGCCTTGTCCTGCTGAGGATTGCCGGGGCCGCGCCGAGCTCTGCAGGCGCCCGGTGAGGCTGCAGTTGTATATGCCTGCGGGCGCGCGGCATGGTTGGTGACTAACCAAGCGTTTCAGTGTTGGTGGACACCGACTTGTGTATCGCCAGATCCTCTGATGCCATTGCGAAGCCGGTGCTCGCAGACCGCGCAAGGGTGGATCGATCCGGGGGGTGCCACGGGCCATGTCGTTCGCTTTGCGCTGCGTGCCAGCGGACTCCCAGGTCGTTGCAGTGAGCAAAGACAGGCCGGGGCTTCAAGGGAGCGGTTCGGGTGCGGGCCCAAAGCAGGTTGAGGAAGCTGACTGCCCTTTTGGAGGCTCGGATGTTGTCTTGATGCTATGAGGCCTCAGAGCCAAAGATCCACCAGAGGGCAGCGGGCGCTGAGGTACGGAGGCAAATTCCTGGGCCAGGCTGAGGGTGTATGAAGCGACATGATCGCGGAGCGGGTTCAAGGCGCCCAGGGGCGGATCAGGACCGGCGCGAAGGCTTGAGGTACGGCATCGTGATCGAAGCTGATGTTGGCCAGCACGGATGCTCCAGTCAAGATTGGGGACCAGTCAACAGACAGGCCGCTGACGAGGAGACAGGCTGTTTAGTTGATTCAGGGTCTGGGCAGGACGGGGCAAAGATCGGCTGAGAATGGAACGGTTTTCGCTCGAGGGAACCAATGTTAGGCATCGGAGCTCTATGCAGCTTGTCCCCCTCCCTTTGGCAGCGAAGTATGATTCGCCGCTGGCAGTGAGGCTGTGGGAGAGGCACACAGGCTTGGCGCCAAGGCTTCCCTGGAGTTGTCTTTGACAGGGCGAAGGGTGCGATTGATTTTTCCGCTGGAGGGGACCCCGAGTTAGAACGCCCACTTCACTCTGGGCGGCTGCCGTTCGAATGAAGTTCTGGGCATCAAGCTTCCTTTTGATGTGGTCGGTAGGCCCCGGACCCCCCTCAGTTCACAGGTCCCGGATTGAAGGAATGCGTCTTTTCTCAGGGCGATGGGTGAGCCAGTGGGTGCGCAGGCCTGCGGTGGCGGGTGCTTTCCAGGTTCGACGGAACGCAGATTAGCGAACCCAGATTCCGCCCAAGGGCTCTCGCGCAGCTGAAGAGCTGGATTTTAGCGGGGCCCTCCTGGATGATCTCAGGGCACGTGTTTCGCCGCCGTGGGGTAGTCGGCCATCAGGAGTGGATCAGGGCCATGCTCACCTTTCTTGCCTGGTCCCACGTTACTGAGCTTGGTCGCGGGCTGGGGCCCGATATCAAAGCCACGGCTCTCGTTGTATGGCAGATTTACATCGGGCCTGCCTAATTGAGGGATTAGGGAGGGATCCGCCTTGCACGGGGCCGGCCAGGGATGGGACTTTCGGCCGGCCTTGACCCCGGCTTTGATTCGCGCGCACGTCCCGAGCTCCTTATGGCGCCAGTGGCTGCTTATGGAGACGGCGAGCCTTGATTTGGTCCTCGGGTCTGCTCTCGTCGGACCACCGGCCTTCACCGAGATATAGACTCTGCGGCAAGCTGTTACCCCGAGCTGTTCGGCGCTCTGCTCTGATGGCCGACCACGCACGGGAATTCAGGGACGGTGGGTGGGCCTCGAGAAAGCAAGGCATAGGCAGGGGGATTGTCGGTTTCCTCCCCAGAAGTCGGTGCTCTGGTATGTATAGCCAGTACAGAGCAGGGGACGGGTCTGGCAGGGGGCGTCGCGATTCGCCCATAGGCCCACCCTGACGACCCCCACGATCCGGCCCGAAGTCGGCGCCCTGGTTCCTGTAATGGGAAATGCTGTCGTCAGTTGGGTGGAGGGCTGACCGAAGGCATCAGCGCCGGGGCGCTCGGGACCAATTTCCGAGCGAGTTACGCCAGCTCTCCAATGTTATCGGGCATGGGAGTGGGAGTGTGGGCCACCGCTTGGTGGCAAGCGGCGCCACATGTTGACGCAAAGGTGCAGCTTGCCAAGCTCGTTGACGGCTCAGATCCAGGCAGGCGAAGCCTCACGCGCAGCTGTTCGATCAGTTTGCCTTGGTGGTCGCTTCGTGGCCGCTGATCTTGCACCCAGAAAGATCTGGGCCACGTGGGGTGATCCGCCATCGGGGTAGCTGAATTCAGTTCCAGGGTGCGCGGGCGAGTTGCTCACAGAGCCGGCGTAAAGACTGCGGTGCGCTCCGGGTGGGGATCTCCACGCCGTCAATTCGTTTTCCGCGTTCTCGCCAACTTGCGGCCGCTCGGACTACGAAGCGCCAGGGCGATCGGAATTCATGTTGGGCGCCGCAGGCCACCGCCCAGAGTGCGTCCCTTTGCACAGTCCAGCGACTGCACAATCGGCCTTCAGGCCGGCCACGGCCCAGCGGGCACCGGCGGGGCTCAAGGATCGAGCGGGGTGTCTCGAACACGCTTTTGATTCGCCGCACAGATCGATCGGTGTTCCCGTCACCATGGCGTCCAGTAGCGCTGGGCCAGCTCCAGGTGTGAACGCCCACTTCGCGCACCGCACCGCGTCGGCGAACAAGCGACCTGCTCTAAGGCACCCGCTTGCCGGCGGCAGGAGCGGTCATGGCGTCTGGCACATCACCGGCTCACCCGATGATCTCCACTGGGCCAGGCGCTTGATTAGGCCGGCAATGCCTCGGCGATTCAAGCCGCCCCGCGAACAGCCAGATAGGATTTCGCGTCCAGGGAGGAGGGGGAGGCTGCCGCAGGGATCTTCAGGCCAACCGGTTGCATAGCGCGGCATTTCCTCAGGGCATCATAAAGGGGTGGATGAGCTGAGCTTTTTTTGGGCCCCGGGGGGCTTTTGGCCCCACAAGCCGCCGGGAGGCTTTCGAGGTAGGCCTCGTACATAAGGGTGTCGCCATGCGACCACCCGGCGCCGCGGGCGCACGGCGCGCACTTTTCATCCTCGGCGGTGGTGAGCGGCATTCACGATCAACTCGCCCGGCACAACAGTTTTGCGGCGGCCAGCGGGCACCAGCCGCTGGGCGATGGTTGCCGGCACTGGCGGCGATCACACCGCTCCAGCTACTGGCAAGAGAGGGTGGACCATGGGCGGTTCTGTAGGCGCGGCCGCAGCTTGAAGAAAAGGACCGGCTGGAGGTCCCTCCCGCTTTTGAGCAGCACTTGTTGCCAGCGAAGCGAAAGGTTCGGGCGGATCCGGCTGTGGCGACTACGGATCGCCAACCGTCGTATAGACGGTGCCCGCAGGGCATGCGTCTGCAGGTTAGTCGTCATGGGGCCCAGTGTGTGGCAACGCCGCTTCAGGAAAGGTGACCAGGAGGAACCGACCCATGAAGGCAACCCGTAGATGACTGTTACAAACAGGGCGGGGGCATGCATCTCAGGGGAGTGAGCCATCCCAAACTCAACTGCACGGGCTGTTTGACCTCATTGGCGGAATCGAACAAGCCCTTGCCAGGCAAGGCATACCGGGAGAAAACAACCTGGGTGGTGTCACCCAGCGGGTGTTCACCTCGGACGGGCCTGGGGGTGGTGGGAACTCACCATTTGGCCTCTACCCAGACCTCGATCTGCGAATCGACCGGAGTTGGCCTGGATGGTGGCGCCCATGACAGGCTATCCCACAAAGCTGATCACGGGGCGCTACAGTGGGGGCCAGTTCCCACCCTGCGGCAAGCAGGGCGGGCCGGTCGCGGGGTACTGGAGCGCGCCGAGAGCCGGGCTTCGGACCATTTCCCGGTATGACTTGGTCATGCGTCCACCAGGCTTTCGGCGGGCCCTGGGCATGGCCCTGGCCCGTTGACCGCCGTTGGCGAAGACTTCAAATGGGCGTGGCCGTGATTCGGCCGATGATGCCCTCACCGGGTGGGCGATGGCCCATTCGAGTGCGAATGTCAACCATGCGGGACCCGCCAGGATCGCGGATGCTGGTGGTGCTCAACGACACGCGACATAGTCCGCGGTAGTCCTCCCGGCCGGTGGGGCGCCTCATCACGTACTCAACGCATGGGACTGAGCCGCCGTTGCAGTTGCTCTCCGCAGGTGAGGAGGCGGTGAAGAATTCTGCCTTTCCTGCACGGCGAGCTGCCGGGGACTGGCTCACGAACCGTCAAGGAGAGCATGAAGCGGCTGCCGGGTGCCAAGGTGGGCGCTGTTTTTTGAGAGACTCGATTCACCCTATTATGGGCCCGGTCGATGGCCACGAATCGGCCGATGATGGTGCGACCAGCTTCAGGCGGCCACCGCTTGTGTGGGCCGCAAGTTGTTTTCTTAATCCAAACTGGTATGTGCCTTCCTATCGTGGGTCAACCACACAAGGGCAGAGTGGCTACCCTACGCCGAGGCGACCAGGGTGGGTGGATCACGCCCAGGTCGGGGTTCGATTTCAACGGGCAAGAGCCTTCGTCGAGGCAAGGCCGAAGCCTACCGAGCTACAGACAAGGACGTCTTTGTTCGGGCAAGATCCCTAGTGTTGAAGCTCTGGCGTTGCGGGAGTCCCCACGTTCTTAGTGGTTGGGGGACTCAGATTTCACGGTGCTCGAGATGGCCACCGGCTGGCCTCGACCTCTCGGAAGGTCGCTGCAGCCCGTTACTTCGACGTCGGATCGCGAGCAGGCATGGCCGTGACGATGGCGGCCAGGCCGTGGGCCACGCCGGCGCTTCAAGGCCGGTGGGTGGCGATCTACAGCACCTTTCCTGCAGGGCCTTCGACCAGTCGTGGATGTCTCATGTGCGGCATCCAGAGTACGCCCCGGTCACCTTGCGCGTGCTCCGATCGCGCCGCACTAGTGGCGGCCGATGGCCACACCCACCAGGGTCAGGTACATCATATAGCTTACTAGGCAGCGCGTCCCATTCACCCCGCGTGGATGGCCCACAGGTGAGGGCCGACACTGGAAGCGCGAATGTGACGTCGTCACCTCGGATCACACAACGGCCCATGCGACGTCTGCCTCCTCCACTGAGCAGATGTCTCCCAGCGGGGAAGCCAGAGGGCGTTGCCCGTGGCCGAGGAAGGCTGGGCAAGCGCTGGGGAGATCGGCCGGCAGCGGTGAATGCAGCTGGCCCGATGCCGATGACTGTGAGATCGTCGGCTTACGGCGCCGATGGTGGCTCGGCCAGGTGCGCACCGCTGGGCTTGCTAGGAAGGGACGGCGTGCGTGGGCGGCGGTCGTACAATGCACCGCTATCCTTGGCGCCCGCTTGATCAAGACGTGATTCCATCGCGCCTGGCACCGGACGCCATCGCGCGGGGTCGGTGCCATGGAAGAAGGAGGCCTTGCCTGGCGGTTTCGGTGCCGCGCAGAGGTTTGGAAGCCTTGCACACGACACCGTAGAGGTGTTGGTGCCTGTTCTTTGCGGGCATCGCATTCCCGGACCAGCTGGTGGATACAGCCAGCCCTGACCGAGGAAAACAGGCCTCGGGGCTAACCCCGCCCCAGATGGCGGGAGCGCATCTGCAGCTTTCGGCCTTTCGCTCAAGCGGCCAGCCTGTTGGCGGTTTGAGCCAGCTGAGCACTCGTTGCAGGTGCTGGTGGATGGGCGTGTGGCCCCGCTGGGTGGCGAGCTGGCAGGAGTTGGGCCAGCATCAGATGGGGATGTGCTGCTTAACTCGTCGACAGGTATGGCCCCCGAATCTGCGCCGGGCTGCTTCGAGTAGGCGCCGCCTTGCGATTCGGGGCCATCGAGCAGTTCGCCTAGCAGCTTGAATGGTGGCCAGTCGCTGGAACGGCGGTGGCAGTTGCATGGCCCCGCGGCCAGCCGTTGGCGCTGCAGGCGAAGCCGCCCTTGGGGGGGCGTTCTCGTTGTCGGTGCGCTGCGCCTCAGTTGGTTGGCGGCGGGAATGTTGTGGGGGCTAGGGCGGGGCGCTGCGGCTGGGGGGGAACCCAGGCCCATGGGGCCTGCGGCGCCCGGCATCAGGAGCGGATGAGTCACCAGGCTGGCGTCAGGGCCGATGGTCGCAGCCTGGTAGGTGGACCAGGGACTGGGGTGGTGAGATGCCAGCGCGGGGCAAGCCATGCGGTCGTTGATCGGTGACCGGCGGGTTGAGCCCGATCCCTGGTCTGCCGGTCTCGGGGGCGAACATTGGTTGATGGAAGTTCCGCTGAGCCAGATTGTGCAGGCCTGGTCGGAGGCTGAGGCTTCTTCTTGGCAGCGACTGGAATGCTCCAGGGTGGTATGGCTGGGTGTTTTTCCGCAGTGACAGCCAGAGGGCGCCTGAAGCTGGGGGGTCTTGCCGGCTGAGAGAAGTTGACGAGCCCAGGTTCTGGGCCTGGGAGCCTCAGCGCTGGGCCTGGATGGAGAGGCTGTTGCAGCGCTGCTGGCTCGAGGGGCTCGGGCACGTGCTTCGATCGCCATGGCGGCCGGAATTCCGACGTAGCAGTTGGTTCGGGGCGGAGATCGCTTTCCGCTCGCGGGTCGGCTGGGCTGGCTTGGATCCGGCATCAAGCACCGACCAAAACCGCTGCTGGGCGGCGCGGGCATTCAGCCACGCATGACCGTGGCCGCCTGCTGGTGGATCCGCTGCGGGGTGGAGGCCTGGCTAGGTTTTCGCCGGCCCGGGTCTGAACAGCTATCCAGCTCGCTTGCGCCAGCAACTCGGGTGGCGTGGGGATATGGATCGCGGACGATGGCCGCGCGCACCTGGGCTGGGCTGTGGGATAACCATGAGGGGCGCGACCCGGCGTGGAGCGGATCTGCTTGCGGGGGCTCCATAAAACCAGCAGGGCAGCAGAGATCTCTCCCGCCTTAGCTGTTTTCGACTATCGCTTTGGAGCGCGTATGGCTCAAAAGCCTTTGCCCTACCTTGCGGGCCTGGCGGCTGAGCCCGTGGCGTTGAAGAAGGGGTTCCCGGTGAACCGTTTAAACGGGGGTCGGTCGTGTTTTCCAGGCACGCCGGCGAAAGCAAGCCGATAGCCCTGGGATCACGCCGATCCTGCCGAAGATGTGTCCGCAGCGCGTAGTGGGTTGCGAGGCAGACGGCCGATCCCGAAACCGTCAGAGGGAATTGGGGGTTGGGCATTGGCGGCCCTGCCTGACGGGACATTTAGATTGGTGGCCCTCTGCCGATTCGCGATCGCAACGACGTTGCAGACGATCATCACCCAGGGCCACTTGGGGGACCAAGGTGAATGAAAGCGGGGGCCATGGCAGGGGCGGAGGCGAGCATTCGCGAGCAGTTGGAGTGTCGGCCCATCTTCGGGAGGGAAGTCGGGGCGGCGGTCACGGCGCGCCAGCTTAAGGGACTGTTCCTCGGAGTGCTCGCCTGTCCGTCGGCCGGGCTTCGCTGCTTTGGCCGACGCCACCTTGAAACCCAAAGGGCCAGGATTCATTTTCAGCGTTGCCGGGGGACGTCAGCAAAAAAACCGATTCGGCCGCCGACGTGGAGGCGTTTCCCACTCAGCAGCTTTTGCTGCCCAAGCGCTGGTTTTTTCAGCGAACCACGGCGGGCACCGAATTTTACGTCCCCACGGGCACGAAAACCACAGGTTGGAAAAACCTGGGACCGGCATTTTCTTTTTTTTTTTTTTCTTTTTTTGGTCCAA
>Ga0163217_1118468_pt1 | contig 16149 bp, 14 predicted proteins | sample SynspAceP_FD_185933 | JGI IMG/M metagenome (GOLD analysis project Ga0163217, IMG submission 185933) | Saline lake microbial communities from Ace Lake in Antarctica - Synechococcus sp. Ace-P (PacBio error correction) | ecosystem: Environmental > Aquatic > Non-marine Saline and Alkaline > Saline ... | reverse complement strand
GAGGGTTGCAGTATTAATCGAAATCGACAGTTATGCGTTACCTCGAAATCTCCAAAAGGATCTGCTGGAGAGCTCAGGAGTCAGCTCTTTTTGTTATTCGTCTGCAGGAAAAAGAACAATGGAAACTTATCAAGCACACTATCTGCGTTTTAGTTGACCTTAGCAGCGAATTAAAGGTTTAATCAAATACCTAAATTGAATTTGAAGACAAAAAAGAGAAGAAGGGTGCTTACGTCTGGGCAAATTTTCCAATCTTTCTAATATTTCAATTTCCCATCTTAAATAATGAAAATTTACTCGTTCCCTCGATAATTACGATTCCTTCACCTACAAATTCTGGTATACATTATACGTCAGCTGGGATATGGATCACAAATGGATAGTCTTCCGGAATGATAAAATCTCATTGGATTGAAGTAAGATGCCCTATGATTAAAATATTATTATCTCCCGCGTCGGGAAATTCCCGAAGAAGCTGGCGATAATGCCTGCGCTTTTGCAAAAATATTCCCCGAATAAGGTCTATTTCTGGGGTTGCCTGGACATCAAGCATAGGACAGGCTTTTTGGGAGATCTTCACGAATCTTTCGAAGTCCTTCACGGTTTGTGGCTCTAAAAGCTAACCGTTAGTCAGGAATTTGCTTTTGAAGCATCCCGATAACATTTATTTTATATTGGGAAGATTATCACCTCCTGGGTCATCAACGGAAGAACACCCTTTCGAAGACTTGAAGTCATCGGCCGCACTCCCGATCAGCAAAAATAATGGCCGTCCAGACATAAAGTGTTTGATGTACGAGGAGGTCCAATTTCACCCTGAAAGTATCCTTTACGGAAAATGGTTGTATCAATATGAAAAAAAATTGGTTGACCATAAAAGTAAAAACCCTATAGTCAAGGTTTATGAAAGAAGTTTTATAACCTATTGATAGCGGCATCGGACGCCAGTCAAGAACAACCCAAGGATTGGTTTTTAAAAATATTGCAACAGGAGCATACAATTCAAGTCAGGATTGCTGGCCTTTATGACTGTTATACCTGAATTGCGAAGCATTACGGTGGAGGGGAGCTTCGAGGATTCGCGATGCGATGCTTGAGCTCTGCATCTCTGTGGAGATTGCTGAATATGACGCCATGGACTTATGTGGCACGGGAGGAGATGGAAAAGAACACCTTCAATATCTCTTTACTTTATCCTCATTTTGTAGTTGCAGCCTTTCTGGTCAAAAAATGTGGCTAAGCATGGTAATAGGGAGTTATCTTCCATTTGTGGACATTAATCTCCTTGCTTTATTTTGGATACCCAAATTCACCAGTGAACATAGATGAGATCAAATGCGAGGGTTTGGATTGAGGGCAGGTATCGCTTCCTTCATGCTCCTCTTTTTTCACCCTGCAATTGAAAAAATGTTGGCTCGATTTCGTAAGAGCTTGGGGTAAAAACTTTTTTTAACAGCCTAGGGGCCCAATGGTCAATTCCAAGTTTTCCCCGTTTAAACAATTTTAGTGGGTGTATTTCAGTTCTAGGAACTTGCCCGTTTGTACGGATACTTGTATCAAGAAATGGAAGGTAGATTTCTATTCTCATTCCTGGATGGTTTATGACGAAATATCTCTTGTACAGGACCTTTCAACGATGATCCTCTAACTCTGGAGGCGGCTTGATTTCACCTGAAAATATGGGGATTTGAAAATGCTCGATCTCAAAGTAATTGTCGGAGGAGAGACTATTGAAGAATCTGCAAAAAATATTTGGAAAATATCCTCAGAGGAGAAGGCACGAAGTTAGTCAAAATTCTGTTGTAATCGCTAATTCAGCGGCAGCTCTTGTCACGGCTAGACCGGAACTTGGTTTTTCCGGAGGCGGTTTTTCCATTGCGAAGAATCCCTAATTTCTGGCAAACGCCTTGAAATGGTTTTTCAACGGGCTTAGTCAATCCTAAAACCACTATCTTTCATTTGCTTAACTATTGAATATGAATATTTTAGATCAAAATCATCGCAGATAAAACCACCTTGAAGTAGCGATCGAAAAAAGCTTGGTTCCAGTCAAATTATTGAAACAAAGTTATCTTCTTCGAAGGAAAAGTTGGTGTCTCGATTGAAAAGTACGTTTACGAATCCGGAGAAGACGGGATCATTGCTGAATTCAAGCGTAAATCTCCCTCCAAAAGGGTATGATTAATTCACCCAAAGTAGAAAAAGTAAGTATAGGTTACATTGCAGGCAGGAGCTTCGGCACTTCTATTTTTGACGACACATAAGTATTTCGGGGAAGTACCGATGATTTGAAATCAGGCAAGACATTTTAAATTTCTGTCCAATTTTGAGGAAAAGGATTGTGGTGATGATATCAAATTGTTTGGAAAGCCAAAATCGATCGGATTAGGCGGACTGCATTTGTGATTGCAGCAGCTTTGGAAACCGGAGGAAGTGGAAAATTCATTTAGGCCTATTTCGCCAAAAAGTTGGGGCTAGAGGTCTTGATGGAAGGCATGATGAGAAGAATTGGATCGAAGCCTTGTGATGCATTAGACTTGGTGGAGTAACAATCGAAACCTAAAAACTTTCGAAGGTATTCCCTTTCGACTTCCATGGATTTGGTCAATCGAATTCCTTCTGACTTTGTGAAAATATCGGAAAGTGGGATTCTGATCCGGAGACGTTGGATTCAATTAAGAACTGCAGGTTTTTGATGGGTTTTTGATCGGGGAAAATTTTCATGAAATCTGCAAGACCGGGGAGCAAGCCGCTTTACAACTTTATCAAAGATATAAGAAGATTGATGCTGGACTCAGCGCCTAATTAAAGTCTAGTGGAAATCAAAAAATCTGTGGGATTTGCGTGAGTTAGAAAATGTCCATCAATTGGTTTGAAGACGTTCGGCCAGATTGGATGGACGTTAATATTCTTTATTCTAAGTCTCCTCGATTTGTACCTGATGGAATCTTGTTTTAGCCTTATCCAATTTACCAATTCAAAAGTCGGGGTTTTTGTCAATTGATCCGAAGGCCGAAACTTTAAAGAAAAGTTGAGTTTATTCGGTCTCAAGCATTCAGCTTCATGGTCAGGAAATCCATAGAATTTGTGGAAAGGCTCTCGAAGAAAATTTCGTCTGTAAGAAATTGGAAAGTCATTTCTGTAAAAAGAAGAAATGAATGGAAATCGCTACAAGGGATATTTGCCTTTTGTTGAGTAAGTTTTTTGTTTGATAACGGCTTCGCCAAAACACGGAGTACTGGTCGAAATTTGATTGGAAGTATTTGGAAACTTATCCCTTCGACAAAGCGGCTTTCTATTAAGTGGAGGGATTGACGAAATAGCTGGAATGAAATCACGGCTTTTGCGTTCTCAAAACCCATTGATGCAGGGAGTTTTGTCTCAATTCAAAATTTGAGGATTTCTCCGGATTAAAGAGAATATTGAAAAAACTGTAAAGAACTTTATACAAACACATTCGAGAAAATTAATCGGTAAAAACGTGAAGAATATGATTCAGAGTGACGAAAAAGGCTTTTTATTGGAATTTGGAAGGCGCATTTACATTTCCGAAGATGTTGCACCCAAACATTGAAGAGCTACGAAGAAATTACGAGGCGAATAGTGCCACAAAGAATATTCAGGGATGAGTTTCAAAGCTTTTACTACCGTGACTTTGTTAGGCCGAACCGACCCCTTTTGTATTTCGCAAAGCGAATGTCAGAGGAAGTATGGTGCAAAAAAATCTATTTTCAAACGCGAAGATCTTTGTCATACCGGAAGCCGCATAAAGTTAATAATACAGTCTGACAGATTATACCTAGCAAAAGAAGCTTGGCAAAAAACGGAATCAGGTCGCCGAAACAGGTGCCGCGACAGCACGAGTTGCAAACAGCTTACGGTTTGTGCGCTGATGGGTATGGATTGCACGATTTACATTGGTGTGAATTGACATTACATCGTTCAAAACGTCCCAATGTAGAACGGAATGCGGGAATATTAGGTGCTAAAATTCGTTCCGGCGATCTCAGGATCTAAAACGCTAAGGATGCGAACAAATGAGGCGATCGTGCATGGATCAATGATCCCGTGGCGGACAACATTATATAATAGGTTCTGTTGTCGGGCCACATCCTTACCCAGAAATGGCTTGCGAGATCTTTCAATCTGTTATTCGAGAGGATCAAATGGCAAACTGCATAAGAAAAGAAGGGCGGTTGAAAAATCCGGACTTAATTCATTGCTTGTGTTGGAGCGGATCTTAATTGCTGCAGGGTTCTTTTTTTACCATTATTACAATACGCCAGAAGTCAGGACTAAATTGCCGCAGAAGCAGCAGGATAGGAATAAATTCTGGGGAAATCGCTGCTACGACGGCTTTGGGTTACTACCAGGGATTTGGATGTGGATTCAAAAAACACTGTTGATGCAGACCGAAGATGGGTCAGTAGTGGAGGCCACATGTCCATATCTTGCGGGTCTGGATTATCCTGGTAATTGGGACCAGTGCATGCTCATTTGTTTGATTAATCGGCAGGCGGGATTTCGTCGCTGTGGAGGATGAAATGCCATGAGGCAGGAAATTGAACTTTTAGCATAATTGGAGGGATCATCCCAGCAAATGAAACAGCTCATGCGATTCACGCACTGAATCTGATTGATTATCGGTAAAGACGATTGTTTGATTCGTGATCAATCTTTTCAGGCAGAGGCAGGACAAAGATCTGGATACGTATATTAAATGGCGGAATACTTAAAGTTTTGATGTCAGATGTCGGATGTCCGGGTGTTTGCATCGTCATTCGGGAACATCGGTCACCTAACAACCAAAAAGCATTTGGAACGAATACACTACCTATTCAATACTAAAAAGAGCGGGTGCTCTCGATTTACTTTACCAGCTGGCTTCCCCCAATTGGAAGAACGGTGCCGACAATGGAAGGATTCAGCGGAGGGTGCAGATATTCATCGAAGATTGGAGTACTATTCTGACCCGATCGCAGACGGACCTACGATTCAGACCAGAATATGATTGCCTTTGAAATGGCATGCAGCTTGAAAAAAATTATTTCACAATGATTGGGTTTCGGACAAAAATCCATGCCCCGGTGGTTATGATGGTTATTTAAAATTCCGATCCTCAGTTTGGCATGGAAGAATTCTGCAAGAATGTAAGGAGGTAGGGATTGATGGCTTGATTCTTACCTGATCTTACCGATGCAACAAATTGGAGGATTATAAAAACCTCTTCGATCAGTATGGCTTTTAGTAAATACTTCTTTGATCTCACCGGCGACCAGTGAAAAGCGGATTCGGGAATCGATTGTTTAATTACCAATGGCTTTACTATATGTATCTTCCAAACAGCATCACAGGGAGCAAAACTGGAAATCAGTGACGAGCAAATCACTTATTTGAACGGGTACAAGCATGAATTTGAAAAACCCAAGGTTGATAGGTTTGGGATTTTCGTGATCGGAGTCATTTAGCACTGCCTTTCCAATTTTGGTAATGGCGCAATCATCGGATCGCTGTTATTAAAACTCGTTAAGACGCAACAATGTGATGCTGACATTCAGCAAATACATTCAATCTGCTTAATAATTAAATCAATCGATTTTCAACTTCAGCCTGTATTTCCGGAAGTACAAAAGGAAAATTGATTTGCCAAGTCAATGGCATTGGCTATAAACCTACCCATGTAAAAAACCAGTGGGGTGGACTACCTAATCGGAATGGTAAAAAACGATTTGATATCCGGAAAATCGGCCAATTGGATGGGATCTCAGATATTCATGTTGTTTCGGATGAGTTTATAAGCTCGTTTCAAGAAGTGGAAAGCCAAAGCCAACTTCGTTGGACTTGGGCGACAATGTCTTTGTTAAAGATGGCGAAATGGCGATCATCCACGGTCCTTGCTCCATTTCGAATCCGAGGAGCAAAAATCGCAAAGTGGTACAGCATTGCGTAGAAAACGGATATCAAAATTTGATGCGCGGTGGTCGTGTTTAAGCCCACGGAGTTCTCCGTTATTTGCTTTTCGAGGTTTAGGTCTGGAAGGCTTGAAGCGTTTGGTATGATACGCGCTGCGGCTGGGATTAGGATCGTCACAGAAGTGATGCAGACCTCTCAAATCGAAAGAAATGTACCCTTATGTAGATATATATCAGAGCGAGCGCGGAATTCGCCAGAACTTCAATCTACTCGACGATTAGGGAAAGTAGATAAGGCGGTCATGATCAAGCGGGGAATCTCCGGCACGATTGAAGAGTGCTTCAGTCTGCGGGAGTATTGTATTCTCCGAGGAAATGAAAAGCTGATCCTGTGCGAAGCGGGGATAAGGAAACCCCAAAAAACCAAAAACCACATATGAAAAAGCTTTCTAGGAAATACCTTGGATCCTCAATGCGATTCCAATTTTTGAAAGCAAAATCTCATTGCCAGTGATTGTGGATCCTCACACGAATAAGGAATTCGGGTAGTATGTACCACAATGGCACTTTCAGGTTGTGATGCTGGTGCGATGGTTATTATTTATGGAATCCCATTGGAAATTCAGGAAAAGGCCTATTCGGACGGACAGCAGACTTTGGATTTTGCACCAAAGTGCTAGACTAGCTTTCTTGGAATTTAGACAGAGCTTTTGCGATGCGGGAAAAATTTCGACCTTCTGTAAAAATTTACTATTGCTTGTACATCCTGTAACATGCTTACTTTAGGCATTATGATCCAACCCAAGAAGCTTTCATACTCATTCCAACTACTGTCTTCAATGAAGGAATAGGGATGATTAGGCTTTTTTGCTGCCAACTAACAAAGACCTATTCCTATTTGGAGTAGTCTTTTGGTTAACGTTTCATGCGAGTGAAGCGAAAGCAATGACGAAACAAATCGAGCTTCTGAGGACTTTAGATAGCTATAACCTCAAATTAGAAATGAATAGTAAACCAAAAGACTGGTCTTTACAGACCCAAGATTGCAGGACCTCAGGCAGGACTTACGCTGGCATTATACCCCTTGAAGATTTCAAAGTCGGAAGATTTCTCTTCGAGCGCAGATGCCGAACCTTCCCAAGCCAGCCTGCAAAGCCTTATTTTGGAGGGCGTAGATAATTGTCAGGGTAATGCGGATGAGAATTAGCCAATTTGAATAGGCTCAACAAAATATTAGCTGAGACTACTGGCTGGGAAGTTGGCATTGGTACAGGGACTAATGATGATGAATCTGTTCTTTTGGCGTTGTTGAATAATAAGCGTTTTCCTTCTCGACTTGGATGCGTTAAAAGGAGCAATTTGGATTACCTAGAGGAAGCCGGATATTGTTTCAATGACGCCTTTGGCTCATATGCCTTTGCTGACAAACCCACATTTACACAGGATTTTCTAGGAAAAAGATTCGGGTTATTGCCCTTAAGCATATTGAAGATTTCCATTTGCGATCAATATTCTTCTCTAGAATTTATTGGTTACGATTGAGTGGTGGGTGATTCGGAAAATTGGAGAATTTGAAGATCTACGGCGCTGGATTTTTGAGCTCGGCGGGGAGAAACCAAGTTTAGTCTTTCGGATTGAACCTCCTGCATCTTCCGTATTGATGTCCGTACGATCATGAATCAGAGCTTTACTGGAAGGATAAAATTCAAGATCGTTATTATTATCGATAGTTTTAGAGCAGCTTTTCGGATCGGCTTCCGGAAAATCGAATCTGTGCTGGAGGAAATGCTGGTGAAGTCGAAAGTTAGAAGTTGGGGAAGTAGGAAGTTGATCTGCCAGATGTCCGATGAAGATGTTTTATGTGAGATGCTCAATGTCCGACGACCGTTAAGAGCTTTGAGCGTTTAAATTTTGAGGTAATTTTGAAAATATAAGGCAATAAGGCAAATTAACGATTTTAGTTGTTTGTTGCCCTTTAGGTCACATAGGGTATCTGACAAACCGATTATCCAACATCAATAAATGAAAAGTAGCGGATAATTAATACAACTTCTGGGAAATTGTGCAGTCTGTAACTGTACGCCCTGGAGCGCCTGGGAAGCAAATGCCGAACTTACGGATGATCCCGAGAAAATCAGGGGAGCAGACAAGGTGATTATTTCCAGGGACAAGGCGAAGCAAATACTGCCATGAAAAGTACCTGAAATTCACGGAATCTGGACCAATTGATCAAGGAATGAAGCCAAAACCCCTTTTCTTTGGGTTTGTTTTGGGTTTGCAGTTACTTTGTGAACCATTCCGAAGAAAACGATTACTGCCTGTTTGGGTGTCTCCCCGTCAAAGTGAAGAAGTTTATTCCGAGGAATTCACAGGAGTTTAAAGTGCCTCATGTAGGTTGAATGAGCTTGAAAACTTGACTAGCCAATCCGCTATGAAAGATTCTCCCCAGCTAATTCCCTTTTGTATATTATGACATAGCTTCTTATGCCGAAATTGGCACCTGAAACTATTTGCGAGTTACGGCATTACATTCATGATTCTCTGCGATGCTGCAATCGGGATAATTACTATTGCCATTCAGCTCACCCGGAAAAAAAGTGGTTTGGTAGGAGGAAAAAATTCCTATCCAATTTTCTTAAAGTTATGATATGAAAATCCCCCTTGCCCCTTTGTAAAGGAGGAGTTACCTCAATCTTTATTCCAAACCTTTTAAAAGATGGAAAAGTCTTGATTCTTGAATCTAGCTTCTTAACGTCTATAAAAAAATGCATATTTATTCCAGCAACGACCTGATCGGAGTAAATGTGTCCGGCTTAAGCCAAGGCGACTTACATTTTACCAAAAAAAGTACCATGACGATCGGTCGAAAAATGGCCAAGCCGGCTTCGAAGTTGCGGGAATTTCTCGATTGCACTTTAGTAGATTTGGATGGTGCGGAAAAGCTAAGAAAATCATAAAGCATCCGTTTAGAAGGAATTTGGCAGTCAGGACTAGTTTGACTGTTGACTTTGGTGGAGGGAATTCAAGCTAATGAAGAAATAGAAAGGGCCTTTGATTAGGAGCAACTCAGTGACTGGTGGAAGTATGCCGTAAAGAATCCAGCTTTATTTAAAAGAATAGGATCCGAAAGCACGGGAACTGCGCGATTCATTCCTTGGTGCGGATGCAAAGACCGAAAAATTAGCAGTTGCTGCGGATGGGAAGAGACTACATCGAAGTTTGATTCCCTTTTATCAAAAGACTATGTATCTAAAGGAATAAGCTACGTAATCTGTACTGATGTAGCCAAAGACGCGTTTGCTTCTAGGACCATCTTGTGGAACTTTATCAGGGAAAATATCTTTCCAAGAAAATTCCTGGATTTAAAATTGATTGGCGAGTGGAAGGCGTGTCTTTCAGTTAAGAGAGCTTAGAGGAACTAGAAAAAATCGGCGTCTATGGGACTATAGTGGTTAGGCGTATTATGAAAGGGGCGAGTGACGTTGGCAGGAGTTAGCAGGCGTTTGTGTGATAAGGATTACGAAATTGGAATTTACGATTTACGACTTTTTGATTTACGAGATAGAATTGAACTTCAATCGTTTTTTTCCTTCAAATTTAACTTTATTAAGTTCAAATTTTATCAATAGGGTAAAGCTTAAAAAGGTTCTCGTAGAATCCCATATCGAAATCTTAATAGGAATGATGAATTGTTGAATATCGGAATGATGAATAAAGAAGTTTTAATGATCGAATTGAAACTAATGTTAACTAAAAGAATAATCCCCTGCCTAGATATCAAAGATGCCGCACAGTGAAGAGTCAATTTGTAGAACTTTCGAGACGGCTGGCCCAATCCGGGGAGCTTCCAAAATTCTACTCGGATGAAGGAAGCAGATGGGAATTGGTCTTTCTAGACATTACTGCTACAGTGGATAGTAGCGAAAGACGCTGGCTGAATTGGTGACTGAAGTGGCTAAGGCCAATCAACATTCCCTTTACTGTAGGCGGAGGAATTTTCCACGGTGGAAGATGTGAAAGTGCTACAAAATGCAGGGCAGATAGATTTCTATTAATTCAGCAGCGGTGAAAAATCCTCAGATCATCAATTGAAATGGCAGCCCATGTTTGTGTTCGGCGTGTCGTGGTGGTGGGCATTGATATCGTGAGTGTGGGATGGGATTGATTTTTGCTGCATACACATGGAGGAAGAAAAGCTACATTGCTTCGGGACCCAAGCTTGCGGCACAGGAACGTTTGCGGGATCGTGGTGCTGGAGAGATTTTGGCTCACTTCCATGGACATGACGGCACGAAGTCGGCTTTGCAATGAGATTTTAGCTGAGATTTTTCGATTGTTAATCTATTTCCAGTAATTGCCTCTTGGTGGTGCTGGAAATTATGGCGCATTTTCCAAAGAGTGTTACTCGGGAAAGCGATGGCAAGCTTTGGCAGCAAGTATTTTTCCCATTTTTAAAGGAAATTCCATTCAGCATTAAAAGGCTATTTGCATTGAAGAGGGAATAGTATAAGGAAGTGAAAACAACCATTGAGGTATTATTTTGAAGGAGAAACGACTGAAAATTTCCTCGAAAGGTTTTTAAATATTGATAGATTTCTATAAGTTTATTCATCTGATAGGGAGGCAAATAGTAGATGAATAATCAAAACCTTCGGGGTTTTGGAAACCCCAAAGTTTAGAGATATGACAAGATTTTTAATAAAATGAATGGCTTAGTGCCAGCAATCGCTACCAGGATGCGATCAGCGGGAAAGTGCTTGATGCCAGTGGCTATATGAATGAAGCCGGCTTTGGCCAAAACTCTGGGAAATAGGGAAAAGTGGACTTTTTTATAAGCCGAAGCAAAGAGCGGCTGTGGACTTAAAGGAGAGGACTTCGGGTTAATTTCATGGAATTGGTAATATGTCGGGCGATTTGTTGATGGGGGACTCCATTTTAGTGAAGGCAAATCCACTTGGTCCAGTTTGCACATACGGTTCGCGATACGTGCTTTGACCGAATCAATGCTCAAAAACTGGATTTATTGATCAGCTTCTGCTATAATCAAAAAGAACCGCGGGAAAAAAATAATCCTTCAGACAAATTCCTACACCACTTCCTTTTTGCCAAAGGCACAATAAAATAGCCTAAAAAGTAGGTGAGGAAAGCGGTGGAGATCTGATCGAAGCGCAAGGAGTTTGATAACAAGGGGGACTTGTTTCTAGGCGAAGCAGCTGACTTAATGTTTCACTACCTCATACTTTTAGAGGCAAAAGGGCTATGAATTGGATGAGGTGATGATTGTTTTAAATAGCGCGTTCATAAGAAATAGGTTCCTAAAGACATTTTACGTTATTCTGTTCTGGAAACTAATTCCCTTCGATCAAAAGGCGGAAGACTGATGAACGAAGTAGATCAAATTTCAGGTCTTTACCCCAATTTTTAGTAACTCCCCCCACTAGTTTTATCTATTAGCAAGAAAAGTAGATTAATTCATATCCAAAAAAAATCCGACTTGAAGAGTTCGGATTTTGTGTCTTAGTAAGCTGGGAATTCTGCTTGCAAAACCTTTGGAATGCTCAATCATTTCCCACTTAGGCCTGAGGTAAGAATTTTCTTCATTCTTGCATTTATTGTCCCATTTTGGATGTATTGAATTGCTTGCACCAAATCGTAAGGTCCCGCTGATTTCGCCCCAATTGAATTGTGGGGAATCACCCACCGTGAAGTCCGCTGGAAAACCGTCAAAATATTTTCTGCTTTTGCCTTGAGAGTGGCTGTTGCAAAAAGTGATTGGCACCAATTCTACATTATTATCTACTAGCGTCCGATTGTACCTGGAGAGTTGGGAAAGACCCTACAGGTTTTGCCAAACGTATTATCAACCGATTTAAACCAAATTCCATATAAGGATCAAGACTATTAATCACTAATTCCGATTGCAGATGCAGAAACCTTTTAGAAGTGACGAAAAGGACTCTACTCAGGTTAATCTCAACTTTCTTGGAAAAATTAGTGCTACTTCAAGGACGTTTTAAGCGAATTTAATTTATTGGTGTACATCAGTCTACTGCCGTCTTGAAGTTGAATCAGTAATTCATGATTTTGCTCAGCCACAGCCGACTGATCCACCTCCTTATAACGAAGATCAATGATCAATTTCATTTGATGCCGCCAGCCCGGAAAAAACTCCATAGAGCTTTTGACTTTCATTAACTTGAGGTTGGAGATAGTCCGGCAGCTGGCTTTGAAAGCTTTGGTAAACCCAATAGCCAACTTTTTTTTGCGCCACCGAGATTGATTTCCTTGGATGAAGGGAACGAGTTTGACTGGTTATTCAGCTTTTATATTTGTTTCTGCCTTGTCGTTGCTGCCATCCGGGTGAGCTTGAAATGTGAATGTATTTTTGTGATCCTGTGGAATCTGTGGGACCTAATTTGAAAATTCATATCCCCCAGAGCAGTTTTATACTCGGGAATAGACCTCCCATTCATTGCCTGTGATTTCCCGCCACGCTTGGCCAACCATTCTTTTCCTGCTAGGAGATTCCGCTAAAAACGTAGGCAATGAATTGTCTTTCAGTGGAATCAACGAAAATCCAAAAAACCATGACCTGCATTTTTACCCCACAAAAGCATTAGAAACGCTTCCTGAGTGTTAGGTAGGAAAATCTATCAGGGTTTTGAAAGTGGATCGCAATCCAAATAAGCCTCATTGGTTATCGGAAATCTTCCAGTTTTTTGGACGGCGGGAAGTTCCTTATTCCAGTAATACCAACTCCTCCATTGACTTATTAGATGGCATTCTTTGACGACATCCGAAAGTTGGATTTGGTACGGCATCTCTTTCGCTCACATGCCCAAAAGCTTAAACAATATTAAGCCCAGAAATCCAGTTCACTTGTTTCATATTTCGACGATTGATTGTATAAGACGTACTTACGATGAAAAGGTGGTGGAAAGGTTTATTCAGAATCGCAGTATCAATTATACTTTGACAGTACTCCACAGGATAGAATATTTCGCTATGAATGCCAAGTGGATTTGGATCGCTTTTGGATAGGGAGTTGTTCTTCCAAACTATCAAAAAATTAATAGTGCAAGACACCTGAAAGCTATGGATTTCTACCACTCTCTATCTGCTGTTGCTTGCGGTACCACCGCAATGGAATTTTGCTACGTCCTTGCATCTGCCGAGCATGGGACGGCTTTTTTCCGTCAAGAAACTCTTTTGTGTTTGTTTTTTTGTCATGCAGCCCAGAAAAATACCTGGTGGAATCATTTTTGCTTTTGCCATATCGTTTGCTAGTGTGGAGATTGGAAGGAGAGAGGCAGCGCCTTGCTACTCCGGATTGTTTTAATAAAATTTCTTTCTTGATTTCATGGGTGATTTCTGAAATTAGCCCAGGTTGAACTACTATTGATAATTTCTAATAGGGCATGCTAAAGATAAAAATTTTAATTGCTTTTTGAGTAAGTGGATTCAATTTTTCTCAACGAATGAGTAATCCGTAATTAAAAAAAAAATCCCTTCAAAACTTTCGCTTGAGGGAATTCAATTTATATCTTGTTTCTAAATTTTCTTAAGAACTTTCTTTAAGCCATTCTAGTTCGCTCAACCTTCGCCAAAAGATTTTCCGCATCCGCATTGGATTTTGGAGTGATCTCTAGGTACTCCATTCCTTTTGGAATGTATTCCATAGACTCTTCTAGAGAAGAATTCTTGGCTGGAACGATTCTTACGTTATCATCAAGACACTTGAAGCTCTTCTATGTAGTCAATTTCTTTCCTTTCTGCACGTTTCGGAACGATGTCATTTGTCTTCTGGAGTTTTCTCCGATTACATTGACCTGCGAAAGCTCATCTCCTGGATCTATAGAAGGTGCCTCTTATCCTGCAGTTTGTCGATGGCATAAGCAGTACACTGCCCACCATCCTTGAGATCAATGACCGTTTACACGGCCCGGGATTGGGACCTTTGATGGCTCATAGCGGAATCTATGGTTTCATGATCGACTTCAACCTTTGCGTGGCGGTCAACCATGTTATTTCGCTAACCAATCCAATCCTCTTGAGGAATCTTAAACTTAGGTGTAGCAAAATCTCCCTTTCGGTTTCCATTACCAGCAATTCGCCTTACCGCTGGGTAGGCCAGTTCAATTACTTTACCTGAAGTTTCCTGAGGCACATCTACTACTAGCGTCTCAATGGGTCACATTCCGCACCGTCGACCATCTTTTTGAGATTACCTGAGGCTGACTACCTGAAGCTCATATCCTTCTCTTCGCATTGTCTCGACAGGATAGAACAAGTGAAGTATTACCTCGACCGTTAGACTAAGAATTTGTCTTCGAATCGGTTTGTTCCACACGAAAGTGCAAGGTTTTTTCTCAGTTTCTTTCATCAATCGATTCTCTCAAGTGACGGGAAGCACGAATTTTCCTTCTTTACGAAGAAAGGAGAGTTGGTTGATCGATTTGAAGAGATATTCATCGTAGGCTCATCAATGGGAGAGATTACGAGGAAGTGCTTCTTGATTTTCGATTTATCAAGAAGATTGTATCCCCAATTTCGAATCTTTCGATTGCCTGTAACTGCACAAATATCACCGGCTAAAACTTTCTTCAAACTCTAAATTTGCCAAGGCCTTCAAAAACATGAAGTTCTTTACTTTTCATTTTCTTGACAAGAACCGTCCGCTTTTAGCAAAAGCGATTTGCTGACCCTCTTTTAATTAGAACCACGCTTCACTCTCCGATTGCGATACGGACCCCATACCAAAGGGCTGGAATAATCCAAGGAGGTATTTGCATCTTGAAGAGTTCCTTCTTTCTTTTTAGGAGCAGGAATATGTTCAAGATTTGCATCCAATAGTGGGATGATCGAATCCGTTGGATTTTTCCAAACCGGACCCATCCAATTTTGCTTGGCAAACCGTATTAGTGTTTGGAAATCCACATTGTCTTCGGTAGGTCTAGGTTTGAACATCAAGTCGAATACAGCCTCGTGTACTTCGTCAGGTCGACAGTTTTCTTTGTCTACCTTATTGAAACATACTACGATTGGGGTTAAATCCCAGGATCAAGTGCTTTACCAAAACGAATCGAGTTTGTGGCATAGGGCCTTCGAAGGCAATCCACTAAAAAGGAATTTACTCCATCTGCCATCTTCAAGAACACGCTCCACTTTCAGCCGCGAAATCGGCGTGACCTGGTGTATCCAATAATATTTGATTTTGCGTGTCTTTGTATCGTATCGATACGTTTTTTGGAAGAATGTAATGCCTCTTTCTCGCTCCAAATCGTTGCATGTTCTAGAAATCCAAAATCATCGAAACTTTGCTGATTCTCTCTGAAGATTTTTGAAAAACGTGTTATTGATCTTATCCCACGAGTGTAGTCTTGCGGTGTCAACGTGTTGCGATATCGCGAATTTTCTAATGTCAACATGGGTTTGCTTATTGAGGCTGCAAAAAGTTTACGAAGAAAATTTTGGAGAGTAAGGTTATTCTACCTGTTGGAAGTTTAGTGTTATGTATCCCCAAAAGCTTTGGATTTAGTCCTACAAAGAAGTTTCGGAATATTTACTACTTGGTCGGTGGTCTTATGGAAAAGGGTTTGTTAATGAGATGAGCATAAAAAACAAATTTACCATTCAGATCCTCATAGATCGCTTGTAGCTTTTGGTTTCTAAGATTGACCTGTCAGAACTCGGGGAAGAAGAAAAATGGAATGAACGAGATGGCTATCAATTAAAAGCCCTATCCCCCATTAATATTCTTTGGAAAGTAAAACTCAAAGGATAGCTGGGGTTTTCAAAATGCGAATCCAAAAAAGTTTGATTTGCATAAGATATTGAAATGGAAGATGTAGTTATTAGGTGCTTTTTGAATGCTTACGTAAGTTTTTAAATGGTTTACTGGCTTTATGGTACTTTATTTAAAATAGCTACAAACTCCAGCGAAGAAAGAAATATAACAGGCCCAAAACTGGGCAAGCTTGAAACTCATAGCCAAAAATGGCTAGTATTTCCACCACTGAACCAGTAAAGTATAAAACGGCCATAAGCAAATGGGATAAAATCACCCCTATAAATGAAGTGAAAAAATGGTTTTTTTTTTAAAAAAATTCCTGCCAAAAAGAAAAACGGGTTTCTTATAACCGCCTTTTTTTTTCGATTTGCTATTTGCGGTTGTAGGGGGGGAACTCTTTGGCCCCAAAACCCCCCCCATTTTTCCTCCCTCTTTTTTTCCTTTGGG
>Ga0163217_1076506_pt1 | contig 16149 bp, 18 predicted proteins | sample SynspAceP_FD_185933 | JGI IMG/M metagenome (GOLD analysis project Ga0163217, IMG submission 185933) | Saline lake microbial communities from Ace Lake in Antarctica - Synechococcus sp. Ace-P (PacBio error correction) | ecosystem: Environmental > Aquatic > Non-marine Saline and Alkaline > Saline ... | reverse complement strand
GAGAGCGGAGTTTAAACCGCTTTCCTTCGCCGGTTTCGGCCGGTGTACGAATCCGGATCGCCTGCTGACAGCTCGGTCACGAAAATATTGCCGTCACCGATTTTTCCAGTGTTGGGCGGTTTAGTAATGGACTCGATGTTACCTGATCCATTCAGATCAGTCGCCAATTGGCGACTTCCACTTTCCTTTGCGCAAGAAATCCACCGTATTCGGCCGCCACGATACAGTTCGGTTGGGCCCTTCTGGGCGCCCGAAGCCTTTAACTTTCTGTAACAGTGACACCCTGAACACCGATCTCGGACCAAGGCTTCACGCACACGTCGTCCATACTTGAATGGCTTGATGATTGCTGTTAATTCAGTTTCAATTGATTTCTCCTTGGTAAAAGCTGTTCCAACCGCGCAGCGCCATAGGGGCTGCTCTGACTGGGACGGGACTGCGGGCCACCCCGCACGGCAATGTGCGGATTGTGTATGGGGCCTTAAGGCCATCGGATGTTGCCAACGCAAAAAAACAAGTTTAAAACAGAGATGGATAAAGTATTCAAGTGGTTCTAGGGCGCTTTACTGCACCATGGTAGTGGCGTTTTTTAGCGCCATTGGGAATCATAATCGGCGCGTTCGACTACACGGTTCTTCGCCTTCTTATTACTCTGTGGGATCACCTCCCTCGTCTTCAGTTATGGCAGGGCAGCGGTGTTATACACTGTCAGGTAACGATTCTGCGACTAGCTAGGGCACCTTATAAAGCTGCCGCAAAAGCTATGGTTTCTACGCCGTGTTTACATAAAATAAGGGGTGATTTCATAAAGGTCAACCAGGGACATTTTTTCCCAACTGCAGGGTCGGTTTGTCAATTCGTAACCGGGATATGGCCCCGTGCTGCAAGGACGACTTTGCAGCACAGGCGGCGGGCCAGTGTGCCTTCGGTGTTGTCGCGTTTGGAGTTGGTTACTCGTGGAAGAGTTCTGATGCCCAGGCAAGCGGATTGTTTTGAAAACCCGGGCCATGTGGAGCACTGGAAAGCCCGGCGTAACGAACTGGAGCAGTCAAACCAAAGTTCTGACGGGAAAAATAATAACCACATGAAGGGTTACTATGCTTGGGCTATTGTTTTCAACCCGTTGCCTGTGTTGGCGTATCTGCCCGGCGGCAGCCGGTTGAAGTGCAACCTTGTCCGGCGGTCTTTGCATGCACTGTATCGTTTGTAGTCTGCCAGAAAAACGGGTGTGCGCGGAAAGAAAGAACGAGTAGCGCAGCGCCCTGATTAAACCCGGTTTTGATTTTCCGCCGTCCGTATTCACCATCAATCTTGCCCCTGCGACCTGCCCAAAGAGAGGTGGCCGTTTTGAACTGCAATTGCCTTGGCATTTTGGCGGCTTCTGGCCAAATTCGGCCGCGGCGCTGCAGCACCTGCGAGTTTGTCGGTGAAGGTTGTCGCTAGATGGACGCATTGCGCACCGTTGAAAGGTGTATTACCGGCGGTTCTGGCGCGCCGCGCAGAGGGCCCGCCAAACTTTTTGGTGGCCCCAAGCCAATGCCGCCGAGGGCAGCATGGCCGTGAACACGACGTACTGGACGCCAGCCAATTGGTTGGCATGTGTTGACGAAAACATTTGCACATGGTCGCGCTCGGCTCTGTGCCCGCTAGCGCCTTGCGGATTTAAGCGGCGCCGACAGCGGACACAGCGACAATAGGGCCGGATTTGGACCGATGTTCGGGGCCAACAGTGCGCCGCAGGCGCGTGTGGACGTGGCCGCCTGATTCAGGCGGTCCACCAATCTATTGTTTTTTCGGCCGCTGGGAACCGGTAAAAGGCATGCTCGCCAAGCCGCTGCAGGGAATTATTGCCGGGCTTGCCGACACCGCTGCGATGGACGTGGCAGTGTGCATTCTGTAGCCGGTCTGGCATTGGACGAGGGCGGTTTTGGCGCGCAGCCGCCTTATTCGGGCCACACACACCGGCTTCGGCAGGTGGGCTATGGTCGTGGGCCGGCAGCAGTGTCCGCGGCCCGGGGGAAGATTTCTTTGGCTCATCGCGGCAGTGCTGTTTACTTGGCACGAACTTCCGGAATTTGACGCGGCGTGCTGAGAAGTGCCTGCGTGAAACTATGGAAACCGGCGAAATTCACATTTCAGCCTGAGCTGCACGCCAGGTATACATTCCCCGCCCGCTTTTTTCAGGATGTCGTGCGATGAACACGTGCCCCTGTGGTTAGTGGCCATCCAACCATATCGAATGCCAGTGCAGTTCACCGCCAAATTGTTCGTTATCGCTCCGAAGATTCTGCCCGTTTGTTGGACCGTTTCGATTTTGGCACGAGGAAGTGCCGTGCAAAGTGGGTGATGTGTTTATAGCAGCACGGTGCAGGCCGGCCGAGGGCAGCGCCTCAGCGTGCGGGCGCGAGTTGTTAGCGGGCTCGTGCTTTGCAGACGCCAGAGGTGCGTTGAACGCCGAGTTGTCGGCAAGGCGCTGCAAATGGCTTGGTTTCAGCTTGATATGAACAGTTGAAGAAACCTGCTGTTGCGGGCAATGGAAAAATCGGGCTGTCTGCTCGCTGCTGCATCGGATACTACGGTGGCGGCGACACACTGCGGCACCTCGATGCCCAGTTGCTGACGTTAGCCCGCGCCCCATCTGGTGGAGCCTTGGGTTCATCAGGCAGCTAGACCGCCGCACGGCCAAAGTTCTCTGGTTTCGTCTTAGCTGCAGTTCGTTAGCTCATCCTGTACTCTGGTGTCACGATTACTCTGGTAAACTTGGCAATCGATTCGCTAGAATCCGCCGCCAGCAGTTTGAAGGATCGCCATCCAATGACTGAAGAAAATACCCCAAGGGCATCACGCCAAAAAACGGCCGCTTCCGTGACGTCCCGGATACACGCCGGGTGTACGCAGTTTTGTTGTTTGACGTCAGGGCGGATGACTGAAGGCCAGCGCCAAGGCCTCACGGAACGCAACTGGCCCAAATTCGGCTGGACTCGAGAACACGCATGATTGAATCCGCGTCAGGTAGTTTGGCCGACAGCCAGCTCCTCAAATCTCGAAATAGGTTTTGGCATATGCGGCGTTCCCTGGCGGATATGGCTGAGGCCGCGCCAGAGCAGGGACCTTTATCGGTGTGGAACAGTGCACCTTGCCGGCGTAGGCGCCTTGCTGAAAGAAATCGCTGATTCGTGAGATTAGAAAACATCCGATTTACAGCATTGATGCCAACCGATGTGATCGACCTGTGTCTGGCGGATTCCTTGCTTGACCGGGGTTAATGCGTGTTTTTTCAGGACCCCTGGCACAAAAAGCGCACCATAAGCGGCCGCTTTGGTGCAGCAGGAATTTGCCTTCAACACGTCTTCGCCACCAAGCTTAGAGTTTGGAGGCATTCTGCACTTGGCGACGATTGGGGGAAAAATTTTATGCCGGAACACATGATGGAAGTGTCATGGCTGATTCGGAGGCTTCGCCAACCCCAGAGTGTAAGGTAGGTTTCTCGCCAAAGCCGGAAAAGGCCGCCCGGCTGACCCAACATTTGAACAACGCGGTGAACGGCCTGGGCCACAGGTGGATGTCTGGGATTTGTTGTATTTATCGCACCACTAATGGTAGCCAGGCACAAACACCCGCTGTTACGGTTCGTTGCCGTTCGTTTTGAACATTGCTCTTGCCAGTTCACGCGGGTGAGTAAGCGGGATGTCGCCGGGCGGGCGCGAATAATCACTAGGGCCCGCGCTCTGCCCAAGCAGCAAACACGGTTAAATTTCACCAGCGCACGAAAATGTGGCAGCCAGGCTTGAACAGTCGTTTGGGCTCTTTTCAAATTGTTCAGTAGCAACAGGTTTTTCAATTGCAATCGCTGCGGCCGCAACGCAAAGAGAAATAAGCACAGCGGCCTTCTGTGCGCTCGCGCACACCGGGCGGTCTATTCAGAAAGCCGGCGGCAGTTAGTGAAAGCAAAGGTAATGGGAATAGAGCCGCAACCATTAAGAAATCAAAAGCAACGAGATTCTAGCCACGCTGTTGTCGGGCCCCAGCTTTAATGCAAAATCGCGGGTATATGCGGCGTTTGCCGGCCAGTTGTAGATAAACAAATACTTGAGCGCGACTTGGGCGTATGGAGCAACTGGTTGTCAGCAGCAGGGCGGATAGCGAGAGTGCTAGACAGCGCAAAAAGCCGACTTTTAGTCGTCAAGAGAAGGCGCCGCCGAGTGCGCTGACTGTCCGGGCGGGGCGTTGAATTAGGCAGATATATCTCGGGTGTTGCTCCCTTGCCGCTGGCGCGCAAGATTTTGCCGCCGATTATCGATCACTGCATCACGTTGCAATCACTACAGCCAGTCTACAAAAACCGCTGCAGAAGGCGTTCAACATAGCGTTGGCGAGTTCAGGTGGCTGAATGCGTGAGGGATGCATAAAACCCTCCGCCTTAATGTTTCAGTTGTGAACCGCAATCGTGCTTAAGAGGAAACATATGTGCGTTGTTGGAAAACAGCGTTTTCGGGCACGCCCGCGCCAAGGCGCAGCGCGTTCATCAGAAAACTCCAGCGGCCGCTCTGCCACTGCTATCGCCTCACTGCCTGGCGGTGCGGGCTGCCTATTCGATTTAAATAGGCTGCGGTTGGCGGGTTTTCCATAGCCGCAAAATTTGGCCATCGGCTGACTGATCTTACGTGTCCTCCGGCGCCCAGGGCCAAATAGTCGCCAAACGTCCAGTAATTCAGATTATGGCGCGATGGCATTATTTTAGTTGGCTCCAGGCGGATACTGTAATCGGTAAAACCGTGGGTGCGCCCGCAGGTAGTCGCGCCTTTGCTGAAAATTATCCCAAGCCGATCGTGTCTGGCAGCTCCAGGTGGCTGGCTGTAGAAACTCGGTGTTGGGCTTCCACCGTAAGTTCGATTACCAGGCAAGTGCCGGTGGTTGATTACGATAGGCCGAGCCCAGATCGTCAGTGCCTGTTCAGGCGTTTTGCCTGGCAAGGGCGTGCATAAGATCGATATTGAAGTTGTCAAAAGCCCGGGCCTGGCGCGCTGCTTAGTTTGGCGTTGTGGGCGGCCTGGCTGTCGTGAATGCGCCAAGCACCCACTTTAGGTGCTTCTGGGGTTAAAAGCTTTGCACACTATCGACAGACCGGTTGATACCGGGCCCTCGCGGAACGCTCAAAACGGCCCTGCCTCGAGAGTGACAAGGGATTTGCCTTCCAAGCTAGATGGTCAGCAGTTCGCCGCAAAATTCCAGCTTTGTTTTTAGCTGGCGAACAAATCTCTTGTAAAAACCAACCGGCTTCACAGGCGATGGCGTGCCACCGCCATCAACACCGTTAGTATGACGCGGCCTGCCCGGCCAGGCGTAAATCCTGATCAAGGGTGTCCAAGCACGCTTTAAAATAGGGCGCTTTTCAGGATGTCCCCTGGTAATGGCATGGGAAATTGACAGTTCGCCAATACGGCATTGCGCAACCACCAAGGCACGTGGCAGATAAAAGGCTCAACGCGCGGCTTCAACGGCTGCAGGCTGTTCAGGTTTAGAGTCAAGACCAATTCCTGCGTTCAGCCGTTTCAATTGTTCGCGTCATTCCGCGCTTAAGCGCTTGGCCGCGGTTGGACTAAGCTGGCCTTTTTCGTTGCGCCGGCTAATCGGCGGCGCTGCAGTTGCGCTCGGGGCGCACAAAGAAATCGGAATCGTAACCAAAACCACCGGCGGCCGGAAGCCATGGCGCAATTTCTATACTGCCGTGCCATTGGCCGTGGCACACCGCGGCGTAGGGTCAATTCGCGCGTGGCGCAAGTAAACCAGCACCACTGTGGAATTGGGCGCAGCGTTTGCCGTCTGGCTACATGGCCAGTTGGCTAAACAGCGCATTAGGTCTGTCTACATCGCTGTCGTCGGCCGCATAACGGCGCGGACGCAGCCTAGCTGGCCGCCAGGGCGTCTACAAGCTAAGCCGCTGTCGGTCTTGCCAATGCTGGTAGGCACGGTCAATTACGGGCCGGCGTGGCGGGTTTAAGGATGGCTTTTCCACAAAGCGTAGACGACGGATTCTTCGGCTTTCACCACGCCAGTTCTCCTTGGGCAACGGGCGCCAGCCCAATGGGGCCAGAGATCATTGAATTCTGCAATTTGCCAGGGTTGTGCTGGCAATAACCAGTGTCTGGGGAATTGGAAGGCTCAGTTTGTTAAAGGTTAGTCGTTAAAACGGGCTTGGGAAATCGTTACCGGCAGTTCTTAGGTCGTGCCCGTGGGCGCGCGGTTAACATTGAACAGTCAGCAATTTCAGCCGTGCCATACTGGTTATCGGCAAATAAAGTATACGCGCTGGCTTCTTGTACGCGGCGAATATGCCAGAAGCGAACTTGCTGGATGTCGTTTTGGTGATCGGCCCTCTACCTGGCCCGCTACCGGCGACAAGTACCGTTGGCGCTGGTTTGCATAATGGCAACGTTCACAATGCCGATGGGGGGGGGCCTTTCTTGCGTTGCAGGATTGTTTTCTTTCGCTATTTCGGTGTCAGGAAGGTGCTGGGTGCACGCCCAGGAAACGGTGTATTCACCGAAGTTTTACTGTGGTTGTGCCAAGCCCAGGCAAGCACAGACAGTACCAGCGCAAAAGCGGAACGCATGAACAACGAATGTTTGGCAATCCCATGACAATCATTGTGGGAAATTCTCCCTTGTATGCGGTGAAATCGACAAATTTCGCTAGCAGGTTTGGCCACACGGGCACCGCTGTTCTGATTGCTGGCCGCTTACACTTGCGGTGGTGATGCGTATGGCTTTTCTGGCGGCCACAGAGCTTTCAAAGTTTGGACGAACACAGCCGTTATGTTTGGGGGTGTTGTACCACTTATACGGAAGCGCTTCGGTTCGGGGCATGCGCCCGCTCAGCAATCCCCAACGCAGGCGCCAATGGGCAGTTGGAAGGTCACTATGCCTTCGTGCCCAAACCGCAGATTTCGTCCAGTACTTTTGTCGGGGCCGGCGTACCGTTGCAGGGCCTGGGTTCATTAGCACGACATCGAACTGTTGTCGCAAAGTTGGCAGCCCTGAGTGTCGATGTTTCTGTTCTATCATTGTACCGCCGCGGCTTCATACAGTGTGTGATATGGCGCCGGATTATTTCCAGGCCGTAACCGCTTGCGCCGCGTTTCGCGTTGCAGAAAATCAGCCGCGTGCGTCACCGCAGCCAGGATTCCAATTACGTGATGGCCCGGTTTTATCCACTGTGGATAATTTCAAGATCGGCATCTTCATGCTTCCAACCTCCCGCGCAACACGGATCCTGTAGGCAGGTAAAATACATCGGTATAACGTGGCGTGGAATCAAAAAACCCGTCGTGGCCCCAGGGGCATCCAATTTAGCGTAACTGACTTGCGGCGTGCGGCGATTCATGGCTTTACAACGCTTCAGAGGCGCTCTGTGCAAAGGCCAGTCGGTGCTTGAAAGACAACACAGGAATTCGCCCGTGCGCCCTGCAGGGCTTTGGCCAGGTCGCCGCCGAATTCGTAGCGCCGGGGTCGAAGTAGTCCAGGCCTTGGTATTAGCGGTAGGTGTTAGCATCGAACGATTTCGGGAAAGCGTTCGCCCTGATAGCGCAGATAAGCTTCAACTTGAAATTCGCGTCGTAACCGGATTTGTAGGCTGTTATCACGTAACTCACGGCCAAACTTTTTCGCCCATGGAAGCGGTCAGGACAGCAATAGGTTAATGTGGCCTACCATGCGCGCCGCATCAAACCGCGCGGGTTAGGCGAAATTTCCTGTTAGCGCCCTGCGGAAATTTCCGGATCCCTCGTAATGGCTGTGCGCTACTCGTTAAGGGCAATTGTTCTGAAGCGCTCAGCGCGGCGGTTGACGCGATAACGCGCGTTGGCGTTACAACGCTCGGGATAGGGTAAGGCCCATTGCAGTGCTTTGCATTGCGCCTAGCGTTCCGCCACACGCGCCAGCATTCTATTGCGAGCTCTGTCGGCAGCCCGCGCTGGTGTTGACCCAGTCAGTTTAACCGTTGAACAACTGCGAAAGTCCGGGCATACAGTGAACCGTGTCCGGGCTTTGGTTGTGCTGGGGCGGTGCTGCCGTGCGCCCCCAGATTGTTAGGTCACCACAAAAAAAACGGGTCGGGTACAATGGGCTTTCCGGGAACCATTAAATGTCCCCCAGTGCTGTTTGCGTTCGTTCGCGCTGTGATAAACCAGCAGACGGATGATGGCCGCTAGGGCGTGACAATTCAAAATCGCAATTGCTGGCGCTGGCTTTCAAGTCGCCATAGGTTCCTACACTATAGGGTTTCAGCACTTGCGCAGCAAGCTCCAGCGGGTTGTATCAAATGGTAGGTCTGCGGGGTAACAAAGCCAACAGGATCTGCGGGGCAATGGGAATCGGGCATTGGCCGATTGGACTTCCTGGCTGGATCGAGGGATACGGATGCGCCACAGAGGAACGGCGCTCGAGCGTTTTAGTGTAAAGGCGCAGCAGGAGCTGCAACTGCCGCGGTGACATCACCTGGCGCTGGAAGGGTTAACTGCTTTTTTGTTTGGAGCGAGGGATGGTATGCGGGTGCAATTTGGCGTGTTGTATGGCTCTCTGCAGTTCTATGGCGCTGCAGATGCTGATGGTCCTCAAGGCGCTTTGTTCGGGCCCGGCCGTGGCGATCATTGTTTGCCGCTCTTTTCGTCGATTTGGTGTTGCAGGCAGTTGTTTTTGTTTCAAGCGTGTACTTGCATTCCCCGGCAGTAGGCTTTGTCGTGGCCAGCTTTCCGCGTCTTTTTGCGCTATCAGATTAAGATTAGCACTTCGTTAATCATCAGGTTGGAACCGCCGCACCAGTACTGACTGTTCGGTGAGCAAATTGCGGGGGGGTTGCTGCGAAAGCTCTCCGATTTTCTGGCGCAGCTTGCGGATGGCGATTTACATTGACGCCAGCCGGAAGGGGCGTTGGCTCTGGTGGCGGCACCAGGGGTCATCGCTGTAGCGTTTTGTAATGGCCCGTCACCATGCGCTCCGCAAGCCTGCTTCGGGTCAGCAGGATGGAGATTCGCCTTCAGGACCGTCAAAAAAACTTGATTATTGCAGGTTTCATACCCTTGTGGTCAGCTTTGCACCATTGTTATCGCGCAACGGGTCACCTGGGTTTCAAAATGTGTCGAGTACAGGCTTGTAGGGTTGGCCCTGAGCTCCACAGGCGGCGACTTGCCGAAGAATGTGTTTTTTATGGTAGAAACTTCGTAATCGATCTGGTTTTTCGCAACCGTTTCAGCGCGCTTTGTCGGGGGACGGCCCGCTGCAGGCCTGGCTTCCTCGTTTGCATTTCGCGCTCAGCTGGCTATGAAGAGCGGCTGGCTGTTTTGAGCATAGCGCGCAGGTCTTGATCAGCGTTGCTGGTAATCAGCTTTTTCACTTGTGAGTCAGAATTGGTGATAATCGTTCTTAGTCTGTTCGATCCCTGAGACGCTGAATAGATCAAAAGTTTTTTACGCGCCGATCAAGCCTGTTTTGCGGGACACGCGGAATCACATTCTTGTGGTTGAATACCTAATTGGTCGGCGCTGTATCGCGTTAACTCTTTACGTGGCCTGTCGGTGCCGGCCTCACCTTGAGCTCGATCCCACAGCATGTCATATTTCTATTCATCACCGCACGCCGACCGGCCGGTGATTCGTCTTGGCGGTGGCAATAAAGTTCAGCCAGATGGGCCAAAATCGCTAGCGGTTACGCCGGTGTCGGCGCTGTACAAATATGATTGCGTGTGGCTTTTGGCAGCAGGCTGTGGTCAGTTCGGTTCAGAGGCCAAGGGCTTCGGGCCAGGGAGTGTCCAGAATGCGCAGGCGCGTTCAAAACAGGGGTGGCGAATTGATGATCTGCGCGTTACGCCAGGCGGTATTAGACCTGGCCGGGTGGCAGGTCGAGCTCCAGCTTTGCTTCGTTCGAAAACCAAATGCGTGGCTGAGCAAGTGTGACGCTTTTTATCGCCACCTTCTTCTCAATATCGGAACGCATTTGGTCCGGGGTTCCGGGTCTAGCTGATGCTTTAAACCAGCGCTCGGGTTGGGCCGCAGCTAGCTGCAATGAGAGTTCACCCATGCGGGTTCTACTGGGCAATAGCAGTTAAATAGTTTTGCTGATGGATGCGGTCAAAAAAAATAGGCTCGGTTAGGGCACTGTGGTGCGTCCGGGCCGGTGAGGGCAGATCGCTGACCGGAAGTCTTGGAAAAGAACAGAGCGTTGATGAGCTCGGTTTTTACGCAGGGAATATTCGCCCGACAAAAGCGATGGTTAGCTGCTTCCATTCAGGAAGCCGCAGCGCCGTCCGTGAATTACGCTCACTGATGGTTCAGGAAAAAAGCTGGTTAATTTGTAAGCCACAAACGATAGCGGCCGATCTGGCCGGATCAGCTCTGTTTTTCCCAACTGTGATTAAAATTTCTACTTTGGTTGAGACGAGGGCCCCATGAGGTGTCATCGTAGAGTCTTGAGCATGTTCGAGCCGCCCGAACGAAAAGGCGAAGCATGAGCGCATGGGACTTTTATGTACTACTGACACGGGCAAATATGTAGCCATCAAGCGACATTTTATTTTGAAAAACATGATTAAGTTGGCAGAAATTAAGGCGACGTTAAAAAATAAAAAACCACTGAATCAGTAAGATTGATTTCAGTGGGCTGTGCAGCGTGCGGCTTTTTTATTGTTAAAAAATGTCATTATGAGACTTGGGTTACATTCTCCAGGCAGCGCGCGGCATGCCGGTGGCTCTTCATAGTGATCAATCATCACAGTATTACTGCAGTATCAGAAAATACAATAATGGCGGACAGGTCCAACCGCCCAGTGATGGCACCCTTTGCGAACGGGCGCTACCGGTTCGGTAAATCTGGGCACCACTGTGTATCGCTGGGGTGAGCTTGCTGCCGGGGTGCGATCCAACTGATACACGACGGCAATTCACGCCAGAACAGACTTGCTACCGTCCCGCCACATTTCAAACACGGCCAGACAATACACCACCGCCGGACTTGAACAGGCGCAGCGCCAGGTCCATACATGCAGCAATACCAATGCAAAGGTGATGGCCTGAATTAGTATTGCCAGCACGATAGTCACCGTCAATACCGCCCCCAGCGGGAATCACCTTGCGCACAACACGCAGCGAGGGGATTGGTGACCTTCACCACGAACTGCGAAATGGGGGATTTGTAAAAATCGGCTCGCGCAGCTGTACAACAAACCTCGCAATACCAAGGTCACTATAGAATGAGACGCGATCGACAATTGTGAGTAGAATCTTCGCAGCTCAGCGGGTGTCTCGTTTGCTTGGTTATTTACCGGCCAGTTCTTGGCAATTTTCCTGGGAGCGGGGGTATAGGCGCGAGTGGCTTTTTCTGCACAGTTCGCGCAACCGCTTGTCGAAAGTATTTCCCGCCTGTCGGTAGTGCCACCGAGGGACATTACGTTCACGTTTGAGTTGCCGTTCCAGGTTCCTGGCGAGCTGCATGTCTTCTGCGCACCTGCCTGTTTGGATGGCCGTTCACGGGCTGTTTCTGCCGCCTGCCAGCGTTAGTGGGCAGGCTTCTTCAAAGCTTTCCAACATTAAGAAAAAAATAGGGGAGGGCCCACTGCCAGACATGCGGTTTTACTGCGTTAAATTGTTTTCCTGCTGCACCCGTGGCAGAGCCTACGCTGTCAATTGGCGGCAACGTCGGTTATTTTTTTGCTGTTCGCTGACCCGTGAGTTGGCAAACAAGCCGCGGCTCCTTTGCCACCAGTGACGGCGTATTGGGCATGACCCGCACCATGGGTACGCCACCGCCAAGCCATCGTTCAGATGTGTCGCGGTCAGGCTGCGGGCGATTGAAACATCAGCGGACCGGGTATTCGCGCACCACCGCGGCAATATCTGTCACACAACTGGCCATTTTCTTGAGGCCTTTACCAGCAATTTACAACAATGTCAGATTGTTGGGCGCAGTGCGGTTGGGTCTAGGTGGTTACGCTGATGCCGGAACGCTTGCGCAAGCCTTGCGATGCTCGTCGTCTGGGGCGCTGACCCAATTGCGCGCTTTATAGCCATTATCCAGCATTGCCGCCAATAATAGCGCTCGCCATATTACCGGCACAATAAATGAAAATGGTCGGTGATATTGCTTCAAGATTTCATCGGGGGTTGACCATCGAAAAATGGTTGTGCTGCTTACAGATCTACAGGACGATGTTTTTCAGCTCTTTTGCTGGCTGGACCAAACACGCCGTGCCTTACCCTTACCAAGTCGAACCTCGCAATGGCCAGTACAGATCGTCAAACAGGACATGGCCATAGCAAGGTGTCAGGGGCCCGCGGCGCCGGGCTGAATTCCTGCGCAAGGGGATTCAAGGCATTGTTCATGGCCCGAAGCTTTCGCGCCAATGCAAAGCTTCTCCGCGCTTTGGATCTGGAATTCGCCATAAGCCGCGCATGTCAGTTGCGGCCAGTTCGCATCGCGGTACCAGCGCTGGCCAATTCATCAGGGAGCAAGCCGGATTTTGCTGGTTTCATTATAATATTAACTGTAGGCAAATATTCAAGGGGAGGCAAAGCAGTGTTCGCGGGGTCGTTTAGGCGGCGGCTATTTTCAGGCGTTTTCAACACTGTTGTTACCAGCAAAAACGCAGGCGCTATTTGTGCGGTTTTATGGATTGAATCGCCCTATGAAAATGCAGCGTAACTCCGGTATTATCTGACAGGTCGCCATATTTATCACAGCGCCTCTGGCAGATTAGTTTTTCACCGAAATCCTGTTGGCCTGCCGCCACGGCTTCACGAAATCGTTGCCTGTTTCGGGTTTTACTTAACCGCCAACAAGCGCAAGATGGGGTTTTCGACCCGTTTCTAGTGTTGCTTTTCGGATGCGCTGGGTTACGCTCTGATGTTGTCTGCTAATGCTGCTCATGGTGTGAAATCGCATCTGCTTGTACAGCTTTAGGTAACGTTACACGTTACCTGCGGTTACTGAAATGCCAAGTGATTCACCCGTTTTGATAGGCCGGTTACGGCAGCCGGCGGAAAGAAACTCCCGGGGGTACTCTCATGGCTAATTATGCACTGCTTCGCCTTTTCGGGCGAAACGGGCGCGTCGGACTTGCACCTTTCGCTGGCTTTGCCGCCGATGATTCGTTGTGGACGGTGAATGTACGACCGGATCAACCTGCCGCCTTTTGCTCATAAGGAGTGCATGGACTGATTTATGACATCATGAATGATAAGCAGCGCAAGCATTCGAGAGTCCCTGAGAACGATTCGTCATGAAGTGGCCGGGGTTGCGCTTCCGGGTTACGCCTTTAAACCAGAATCGCGGTTCGGTGACGGTGTTCCGGGGCATCCCGTCGGGAAGTGCTGACATGGGAGTACTGGGATGGGCAGGTGTTTCAAGAACATTTGCGCAGGTGCACGGGGCTTGCGTTCTGTGTAACTGGGCCCACCGAGTTCTCTGGCAAGGTCGACCACCTGGCGGCCCATGGTAGACCACATCACGACCACCGTACGAACCATATTGACATTGAAGATCCCATTTGAGTCGTGGCACGACATCAAAAAATGCCTGGTCTATCAGCGCGAGTTGCACCGCGACACCAGGGCTTTAATGAAGCACTTCTTTTTTTTGCGCTTCCGGCGCTGCGGAGACCCCGGCATTATTCTGGTGGCGAACTGCGAGACCTTGAAACGATTCGTCTGGCGCTGACTGCAGCTGAAACGGCCCATTAGTATTTGGTACCTGCCACCACTCGCGGCAAACCATTGACCGAGGTGGTTTGACGTCTTTTCCGGCCAAAGAAAAACTCCTGGTGCGGTCGATGTTTCTGAATCCTTACAGGCGGTTATCTCGCAAACCCTTGTTGAGAAAGTGGGGTGGCGGGGCGTTTATTGGCTGCCCAACAGAAATCATGATTTGGCACCTCGGCTATTCGCACTTGATACTGAGACAAAATCGCGCAGATTGTATTTCGTCGATAACAGACTGGGCGGACTCGCTGGGTATGCAGACCCTGCGATTCAGTGTATGGAACGCCTGCGCAAAAGGGTCTTATCTCACGCGAACAAGCGCGTTTTGAAAGCAAAAATGCCCGATGCTTTTTTAATCCGGAACAGGATCTTTTCCAGTGAGAAAAACGACTTCAGGCGCTGGGAAGCACCCAAAAAAAAGGTTGATAAAATGGAATTGAAAAGCTACTGCGGGCTGCCATGGTTTGATGAAAGGCGGCTCGTGACTTGGTTCATACGTGCCGGCGTTGCGACCCAGTTATGGGAAGTGAACGGTAAGGTGTGCTGTCACAAAGGGACGCCCTTACACCCGATATGACTTCGGAGTTTGTTTACGGCGCCATGAGCGACAAAGCACGCGCTGAGTTGATGAAACCCACGAGTGGCACTTTTTGCATCACGGCCGTGGCATTGGTCGCTTTGGGTTAGTGCTTTTTTTCAGCGTAATCAGTTGCGGTATGGTGCGCGTCGTTATTGAAAGTAAAAGATACCGAAATTGACGATTCTTTCACTGGCCCAACATCGTCAAAGGTTGCTAATGACAAGGCGCGGGCTGATCTGTTTGTCGCGCCACCGGCACGGGGAAAATCTAACCTCGTTGGGCGATGCATTGGCGTTCCGCAACCACAACAGCGCGGCCCATATCATTTCTTATTGAGACCGATGAGTTATATACACACATTCAGGGTTTGCATTGCTGGACCCAGGCGCGAAGTGGGCATAGGACACGCAGCTTTTGAAGTGGGCGCTGAAAACACCTTGGCAGGCGCAGATGTGATTTTGATTGGTGAGGTTGCGAACCCGCCGACATGGAATTTCGGTTTACAGTTCGCCGAACCGGGCACTTTGTGCCCTAGGCGACTCTTGCACGCCAACACGCCAAACCAGGCTCTGGACCGGGATTATCCAGTTTTTTTCGCCCGAACAGCACGGCAAAATCTGGCTGGGACCTGTTCGCTGAATCTGCGCGCCATTGTGGGCGCAGCACTTGGTGCCCCGCAGACGGCAAGGCCGGAAAGCGGTTATTGAAGTGCCCTGATCAATACCCGCTGGCGGCGAACCTGATTCGCAAGGGGCGAGGTGCACAAGCTTAAAGAATCTGATGGCCAATCCAACGAATTGTCATGCGACTTTTTTGAATCAGGCGCTGTATGAGGCTTATTCCGAAGTTCAGTGACTTTATGAAGATTGCTCTGGCACATGGCCGATTCAGACCAACGATTTGCGTTTGTGACTAAGCTTGGAACGACGCCAAGGGAGCGGGACCAAGTTGTACGTCTTCGGGTGGACAGCTGACATTTCGCAGGATTTGAAGCACTCATTAAAATGTATTGAAGAATGTTTTATAAGCAATTGATGACAATTTGCAATTGTTGACGGCCGCAACCCTGGAGTATACTCGGGCCGTTCATAATCAGGACAGTCATCAATTAATGAAATGACCCGTTTGCCCTTGCTATCCGCCTGACCCACTCTGGCTGTCATCGCGCGCCCGCGACTGTCTTTGCCGGTGGTTTTTCCAACGAGCAGAGCGCCGCGCGATGGCGTGGCGAATGCGGGTGCGGGCAGCAAATCCGGGGAGAACGCATTCCCGGCGTTTTTTACCCGGCGGGCATTTGAAGCCAGTTGAGGCACCAATATGTCATTTTGGTGTGGCGGTCTGGATATTTGATGCTGAAGCTAAAAGCGACAGGTTTGCCACTGATGTGGTTAAGAGGCGCCCGTAGGTGACGGCTCGGTAAACTCAACGCCGGCGGTATTGTGATCTAGCGATACTGCCACTTTTTTATAACTCCCCGAAGTAATGACTCTATTGATGCTGGGTTTTGTATTTTTCATGCGGCCTTACGGACTGGCTGCAGATTACGAAGATGTTTTGATTGGCCGTTTACTTTGCGGGACAAACCGAGCTGAAGGCGATCTTCTTTTTACCCCTTCTATCGCTGTCATAATGGCAAAGGTCTCTCAATGGGCTGGGCATCAAACCTAATGTATTGCCGAAGCTCGTTTGACAAGTTTCAGGGACATCCGGGGGAGGTTTCTTGCTCAGAAAAAATGCCGGCGACCGAGGATCTTGGGGTATCAAGGCGGTACTACGAATTTTCAAAAAGTCGGAAGCACCTTATTCCGATATCGATGGGCGTACA
>Ga0163217_1112649_pt1 | contig 16153 bp, 14 predicted proteins | sample SynspAceP_FD_185933 | JGI IMG/M metagenome (GOLD analysis project Ga0163217, IMG submission 185933) | Saline lake microbial communities from Ace Lake in Antarctica - Synechococcus sp. Ace-P (PacBio error correction) | ecosystem: Environmental > Aquatic > Non-marine Saline and Alkaline > Saline ... | reverse complement strand
TCCACTTGTATCACCCAAGCTTCTCCTGGCCTGTTAGATCCCCGGGTTCGGGTTCTATAACCATCTGACGACTCGCCCCTATTCAGGACCTCGCTTTCGCTATGCTCACCACCGATTTTCCGCGTTTAAACCTGCCAGCGCCTATAAGTCGCCGGCTCCATTCTTTCAACAGGGGCACACGGGTCACTATGAGTAGGGACTCCCATTGCTTGTAAAGCTCACTGGTTTCATGTTTCTATTTCACTCCCTCCCGGGGTTCTTTTCACCTTTCCCTCGCAAAGGTACTGTTGGCTATCGGTCACAACAGGTAAGTACTTAGCTTAACCGAGTGGTCCTCGCGGATCACACGGAATTTCACGGATCCGTGCTACTCGGATACAGCGTGGCCAGTTTCGTTTTTCGGTACGGGGCTTCACCCTCTCTGGGCGCGCTATTCAAACGCTTCCCTAACGTCCCTGGTTCCACATTTGGCTGTCCCACAACCCCGATGGTCGAAACCATCGGATTTAGGCTCGATCCCCGTTCGCTTCGCCGCTACTTCAGGGAGGTTCGTTTACTTTCCCTTTCCTTCCAGCTACTAAGATGTTTATCAGTTCGCGGGTTGGCCTCGAGCCAGCCTATGGATTCACTGGCCGTTTTTCTAGGGGTTGCCCATTCGGAAGGGAAATTCCCGGGATCAAGGTCGTGTTTCCAGCTCCCCGAGACTCTTCGCGGTAAAACTACCCGTTCCTTCATCGCACTCTGTGTGCCAAGGTATTGTCCACGTGAGTGTGTGTAAGCTTGACCAATGTTTCGTCCACACAGCATTGCTGCGGTTGTACGCCAGTTTCTCCTGGTTTTACCTATCATTCAGCTCTGCAACTTTTCACCACAAGGGATTTAAAGGTAAAGACTTCAGAGGTAAAAAACAAATCAAACCCAGTTGTTGCCGGAACAACCAGGAACCATGCAGAGTCTCGGCTCTACTTTAGAATCTTCTCAATTCCTTCCTCAGCAACCAACGCCATCGCTCGCCGCTCACCCAAAGCAACGCAATCAAGCAAGGAATGCTACACTGGGATCTGAGAATTGAGGCATCATGAAGATGCTTAATATTCAGATCTTACCTATGCAGTTGTTTCAAGGTTCTGCTGACCAACTCCATCAGCCTTACAGCCAACAGGCAGGAGTCCAGCGGTCTTTCAATTGGAATTAAATGTTTAAAATAACTCTAAGGGAATTCTATTCAAAAAAAATAAATCCAATAGAATGACTCTAATCTAACTCAAATGAAAGGAAGCTGAAATCCCATTCACAGCAAAAAATCTAGTCTCACCATCCAAAGTTTCTCCTGTTGCTTCGCTAAAGGAAGGTTTGGTCAGTGCGAAGGTTAGGCGGACTTCGAACCCGCTGACATTCCTTGCTTGCCAAAGCAGGCGCCTACCCACTGAGCTAAACCCCCCAAACACGAATGGGCCATCCTGGACTGAACCAGGGGGACCTCACCCTTTATCAGGGGTTGCGCATCTAACCACCTGAGCTAATGGCCCAGGAACCCTTGTGGGTGTGACCTGACAAAGTTTAGAACAGAATAAAAAACTTAAAACTGACATCACATCATGATCACCATTGCTGGTCACCACCATGTTCATATCAGCTAGTCATTCGAGGGTACCGGAATTATCCATCGAGATGACAGTACTTTGGCCCTCACCAACAAATTGGGTCAGACATCAAAGTCAGGTTTTGTCTCCTCTGTTAGGAAGGTGATCCAGCCGCCACCCTTCCAGTACGGCTACCTTGTTACAGACTTTCACCCCAGGTCATCGAGCCCACCTTCGGCGATCCTCCTCCCTACGGTTGGAGGTAACGATTCGGGATGGCCCAAACTTCCATGGTGTGACGGGCGGTGTGTACAAGGCCCGGGAACGTATTCACCGCAGTTATGCTGACCTGCGATTACTAGGATTCCTCCTTCACGTTAGGCGAGTTGCAGCCTAACGATCTGAACTGAGCCACGGTTTTATGGGATAGTTGCCTAGCTCTCGCGAGTTTTGCTGCCCTTTGTCCGTAGCATCTGTAGTACGTGTGTAGCCCCAGGAACGTAAGGGGCATGATGACTTGACGTCATCCACCACCTCCTCCGGTTTATACCGGCCGGTCTCTAGAGTGCCCAACTAAATGCTGGCAACTAAAGACGTGGGTGCGCCGTTGCGGGACTTAACCCAACATCTCACGACACGAGCTGACGACAGCCATGCAACCACCTGTCCACTGCGTCCCGAAGGCACCCCCCCGTCTCTTCGGGGTTCGGCAGGATGTCAAGCCCTGGTAAGGTTCTTCGCGTTGCATTTCGAATAAACCACATACTTCCACCGCTTGTGCCGGGCCCCGTCAATTCCTTTGAGTTTCACACTGGCGTGCGTACTCCCCAGGCGGAAACACTTAACGCGTTGGCTACGACCACCGGAGAGGGATAATTCTCCGACCACTAGTGTCATCGTTTACGCGCTTAGGGACTACAGGGTATCTAATTCCCTTTCGCTCCCCTAGCTTTCGTCCATGAGCGTCAGTTATGGCCCAGCAGAAGCGCCTTCGCAAACTGGTGTTCTTCCCGATATCTACGCATTTCACCGCTACACCGGGAATTCCCTCTGCCCCTACCACACTCTAGCCCAGTAGTTTCCATTGCCTGGATGGAGTTGAGCTTCCCACTTTTAACAACAGACTTTCTGGGCCGCCTGCGGACGCTTTACGCCCAATAATTCCGATAAACGCTTGCCCCACTCCCGTTATTACCGCGGCTGCTGGCACGGAATTAGCCGTGGCTTTTATTCCTCAAGTACCGTCATGTCTTCTTCTTGAGAAAGAGGTTTACAGCCCAGAGGCCTTCGTCCCTCACGCGGCGTTTGCTCCGTCAGGGCTTGCGCCATTGCGGGAAAAATTCCCCACTGCTGCCTCCCGTAGGAAGTCTGGGGCCGTGTCTCCAGTCCCAGTGTGGCTGATTCATCCTCTCAGACCAGTACTGACGATGGCTTGCGTGAGCCATTACCTCACCAACAAGCTAATTCGACGCGAGCTCATCCTCAGGGCGAAATTCGTTTCACCTTCTCGGGCATATTGGCGGTTATAGCAGCTCGTTTCCAGCTGTTATCCCCCTCCTTGAGGCAGAATTCTCACCGCGTTACTCACCCGTCCGCCACTAGCCCGAAGCCCGTTCGACTTGCATGGTTAAGCCACGCCGCCAGCGTTCATCCTGAGCCAGGATCAAAACTCTCCGTTGTAGTCACTCGTCCCTGGTTAAAACCAGGCTCAACCAAACCTAAAACTTTTTCGTCTTAAACTAATCTTACAATCGCACCAGTGCCGCCACTGAACAAATCGGCCTTACCTTACGATATCGCTTCACCCAGGCCTCCTTCTCGCAAGAAGGGGTTCGAGAGTGCATCAACCACTTTCTCATCACCTTGCAGCACAACCAGCCGCATCAATGACTTTCCAAATCACTTCAGATCGCGTCGCAGTTTCTCTATTGGAACTTTCACGCCTGCAACACCCGTGAAGCGCTACTGGGCAACATCCCAACAAACAAGCTGCTTGTTTCTTTTTGACGGGGACCTCACACCTTTGCTGCTCGTTCGTTAAAACCCCAGCCTGCTAACCGTAAAATTCACGTCGCTTTCGCTTCGCTCCACTCACGCTCACAAGCCAAGACCTCAACGCAGCAAAAAAGCGTCGGTTCCTTAAACTTTTTCTTTTGTCCAGGTGGCGTCCGCTTCCGCCCTCTCAGGCTCACGAACCGCGCGTCTCTTCAACGCTTTTGAAACCTACAGCATCGTTGGGCTTGCGCCTTTTCTCTGTTCGGTTCTGCAGCACTCGCCTCGCGGCTTCCTGCCGCAGCCGAAAAGTAGCACAGGGACAAACCTTAACGGCCTGGAAACCGCCACCCAACAACCAGGTCAGCGCTCAGCAGCGCCTCGCCCGGGCATGAACACATCCAGCGCGTGGCTGGATCCTTGGCGCCAGCACAGGAAAATCCACTGTCGCGAGGTTGGCGCCAGGGTTCAGGGCTTCCGGACTGTTCTTGCAACCAACGCAAAGGGCAGCCCAACTCGGAGAGCACCAGCAGCGGCGCCAGATCCAGATCTTCCGGGGTGGCCTCCCAGAGCTTGCCACCGTCTGCCCCCCATGGCCACGCTGACCAGATTGAGGCTGGCCACACCCAGCAGGCGAATCTTTGCCGGGAAAGCGGCGATCCGGCAGCTTCATGCAGGACGCCGATGGAACGGCTGCAGAGCGAGGCGCAACCGATTCGAGCGGCCATTCTGTTGGAGGGCGGCAACAAGCCGTTTGCACGTTGCGCAAGGCCCCCTGGCCCCGCATTCGCCACGATCCGTTGCCGGAGGGGCGGGCACATCCAGGATCGCCAGCACCGGAACGCCCCCCTCAAAAGCGCGCCAGGAAATCGCCCCAGAAGGGTTCCCCGCCGCAAAGTTGGTGGGTGCCATCGAGGGGATCGACAACCAATAAGCGCCGAAAGCTGGGAAGGCGCTTGTCGCCTTCCTCACTGAGCACCCCTTCACCGGATAAAGCTGGCCCAGCCGCACACGAGGTGTCGTCACTCCCAGCCCGGCCAGGCCGTGATCAAGCTGCCATCGGTTTGCTTCCGGCTGTGGCATGCCCGAAGTCAAGGGACGTTTGACGGTCAGGCCACCTGATCGATGAGTGGGGAATGATGGGGCAACGCCTCCGGCCAGGGAATCAGCGGGAGGACGCGGTCACGAGCTCGAAGCGAGAGACTTGCGAAGGCTGCGGCCGGTGTCCTTGCTTGAAGCACGCAGGTTCAGCCTGGAGAGCCACCCAGCAACGCCCGATGGCCATCAGGGGGCCTCTCAAGGCTGAAGCACCAGGGCGAAGGGCAGAAAGGCCCCCTGGACGGACTGAGCGGGAACCGGCCCAGATCCAGCCAAGCCGCCCCCCCAGCAATTTGGCCCATGGCCCGCGAGAAAGGCCTGGGCCAATCCCCAACGCCAATGAAGGTTCCCGCGGCCTCCGGCAGGTGAGATCGAGCATCAGACAAAGCGTGCTGTTGGTTTCGATCCCGGAGGCCAGCCCGAAGACCAGTATCACCGTCTTTGAGAACCGTCCCTGGGCGGTGAGCCCGGCCAGCAAACAGCCAGCAGCATCGAGCCGGCGCCCAATCAGCTGGCAGCCCAAAACCGGGGCCGTGGCCAGCGTCCCAGGCGCGGAACGATCCCAACCAGCCAGCCAGCAGCATGCCAAACGAGGGTTGCCGGAACCCCAGAGCGCATTGAGACCGGCCGTGGCGGCTGCCCATGCCGAACACCTCCGCTCCATAGCTTCCAGCACCGACTTGAAGAACAGCGCCAGGGTGAACAGGGTGGACAAACAGAAAAGAAGACAGCCACCTGACGGTCTGGATGTGATTTCAGGCCCCAGGGCCCGGCCCATGGTGACGGCGTCCTTTCCCGTTCGGCGCTGCGCTCAAGCCGCTGGCAGCGCTGGAGGCTCCACGCCCAGGTGGCCAGAAGGGGTGATCGCGAACACCAACAGGGCCGAGCGAACCAGGAAGGGGGACAGCACCGCTTCAAGCACGGCCGGATCGCTGAAACCCCATCGAGGCTGCGCAGGGCTCGAGGGCAATCGAAATGGCCCAGTGGACAATCCCGACAGTTGAGCATGCACCAGATTGATGCCGACCCGGCCCTGGAGCGTTGCTGTCTCGGTGGTGCGATCATGCACCAGGCCAGGTAGGCGTGCTGGCCATCGACACCGCCAGGCCGTAGGGCAGGCGAAACAGCGCAGAGCAGCACAATTGCGATCACGACCGCCTTGGGAATTCCTGGCGTAGAAAATGCCCCGGCGAGGCGCGAAAGTGAGCGGGCACCACCAAGCTGGCCAGGCCGCAGAACAGCGGGCCGCTCCCAACCAGATGTAGGGGGTGCGGTGGCGGCCCGCAACGAAATTGGCGATCGGAGAGATTTGGTCCGGAACAGGACCCTGGAGGGCGCACGCAACTGCTCGAAGGCCAGAGCTCCACCCACCACAGGCCGGGAAAGGCCCAGCTCGCTGAGCATGACGCGATCAGCAAACCGCAAAACACACGGCCAGAAAGAAAAACCAAGGCAAGCCTGAAACAGTCCGAGCCTTCAAGGTGCTGGCGATCGAGAGCCCGGGGCCGGAAGCTTCCGCGGATTCATCGGGGCGGAGGCGAACGCCGCAGTGACCTTATCAAGGGGGCCAAAGCCGGTGAACGAATCACAGGATTCGAATCCGCCTGGCAAGCCGATGCAAGGGCAGAGTTTCGATCGGGATCTGGGTGGCTGGGGTCAGCCTTGGGCTTGCGACGGCAGGGGACCGGGCTTGCAGAGGGCGAGCTGGTTCGAGGCCGGTGCGGCGCCGCAATTCAGCCAGCCGCCTGTTGGTAGTCGGTGACGAGCGGGCGTAACGAACTTCGGCGTTGGTGAGGGATCGCGCTGGCGTCCACCCACCTCCGCTGGTTTGGTGACACCGGCCGGAAACGCAGGCGGGCCAGCCTTCAAGCGCCTTCGCGGGAGGGGAAATCACTTCTCGGGATGTGGTGCAATGCACGGTTGTTTATTGAGCAGCTCATAAAAGGCTGGTTTCCACCTCCTGGGCGGATCGAATCCCGCCGACTGGCGAAACGGGAAGCGGGCTTTCCAGCCGCCGCTTCTGCTGGCATACTCAGCGGGCGGCGCGCCCGCCATTCAAAAAAGCGACCAGCTCAATTGGGCCGATGGCGTGTCAAAGTTATAGGTGAAGATGCTCGTTGTCGATGGGATTGTCCTGCCGGCACGTTGGTCTGGTCCGTGAATCATTCCAGGGCCAAAATTATTAACGATGGCTCTAAGAACGGCTGAACCAGCCCCGATTGAACATTGGCGCTTGCTGTGGAGATTGAGATATACGGAGAATGATCGGTCGGAGTTCTTTCGCGGAAGGCGTTAGGCAGCCACGATGCTTTCCTGCAAGCGAAGGGCACCAGGAAGCCAGCACCCGGGCAGGTCCTGGCCGTGGCGGTTGCGTCCTGGGGGAGATCAAGGAGGAGGCCAGGGGTGCGACGGGCCACGGACTGATCGGCCAGTGCCGTTGTCAGACAGCTGCTGGTCGCGGGCGAGCTGGGTTTCGGCCTGGAGCACCTTCCAGCTTGGTGGAGACACCCGCCTGGCAGCGGGGGGCCCTGGGCATCGCGGCAGGCTTGACAAGGGACGCTCGGACGATTTTCCTGGCCAATGCGCAGCGTTCTCATCGGAGAGTTGCAGATCGAAGTAGGACTGGGCCCACCTGCAGTTCCTCGCAGAGGTACACGACGAGGGTGGCACCAAGTGCCCTAGACCCAGGATTCACTCGGTGTCCTGGCCTGCTCGAATGGTCACGGTGTCTGCCTCGTCCGCGTATGTGGTGGCACCGCTGGGAAATTAGATCATGTATCACAAGGTTGCAGTGCCGTATGGTTCATTTGTGCGCGCCGAGTGCGCGTCAATCGGTGGTGCTTCGGGGGTTGGAGAAAGCTGCCATCGCTGCGCTTCTTGGAAAGCGGTAGTTGTTGCTGATGGCCTGGAAACTGTTGCTGGTCGCTGAGGTTGATGTGGCGGTGACCAGGCGAGATCTGCCTGAGGTTTGGACTTCGCCTGATCCATCTGGGAGGCGACCGCCTTGAGGTTGGTTGTTTGACCTCAGCCAGGGTTTCCACATCACTGAGCCCCAGGGGTCCTCAGGTTCCTGATATCCGCACCTTGATTGGGCTGTGGATCGGCAAGGCCAGCGCCGGGGGAGCGGCCCCAAGGGTTCAGGGCGGGGGCTGAGTTCGTCGCCGCCGGTGCAGCACGGAGGGATCCCGCAAGGGGCGCTCGCCAACCACCTCCGGAGCCAGGGGGATACCCGTGATTGAGGGACAAACAGGCCTCCTGCGCAGGGGCGGTTCCTGGGCTGGGGGCCTCGGCCTCCTGGCTCCAACCGGTCCGTGCAACGGACCGGGTTAACCAAGGCCATCCCTGCCAGTGCCGGTATTTGCCAAGGATCGATGGCCGCACGCCAAACAAATCGGTTTGTTCCGACAGAGCTTAAAGGAACAAGGGCCCTTCGCTGGCCGACACAAGCGGCCACGAAATCATCTGCCCCAGCCACCCAGCGCAATCGGCCACGGGGCACTGGGCATGCGAACTGCTCGAGGCTCATGTCGTCAAGGAAGACGGGCTCCCCTTGCCGCGCAGCCCGAGGGGAGAAGCAGCTGATTCGCCCAGGTCCTTGGTCCGCAGCCCCACAAAAGATCCGAGCCCGGTCAGCAGGCCGGTCACCCACCTGGTCCTGGCCCCAATTACGGGCTGGGTAAGCCATTGCCAGGATCAGCGTCCAGGCCATCCACGGCCATTGAGCCGCTCCACCAACCGGGCTGAGGGCGCAGCCACCAGTTGCCCCACCACCAGCTGACCTTGCCGGCGGAGCGGGCCAGGGCGCTCGGGGAGGCGGCGCGGTTGGCCTGATCGAGGCATCCGAGGAAGGCGCGGATTGGTGCCGACACCGTTCTTCCTGCTGGGCAGGGTCTTTCGTAGGCCGGAGCGGGGGCCGCAGGGGCAGGCCCCGCAATCAGAACCACTCATCGTGAGAGCCAGGCGAAACGGCTTGCCCAGCGCCCAGGCACTCCTGCTGAAGGGCCTCCACCCAGGCTCAATTGACGGCACGGGCGCAGGCCCGGTCGACGGGCACAAGGGAACCTGATCGGGCGGAAACGGGGTCAGCCCCACCGGCACCACCGGCCGCGGAGCACCGCCGGTCAGGGCTCAGGCGGCAAAAGCCGGCCAGATCCCTGAGGCTGCGCAAGCAAACGCCTCCCGTCGTTCAGGCCCTGGGCAGACCACACCTGAGCATGGATCTGCAGGCGCCGTTCGAGCAAACCAGCCCAAACTGGTCGAGCAGGCAGGCCGCCCGGGGAGTTGGACCAGCAGCGGGCTGGCGCAGCGCAGGCTCCGGTGGCGTGAACGGAGACAAACAACGGGGAGAGCCGCTGTTCTTCGATTGGCGCTGCCAGTCGCGGCAGCATTGAGATTGCGTGAGCGTGAGATAGACCGTAGAGAAGCTGAGCCGGTTACGGTCGTCGTCCTTTGACGTACAAACTGCGGGCGTTTGCCCGGCGGTTGTGCGTCGATTGAAGCAGAAGGCGCCATGGTTGTTGCATTGCCGCAAAGCCACAAAAAGCGCTTCGCGGTGGAAGCCAGGCCGAGGACCGTCATCGGCTGTCCTTTTTCGATCTCTCAGCCGATGGGCTTGCTGCCGCTGGGGGATCCTCCACCTCGAGCCCAGCTCTTCCTCGCCGACGAGAACCCGCAAGATCGATCACGATCCCTCGCCGCACGCCGTTGATGCTCAGCAGCCGGTCGCCGGGTTGGAAAACCGAGCTCATCGCCGATCGATCCCGGCCTCAACAGTGAGCACACGGTGGTGGGGCCAACGGGCCCCGCTCTTCGGCGGAGGCATTGGAGATTACCGGCGGAAGGGCTCATTCCACAACGGATCGATGGCTTCAGGGGGGCCTTCAGTTTGGCGGAGTGCCGCTCTTGGCCACCCAGATCAGGCAGGACAACGCCGAAAAGCCAGCCTGTAGCCGACGCAACAACCTCAGGTGCTCGTGGGTCTGGAGGAAGCGCAGCAACCAGGCGATCGCCAGCCAGGACACCACCGCCGCCGCCGCGATCCCCACCAGCCATCGGAACCGGCCGAGAAACCGCATCAGCGGCAAAAAGCCGTCCTCAGCTCACCAGCCCGGCCAGGCTGATGGCCGGGATACCCAGCAGGATGGAGAACGGGCGCGTCGGCACCGCCGCCATGGCCATCGAATAAAAGAACGCCGTCAGGCGTGCTGCCCGAAACGGGGGACCGCCGGGGATTCACCGCCAGAGGCCTGGGCCATGCCCATCCAGGGCTCCCATCGATGGGCCTCCACCTTGGGGCAGCGTCCCGACGCCGTGCGCCCAACGCTTTCGGCCATGGGCCAGCAGGAGGGCCATCACGATCGAAACTCGGATGGCCGATCCGAGGTGATCCCGCGCGGGCAGAGGGTTTTCGTAGCCCGGCCAGAAGCCCTTGACGCCAGCCCGGCCTACCGGGATCGGCAGCGGTGGCCGATTCAGCCATCGCCGTGGCCAAGCCGAGCTGATGGGATCGGTCCAATCGGCCCTGGCTGCCAGGCCCTGGCTGATTGCCTGGCCATCACTGCGGCCAGAATTTCACGGCGGAAGTTAAATGATCACCGCGCCGATTGCTGCCCAAAACTGGATGAGCCGACCGTGACTGGCACACACGGGATCACCCCAGCCCTCTAGCAGCACCGCACCACCTTGATATGGGCCGTGCTGCTGATCGCAGAAACTCCGTTGAGCCTCCTTGAACCCACTCCCAGCACCAGGGCATTGCCAGGCACGCTTCAAAGAAGCCCCAGCCGCTGGCGGGGAGATGGCGGCAGGGCATCGGGAATTGGAGAATCCAATCGCAAAACGACTGACCCTATGGCCCGCACCATGCCATCTGGAGGCAAGCCAACTGGCGCAGCCTTCCCCGTTCGCAGGGAGCAGGTCCCTTAAGTTGCTTACCTTCTTCATACCATGTTGGTGAGCGGGGTTCCAGTCACCTTCCCCCCAAGACCGAGGGACAGCCTGACGATTCGCGTGACCTTGCCGCCTCGACCAGGAGCGCAACGGATTTCATGGACCGTCTCGTTTGCTGTCGCCGCCTGCACTGATCGTGGTGCCGGTGTTCCTGCAGGCCCCCTGGGGTGCGGCTGCAGCCCTTATAGTGCGGCGGTTTTTCACCGCCTGCCTTGCTGGGCGTGGCCCTTCGGCTGAGCAGATGGTCGCGGGTCCTGGCGCCAGATCGGCCTTTCTCCTGGTGGGCTTTTCGGCCAAGCTGGCTGGGGGGTGTCTGTTCTGGGCTGGTTCCGCCTGGTATTTCGCTCACTGCATCTGCCGATCGAAGCCTTCGCCCTTTCCCCTGGCATAGGCCGGGCCTGACGGGGGCGGCTGGGCACCTGGCCTCCTGCTTTTATCTGGCTTTCCCTGCTGGGGCACGGGCCTGCACCGATGCGGCCATGGCCCTTCACCGGGGTGATGCCGTTCTTGGCCCCTTTGCGTCCTCAACGCCTCGCTCGCCGTGCGCCTGCTTGCTGGCTGAAGCCGCCCGACAGGTGCTGCATCCCTTCGCCTTGCTCGTGGTGGGCGGGGCTCGCCGCCGGGCTCATGGCCCTGGGCGCCGGCTGGCGGCGGAAGGACTGCGCCGGCCGGGCGCCGCCGCAGCCTTGGTCATGACCCCTGGCCTCGATGGCACCTGTTTCCTGATGCGGCCTTGCTCCGCCCCCAGTTCAGTGGGCTGATTGAAAGCCTTGGCTTGAAAGACTGCGAAAACTAGAGCGGGCTGAGATGGGGAACAGCCGGCAAGCCTGGCTGTAGCGTTTGCTTTGGTCCGCCTGGGGGCCCACGCAAGAGAGAATTTTGATGAAAACGGCTGGGTTGCCTGGCTGATGAGGCGGCGTTGCTTCTGGCCGGCCCTTGGCTCCTTTCCCTGTTCCTTCCCTCCGCCGCTCAGGCCGCAGAGCGCTCGAAAATCTGTGGACGACAAGATTGCCTCCGCCCAGGGGAAGGTGGATCTCACAAATTTCCTCAGTTCGAAGCTTTCCAGCAATTTCCTGGGCAATTGTATCCAACCCTGGCACGGCAAGATCGTGATCAGTGGGCCCTACGAATCGATCGCAATGACGTGCTCAGGGGCCTCGATCTGACCGAGCGTCAGAAGGAACTGTCGAAAAGGTATCGCGAATAATTTCCATCATCACGCCGTCTTCAATTCGCCCTCAACGAAGGCTTTTGATTCGCATTCAACAACGGCGTCTACCGCTTGAGCCCTAAGCTCCAGCTCCCGCCTTTGAGGCGGCATGGCTGCGGGACGCTCGGATCTCAACCGCTCCTGGCCAGCCATTGGGATGTGGTGGTGGTTCGGTGGCGGCGCCGCCGGGGCTGATGGACCTGCCTGAACTTCCCGTTGCTTGCGGGTGTTGTTTGATCAGCAAGGACAGAGCACCGCCTCGGCCCCAGCCGCTGCGCCCAGGGGGGCATCGCGGCGGTGACCAGGCCTGGAAGGACAGCTTCACGAGCCACCGCCAAGACACCGCTCAAGGCCGGTGGCCGAGTCTCTTTGCGTTCCCCAGGCCGTGAAGGCTGCTCGTTCGTCAGGCGCCGGCCTGTGGAGCGCTTGCTGCAGCTCGGATGGCGTTTCGACGCAGCAATGGAGGTCTGAGCACCACCTTGGAGCCGCCCACAGCCACCGGCGGTGCTGCATGCCCAGGACCGCCACCGGCGGAGCCCTTGGTGGACGCGCCTCGAGCGGTAGTCTGAGGGGGGCGAAGCGGCGCCCGCTGCTGGAGCAAGCGCCATGGGCCTGCATCCATATTCGCACTCTGGTCGAACGGGCGCGCTGCCAAGGGTCTGGCAGGTTCTCGATTGGCCCTGCAGGTGCGGCTGGCTGCGGGCCGGGCCGTTGAGTGCTCGCCAGACGGCGGCGGCGGCGCACCTTGTTTCGAGAAAACACCAACCCGGCCCAGGGCACCGGCGACGCGGTGGCGATCGAGTGTCCTTTGGCAAGCGCGCGCGCGCTGCCGAGCAGATCTCGAATTCGTTCAGTTTCCCACCCGGGACGCGCCTTGATTGAGACATAGAGCGGGGCGCTCCCACTTCCTAGATACTCTAAGCCGGTCTCGCGCGGGGGCGAGGCGCCGGTGGCCTGGACCAGCAGCGGCCAGAGCCCCGTGGCCCAGCTGGCGGGGCCTGATCTGGCCCCTTTCGCGATCAGTTCAGCCTGCGGCCCTGTGATTGCGTGCGAAACATTGCAGCGCAGTACACGAAAGGTGACAGCTGCTGGCTCGATCTGCGGGCGATCCGGCGACGCCGCGACTGGAACGGCAGTCTCTCCCACCATCCTGGGTGCGCTGCCGGGAGCTTGGCTCTGAGCCGACCACCACGCGGATCCCATGCACCGGCGAGCGCATTACTGGATGGGGCGGCGTCAGCACCGAATCTCAGCGACAGCCACCAGGCGCTGCCGGGGCTCAATGGCTCGTTCGGAGAGTGTGGCCATGCACCGGAGGGCATTGGTGCGCAATCGCGCTGGCCAGCAATTCCTGATGGAAGCCTGGTTGTTGCGCGCCAGCTGGGCGGTTGAACCCTGGCAGACCCTTACGGGCCAACCACTTGTCCGAGTCAGGCCGTGGGCGGGCCGCCAATCTGGAACCCTGCACCGGGCCCAGGGCCCATCGCCCCGTGGATCGGGAAAACCCCCCGCCCGCCCCCCCCGCCCCCCGGCCCCCCGCCATCGCCGGCCAAGATCGCGGCGCTGCGCGGCGGCTGGCGGGTGGCCGGGCGAACGTTGTGCAGCGAGCTGCCGCCAGGCCCTCGCGACCTGACGGGCGCTCGAGAGCTCGAACTGGACATGAGCCTCTGCTGCGCGAGCTGGAACAGCTCGAAACCCGGCCAGCGTCTCTTGTGCCCTCAGCCCAGCCCAGCGCCGCCGCCGGAGCCGCTCCCAGGACCTGCGGCAGATGGTGACGGCTGGCGATCTGGGTTTGAAGCCCGACCGAGTTCCGGCAGGAAAGGCCGTGGCGTGCAGCTTCCGCACCGATTGCCGCCAGCACCAGCCGTCTCTTGGCAGCCGCCACCGGTTCAGCAAAAAAGACGCTGCGATTCAGACCGCCGCCCTCGGCCAGACTAGCAGGCCAGGAGGGTCGGGCGGGGCTTGACAGCCGCTCAGGCTCAGCCAGCCGAGCCAGGGGCTTGGGACCGCTGAATCCAGGCGGCCGTTGGCATTCATCCCAGCTTGGGGATAGCCCGATTCTATCTGATCGCCACAGGCTTTCTGGCTGTTCACCCGCGTCGGCTTAGCCGCACTCAACGATGGTGACGATCCTTGTAGGCCTCCTTGGCCGAACGATTCTTCTTTCTGGCTCGTGCAATGGGGGCCAGTAGGCCGAATTACATGCACGCGGCCGGTGCTCGAGATGCTCACCGGCCAAAGCCCGACGGCGTGCGCGGTGTGCTGGCACTCATCACCACGGGCGGATGGTGCCACGGTGACACCGCCGGCGATCGTACGGAGGCGGCCCAGCCCAGCCCAAACCAGGACCCACCACCAGGGGCAGGGAATTCACGGCGCGGAAGATCTGAGCTGGCCACGGTCGGGCCAGTCCCCGCCGATAGGCTGAGAACGAACAGCGCCACACTCAGAACCGCCGAGAGCCACGCAGAAAAAGCAGAAGCTGGATCTTGAAGACAGCAGTCCCATCACGCGCAGGCTGAAGACCGCCATGCCACCGCTGGCCAGAAAACAGGCCCCCAGCTCAGCGCCCGGAGATTGCCCGTTTGCTCACCCTTCGCACGACCAGCGGCAAAGCACATGGCCCACAACCAAACACGGGCGGTGGTAGGCCAGAAAGCCGAACAGGGAGAGCGGCTTGGCCCAGGCACACTTCCCAGACGCTGTGAGCACCTTGTCGGAGCCCTCGGCACCACCCCCGCCCCCCCCCCCCCCCCCCCCCCGGGCGGTTGAGCGCGGACCCGATCAGGCCCGCAGGCGCTTGAGGGTGATCGCGCCGTTGTCGATTCGCACGGATCGGTGGGCCAGAACCGCCATCAGACGCGGAATCCAGCGCCGGCCGCCGGTTCGTTACGCGGCGGCTGCCCAGCCGGCTGATGTTTGAGTTCGGGTGTTGGTGTCAAGAAAAGGAACGATGTTGGAATGTGGCAGGACCCGTTGACCCATGGAATTGGTGCGGATCGCCTGGTCGAGGAAGCGCTCGGAGCGCCGCCAACCCGGGCCGGCTATCCCCAGGGTCGGCTACGGGATCAGCCATCCTCTTCATCTCCGTGCCGGCGATCACCCCATCGCAGTGGGAACCAGCGCGGCGATCCGGATCTTCGGGTGAGGACGCCGGCTGCCGAATTCAGCTACGGGGCGCCGCCTGGCCGCCGGGCCGTCGCCGCTTCCAGTTCACGGCGGCGGTTTGGGCTGGGCCGGTGCCCACACCAATGGAAAAACGAATCACCCCATCAGCGCCCCAACCACGCTGGAGTACATCGGCCACGGCTTCGGCCATTGCCGCAAGCTCGGTGGCAGCGGAGGACCCACGTGCCTTGTACGAAGCACATCGGCGAGAATCAGAACGATTCGCGCGGCCGCAGCGGCGCCTGCGGCGGCAACAGTTCGGCGGCCGCCCTTCGAAACACGCCCCTGGTCGGTTCAGCGCAGGCTCCGCTGAGCACATTCACCGCAGTGAACGGGCCCACTCACCTGGGGTCGATCGCCAGCGCGGAAGAGGGGATCGTTGCGCAGCACGTTTGATTGCCCATGGCGGCAGGGGCTGGCGCGGGCCGCCACGCTGGTTGGCGAGTTTCCGGGGTCATGGCGGCCCACGGTTTCCGCGGCAGGCCGTTTCCCGCCCGCCAGAACGGCACATCTCCCGGAAGGTTCTGCGACAATTCAGGAGCCAATCGGCGGCGCCCTGCGGCGTTAGGCCCCGGGCATTTCGGCGAGGGCCGCCGGCCGATGGCACACCGCCCGAAATCCCACCCGGCACCAGGCCAGGCGACCCTGGCCAACGGCTGGCAGAATTGCACCACCCCAATCAAAAGGGCCAACGGCAGTGGGGAAACAGGCCTAGCAAGCGCAGGCGGCAGGGCATGCAGGGGCTTGGGGGCGCTAGATCTCATGTAGGGTGTCCATTTTCCGGGGCCCTGGGCCTCGGATCGGTTCGGATGGGGCAAAACCGCCAAGCAAGGGCCCACTGGTGGACCTTTGCGCACCTGGGCTGCGAGAAAAAATCGGTCGACCCATCCGGAGGCACATGCTCGGGGCTTTGCTGGCCCGGCGGGCTTACGGGCATTCAGGCGCCGGGACCGGAGGAAAACGGAGCGTGCCCTAGGTGGTTGGTTTTGGAACAACCTTTTGCCAGTTTTCATTCCCAGGGGGAGGCCCGGGGGAAGAGTCCGGGTTGCCCCCAACTTTTTTGGGGTGCGGGGAAGCTGGGGCCCGGGGGAAAAAAAAAAAAAAGGCCCCAAAAGAAAAACTGATTCATCGCCGGGCTGCCTTTAATTCTCTT
>Ga0163217_1039456_pt1 | contig 16153 bp, 22 predicted proteins | sample SynspAceP_FD_185933 | JGI IMG/M metagenome (GOLD analysis project Ga0163217, IMG submission 185933) | Saline lake microbial communities from Ace Lake in Antarctica - Synechococcus sp. Ace-P (PacBio error correction) | ecosystem: Environmental > Aquatic > Non-marine Saline and Alkaline > Saline ... | reverse complement strand
AAACTGCGCTGCGCCATCTATACCAGGAATCCTCGGAAGAAGGCTGGAGCAGGAGTTCAACTCGCTCCACGCCCAGCGCGAAGCTTGCGATTCCTACATCGGCCCAGCCAGCATCCGAAGGCTGGGTGCTGGTTTCGCGACCAGTATGATCGGAGGCGCATTTCCGCGGAACGCTGGAAACGCCGCTGAAGCGATTGTGGCACGACTCGAGGATGGGACTGGTCGGACGCTGGTCTGTATATAGATCGACGCTCTGTCCGCTCGCTGATGGATTTTCCTCAAGCTGGGTCGAGGTGTTTTGACGAAGGAGTTACTTTCGTTTCCGTCACTCAGTATCGTTCAACACACACCTCCATGGGGGGTTGACGCTGAACATCCTGATCAGCTTCGCGCAGTCGAGCGCGAGGTGATACGGGACGAGCGCATCGCGACAAGATCGCCGCCTCGCGCCGAAAGGGAATGTGGATGGGGCTGGAATGCACGTTGGGATATGTGGTTAAAGATTCGCAAGTTGGTGGAAACCCCGCGATGCCGCGCAGTCCGCTGGGTCTTCGCGTTATCGAGATCGGCTCCGGCACCGAATTGGCCCGGCGAATGGCGAGGCGCGGCGTTACGACGCATCGCGGCCACCGAATCGGACAGGAAGTTCATCTAACGGATGCTTGAACAACCGGGTCCTACATCGGCGAGGATGTACACAAGTGGGACCAGTTATCCCAGGCGAGCACAAGGATATCATTCACGCGAGGTCTGGACAAAGTCCACGCATCCTGACCGAAAGCCCGCGCAAGCGCGCCGCGCGGACTCGCGGCCGACACGCCGCGCTGCTTTAAGGGTAGCTCTACGGCCCGGACGGTTGCGGCGTTTTCGCCCACACCCGCAAGGGCGGGAGATCGGCTACGCTATTAACGTCAGCCAGTCCGGTGCTGAAAGCATGGGCGCGGGGTCGTGCACCGTCGGGCGCGATTTCCCGAGGGAGATCGAAGGCCGCACGTTATTCGCCCACTGCGGGCGTATTCCGCAGCCGGGAAATCGTCGCAGGCACTTGGAAGCGGCGCGGGTGCAGGATGGCGCGATCACGAAGCAAACGCATTGACGCACTGACCCCTCATCCGCTGTTGGGAAATGAACTCTTCCCGGCCGAACAAGCCCGCATTCGTGGCGCTGCTGGTCGAGCGGGTCGACATCGGCGCGGAGGGGATTGAACGTGCGGCTGCGGATGACGGGCTGGCCGCGGCTTGGCGCACGAAATGACCCACGTTACTGAGAGAGCAGCATGAGCCGTGCCAAAGGGCCAAATTCACGAGCTATCACCATCCATGGTCCGTTCCAATCGTAAACGCGGTGGGCGCAGGAGAATGCATTGCGACGGAGCGCGGCAGCGCGAGAACGGACAACACGTGGTCAAGGCACTTGGCACCGCGCCTTCCGCTGGAAGCGTAGCTGGAGTCGGGCGACTTCGCCACCACGGTGATCTCGCATCGAAGGAAGGTATATCGGACCATCGTACGTGACGCGGTCATGCGCATGACGCTTGTTGGCACCGGAAATTAATCGAGGGATTATAGAGGGAGCAGGGGCCTGAGTGACGCTTGCAGCGCTGCTGGAAAACCCATCCAGCGGAAATGGTGGCGCAGCAGCATTCTCCCAGCGGTGCACATCGGGGTTGAGTGAGAACCATTTCTCCCGAAAAGAACAGCTATCCTTTGCTCTAAGCCCCTGAGCATAAGCGTTTAATCTCAGAATTATTCCAACACAATCCCCAATACAACCGCACCAGATAGGGCTCAAAAAATTTAAACGATGTAGTTAAATGGGTTGCCCTATTTGCTCCATCCACCAGCGATCACCCTCAATATTAAAAATCTTTAAGTCAACGACAATAGCCGGCGGCCACGTTACCGCAGATATAAGACGGAAATCTGGAAATTTGGGCTGCGGCCGACCAGGAATTCGACGCTGTTCTGAGCTTGTATTCAAACATCAAGTGAAACGGTTGATTGTGAAGGCCGCGAATTTTCGGTCGACCATGGCTTCGGCGGGGTTCTCAACCACGAGGGTATTTACTCGGGCGGTTGATTCAGCAGCGCATGCAAAACATCGTTTAGCCAAGTCTGGCTGGCCTCGTCGGGTCTGTGCCCTTGGCATGAACTGGCCGCAGAGGCCGTTGGTATTACTCGTTCGATCCGCGCTGCCAGGCGCATGCGATCGGCAAAAAACCAGATGTCCGATTTTCAGCGCGGGCCAGTTCCGGGTGGCAGGCCATCTCGAGCCGCGGTCGTAGGTTTCATGCTCTTGCGCAAGGGCTTGCAGGCAGGAGTTTATCAATCTGCGGAGAAGCTGTCAAGAACGCACTTGCGGCCGTTGCCGTCCCTTTTCGCGAGAAAACAAAAACGGGTTTTGCGCTCGACCAGCGTGCACTGAGGAGCGGTGAATGCGGCTTGATCAAATACCTTCCCATTGACCGGGCACCAGACGCGCCTCGATTTCTCAGGGACGGGATAATACGCAACGATTCCGGCACCATCGAGCTTCAGGCCCAGGGTTCGTTGCGCGAAGGCCACAGGGCAGGTTTTGCTTGCGCAGCGCATCGATCTCGCCGCCTTCAAGGCCGCCACGCGGCTTGCGCGTAAATCGGGACGGACAATAGATGGGTCTCGTGTTATGATTGTGGGCAGCCAGGCATCGTTTCATTTGCGCCCGCAAGTCTGTTCGCGATCTGCTTCAGGTGGGACCAGCAGCAGATGTACAAAGTTTTTGCCGTGAACAAAGCGTAAGAGGTCGCCACCCTCGACAGCTGCGTTTGCGCCGACAACGTCACGGCGCTCGCATAGGGACACGCCGCGCCGGCCTCGCGGCGAAGATAACCTCATCGTCTGCGACCCACGCGCAAAGTTCCCGGGCGATTGTGCTTGGCGGGCGGCAAAAAAAAAAAACGAAGCGTACGATTGCCCTGGCTGACTGTTAGCCACGTTATGCTCCGCGAAAAATCACGCCAGTTCCTCGCTGTTGAGGTTGCTACTTTTTTTGTACCATCGCAATTCCTATGCTGCGGGCTTCAGGTTTTGCACTTGAAACTTGAAGCCTAAGGAGTGCATTTCATAGAGAACATCGACGACAACGGATTACACGCACCGCTTTAGGCAGGTATCCATCAAAAGGCTATAATCTCTTTTCACTCAGATGCTTGGCTTCCGTGCCTCGCGGGAAGCAGCGTGGCATCCCAAGATTGCACGGAGATCGGAAAGTTGATTGAAGGGTCGGGCGGGGCGGAACATTCAAGCTCTTCGCCGCCAAAATCGTCAAGGTTGAGCGCAGACTCTTCTCCCGCTGAAATAGCAATTTCAAGTTCTGAAGCGCTCGTCGCGACTTTCCATACATGTGCGATTAGGCGCGGGATAGAAACAGACTCTTCGATCAGCGCGGCAAGGTGTAAGGTCGGTTGAAGCGCCACGAACTTACCTTCTCGAAAAATTCGAAATCGGTGCGAAGTTGCTCTATAACGTCGGCTTCGACAGTATTCAGCGTAATGAAGGATGATTATGCGTATGTCAAGAAAACACTTGGACCAAGTGCGGTCAATCTCCCTATCCGTTGTTCACTCGATCGGATTCATGGCATGTCATAGTTCACCAAGGACCACAGAACTGAAAGATTCAAACCTCAGCCGCTGCGTCTGTGCAAACAAGAATTTCTGATTTTCTCTTTGAAGGCGCTTCTCGACTTTCATCCGCGAAAATCATCGACCAAGTCTGATCCGTATTACGCACCTCTGTCCACCCGACCGGAGAAAACACATGATGAAATACCAGCTGCAACACTGATACGCAGGTAATCCATGGTATCAGGTGAACTGGATGAAAACCACTTACTTTCGGATATCCTGGTACCATTAAGTTCGCCCAGCCCTTTGGCAACTCGATGAGCCTTGGTGTCTGTGGGCAGGTGCTTAACTTCGTCATTATCGTTTCGATCGTAAGAATTTCTATCGAAGGCCAAGGCAGGCGCTCATCTTCAGAAGGTTTCGGTGTTCGATTTCGTTCGCAGCTTCAAACCTGGTCGGCTTACGTTTCATCAATCCTTGCTCGTCTGCCGCTGTGATAAAACGCAACCAGACGCCCTTGCGCTTCTCCAATGTTTTGGCGAAGCGCGTTTGAAACTGGAAGCCAGAACGACGGCGATAAATGGGTCATAACCAAGCCGACCGCGTGCCGTGCTTCCGTGAAGCAAGAAGCGTGTATACGTTTCGGGAAATGTTACGTCTCAACTTGCTGATAGGTAGATCCGCCTCTTCAGTGAAAGAAGGAAATAAAGCGGTCCTCGACTTGCGAGTACAGCCAACTGCAGTTGTGAGGTTTCCAGCCTGAATATTTAGTAGAAGTCACGGGTATGGCGGGAAACATAGTGCGCTGACTGGTGTGACCGTTTAAATGATCGCATCGCAGCGCGCGCTCTTCGGCGAGAGCTGTCCGGCGGGGATTGAAACCGGATCCGGAAGGGCTTGCGCACCTTCTTGGCTTTAGGCTTGATCGCCTAGTCTGACGTTCTGCCACGGGTCGGGAATTTCGCCAAATGTTTCTCGTTTGCTCGAAGGAGTGACTGAAGCCATTTCAAGACCTTAATTGTTCAGGGGTACCTTCGCCACACTTCTGAAGAACCGGACGAAAAACCTTCGGGAAGTCCAGGACCTCAGTAGCCCCAAAAGGTCAAGCAAGGTCCAAAGTTCGCTGGCATGAACTTGTAACGGGTGGCGGTCACATAAGACCAGTCCATCCGTCCGGGCGACGAAGCCGATCGCGATAACTGTAGCAGAACGATTGGGGCCCTTTGCTTGAGGCGTTCCAGCTCCACTTAGTGCCGCGCATGGTTGCGCCTCATCAGCACCACCAAATCCCACGGCGCCGCTCCTTCCAAATTCTAGTTGTCGATCCTTTCGTCGAGCTAATGGCTTCGACATGATAACGAAGGATTTCTTGATGCCATTCTTCGCGAGTAACAAGACCTGTTCTAAAAATCGTGGTCTCGTGCGGGCGAGCGATACCAGTTCAATTTCTTGACCGTCATAAATCGGCCAATGAGATTAACTTTTCACGACAATTCATCTGCCACTGCTTTTGCAGACGTTCTTAGGCGCCCCAAATCAGTGCGCGCTTGACACGTCCTGCCAACCAAGCTGGAGCGCAGGCAACATCCCAGCCTGACGGTCTTGACCTAGAACAACATTCATCCGCAATCACAACTTTGGGGGCCAATTGTCATACAGCCGCTGATACGCGCGGATCTGATGTTGGCAAGGAACAAACAGCCGAAAGTGCATCACCAAACACGATCGACCCCGATTTGAGCCTGAACGGTGCGTTTGCGATTCTTTCCCCACGCCTGGCGTTCCTGTCGACGAAACGAATCGGGCGGCCGCGTCTGCTGTTCTTTATCTGACGCGATTGCACTTTGCATTTTGAAGCTTTTACTTGATCTTCCTGTTACCCACAAGGCGCTTGGGCAGCCTGTTCGGGATCCAGGAAAACAGTCAGCAGCTGTTCACGCACGCCAGTCGCAATCAAGTGTTATAGGCCCGTCGGCTTGGTTTGCCCAAAGTTTTGCGAGCTCGCATCTTCCTCATCGACACGTGGTACCGTCACTCCAAGACGGATGCGTTGAAGCTTTCAAGTTCCGGGTCCAGCCATTTTACTCGGTCTCGTAATAGCTTCCGTGAACGCCAGGCGTTCACCCGGTCTTGTCTTCGACAATACCGGTCTTTCATGAAAAATGCTGTCGTCACGGATTCGGTTTGCGAGTCAGGATCGCCATGGCACCGCTAGTAAACGTCGAAGATAACCTTTCGCACACCATCCAAGACGACAAGTTCCAACGGAGTCTATTGGTCGCGGTCGCCTGCGAGAAGGCAGGCATCTAAGCACAGGCTGATAAACATGAATCGGTGAGAGATCCCGCAGCTCTATCGCGGCCCACCGTCCTCCTCATACCAGTGTTGCATCCACGATTCAGGCGCAATCCGCCATTGTTAAGGATCAGGTGTGAGCGAAACATCTTGGCCGTGCCGACAACCCACTGGCCGGTGGGCTGAACGGAAGAGGGGGCTTTTTTTTTTGCCCGGGGGGTTTTTTTTTTTAGGGGAGGGCAGCCCCACCCGGCCTGATTATTTCTTGGGGATAGGTGCTGGTCGTGCGGGTTGGTAAGCCGGGTCTCTTGCCATCAAACGGAGGACCCGGATTGGCCTACACCTCACCGACCAGTAAATGAGATATATACATGACGGACCTTCAAAATCACAGTCAGCGCACGGGCTGCCCGCGCCGGGTTTCAGCGAACGAACCGCACGACGCTTCGATGCGACCACCGCCCCTCAAAGCGCAAGATCGTCATGGGCGGCCACTTGTGAGCGATCCTCTTCGAACGCTTTGGGAGACGGACTTCTCCGCTTTTGGAAATTGGACAGCGCGTTGCAGGCGGTCCACCCTGATTGCGCCACCTTCAAAGCGCACATCCACTGGACGTTCCGACGCCGTATTCGGGCGCACCCTGGAGCGCGGGTGGGGCATGGGCGGGCTCTGAACGGTCGCCGAGCGCGACATCATTTCCGCAGACGCCGGAGCCGGGATACTGGCAGTCCGACTTTCACCCATGTTGACGAAGTGGGCGTGATGATCGGACAGGCCAGACCGTTCCCGCACTGCTTTATGCTTTAGTCATGGTCTACGCCGCTGGGAACACGTTTGGCGTCGTTCTTGGTGGGAGCTTCACGGCGCTGGCCTGGAGAACCTGGCAGGCAAGCTATTGGTCGCTTGGTGCGTGCCGCAAAACCACCGGACGACCAGCTTTCGCGCGTTCCGCAACCTGACCCCGTCGCGCTGAGGAATCACAAGCGCATGATGCCTTCGTGGCCATTACGGCATGACGCAGGCGACAACAAACGTGGGAGGCCCACGAGAACGGGCGGTGGAATCCAGAACCGGCATCTCAAGAAGCCAATGTAAGGCATGATCCTGACGCGGCAGCCGCGACTTCGCACGATTGAAGATTTACGCACTTCATCGACACGCTGGTTGCCGGCGCAAAAGAGCGGGTTGCTTGCCGTTCAGGCGGAACGCGCATGGGACGCCTCTTGCGCAGAGCGGACGCCACCGACTTCACCGAGTCGTGGCGCAGTCACGCGGACGGGCGGGTCTGATTTCAAGGTTATTCTTTCTACAGGGCACGTCGCAGCTGATCGGCAAGGTCTGCGCGTCCACCTCTAGGATGACCGCATCGAGCGTTCTGGGTGGCACCCTCGTCGTGACCACTCGGCCGCGGGCGCACAATGGCAGGCGCGTCCATGTTCATCAACTATCACCATGTCATCCACGCCTGCGGCGCAAAAACGCGGCCCTGGGAGTCGATCTACGCGACAGCTGTTCCCCGCACGAATATGCTGAAGCGATGGAGGTATTGCAGCGCGATCTGCAAGACGGGACGCCTGCCGCCGGATGGTCGAATTGCTGTTCCATGCCACATGGAAACAGGCCTCGTGAGGCGGAACTGGCGATCTGCTTGGCAGCAGGGAACCTCGACGCAGGCCGGGTGCGGAGCCAGGCATGGTATTGTGTGGTGCCAAGGCACGCATTGCTGAGGGAGTTCGGAGCGTCGCCCATCCTCGCGGGACAGCTTCGATGCTACATATTGGGGGGCAAGCAGCATGGACGCCCGCAGAGGATCGACATTAACGCTGGCCCACAAGCATGTTTGACCGCGCTCCGGTGCCCAGCTTCCACAAAGCTCTGGGCGAGATTGCCACCGCGCGTAACGAAGGCCGCCTGCTGCCGTTCCTACGCCGTTCTGGCGGGATATGAACTCAACGAGCGCGACATGCGCGTCCGCCGCCATCTGAAGCGAGCACAACTGCAGCAGAGCAAAACATTTTGGCAACCTTGAACTTTTCAAGGCCCTTGCCAACCTTGCCCGTTGCCGCATCGAGGCTCTGGGAGGGCGATTGCTGGACGGCGGCGGAACGTTGATCGCTATCGGGTAATTCCGGCCACGCCAGACGACATCCTTGTGCGCCATCCGGTCACGCTCTGGTGGAGGCCGGACATTCGCGTCTTCTTACACCGGGGACCGCGACCTGTGCAGCGGCTTGCAGGTGCAAGGCGCGATCTCGTTCTCAGAAGCGGCCCTGCCAAACTCGATAAGTCTCGACTGATATCCTCGACGACATCAACTATGCCCACAAGGGATTCAGAGCTGAAACCGGCGATTTCTCTTCGAGCTGATGCCGGCGCTGACGAATACCGCGAGCCTCGCCATCGGCAGCCAAACCAACCCTTCAGCGGCTGGGATCAGATCTTCCCAGGACAAGCCATGACCGTTCGCGGCTATCGACGCTTCGTTAATCACGCGGCATATCTCGAGAATTGAAGCCGAAAGGCTTCGTACAACGTGCCGCCGCCTTCCAATAAAGGGCACAGGCCGAAGCGCCAGCGACAACATCCGACAACAAACGAAGGAGAACTAACCGAAAAACGAACAAACGCAACCATCAGCGGCTGGAAAACGGCCAAGAATGGTTGTCGCGCAGCGGACAAAGGTGGTATGACGCTCAATCAGGCCTTCGAACCCGTTGCAGGGCGCGCCAACGCCTGACGAGAAGGTATCCAGTAAACCCCCGGTATAACGTATCGTGGGGCAATTATCGGCAGTAGAAGCCGGACGAATTATCCGCACAATCGTCCGGGTGTATTTCAGTCGCCAGACTGTGTCGCGCAGCCAGATCAATGGCCTCCTTCCGTGAACAGGAAAAGCTGCTAGCGTCGTCAACTTTATCCGAGAAGGCAAGGGACGGAAGCTTCTCAAGTGCACGTCAAAGGGTCGTCGGCGCCGACTTGCGGCATCGCCTGTGGCCACATCGAAGCAAACGAATGCGGTTGGGGCCGGCAAACACCTCCAGACGGCCTCAAGCGCCGCAAGGGAACTGCGGAGTCATTCTCAAGCCCCGGTCCTTGTCAGATCAGCGCCGTTCAAGCCGTCCGCGTGCGTCCACGATGCGCGGCGTGGTGGAATCGCGTCGATCATTGCGCGCGAGCATCGGCCAGGGCACAGTCGCTTTTTCGCGGCGGCGTTGTGGGGCTGTCCCACAGTTCGCGATGTCGGACCCTGGGCTTCTCGCACAGAGCGGCGATCAATGCCCTTCAAGGTCGGCTCGACGGCGGCGGCAGCGCAGGCGCTCGTCGTAGGTGAACACCGGGGTTTGAACGCATCCCAGGCGCGAGGACGAAACAAGACGTTGTCGGTCCAATCGGGCGGCCTTGGTTGGGTCTTCAGTGGGGTTCAGGCGCCAAGTCTTCACCTCACGCGGGCAGCGTCGGAGGGTTCTCTTGGCGTCACCGCATAGGGATCAAAACTCTTCTTCGAACAATCGGCCTGTTTGCGGCGTTTTGGCGAGCGGCTCAGCCGCGGGGTGCCGCGCTTCAGCGGGCAATTGGCGCGAGATTCCCCAGCCGCTGGGCCGAAGGAGGCGAGGTAAAGATCGACACCGCCATCCGGCTTTTGGAATCTCTTCAACCGGGTGCGACAGCTTTTGCCACAAACGGCTGACGTTTCCCAATAGGTGGCTCGTCGCAAGATCGCCGGGCGAGGGCGACAGACGAGGAAAATCGTGGAGTTTAGCGGCGGCCCCTTGTCCTTGATATGCAGCGAGCTTCTCAGCCTCTGTGTTTTACTGGCCACGGACGCCGTGATAATGAACCCGGCTTCGATTCAGACCCTTGGTCAGCGCGTTACCAGGCGCTGGTTTCCTTATGGGTAAACATCACCGTCATAATACGTTGGTTTTCAAGGAACCGACGGCATTCCGCAAAGATGGGCTGCATCTTCTCTTGATAATCCGGATTGGCTAAAGCGTCTGCTCCCTTTTTCTGACCTTTAAAAGTGTGCCTGTTAGCAACCGCCTCACTCGCTTTTGTCGGTCAGTATCTGGAAGTAACTCAGGGAATACCAACGGCAGCCAGTTCAACCACTAATAAGAAATCTGAATCTGCATACATACATTTGCGCCATACCGGCGGGTTCCCCATACACTGCATCAACTGGCCTTCGTTCCTTCTATGTGATCAAGTCTGTTCAGCAGACTTGCAACTAACTATGATTTCTGGCCGTTGTTCGCTCTCATCTTTCTGTGCGATGGCGTTACCAGCATATGGGGCCATCGTTGACTTAACTAACTTGCAGTTCGGAGTAAGGCTTCTCGACCGTCTGGACTCTGGATCACCCAAGCGCTAACAAATCCCTCGATAGCAAATTGCCATTCTCAAGCATACCGGCCCCATTTCATGCGGAAAGTTATGGCTATCAACGTATTGACAATAAATCTCGATTGAACATGCAACGAGTTTGGCGTGATTGTAATCACGAATTTGTCAACGGTGAAGGATTAAGTAAAATAAGCGCCCTGCGAACATCGTTATTCACCAGCGGCGTCATCTTCACTCGGCCATAGCTCGGAAACTTTCTGATTGCCGTTGCAGCACAAGGAACTGACGGCGGGTAAAATAGGTTCCTTCCATTTGTCATACCGTTTAATCCGATGTCCGGTCATTAATTGGAAAATGTAATCGATAGGTTCAGTAGGAATTGAACCGGAGGATAGGCAATTGGGCATCCTATATCTTCTAAGAGACCCCTCAATCGACATCCCATATTGTGGTCAACGGATGGCGGCGTCCGATAGACACGCTCCCAAACCTCCCGAGAATTTCCCGGTATTGTTGTCTTCAAGACCTTATTCTTAAGTGGCAATCGCAAAAAGTTGTACCCATTTCACGCGCTTGGGCTTGCTTTTTGATTCATCCCCATCGATTAATCGGCGGCAGTCGGGAAATGGGGCACGTTCATACACCGGAAACGTTCGTGGACTGCTCCTCAAGAATCTCGACTAACTCAAAAGTTACATATGACTTTCGTGCTGGCCATTATGAGCCAGTATAGGGAACTACCTTAATTCTCGACGTCTTTTAGGTCCTAGACGGCCAAATTCGGTGCAAAGCGGAACCTTTTCGAGCAGTAAGGGCACAACCATTTAGTACGCGCAAAGATAGGCTCGACGCGTCCTCGGGCTTAGGATGGACCCCTCTGGAGGACTCTAGCTTTCTTGCGAAAGCCTTCGAGATATCACTCGAAGTTCGTCCAACAAGGCCTGCCCCGAATTTTGCCGAAACTCAACGTGTCTGCGCGAGATTGTTGCGGCAACTGATTGAGGTCATTAGCGAGTGTTGCCATCTAAGGGCGAGATGCTTCAAAAGGGAATACTCGCACCTGCAGTCGGATCGGGAACGACGGGCGAAATTTAAATCTGAAAAGGTAACTCAAGCACCCAGCGATTCGGGTTTTGGTTGCATTTCGACCGTTAGAGCCGAGCGATGATTTTTTGGGTGATAGGGTGAGTGTTTCGATGATATTGCCCCCGTGTTTTTATGACGTCGGGATGACGGACTAAATATCAGCGAAGACCTGACGCAGCCCTCGGGGTGCGGAAGTTCCGAGATTTTCATGCGCAACTTATCATGCGCAGTCCGTTCGGCTGATTGTGGGACTGAAGGGAACTTGAAAGTCGTTAAGGAACCTTCAGGACGTCTCACGGTAGTCGCGCAAGCGGACCAGAAAGGTTTATGGCTGGCGCTTGGCCTTTTCGGCTTCGGCGCGCCAGGGCATCAGCAGTGGTTTGTCGCTCATGGAGGCGAGGCCTCGCGTTGAGGATCGCCATGTATTTGGTGAGGATGGCTTGATAAATCGACGCGGGAGTTCGGTCTCGCTCGCCTTGAGCGCGCATTTGAGTGATTGGCGACTGTTGAGCAGCACGTTCATCGCGCACGCCACGGCTCCTTTTCGATCTCTTCGATAGCTTGAGCTCGGGTAAATGATGCGCCCGAAGGGATTGAGCATCACCACTCATATGGGCGTAATAGGATTTCAGTGGTCTGAACAATTGTTACGCGGTCAGAGGATTGAACGCATCCGCGCTTGGGCGTTTGATGCGATAATGCTGTGGAAGGCGAGATCGGATGATTGAGTGCAGCAGTTGCAGCTTACAAGGACACGAGTCCGGTCTCTCCAGATGCCGCAGCCGCCCTTCAGTGAGCCGGGCCAGAATGTGTTCGACTACGTCACAAGGTTACGCGCTTGCTGTTCCCAGTTGGTACGCTCGCCGCGCAATAGGCTGGTGGCACCAACAAATCACACAGAAGTTGGCAAGACCCGATCTTTCGGGGTTCAGCTGACTGACATTTGCACAGACCGCCGCCGCGCGAATGCGGCTTACCGTATTGACGTGTTGCATTCACGCCATCGGGAAAGGCGGCGTTCGTCCGATGGCCGCGGCAATGGTTACACAATAAATCGCTGCCGTGCTCTGTAAACTCCAGGCGCGCACCGTATGTTCAAAAAAACCTGACGCCTCTCACCCCTGATCATTCCCCCGTCAGCCATGCTGAAAGCGCACAGGACTCAGCTCATGTCGGTTGTACAAACTCAGGCGTTGCGTCTGGACGTAGGGTGCGCTCGTGGCAGCTTGGCAAACACTTTTCTACGGACTTACCACGCAGGCTACGCGGTGCCGGCTTTCTTGAACCATCACTCGAAGGGCGGCTTGCTGCTATACTGCGTTTTGCAATGACGACGCAGATCCGATTCTCTTGCGCTTCTCGCACGCGGTTCCAACGTCAGCGATTCTGCGCAGAGCCGTGGCGGAGGAGGTGTTCAGAGCACACTTGGTCCATTTCACACTGAATTTCAGAGAAATCGTCACAGCGCCACGAAATTCAGACAACAACAGAAAATTATGCGCCCAATGGCCAGGAGACTCACATCAAAATGGACAAACGTTAACGGCTGGGTGCTTGGGAGTTCTTTGAAAGGACGAATCATTGAAGCTCTTCGCGCGACGGATGTACGTTGAATGCGCGGCTGTAGCCGTAAGGATGGACCTAGTCCCCGTGTGCTTGCTAATTCAATTTTCGAGGGTCTGTGACGCGTGTCTCCATGAATTCCCATCACCTCATAAAGGTCGAAATGAATCTTGTTGGCCAGGAAGAAGCGAGCGCCATTATTGCTGCACGTGAAGCAATCAAAGGACGCCGGAAGGCCACCAAACATTTGGCAAAAAGTTAATCGGTGGCAATGCATGGCCATCGGCGCTCACGAACGCTCTCTTCACTTTAAGCTCAGCAATAGGCAAAACCAGGTTCAATCACCGGACGTCAGACATAGTTTTTCTTCTTCATTACTTGGCCGGATCGGTCAGCAAGATGCGCAGTGCCGTTCAAAACACGACGCGGGTTTCTTTCGGTGGACCGACATGCCCAGCAATAACCTGCCTTTCCTTTGCCCATTCGCCTCTATCCCCTCGGCAACAGCCGCTATGGTTGTCGCATTCGCATAGGGGCAAAGGATGCGGACAGGAGGGCCAAACGCGCGCCGTTTCTCTGAGAGCGCGGACCTATCCCTTCGATCGCAGATAGTCGATGCGAATACCGGCTCTCCTTAGCGCCTTCAGAACACGGTGTCGCCAATTCATGTTCCGCCGCGCAGGGCCGCCAAGGCCGCATGGAACACGATCGGGGGGCCGTCGCAAGCGAAGAAGCTGCCTATACCTCGATCTCGTTCTCCCGGGCCATGTGGCGGCGAGCGCAGTTCGTAAGATGGGTTTGGGTCCGTGAATACATCATCAGTGTCTTCTTGCGGCTTCGCTACGCGCATCACTTCACCTCTGCCGTTGCTTCGACGTAGGCAGGCCGCACTGTCAAAGCGCGTCAGCTTCTCGATAAATTTTGTCGTCGCAGTCGCCTCAGCGCGAGCCCGGCGTCGAAATCAAACGAAATACTGGCTTTCAAATCGGTCTCTTTCGCGGCACGGAATGGAGGTCAAGGTAGTTCTTTATCGTTGACGCATCCTGCGCCGCACGATTGAATTCGAAACTCGAACGAACTGTCCTGGTCCCCCCCCCCCCCCGATGCGTGACGAACTGCCGAGAGGCGTCACGCCTCGCTTCGCCGGCGACGTGTTTTGCAATCGGGATCAGCTTGAAGCATTCGCCATATTGAACAACCGGATCACGACGCGGTCGACCTTGTCCAGTTGGCTGACTTCGCTTGTTCAATTTCACCTTTCGAAGCGCCTCTTTCAGACCCTTCGGCGGAGAACACCTTTGCATGGCGATGACGGCTTGGGTTTTCTTCGCTAAGACGGCCGAACATTGCTGTTGCGCATAGGCGGCCGGAAAATCCAGGACGGAACGTTTGTTCACGACTTTGGACAGTGGCATTGACTTTAAGGCTTGATTTCCTTCGTTTGGCTTGGTTGGGTGATTCCAGACGGCGGTTATGGAATTTTCGGTGGTTCGGCGTTTGTAGGACGAAGCGTCGGCGTTTTGAGGAAATGCCGATTGTGCGAGGTGGCCTTTTCGGGCGGGGCCATGGGGATGGCTACGGCCTGTTCCGAAGTGATTCTGGTCAGGTGTCATCAAAGCAATGCCGGCGTGATGGTGCTCTTCGGGTTTACCACGAGAAGAATTGACGCAGAAGCGGCGGCATGCTGGATGGATCGAAGTTCTTAGGATTTCGGCTAGGTATTCAGGGTCTTGGAGTGCGTTCCGAGAACGGGTTAACGTTTGAAGTATGAGCGGCTGTGAAGATTTGAGCACGCCGAGATCCGTCAGCATCAACGGGGGCAGTTGTTTTGGCTATGGGCCCCTCGGTCGGAATGTAGCGTCAAAACTGATCGCGTGGGAGCACGTGTTTTCCATCGCATCGGTGAACAGAGCTTTGAACAGGTTGCGCTTTCCGCATGATCAATTCCCGGCCAGCGACCACGCGGCGGTGAAAGATATCCAAGATGACATAGATGAAGATTAGGCATTCACTGGACCATAGCTTTGGTGATATGATGTCCATGAACCGGAGCCTGGTTGGGAGGCTCGGCCAGCAGTTCGGGCTTTGGGACGGGGATGCGTGCGGTTGCGGCGGCGCTCTGGCCACTTCGCATTGCGCGGACAGGATCCGATCCAAGGTTCGTGCGGATCGAAAAAGGCCAAAAAAAAAAGGGAAGGGGGGGGGGGGTTTTAAGGTTTTTTTGGGGGCCCCGCTTCATTCGAGGTAGGGGTGGGTACACTCGTCGCGTCTGATTGCGAAAGCGGCGGGACTTGCGCAAGATGGTCAGACTGAACCGCTTCATGATTTGGTAGGCACGCGGTGACGGAGCGCGCGGCATTTTGTGAGCGGGTGGTCCGGTGTCAGCGGCGCGGTTTGCTGAGCACGTGCACGCGACACTCCAAAGGCGACAGCGGCCGTCGTTAGGCGCCGCTGCCAGGCAGGCAGGAGATACAGGGCGGCGGCATTCTGACGTTTCCGCGCGCTTCGGATGTCTGTTCCAGTCTCCTCAAGCAGCGGCAAGCCACTTTTTTTTGGATGGGCATGATTTGCTTCGGCTTGTCCGGCGGCGGCAAGCACCCGCAACCTCTCGATTGGCTTGTCCAGTATCGGCCGCAACGGGTGACCGGGGCCTTTTGCGGGCCCCGCGGAGGAGGGGGGCTTGCAATGCCCAGCGATGCCCCGCTGCACGGCCCCGGCGCAATCGGTCAGGGCGAGGAATAAAGCCCATCAAGGGCGCAGGATTTTTTGCTTGTGACCCGCCGGTGCCCTCTGGAACGGTCGCGTCTCATTCCAGAATGCGCAGCTTGTATTTTTGCCGTGAAATGCCGCCGCTTCGGGCGTGCTTCGTGCAGGCTCGGCCGGGGGGGCCAGCGGCGCTGAGACAAAAAACGGGCAGGTAGTTCGGGAAGCTGTGACGTCGAGTATCATATTGTCGGACGCGGCATTCGGCGGAAACGGAGATCTGTGAAGGCATGACCATCTATTTCGTTCTTCCTTTTTGGGCGCCCTCAAGTGTAAAACTTTAGGCCACTTTCGGTTGTTCACGGCTGTATTGGCACGGAAGGGGAAAGGGCGGGCAAACGGGCACCCAGGCTAGGGGTCAACGGACGCCACTTTGCACCAAACGGGGAAAAAGCCAGGGGCTGTTTTGCTGGCCCGGTGGGGTCCAGGGTTTTTTTTTGCGGGGTCGGGGGGCCCCAATTGGGCCTTTTGTACTTGCAGAACATTCGTTATCTTTC
>Ga0163217_1025201_pt1 | contig 16155 bp, 18 predicted proteins | sample SynspAceP_FD_185933 | JGI IMG/M metagenome (GOLD analysis project Ga0163217, IMG submission 185933) | Saline lake microbial communities from Ace Lake in Antarctica - Synechococcus sp. Ace-P (PacBio error correction) | ecosystem: Environmental > Aquatic > Non-marine Saline and Alkaline > Saline ... | reverse complement strand
TAAAATATAGGCTTGTTTTCCAGTGGCTTGTGGGGAACATTTGCGTTGCGCGCAGTTTGAGGGGTTCGACGCTATTTCAAACGGTTCAGAGCACCCGAAGGCGGCTCTCTGGCGCGCGAGTCTGCGTGAAGCCATTGAGCACCAAACAGGCCTATTGGTATATTGGTTGGGCGCAGAGAGCTCGCCATGGCGACCGCACGTATTTTGAGGTATGGTACTGGCTCCGCGAGGAAATGCATATGGTCTTGTTGAATTGGTACTCGCCGTGATCCATGGCTCGAGCGCATGGGCGGAAACATGCTGAACGGTCATATCCGCCCGCTGCTGTATGACCTGAACGCACTATCGACATTCTACGACTGCAGGACGTGATCGGCGGAGATGCAACGTGGTGGGCTATTGATGCCCTATATCGAGCGATTCTCGTCACGGTTACCTGGGAGGATGGGAGTAACCCTTTCTCAGCGATTACTTCCTCAAGCCGCGCGGGGCTTCGGAGAACAATAAGGCGTATCAAACTCTGCCTATTATCGAGGCGCTCGGGATGCTGTGTCAGCCTATATGAGGTTAGCGATGTTTGCCTTGGAGCGAAAAGGCTTTTCTGGCGCCGCGACCTTGTGCGCCGGTGGTGATCCTCGTATCCGAGTGAGTCGTAACCGGACAGCAGAAGACGCTTGCTCGCGCGACGTGGGAACCCGCTCCCGTTCGCACCCCGGAATTGTAAACCGTGCGGGGCGGTTGTCAGATGGCTGGCGCGGTGTTGGGCTGTTGATCGTGGGTTTGCGCAGACGAGATGCTGGCGCTGCATCCGACGGCTCAAAAGGCCGCGCCATCAGAGGGCGGCAACCAAACCCTGGCGGCGGTCAGACCCCAATACTTAAAGCAAGGCTCGAGGCCGAACTGGCCAAAGAAACAACGCTTTATGTTCGCGTTGGCCGCGCAGTTTATCACGACACTCTGCTAAACGACACATTCCAACGTTACGCGCACCACTGCCGAACTCGCCAACAGCGGATGCGATAAGCTGGGTTTATGACCGCTACCTTATGGTTTGTTGTTCGGGGTGTGGCGGCCGATAGTGTGCGGCGCTTTGCTGCGCCACCTGTATATTTCGTGATGAAAACGATGGACCACTTGATTTGGGGTTTGCGCCATGACAGGCCCAGCCGCCAAAGGACGGCCAAGTCCTCGCCGCTCTGAGGTTCAGACACTGGACGCACCATTCATGGGATCTTTGCGCTCGGCCCGGACAACGCTCGAGGTCATGTGTCAATTCTGAAGTCCGCGCGAGCGCATCCGGGATCTGCTGACACCAATTCCGCGATGGTCTTGGATCCAGCAGCCGCTAGCTTGGAGCGGGATATACGCCTGAACAAGGCGATGGCCGCGAGGGGTAATGCCTCAGCATCCGCAGCCAGAGGTTCCCTGATGGCATATGAGCCGGAAGAACATGGCGCGAGGCAGTACATCAGGTCTTGGCCGCCAGTATCGAAGGCACTCGGCGAACGGGATACCCATGCTGGGCGACAAAACCCGCGACAGCCGTGCGAAGTGCCAAGTTGACGACAAGACGGTCGCCAACTGGTGAAAGGCTATCGAACAAAACAATGCCGCCCTTCCCGCGGACGATCCAGGCATGATTACGATTTCAGCTGGATGTGGACGAGCTCGGCATTACCGACCTGCCGGTCCTGACCGCGCTTCGCAAAGGCCTGACATCTGCTCCCCAGCCTCCCGCCAGAAAACACCGAAATCATAAAGGCTGACAAGCGAGGGCCTCGCGGCCACAGGTCAGCCGTTCACACCTCGGGCTAAGTACCGCCAACCGCAATGGCGACTGCATGGTGCTCGGCAAGGCCGACGGCCTCGGCCAGTTCCTGGGAATCAGTGGTGAACTCGCCAGCGTCCAGTGCGCCGCCGCCAGACCCCATGCCCGGCCGATGCGCGCAGGAACATGCGGTCCTGCACTTGATCCTCGCTGGGCGGTTAGGCGCGGGCGCAGGATCTTCGGCGCCGTTTCTTCTTGCGAACCTTCAGCGGGAATCCAGCACGCGGATCGTATTGGTCTGGCTTGGGTCATTCGGCAGCCCATTCTGCGGGGTGCGAGTACTCGCGGATGACGCCTGCGATGCCTTCGCGCCGATAGTCGACCTCTAGCCCGGCAAGCAGTAACAGTTACACGCGCACAGAAAGCTGGATGATCCGCGCTTGCTCGGCCGCGGAACAGCTGCGACCATAAGGTCGTGAACTCGGCAGCGCCGCGATTGCGTCGGCCCCGAAAACTGCGACCCATCCTTTTGCTTTCAGGGCGCGATCACTGCGTCACGACCTCCGGAGTCTGCAGAATGCGGGCGGACGCTCGTCACGACGGCATCCTCGACCATTCCTGCGGCCAGCCGCATCGGGCGGTCTCTTCGGCCGGTCTCGCGGTTCCGGATGACGGCCATCGACAGTGATTTAGCGGTAAAGCTTTGCGCCCTTCTGTGCTTGTGGGCGTCATGGCCGCACCATGTGTCGCTGAAAATCAGCCCTTCAAAAGCGCAGGTTTCCGCGACCGGCTGTTGTGGACACGTTTGCGAGGCTTTCCCGCGAGATGCGCATGGACCCGATCAGAGTCTTGTTCGATGATGGCGTCGTGGCTCTCCGGGGTAATGCCGTGCCCTTTGTGACGGCCTCACCGCGATAAACGCGGTTGCCTAAGCAGGGACGGTAGAGGAAAGCCTTGTCGATCAGCGTGCCCTGCTTGTTACGAAACCCGTCGGTCGCACTCGCGGGCCAAAACGGCTGGCGGAGCCAGTCGGACAAACCGATCGAAAATCTTATAGACAGATGCGGCTTCTGCTTCGTTCACCAATAGTAGCTGCGTCCCATCTGCACGTCATTAGCGTGGGCGAAACATAGCCGCCCCATCCAGATTCCCGCGTTGCGCGAAACGGCCAACTCTATCCCGTATCCGTTCCCGATGACTCGCGCTCGAACTGGCGAGCTCAAAAGATGTTTAGCGTCAGCCGCCCATCGACGTGTTGGTGTTGGAACGATTGCGTGACGATACGAAGGTAACCTGTTTGCGATCAAAATCTCGACCAGCGGTTGGAGAAATCCATCAGCGAGCGCTGGGCGGTCGATCTTTGTAGACCCCCAACCACGTCGATCAACCATCGCTATGTCTGCAAAAGCTTTTCAGGCCGGCGCTCGAGGGGCCGCCGGAAAAGCCGCCGTCGTCATAGCGTTCGGCGTGGCGAACCAAGGCCCTCGGACGCTGGCTGCGATGTCGGCCTCACAGGCCTCCCTTGCGCATCGCAGACTGTTGAACTCCATGGCGAAGCCCATTCCTCGCTCGAACTTGGGGCTGTAGATGGCGCAGCGCAGGCGGCGTTGGGCGGGGGCGCTACCATCCATCCATACATCTCCGCTTTTGCGTCACGCAGGCGAAAAGCGGTATCCGTTCCAACGTGTGCCGCGTTGATTTTCGCGGGCGACAGCGAGAGCGATTTGAATCCGGCCCTGCCAGGTTCGCAACCGTCTTTCAGAACGTGACGGTTGTGCTCACTCCGTCCCACCCGATTTGAGCTTGCGTACCTATGACCGGATTGCGCGGGTCGGCAATCTGGTTTTTTCGCCGCGCGGGCCTTTCGACTCATCGGCAGCAGGTTCCAGCATTGCGGCGGGCTAGGGTTTCACGGTCGGGGGCGCCGTAGGTCAGTTCCTGAATGCGATAAGCGTGCGGATTTCTAGAAAGGTCCGGCTGTGTTCGGCGCGGCGTGCGAGGAGCTTTTCCCAATTGTGCTGTTCAGCTCTGTGTACCGACATCGCCTTTAAGGTCGGCGCAGCGCGACAAGAACCGTCTGGTCAGGCTCCGTGTCTGTTTCTGGCCTTGCGGGCGTTATCTTATTGTGATGCTTTCATCAATTCTCCAATGCGGATGCGTTTTTGTTAACGACGACCACCGCTCTTTCGGGGGCAGAAGATCACGAAACTGTCTCGCCGTCGTGCAGATAGCGATTACTGGACTGCGCGGCGTTCAGGCGCATGACGCCAGCGGCCAGGATGCGACCGATCTGGCGAGGCGCGGCATTTGCTGACATTGCGCCTCAGGGCATAGGGGTTGGGCCTTGAATCGGGCCTTCTGGATGTGTTTGACATGGCGGCTCTTTTCGCGATGGGAACTGATGCCCAAAAGTATCTCAAAATCGAGAAAACACCAAGCTTTTCCAATATTTTGTTGGACATCTCTCGACTTAGTGAGAAGCCACTGCGTATTTTTGGCGCACACCGCTCAGTCTTTTTAATGGCCAGGGCAGACAGTCTCCGCCGCGAATCACCCCTTCGCTGCTCCCCCCATAACTTATCGTATAGGGTGCGATGTGGGTTCTCCTCGAGCTCAGTCATCTCCCACCGTGGACAGTGCACAGGTCAGGATAGAGGCAGCAGCGATATCGACAAATCTCTTGCCGGGCGAGAACACGGTCATTCTTCGCGCACTGGCTCGGAACCCGCCAAACCCGGCCGGGTGTAAATGTACGTGGCGGCCGGGTGATCCCAATCCACCTTGCTGCGCAGCCAGGGAGGCGGCTGGCATTCTGTCACGTTTATCCGCGCCCGGTAAAAAGACGCGGATTTCAGGCAATGTCTCACTGGACCATGCCCAGTCAATGGGAATCCTTCCTTTACTGACCACGGATTCATCGCCGGTTTATCCGTGATGGTCATCCACTTCAGATTGCTTGCGGTCAGTTGACAACGGCATAGCAGTCGCCAATTCGGGTCATCACGCTCGATATCGATGGCGCGGCTTGATCTGGGTGGCGGAAATCGTCGAGGGATTGCAGTAAAGTAGCGAGGCAAAGGTATTGGCCTCGCCTCTCGATCTTGTTCGAGCCCTCATTCCCATCGGCCATATTGCCGGTTGGTGCAGATTCGAGCCCTTGAGGATTGGCGTGCCGGAGAATGGCAGAAGGTAACTGGCCCACGTTCATGCGCCAACGTGAAGTTACGCCGCCCTTGGGGACCGACCGGCTCTCGTTGTAATAATGCCCCATTCCCTGACCCGTTTGGATGCGGCATCAGCATTCTTCAACGCCCAAGAAAGGTTCAAGCCACGACCATTGTATCGTGTGTTGGGACGACCTGCCGCGGAGTAGCCGCGCAATGAGGCCTCCACGTCGATTGGAGAAACCGGTGGCAGCCCGTGGGCCTGCTGAACCGTGCAGACAAGCTGGTCAGATGGCATTGCCAAGCCTTTGGAGTTTGTCGGGCAGGCTCCAATTGCTTTTTTCCCCCACATATCGATCATCCTGGTTGATCTTTGCTTGGTCGTCAGTTCGAGCTTGCTGAATAAATTGCGGAAAGAAAGGCCCCTCGAAACTGCATCTCCGGTTCCTCACTTTACATCCAGCAGATAATCGGTTGTGACCTCAAGGGCGCTGCGCAATGCGGGTCAGCTTTTCGCCGGATGGCTTTCGAGCATGCGGTTTCCAACTGCCAGATTATAGCCTTGCTTGAATCAGTCAGTTCCGCGAGCTTATCGGGGAGTATCCCTTTTCCTGACGGTGGCGCTTGATCTTGGCGCCGAGGACGTAGTCATTATATAATCCTTGTTTTCCTTGGTTTTTTTTGTGGAAGTCTGTTCCGGTATGCCGAACAAAATGGTAGTTGCAGTAGACATGGCGGCTTGTTCGTATCGACCCGAACGTCTGCGATTCGCTTGCGCGATTCCCTTCCTCCCACGGCCCAAAGAAAGGGCTCCCATGAGCCCGCTATTGCCGCCTTCCTCCGCAAAAAACCCCTGTCACCCGGACTCCCAAGACTTTTTACTGGTGTCCGGCGGATTCAATCATCCCTTTCCGCCGGGTCGATTTGGACCAACTGATCGGAGGTTCGAACCGGCTGTCAGCGGCTGGACGCCTGACCGGACACTGAAAAACAGCGGCGTCGTCATGAATGCCGTCAGTCGCCGCCCTGGCGACGAGCACCGTCAGAATGCCCTGCAGAACGTTTGTTGCGTTAACAGGGGCCGTCTTCGACCCGCTTGCAGGGCGCGCGAACAACCGGTCGCTGTGGGTATTTCTGAACGAACCGGGACCATGTTTCGTAACGCATTAGAAGGTCCGCTACACGATTGAACGGGCGCGCCGGGAGCGGCCTGGAACGGCCTTTGAAGTGGAGAAGACGCGCAGTCCGCAGAGGATGCAGTTTCGGTTGCTGCCTTCACAGCCGCGATCCGTGACCGTTTCGCGACGCCGCACGTCCATGGCGATGTTTCGACCGCGCCACCGCGTCATCCTCGATGATGAGGATGCGAATCTTGTTCAGAGTTGCCGTTTATCGCGAGGGGTGCCCAGGAGGACATGCTGGGCTTTCGATGCGAAAGCCACTTTGTCGCGCCGGCATCGTGAAAGCCGGTCTTTTGAGGCGGCGCTGACCTATGAGGCGAGACCGGTGTCATCGAAGTGGTGGCCAAACACGCTGGAGGAACCGAAGGACGCTGACCTCTTCATGGCGCGCGATCTGCTTGATCGATATTCCAAGAAAGCTATCCTTTGCGTGAATACCACTCGCATGCTCTGAAAGCCGTTCGACTCTGATGCGATCTGACGCCTCGATATCCTCCGCGCAAGGACTAGGCGTCCATTTGGCGTCGTCACCATGACGCGCATTGCGATCTCTCCTGAGAAGGGTTGGCGAGATGCCCGCGCAACAAGAGCGCATCACGCTGGACACTCCGTGTCGGTGCGAACCCGGTCTATTCTGGAATGGTTCCGAACGGCGGATTGGCTTTGGATATCTGGCGCACCGGACATGTGCTGGCGTCGCGACCGACAGTGCACGGAATGGGTCATCACGCCGCGCACGGTTCACGATCAAGTTCACCCGGGCGCAAGCGGCGGCGGGGGAAAAAATCCCTGACGCCTTACCGTCACAATGCACGCTATGGCTGTAGCTGAAAGGACATGACCCCGATGAACGTCTGATCGGCGAAAAGTATCTGCGCCGTTGGGGCATCTGACCGCAACACTTGCAGGACTATTGGCGACCTCCTTGAGTAAGCGGGCATTAGACCTGTTGTTGGCAGCTGATGGAAAACCCGTGCTGCAAGGTTGCAAGGGGCGACATATGCGGCAGATTAGCGCTCGAAGCAAAACGGACAGTTGCTCGCGGCCCAAGTGCTGGTGGCGATCTGGGATTATCCGGTCGTCACTGCGCATGACACTTTCGAGGACGAGCCCATCCGCGGAGTGGTATGTTCCTGAGCGCAGACAGTACGGCTAATTTACAGTGTCGGTCGCTGCGATCTGTGTGAGATGCTGACGAAATCGCGGCCTTGGCGACTTGCATTTACCAACTGCTCTTCGCCAAGAAATGTGGTCGGTTATTGAGCGATTGCTGGCCCATCCCGCGTTACCGACTCCGTTGCACTTGACGGTGTCGCATGGGACATCGGCACCCCATTCGCTCAAGGCGCGGCCGAATCGCCCGGTTGGCCAGTCTGTTTCTCACGACGCTGTGTGATCCTGCCGTTGGGAAAATGTCGGTGCCCTCTTTGAAGCGCAGGGCCGCCTGAGGGAGGTGCGTGTGATACTGACATCGACCCCCAGGTGATCGATCCCAATGACGAGCGAACACGCGGAACCATCGTGTCAGCATTGCTGATTTTGGCCAGCGCAACCTGGCAAAGCTTGCGATTCGCCGCAGGCCGTTGGGATGCGATGTGTTCCCCGGCAAGCGCAGCGGCGGTTTCCCATCGACCACTCGGAGGACACCGGGAGTTCGTCTAATGTTTCATTTCAAGAGGGAGTTTAAGTTCCGAGGTCTACGCCGCATCAGATTTATCCTAAGGCGATCCTTGTTCGACGCATATTGGTCTGGGAGGCCAGTTGCAGAACCATACCCACGCTATCTCAATGCTGGGTTTCTCGAGTAGACCATTGCCTCTTCGAACCGGCATTAGCGGCCGGACGAATTGGCAAAACTTTCACTCAAAGTCACGATGAGGGCAATTGTTGGACTTGAAGCTGCCGCCCAATCTAAACCTACTGGAAACAATAAACAACGGCCGCTCAACGAGCGGCCGTTTTGCGTTTAACCACTCCCCTACCATCTTCCCCTACCGTTCCCTTTCAGCAACCCTTACAAGCCCTCCGTCATGTCTGAAACCCGCAAGGTTTCGCAAAAAACCCAAGGAGGTTCACATGGCGCTTAAGGACACCATTTCCCAGGATTCGAGTTGGCGGCTCGCTGGGAACCATATCGCACCGCACACTTCGGAGCAGGTGGGCGGTACAGGGCGAAGGCCCGAAAATTTCATCAAACTCGGCGGCCGGGGTCATCTACCGGCTACGAAGATGTCGAAGGCTTTCGAGGCCCGAGCTAGATCCGGTGGCCGGCTGGACACGAGCCCCACCGGCCATCCCGAATGTCGCGTAAGGGGGAACAACATGACAATTTCCACCATAATCACCACTGGCCGATATCCACAGTATGCGGATGGGCAGAAATCGCAGCATGCCGCGGACCAGCTGGCAAATGCATGAAGGATGCGGCCGAATCAGCAGCTACCCCAGGCCAAGACGGTCGCGGATTGGCTCGACGGTTAGACTCTCCCTGAAATACGCGACCGCGCCATCGAATGCACGCGCCTGAGGCGTGCAAAGGAACACGGGCACGGTCGCTTATTGAGATGACGCGTTTTACCGTAATCACTGACTCTGGCGCAACGGATCCGATTGGACTCAGGCGCGAAGCTCGCCCGTGAGATTCGCCGTAAAAAATCGCCTAGTCTGGCGAAAGACCCCGCCGGAAGTTTCATCGGACACCAAGCTTGCACGCTTCGAATATCCGCGCGTAAATTAACACGGACGCCTGCCGGAGTCAATCATGGCGCAAGGGCTTTGATTCCTGCGCGCACGGGTCCGGACCGCAAGCCAAAGGTTTCGGTTTGAACCGAGACGGATGGCTTCGGATGTAGCATGACGCGGCACTTGCTATACCTCTTCCGAAGAACAATTCTGTAGCGTGCATCTCGGCATTCGATTGATCGTGCAACCAGTATGTGTTGGCTGCGAGCGCACGGAATGCTGCGGAAGTGCTCTCGAAGGCCGCGGGATTTGCAGGTCTTGCTCGACACCCGAAAAACGTCCAGCAGCTCCGTGTTAGGCAGGGCAAGCGCGCATTGACGATCTTATCGGTAGTGGGGCACGATCGCGCGCGCAGACTTATGCGCTGACAATGCGCAGGCTGTTGACAAGCGCCGTCTTGGCGGGCTAACACGAATACGAATGCCGCACAAGCGCGAGGTGAGGTGGCACTGGAAACCGGGACCAAGGACTTTGGCGTTTGCAGATCTCAACGCCATAAACCGTTGCGACTGCCATCCAGATTTGTGAGACTGCGCCCACGCTTAAAGCATTTCCACCCGATGCGTCGGCTGCGATCGTGCGCGACGCGGAAAAATGGCAGAACGCCGGCATCATCCGCCGCACGCTCGACGAACGCTTGGAGACATGGCGAGGAACCACCCGCACCAGCCCTGCGCAGAAGTGTGACGGGATGCGGGCCGATTTTTTGCGTGGCTTGAACGGCCCGCAGCGCAGTCCGAAGCCCGGCGCAATCCTCTCTATGGTCTCCGTCCAGCACCTTGTACAGGGGTGCCGACCTGCAGATCTGTGACTGGTAATACAGTATTCGGGCCTTGTGAGAATGGGCCCTTCTGACCGCAACCTGACCTTGCGAAGGGCATGCGGGAGGCGCAGGAAACTAAATCCCGTTCACGACGCTCGAATGCCAAAGCAGAACATCGCGCGCAGCAAGGGTCTCGGCAGCTTTCACAACACTGAAAGAGTGGTTGCATGCTTGATAGCCATAATTCTAGCGGTGCTTTTGCGAACGCGCTCTGAAGTTAGCGCATTCCCGTCTGGGCACACGCCCCAAGATCGCGTGACATGATGGAAGCGCTTTCCCGCTAACCTGTTCGCAGGGCCCGCGGGGGCGCGCTTGCGCATGCTGGCGCACCGGGATCATTTCCCGAGAGGGCAAGCGCATCCTGGCGCTAACCGCGATGACGATGGGCAGTTCGATTTCGCCAGAGGTCTGCGAGGCCTTCGCGCACTGGTGAAAAAAAAGTTGCGAATCAAAAAATCGTACACTTCGTTGAAGCGCGCAGGAGTATGTCGCATTACCCGCTCTGATTGCTGAGCCCGAATTGCTGGATGACGCACGCCGTCAATGCGGGACAAAAGGCATCGATGCCTGTAGAAGCAACCGTCTGGATGCCTCTGTTTATCGGCCGTCACAAGCTGGAAGCGCTGAGGCTGCGCCAATAATTTCTCATCCCTCCATGCCCCAAATCAGGAAGGACGTCCACGATGGCTATTTCTCTTGTGCATGCCCAGCTGCGCCACCGAACACTGCACTGACGCCCCACGCATCCGTTGATGCACGGCGTGGCTGGGTGTCGGCAATCACAAGCCTTCGCGGCGGGAGCTAGGAACCGCCTGTGTCTCATGACCGGGATGGCTCAGGCAGCTGCAGGTTCCACATTTCCCCCTCGCGACAAGCTATGTCCGAAGTGGCGGAGCGCTCGAGCTCCTTTCTGGTTTCGAGGAGGCACGACGTATGGCCACTCGGATCGTCGTGGAGTAGCAATTCGACTGGCTAGAGCGCTTGCATTCTGGACAAGAGGCGTGCAAACGGCCAACGGCTGGACAGTCGATCGAACCACCGGGCTTGGCAACAGGCTTGCTGAAGCACTGGACCGTCTGGCGCGAACATATCTCGATTAAGCTGAACGCCGTGCTTCGAGATCGCAAGGGCAGGGGTGGTCATCCAAGATTGCCCACACCTATATACAAGCGGATTCGACAGCCCCGAGCACGCAACTTACGGACCGATATGATCGTGTCAAGTTGCAGGCCCGCGCACGGCGCTGCTCCAAGGGACGCATTCCGACTGTGGTGCTTTTCGCGAATTTACCGGATTTCCGGTCGCCAAATCCGAATGTCGGTCAACAAAAAGGTTGACCCGGGCGCTCGGGTCCGTGTGCGTTCGTGATGCATGCACAACCGAAGAACCGCCCCGCCTTTCCTCAGGCCAAGAACCAGGTTACGCCTGCGGACACGCTCGAGGCTCAGCTGGGCTGCGTTCATGGCGGCCATGCCCAATTCTCATCAATTGATACACCTTGAAGGACACGACCAAGGCACGTTTTGATTACGTCATTTGACGCCACACAGCGTTGAGCCCACCACCCCCCTACGAGCTGTTGCCCATGGAAAATACGCGCCAGGATCGTCGAGACGACGATGCGCGTGCCGGTAACCGGGCATGGGCCAGTTCCTTCTGCTGATTGCTGGATTATTCTGGCGGCCAGCATAAGGGCGGAAAGATCTTCGATCAGCTGAACCTGATGATGAACCCGAACCGGACCACGGTCGAAGATCGGCACAGCGCACGCTATTCGGCCATCTGCCATGCGACAGGCAGGATGCATGTCAGTGACGCGAGGAACGCCACTCATGCCGATGACGATCCAGGTGAGATCAAGCCGCCGAGAACGGTCTAGCGGCGAGAGTAAACGCCATTCGGCCTATCTTGCGCCCGAAGGTGGGGGCGCTCAGCGTTGCCGCAAAAACCTGCGCAGCCCTGCAGCACCAGCCCTCAACGCAGGCCGCGTCCGCCCCGCCCAAGATGGCCTCTGCGCCTGGAACAAGAAGGGCCGATCAATCGCGCTGCTTCCGTCCTTGACTGACGCGAGCAGCGCCCAACCCATCTGAGATATTTCCATGCTGACCTGCCAACACAGCCCTGTGGCTGTGATCAGCCCGGCTTGCCTGAATGACCAGCGCCGGCTTGATCGACCTGCGACGATGAGTATCGCATCCGCAACGCAGATTGCAAACGCCGATTCTGCACGCCAGCGGTGGTCAAAAGCCATCGATCCCGAACTGGATTTTCCACCGGGCCCGCACTGCGCTGCGCCACCGTGCCGTCGAACGGTCCGAGTGGCTACGCAAAGGCACCCGCCCGCCGTCGCGTGAAAGCTGAAGGACGCCCCTGCATCGGCGTTTCTTGCGTGAGCGCCATTGGACCCGAGACCTGGAACGTATTCTTTCCGAGGCCCAAGCCCGCAGTGAACGGGGCGAAGTTGCTTGTGATGGCTATCTTCCCGCACCACCCCACGCGACGCTTGACGGGCGATTTATGCTGATTATGAGGCCCGCCAGGGCGATGGCTTCCGCGATCATCCTGGCGCGTCGATCATCGGTTAATCCTGCGCCCGTCCATTCTGGTATGATTTCCGGTGGTGACACCGTTCACGCGTTTTCGGCCGTCTGCTGCGCTTGTTCGAGACAGGGCAACAGAAAGGGACCGGATGGCCGCACCTGCCGCCACAGGGGGCGACCGTACTGGAGCGGTCGATCCAGAGGCAGGCGGCAAATCGCGTCGAGGGGCCCATGGCGGTCATTTTGGTGGCTCGTGGCATGCGTCGCGCTCGGCCTGCTTGAGGCCCCGAAAAAACCTGAGCATGTGCTGGAATATCAAACGCATTGGGGTCAAAGAGCTCACCGAACTGACGGCCAAGGGCGTGGTGCTGTCAAAGCCCCAGCATGCCGCGCAGAGCAGATCTACATGCATCTTACGGTTATCACCGGTTGCGCTCTTACATGGCGGTCTGCAAGAAACCTGACCGCTGGCATAGGCGAACGGGTTGAGGCGTCCTGCCATGGCCGAACGCCTTCTGGAAGAAGGCTGCAGGGTCATCTTTGCCAGGCATCCGCCCCCGCGGTCAAGTGAGGGACCGGCCCTTGGTTTGCAATGCCCGGTTCTTGGCGAATCACCATGCTGCTTGCACGAGGGAGTTGCAGCCGCGACTGACCTGCCGATCCTGAGCACACGCCACGCCGGTCGACCGGCGGATGGCACTTTGCGCGCGCCATGATTCGATGCTGCGGCCTGCGAACAGCGCGCCGCCTGCGCAAACATCTCTCATCCCCGATTCTCGTGACGGGGAGGTCATTTGATGCGGGAAAGGGGACAACTTGTCACCTACCGCATTGACGATGGTGCTTCCTGGTCAAAATGGACGCTGCACTACGGAGGCTGCCGGCATTCACCCTAGCGCCCATATCAAAAAGCTTGCCATTGCCGCGATCTAACGAATACTACCGAAGAACAATTGGCAATTGTTGCATTGTGATCCCGACCGCTGAGGAAGTCTTTGGCTTATGGCGCCTTCTCGAGGGCGTGCTTGAAAACTGGCCGATCAGGCGATTCTGATCGTGCCATGTTCCGCGAAGATTATACGCGCAAAAACCACGCCGAATGAATCGGGGCTTTGCCTGACGCGCCTGCTGGCATTTATTCGGCGGTCGGGCGAGCGCGAGGCGCAGGCGGCGTCTATGTTTGCAGGGATCCAGTCGATCCATCGCCGTGCGAAGGAAAAATTGGCCACACGGATCTGGTCTAAAATCGATTTGAGGCCCATCTTCATCCCCCGGCCCAATTCAGCACGATGTATCGGCGTTTTCCTTGATGCAACTGAGTGCGGATCAACCCGGCGCTGAAGGTGATCGGGTCTCACGGCCACGAGCCGTTCCCGGACGGATAGCGGCATGCTTCATGAAGGCAAATCGGCGCTCTTCACCGATATGCTTTTGAAGCTCCGTTGCGCGCAAGCTGGATCGATTCAGGGCTATCTCAGCCCTCTGGTCTCAAAACAGCCGCCACAGCTTGATGTCTCAAAATCGGCACCCGGTGCGGGTGTACCTTTATTGCCCGCGATCTCGCGGCCGCAGTCGATCAGGACGCCATCACCCGCGCGGGCGGTCCACCGAGATCATCGGGACTACGGGCAAGGATCGCAAATCTTGGCTGGCCTTTGCTCAGGGCTTTGGATCACGCGCCCATGTGCGAGGAATTCAGCGCCGTGCATCACTTGCCGCCGATTTTTTTTTTGTTTCTCGGGAGGGGGATACACAAAGGACGAGCGCGATGCCATTTATCGCGCCTTTAAGCGCGGCAACAATTCGTCGCCTTGCGTCATGGGCTGCTGACCACGGCTTACACGCCGCCGGTTGCGCTCGATATCTGATTGCACATCCTGCCGCTGACGCCACGACATTCGCCGGGATGTATGTTCAGATGGTGGGCCGCGGCCACAAGGCTGGCGCCGGGCAAGGAAAACTGGGCCTGTGTTCTGATTTCGCGGTAATGTTCGCCGCCATGGGCCGATTGATCTCGGTCCGGCCCAACGCCCTGGCGAGGGTTGGCGGGGGCGAGGCGCACCCACCAAGGGTCTTGCCCGAGTGACGACAAGCATTCGTAAGCTCTCGCTTTTCGTCCAGCCGAATGTCCGACTGCGGCTGACACGATTACCCAGCCCGTGAGGGCGAAGATCGCACGACGGCGCTTTGCCCTGCCAGTTTGTGCGCGCAAAAATGCCGCCGCCAGATGGCTGCCGGTTCCATGGTGTTCTCCTTACAGTCGACGACAAGACTGGGCGGGCACCATCGCTGAAGGTCACCCTTACAGCTGCGGCTCACGTCCTACAGCGAATGCAGAGTCTGTTCAGAGCATCAGGCTTATGCGCGCCAAAAGCGGCAGACTTGGTGGCGAGGCGCACCCGGATGCCCCCATTCCTCTCAAGCGTCGATGAGGCCATTCCTTCAGGCGGGGAACTCGTACGGCCCCAGCGCGATTCGTTCCGTCCCTCGGGGCCGCTATTTTGATGGAAATCACGTTTACAGTTCTCCCCATGCGAACAAAGCCCCACACCGCCTCTGCGCCGTCTGCCACGCAACCTCGCGGTCTGGATTGTTCGACGCGGACTACGCCGACCGACCCGCGGCGCGCGCCAGCGCAAGCACCCTTGCTTCCGCACCTGCAGCATCTGTCACGGAGGAAGGCATGAATCATCCACCCCAAACGAGAGTGAGGCGGATGACTGTCGGCGGCCAACAGGGCGGCGAAATACCTTGAAAAGTAATCGGCAAGACGATTCTCGCTACGCTGACCGAGACCGATGGGAACTGCTTGCTCGATGCCGGTCGTCCACTGGCTATTGCGACACTGCGGCGACGCTTTGCGGGGCAAAGACCGCACGCGGCTCGGACGTATGACCCCACGAGGTGCCCTTTCTGATGGCTGTTACATCCAAACATGGCGCCGATTTTGCAGTCGCCGGCTGGGCGTCACCAATGGTTATGCCATTCTGCCAACTCGGCCGAGGCACCAATAAAGCCCGGCCGAGTTTCAAGCGCGGGGCATGGCGGATTATCCGGAGATTGAAGGCGCGGGCTTGCAGAACGTCGACAACCTGAGGTCGAAATCGGCAACCTGGTCTGCATGCCGATGGCCGGCCATTCGGGATCGTGGGCGTGCTGTGGCTGCCGTCCGTATTTACATCGTGGAGATGCCGCGGCTTGCCTACGGATTGCGCAGGCTGGCGCGGGACAAACTGGGTGACCACCCCGCGCTGCGGATCGGTAAAGCCAAAACGCACTGCTGATTTACCGCAGCGGATGAACCCTTCCGGGGCATCAAGCACCATCCGCTGGGAGTTTGCTCTGCTCGGCAGCAGTTGTGTGGCCTTATGCACCCATCCGGACACCGGCGCGGCCCTCTATGCCTGGTACGGATGAGGCTTGGCCGACCTGATACTCGCTTGATCTGCCGGAAATCACCGTGGAGGCTGCGGCGGGGTTTTTGGGAGATGGCCTATGCGCCTGTGCCGAGGCCGCTGCGGCAGCGCGGGCTGAGGGTCGTTCGTCTACTGCGAGCATCTGCGCAGCCACAGGCCAGATGGCACCTGCCCGCGATTCGAGGCCAGCGCTCGATGGCTGTCCCATGCCGAGCTGGATCTATGACAGCTGGATGCGCTCGGCATGGCGCTAAAAGGTGCGGCTGTGGCGAAGCGCTGACGTTGCATTCTCTTCGGCTGACTGGTCGGCACAAGCGCAAAGGACCGTATCTGCAACACCGGCCGAGCCTGGGCCAGGCTTCAAGCCGACCCGGATCGCGCAGGGCCACGACCTACCACCTCGCGATGGAGCACGGTGGCAGCCTGGGGGGATCTGCGGCTGGATTTGGGCAGCGTTGATCAGAGGGACCCATCCGGCGGGCGGGGCTGTTGTCGAGGCTGGAGACATTCCGGAGGGTGAT
>Ga0163217_1007924_pt1 | contig 16155 bp, 24 predicted proteins | sample SynspAceP_FD_185933 | JGI IMG/M metagenome (GOLD analysis project Ga0163217, IMG submission 185933) | Saline lake microbial communities from Ace Lake in Antarctica - Synechococcus sp. Ace-P (PacBio error correction) | ecosystem: Environmental > Aquatic > Non-marine Saline and Alkaline > Saline ... | reverse complement strand
AACGAACACCGAAAGCCATGGGCGCTAGCCCACGCCCTACGCCTGCGCCGGCCGATGAATCAGCGGCAGCCTTTGAGGCCCCAGCGCCAGACGCGCGCCAAGCAGCACGCAGCGGATAGAGACGACGACTGCGCGCCGGCGGATCGCCAAAACACCAGGCCTAGTAACTGCAGCACCAACGGGTTGGGCATTCATTTGCTGGCCAAAGCGGAGCTCACGGCTTCCGAGCCATGCCAGCAGCCTTCTCCCTTCGATCAGCACCGCCCCGGCGGCCAGTCATAGCCCGTTGTTTCAGCTTGCTCACGAAGCGTGACGGCCGCCCATTCCACATCTCCAGGCCAGGCAATCATTCGCGCCCCGCAGGGCGCTTGGGCTGGCCGCAACAAGGGGAAAAAGCGGGCAAGGCCAGGAGAACGGGGCAACCGCCGTCATAGACGAGTTCGCATCTGGGCTGGTCCATGGGGGCATGGAGTCCAAGTTGAAATGGCTGCAAATCAAGTGCGTTGGCCGTCGCCGTCCTTCTCAAGATATCACGAAGCTCTCGCCGAAGCGCAGGCGTTTGATCCGCCATACTCCAGGCGGCCTACACCGGACGTTCTCACCGTTTCATCACCCCTGGTGGCCCTTCCTCAGGGGCGCCTGAGCCGGTCACCAGCCGCTCCTGCGCCAGTGCCACGGGCTGACACCGAGCCAGAGCAAAGCCGAACTCCGCCAGGGTCGGGGCTGAGGATCTGCTCTGCCGAGCAGCAAGGCCCCATCACACCGCCACCACGATCTCAGGCTGCCCAGAGCCGAAACCGTGCCCACAGCAGCTCGGCAGTAGGCGCGGCTCAGGGCAGCCCACTGCCCAGCGAGACCGTCAGCCGTAGAGACCGATCACGCCACACCCACACAGCTGCAGCAGGCACGAAGTGACCAGGCCAAACAGCAGCAGGCAGAAGGCCCGAGATCAGGGCGCTCACGGTGGAGGCCAGGCCCACGGTGGAGACGCCCACGGACCAAACCTTTTGAGCAGATACGCTGCGGCCTGTCCACCGCCGCGCCGAAAGGCCGTGACGCCGCCAGGCAGGGCCCAGCTCACGGCGGCCAGCGATTGTCCATTGCCGGCGCCCATGCCGCCCCACCCACGCCGCCGCCGGCAGGTTGGCAGCCAGCAAGCCAGGCATCAGGCAAGTCACGCCGAAAGCCACCGGGAGCGGCTTCCGCCAGCAAGCGCTGGGCAGCAGGGCGGAACGCACACCGGCGAAGATCAGGTCTGGCGTGATCACGAGAGGAATCAGGGCGAAGTAATAGGCGACCGCCCAAGAAAACAAACCCAGGAAAGGCATCTACAGCCCAGCACCGGCGATCGCCGCCTGAGCCGGGCTTAGGTCGAGGCCCTGCCTGCGCCCAGGCAGCATCACCGCCAGGCCCACATCATCTGGGCCAGAAAGAAAACATTGCAGAAGCTTATCGGATTCTCCACCGTCAACCAGCCGTTGTGCACCCATCTCTGCAAAACCTTCAGGCAACCTTCATTCAGGACCCTTGAGGCAGCACATACAACCAAGGGAACATCGCCGCGCCAGGAGGAGGGAGTCACAGGGGATCAAACGTGGGGAAGCTCGGCCTTGATCTCGCCTTGGCTGGCCGTCAGGATCATTCATTCCGATCGATTTCTGCTGCGATCGATCGCAGTGGCCGCAGAGCTTGAAAGGTGCGTTCATCTGGAGTTTTCGATTTGGGTGCTAGTCAGCCATCAGCTCGTGTTGCTTTACCTTATTGCGGCGAGCAATTCCATCATTCCCATGGCATTACTGGACTGACCTGCTGACCAAAGTCAAGGAGTGTGATGTCGCACAATCAGAGCTGGTTCAGGCTGTGTTATGCTGAGCGTCAAGAAGACGGAAACGAGCGCCTGAACTCACGGCCTTCTTCGAAGCGCTTCTTGAGGCCAAAGGCGTTAGCCTTGGCAACACTGGGCGGAGCTGGTGGTCGGGCCCAGGGTGGGCGCATAAGCTCAGCTACGTCACAAGGTGCAGATTCAACGCAATTCTGCTACTGGCAAGCCTACACGCCTTGCTGGGCCTCCAGACCGCGATGAAGTCGGTCATGTTGGGCCAAAAAGGCAATTCGTTGGCCTGCTGGTGCAAGTGAAGAGGCTGACGACGAAGCCTGCGCTCCTCCAAGCCGCTGCTGATCTGGGTCATTGCACGTCTGATCCAGACGTCCTCCCACTCCCAGCCACGCATTCATGTTGGTCTGATGATCCCAGCCATCCGGACGAAATCCAGCCGCAAGCGGTAACCGCGCGCAGGATCGCGGTAGAAACCTCACCCCCATCCGGGCTGATTCAGGCGGCTGACATTGCCGGTTGGCTGGGGAATCAAGCCCCGCAGCCCTGCTGGAAACGCGTCGCGGTCCAATCACCTGCCCAGGCGGGCTCCATTCGCCAGTGAGATCCATCTCCTCCAGACGGAACATGCGCTGCAGTTGCGAAAGGTCCTGCTGTCGACTGCCGTAACCCTCTGCGGTCAACAGCACATAAGCGGGTGCGTGAACGATTCTGCAGGTGGGGCAGCATTGCAGCCGAATCGGCTCTGGCTTGCGCAACGCGAGGTTGGTGCTGTCTCGGGTTTCCGTCTCTTCCCTTCGGCAGTATTCTCCTTCGCGGTGGGATTGCCCGGGCCCCTGGCAAGACGCGCAACCACCAGGCGGGTGATCATCAGCACCCGAGCACTTCAGAACACGTCAATCAGGAGTCCAAGCGGACAAATCAACGCCTCCCCGGTGCCGCTGCCCGGTCTCTCACATGCCGCCTGCCTCACATGGCCGCCGTGCTGACTCCTCCACGGCTTCCGTAACCGAGCTGGAGCCGAGCGCGGCAGGCCGATTGACCAGGCTTATCGAGGTCGTCAAAAGGCAACTTCCTGCCACCGCAGGTAATGTTGCCGTCTTGATCTTCTTCGCAATCGTTGTTGGCTGACCAGTCCACATCAAGCAATCGGTGATTTCGCCACTGACAGGATCTGCCGCTCGACTTGCCTGCTTCGGCAGCGAGCAGGAAGCTGGTGGGGTGCGCACCGGCGTCTCCGGCCGGACCCAACTCCACCTAGGCCACTGGTGTGGCTCGCTGCTTCAGGTGTGGCGGGCCTTTGGCTGGCTCTGGGCTCTGCGCGCGATCCCGATCCCAGAGAGCGCCAGCACTGAAATTCCATCAGGATGATTTCACCATCACGCGCTTGAGAGATGTCGAGGAAGCCGATCAACTCCACGATGCGCGCCTTACGCCGGGCGGGGTTCGTCCGCATCGCCGCTGAGCCCTGGGAAAAAGCCGTCGTTGAGGAGGCCTCCGAATCGCGGCCAGTGTGCTCTCCCCGCGCTCGGGCGATGCTCATCAGCACCCATGCAGAGCCACCGCCGTTGACAAATGGACAGGGGTGATGCAAGGGCGTGGAGAGGCCCCCGGTCACCTGGCCGTCAGGCTGGCCTTCACCGGTTCCGAGACATCGATATTCCAGCAGCTGTGAAGCCGCCCGATCTGAGGTGGATGATGCCCAGCACCGTGCGAGAAAAACACCCAGCATCGCAGCACCCGATCATCGTGCGCAGTCCCCAGATAGCTGTCTTTCCGATCTCAGATTGGGTCAGGGCGATGTCGTCTTAGTGCAGCTCGCGGGTGACCTGCGCTGGAGCGCGAATTCCTGAAAACAACGCAGCGACGACAGAGACACGATTCGAGACACCCGTCGCGTTGACACACACACAGCATTTGTCTGGACATCGGAATCCAACGGCCTCAGATTCCACACAAGGCCCAGGCAATCCAGTCTTGCCGACGTTGGCGACAGTCGCGGCGCTGGCAGCAGGCGACGGCCCGCAATAATCCCCACCACCGTGAAGGGCGATAGCCCAAGCAGAAACGGCTTGGGTGAGCCCCGATCACAGAAGGATCCGAGGCAAACCTGCCGCGATTAGGAAAGAGCAGCATCACAACCACCAGGGTGAGCGAGGACGCCGATCCCACCGCATCGTAGCAGGAGTAGGATTCCATCCAGGCCGCACGTGCAGTAGTTCAAGCAGCGGTATAGGTCTCCCCCCGTCAGGCCTGGCGGGATTGTGAAAACACCATTCAAAAACAGCGTAGGTTCTCGGACCCGCAAAGATGAACCCCGTGCGTCGGGTCAGCCGTGATCCTCTGTGCAAACGTTCGGCACCTTCAGATCGGCGAACGGCCACTTCGGTCGTCCGTCGAGGTTGTCCGGACGCCTCCGAGCGCAATGCGGCGCCACCGCCTCGCAGTGGTCTCAGGTCCGCGATGACGGGCCACCACACCGTCACCAGGGCGGGGCAGATCCGCCCTGCTGGGAGGTCTCGCATCCACCTCCAGCGCTCCGTGCTGCTGAACGCTATGCTGGCCTGACTGCCATCGGCCAGGAATCGGGGGGGGCTTCCGGCAGCGGGACGGCGGACTGCCGGAGCGCTGCCCCGCGGCTGATAGTGTCAGGAGCTGCCTGCAGGGAAGTTACGGGCCTGGCGAGCGGCTTCTCCAACTTTCGATTCTCCTGGCTGACTCTTGACTTGCCGCTCCGAGCCAGCCCACCACCTCAACGGCGGCCACCACGGCCTGCCTCAACGGCGAGCACAAAGCCTGCGCGGCGACCAGGATCCGTGTGCGATCGCAAAAAAGCCGATCAGCCTGTGGCCTTGGCGAGCGGCGCCGTGGCGCCTCGGCGTTCCCGAGCCCAAGGGCGGAGGACGTGCGCGTGCACGGCATCGGCCAGCGGGTCAACGGCACTTCTGCTGTACGCCATCCGGCAGCCACAGCTGCCGCGAAGGCGCTCGCTCCGGATCGGGCCGCAGCGAGCAGATCCATCCAGCGGCTCGAATTCAGCGGAATCGACACCCGGCTCAACCAGCTCAGCCTCCTCGCCTGCGGTTCTTTGGCGGAAGCTTCTTCAACAATGGATCAAGGGCGAACGGTTCGAGTCCCGCTTCAGTCATGGCCAGCCGTTACGGTCGCCTCTTCACCACGCAGCTTCCAACCAAAAGCCTGAAGCAGGCCCTTACGGCCGCAGGGCCGAGTGCGCGTAATCATAAAACATCACTGTCCGCATCCAAACGCCCAGCCTTGCACGCCGCCGGGTGGCGCTCGGAATCAAGGGCGGTTGCCGAGGCGCCGGTTGGCGGTTGCACAGCCCCACCGCTAGCCGGCGATGGAGGATGCAGTGAACCCATTGTGCAAGGCAAGCGCCAGCTGCAGTCGCCGCAGGAACACCCGGTTCCATCGTGCGTATGCGGCCTGCGCAGACGTTCGGAAGTCCAGGGAGGTTGCCTTAGAAGGGCCTTGGCGATTCGGGGCGGCCAGTCAGCGGCAGCCGAGGGCCATGCCATGCCGTCACCGCAGACGGCGCAATCCATGCCGCGGCTATCGCCCGATCATCCAGACATCCCCGGTCGAAGTGAGCGCCTTCAACGCAAATCCTGATCCGGCTCAAAGGATTCGCGACGATCCACCGAACGCAGGGTCCACTCCCCTGCAGCGGCATGGCCAGGAAATGATTGCGGCGGTAGAACTACCGCAGCGAGGGACAGCTCCCCTCGGCGGCGAATCTGGCCGTCCTTGCCGCTGCCTGCATCAGGCCGGCGTCGGGCGATCAAAGCAGACGTTCGATCACGCCTGATTCAATCGCTGACGAGACCGCCAATTACCCCCCGGGAAGGCGTGCAGCTTCCACCGCCTTGACGTTGGATGGCCTCGGTGTGGCTCCGGCCGAACGAGACTGGGCTTTGCGCCAAAGGGCACGCCTCCAAGTTGTTCCGTCCAGGCCGGAGCGCTTAGCCATAGGCTCCGAAACAACCAGCTTTGAGCGGTACTGACGATCGCTGTGCTCACCACGAAGCCGTCGTCCAACGCTGCCCTGACCGCTGGGTGACGGCGTGGCGATCAAGGCAGCGGGCTCCGCTTCAGAGGCGCCTGGTTCCCAGAGGTTTTATCGAGGCCTAGCGGCTCAGCACCCAGCGCCGTGCGCAGCTGGCCCGTCGAATGACTCCCCTGCTGTGCTGAGGCTGGCCTTCTGAAATCGGCACCAGCGCGGCGTTGCGCACCGGTCAGGGATGCTCCAAGCGGCGCACGAGATCTCGCGTGACCCTCAGACAGAGAGGAATGTGCGCCGCAGAGTTTGTGCAGCAGGGAAATAGCTGTGCTCAGCAGGCAGCAACCCGAGTGGCCCCGTCAGCCAGGCTGGATGCCATGCTTTGAAACCACCAGCAGCCCGACTGATAGATCGCGTGCGCTGAGATGATTCATTAGGGCGCCGGTTTCAGCGGCATGGTGCTCACGTAGCCAGCAAAAGCCCAGCACCATGAAATCGAAACGTGGTCGAGCCCGCTCCTGTGCGCGATCGCTTGGAGTTCCCTGGCCTCGAACCGCGCGCAGAAACTAGAGATGGAGGGCCCCGTCGTCTGCATCATTCCGAGCCTGCAGCAGGCGCGGAAGCCACATAGATGCCGCGTAGGCCAGGGGTGGCGCTGTGCAGATCGTGATCAGGATTTCGCGGCGCGCCAGCCCGCCCAAAATGTCTCTCCATCACACACTGTACCGCCCTGGCCATGGCGAAGTGGCTTCAGGAAAACATCGAAACGATCACACATCGAAGGACTGCCGCGGGGGGTATATGTTGTGCAGCGCCAGGGCCATCGGCACGTTCCACTCTGATGAGGCTGCAGATCGGGTGGCAGCCGCCTGGAGAGCGCTGGCGGGACCGTTCACTCCACGATTGACCCGTCAAATAGACATCGACCGCAAACTAATCGCGAGGGGCGTCCGGGCGCATTGCCGAGCGGACCCAACGCAACGAGATTATTCAGGAAAAATTCGGTCGATCCCGTGCGAAGATCGAGGATCCGCCCAGCGGTTGAGTGGTGCCCTGCAACAGCAAGGTCTAGATCTTCACTGCGGGCCGCTGTAGCCTACCCTAGGGTCTATGTATTGACGACGCGCAAGTTGATCGAAGCGCACTGGTGAGCCCGCTGAATCGGTTGATCGCATAAAAATCATCCATCAGCTCCGTCCTTGGTCGGTAGGGACCATTGAACGAAGGGAAAACAGGGGCGGCCGGGATAAGCATCGGCTTTCGGGATCATAGTGTTAGAAACAGGGCAGTATCGATCGACTGATGGCTCAGGCTCCGAACCCCCAGGGCAAACCCCTGGTGAGGCACATCGCAGGGTATTTGTGCGGCCAAACGCCAGCTCATGTTTCAAGATGAACAGGATCGTCGGTGAGCTCATGTTGCCGAAATCCGCGCAGCACCCCGTGGAGCTGCGAGTGGCTTGGTCGGGCAGGCTTGGCCTCTGTTGCAACAGATCGAGATCTGGCGGGTCCGCCGGGATGGAAGCCCAGAGTCGATGCCAGAAGCATCGAGGCCCATGGCGCATGCCAACCATGCTTAAGAGAAACCGGGAAAGGCGTGACTGGATGCGCTGGGGACGCTGCGCAACTTCATCAGGCAAGCCTGTGTCGCCGATCTCCAGGTTCATCGCCTCAGCGAGCTGCTCGGCGATCTGCAGGCGCTTCCCGATTAGGTCAGCTGACCCCGTTTTGGGATCCCGGCAAGGGAGAACGCAGCGTGGCCGCCCATCCCCGAGAGTGCGTTGGACATCACGTTCTCCACATTGTCGGACGCTGATAGCAGGGTGCAGAGCGTGTCCACGCAGACATCAGCCCCGGGTGCTTGCCGGGGAGGCGCGGCAGATTCGCATCTCGGTCCAGCTTAGCCGTTGGAAGCCGCTGAGCCCATGAACCGATCAGGCTGGGCTTGCGCTGGGCGGACTCCCCAGCCGTTGTATCAGCTGGATATCGAGGCCTGTGTTCTGAGCTCGAGAATCCGGTTTAATTTTTTTCAGGTTGGCATACTCAACCACAATCAAGTGCGTGATCTGCTCGGCGCTCACCCGCCTGCGCCAGTGCGTCACGGCCACCCGTTTCGCAAGAGGCAGCTCCAGCGGTGTACAGGACCGTGCGCTTCGCGTGCTCGGTAGGCGAGACGCCAGTTGTTTGGAAAAAGTTGAAATGATCCGCCTCTCCTGGCCAAAACCCCAGGCAGCTGTAGCGCGTGCTCGATGCCCGATCGCCGAAAGGGAGGCATGCGTTTCCTCAAAGTCTGGCGGCAATCCTTTCTCGATTGCGGGCTCCATAAAGCGGCAAGCTCCTGCTGCACATCCTGACGCGGTTGCCGGTCGCGATCCTTCGAGACGTGGGCTTCACAGCTGACACGGATAACGATCTGCCATTGCGGAACATCATTTTCTACGCAGTGAAGGCGATTCCCTCGGCCAAGCCAGAACCCTGGTCCCAAGCAAACCGGGCTGCGTCAGTCGCCTGATTCCGGCTTCGCGATCTCATGTTATTGGTTCTCGCAAAGAGATGAACTGACTTGTGAATGCTTGTCTAAACTCCTACTTAGAACTAAAGTTAAGTGGCCGGGCTCCAGGTCCGCCATGACGAGCCTTTCATCCTGCCTGTCTTCGTTGGTGTAGAGGCGTTCCCCATGACGCTTGAACACCTCGCTTGTTCCCGTTGGCAATGAGCTTTGTCCGTTGGCCTTTAGCAGGCGACACCATAATATCTACACAATTTTTAGTGAGCCTCGATGCTGATGCGATCGTTGCTGCGCGCCGCTGGCCGCCTAGCAGGGTCGTCTCCGTTCCCCTCATCAATCAGGATTGCGTAGCTGATGCCGCCTGACACCGCAAACATCGCACCCATAAGTTTCATTGCTTGTACGGATAGACCTGCTGGCTGTTGCCGTCAAACACTTCGTTCTTTCAAGATCCCTGAGGGCCATGACTGTAAAACCCTCCCCTCAGCCGTACAGTTCGCTCGAGCCCATGGCCGGGCGATCGACGCCCTGCACGGACATTGAAGATTCTGCCGAGGATCCGAAGTCTTTGTTGGACTCTCGGCAGATGCAGCCAGCTCTGTGAGGCCTATGGCGCGAGTTGTCAGCCTTCACAAGCCTGACTGATTGTCCCGTCATCATCGATCAGGACCAGCCAGGGGCAAGGCGTGAACGGCACACACCAGTCGATTATTTATATTTTGAACTGTTCAATTTCTGCATCAAAACTTTGCGACGATGACGACTTGCCGGGCGCCCGGGCCTGCCCTGGTTTAGGAATCCTTGGCGGCGTGTTTGTTGCCGCTGCTTTCGTGATGATTGCGTCACATCTTGGGTGTGGATGGGCTTGGCTAGAACCGCAGCCAGCGTCACGCTGCGACTCCCACAGCCCGTCGTGAGATAGATCTGGTCCTTTTTTTTCGACGCAGCGGCTGATAGACTGCTTGGAGCCGAAAAATCCAAGCGTGCACTCCGGTCGTTCGACGATCACTTTGAGCAAACCCATCCAGCGTATTTCATCGCTTTTGACCTCTGCATGCTTGTCCATCGGCTGACGTCTCCCTTGACTGCGACCGACGCCTGCCGTCACCTTGTTCTTTAATCTCCGTGGCAGCCTTGAGCTGCGCGGTCGCATGTACTGTGTGCTTTTCAAACAAACGCTATCGTATAGGTTTTCGTAACCTGAAAACGCCGTTGACACATCATGTTTGTGAGTCCGCGGTAGGTTTTTTCCTATGAAGCTCTTCGCGTACTACTCAAGTTTTTTCTAACCCGAATCGCCCTGGCTGTGCTTGATCCCATGCGGCTCGGCTCTCAATGTCACGCTGTGGTGGACGGCAACGGGTTCTCTCAGCTAAGCGTTGGTTTCGAAGCACCCTTCAAGCTGCTCAACATGCCGGGTGGTTGCCCCGGCCGTACCGGCTGGCAGCCTGTTTACTACGACTGAGACAAAAAGTCTTCAATTCATGGGTCAAGCCAAGAAGTTATTTGCAGCCACGCGCCGCCAACAGCTTGAGGTTGTTGGCCTCGTTGTTTTGATATCAAGCGCGTCTGTTGCAGAAACACCGTGCGAATGGCCTCAAACAAGACACCGGAGAGTTGCCAATCAGCAGCATGTAGTGGTCTTGTATAAGTACTATCCACTCCCCACCCAGTCTGTGGCTCAGAATCAGCAGTTCAACTGAGCATTGAGAGATCAAAAAAGCTGATCAGTTCGCGCCCGTCAAGCGGACTGCCCACCTTCCAGTTCGCAGCATTCTTCTGCTTGCACCCTTTCTTCTGTAGGCGCGTCGGCACGCTGATCCTGCTGAAATCCGGGATTCAAAAAAGAAGCGGAGAGGGGCATCCTGTACGGTTTGTGGTCTGGCACTATTCAGCGAAGTGCATGCTTCTTGTCTGGCACTGACGTGGAACAGATCGATGCTAACCGTTGATGCAGGCCATTCGGCACACCCCTGCGAGAGGTTGACGCAAGGGGAAGGCGTTGCCTGGTGATGGCCTTTTCAGGGACCCTGGCTTGGCTTGATTCAGCAAGTCAGCGGCAATCGCCTGACACATCCAGAGCTGGCCTTCCCCATGGGGTGGTCGATGGCATTGTGCTTGATAAGTGTCGATTCAATAAGAGCCTGTCTCCTGACAAATAACTCCTTCAAATTCACAAGGTATGCCGAATAATCGTCTGCCCAAATCGGAAGCCTTGAAGCTATTCGCACCCCGCTGAGTCTGGGATCAGGAATGGAATCGTTTCGGTACGCAATCGACGCGTAATTTATCCCTGACAGCTTTTTAAGCCTTTTCGATCGATTGGGGTGTCGCTGATAATAATCAACATCGGCTTGAGCTAAGCGCCTTGGATGGGCGTCAGCATGTATGTCGGTGTGCAGCACATCCAGCCGCCTTTTTAAGAATTGTATCGTTTGATTGCGCCGCCGGTCTTCCTGCTCAACCAGCAAAAAGATCGTGGCGGTTCACGCAGTGAAAGACCTTGGCTAGGCAATCATTGGCGAGAAAGACATGGCACAAGTGCTCCTTTGCTTTGCCTGACTCGAGTCAAAACAATGCAGCGTTTTCAGCCGGCCTGGCTTCTTAAGATTGTTTCCAATTTGGTGGAACCTTTAGCATTGAAACGGAATGTTGCCTTAGGCATTTACACTCTGCTGCTGGTCTTGGAGATATAGACGGATTATCTGCGATTCGGCTCGTCCAGCGAAGCAAGCGTTGTGGGGAAGAATGGAGCAGAATGACACAACCCCAGCAGGATCTTCAGCCGCCGTTTGAGCTTCATATCATGTCGCTGCACGAGATTGTTCAGCCAGTGTTGGCCGTAAACTGGTTGGCGAGTTGCTCCCATCAAGAATGGAAAATAGGGCTGTTCATCGCATAGCTCGCGCTGTAGACCGAGGCAATCACACGTGATCCGATCGTTTGGGCTCAATCACCACAGAACTGCCGGACATGGCTTTGCAGGCAGCCTGAGATGTGAACCAGGGCGCCATGGCTGATATGCCGTTCCTTCCGAGTGCCGAGGTGGTCTGGATTCGATAGCCGAGCTCTCAAGCGTGACGCAGCAGGCTGGGGATGCTTGAGGCCACCCTCCAGAGAGAGAATCTTGTCTCGCTGCTTCGTTGGGGAAAGGACATTGCCACCGGACACACCCCAGAAGCGGAACACAGTCAGCGCTTGGGCCACATAGTCGCTTTGCCTTGAACTCAAGCAGTTTCTTGGTTTCCTCCACATTCAAGTTCATAGAGCATCCACGAATGGCATCACCACAATTCCATCTCCGATCCAGGACTCTAAGACTGGCAGAGTAGGTCACCGCTCGTACTCCTGATCCAGCTCGTCCGGACTTGGAGGACGCATGGCCAACTCAACAACCGATGGAAATGAAATCATCGACTTCTGATCGCGCAGAACACGCCCTCGCGTTTACGGAGTTATTAACTGTGGACTGTGTGCACGAAGGGTTGCCAGGGAAGGTTCGCAAGCTGTTTGCTTTGCGCTTCTTTTCGAGCGATGAATCTGACAACGATAAGCAGGTGGGCCTATTTCAGAGTTGCCTTGCCGAAGTCAGCCAGGGGATGACCCTTGCCCGCCACCAGGACTTTCCCCAACTTCCCGAATAGAGAGCGCGGATCTTCAATCTGATGAGGCCAACCAAGCGCCCGGACTCCACCAATTCTCTGCTGTTCGATATTTAATGTTTCTGTCGCTCTAAAGGTGACTTTCCCCTTATGACTGAACTTGATGGAACAGCGAAGATAATAATATTTACCGCAGCAAGAAAGAACTTGTTTAGCGAACTTTTGCTTATCTGCCCTGTGGACACACTTCAGTTTTCTGTGTTTTTGAAAAGGAATACTATCTAGGCTTGGCTTTTTTCTCGTATACCTATGGATTATGATCGTCATCATAATCTTCGCACGTGATTATTCATATAGATCATAATTGTAGATGTATCAAAGATTCTTTTATTTACAATTAGCAGGGTTGTGCTCCACGCTCTTCGAATATCTATTGAACTCTGCTTAGCGTCTCCATCTGAATATTATTAGAAAAGTCGTGGATATGCACACACGAGTTGCGAGCGTGATCAAGGCAGGAGAGTTCCTGATTTCGTATGCTTTCTCCATATCTCTTTCTCTCTGTTGTCATAGTGTGGTGCACTATTTCTCACCATCGACAGTGTGCGCGTTTGGTCGTATCCTGACTATAATGTTAGAGTCCCATGATGACTGTCGAACAAGTCTCTGTGCCCGCTTCTCCCGCGCGAAGGCTGGAAGCACGGCTGACAGCCTTTCCTAAGCCGTATTACGGGATTTCAAACGATGAGTTGCTCGACAATATTTGCAGATCGGCTCCAGGCCCAGCACTGAGGCCAATTCGTTCTGTTGGGGGAATAAAAAGAAGACCGCCCACTTACGGAGCCGTTATTTTACCTCCGCAATCACAGTACGCTCTGCCACCGTGTGCAGCCGAGAACCTGGCAGCCTGTGCAGCTAGCGCTTCAGCCGACATTTGGCGTGTGTCAAACCCGATTCCAGTATAGTGTCTGTGAGATTTTGCACGCATGCACTCACATCACTGTGTACCGTTTGTATGCCTCTCGTTTTCGCGGTCTGCGTATATGAGCACTGGCGAGTAGGCCAGTCCTTCATTTTGCTGACACCGTTCATCTTGTAATGTCTCCTACTGTGAGACGCCGAGGGACCTATTGAGTATGGATTTGATACAGCCGCGTAGTGTCCATTGATGCACAGCGCAGGTATTATTTTTTGATTCCGTATGTGCGATTCGCGGGGTTCGTGTATACGCAGTAGGGACGAATATACCAGGAGGATTGATCTCCCAATGTCACGCAGGCTAGTGCTTAGTCTCCCATTGCTTATAAGTGGGTGTAGCGTTGCCCCACCGGGAGCCGATCAGAGCAGGTGCTGGGGCGGGAGAGTCAGCCCTGGGCAGCCCTTCTCTCGCGGCGGTTTGTGTGAACGAGGAGCGGAACGTGGAGGTGGATGCGGATTGACGATCCATCCGCTGGGCTGATCTCTCACTCTTGTAACGATTGCCCCCGAGGGCAGTCCGATTCTGGGCAGAGCCTGGGGAATTCGGTACTTCAAGCCGACTAGCGCATCATTCCTGGGCAAAATAAAAAAGAGCATGCATCTTGGTTTAATAGTTACCAGTTCCTATGCTTATACTTACATTCAGATGTGACTGTGAACACGTATTCCTGCCCAATCGCATAGATCTTACGTACAGCCCGCGAGCTGGAGCTGTTGTCGCCATGTGACCCCGTTCGAGTTTGCAATCACCTGGATTTTGCCTAGTTTGGAATTCCCCTGCAGTCTCTCCTGAAACGTGTGCGTGTCTGCTCCCGAACCGAATCCAACGTGCATGCCAACGAAGTGCGCCCACAGGCCTGTCCCGCGGACGTTTCTGTAGCTCCATGTCCGCTTTCAGTGGCCATAGAAGCTGCGGTCTGGCGTGTTATACAGCACCGTGACCGGATTCAACGACCACCAATGCCATGGCCCGCCTGCGTCTGGTTTTGGCAGAGCGAAGCTGATGTGCGGGTTTGTCTTTACGCGATCACCACGCCTGGGCCCTTATATGGAGATATGCCTCTTGGCTTTGGTTGGAGGAGATTGTCGGTGTCTCTACCGCATTCGGCAAGTGACGTGTATCTGCTGTCTTTCTGCGAAAGAAACATGCTGTTTCAAAACAATTTGAGTGCCCTATTCCCGTGATGTTGCCGGCCTATGCCTGATGGGCCGTCGATCAACCGAAGGCGTATGACATATCTTGCTGAGCGTCTTGAGCGACGTTCGGGCCCCTAGGCGATCGGATGAAATCCCTGCTGTGGGCTGTTTTGCGCGTTTGGAGCCACCTGTTCCGGGCCTGTGCCAATGCTGTGTGTTCGCAATGTGCAACAATCTCGTACGAACTGTTGCGACGGCATTCGATTGGATCGCGAGCAGGTGGACGATGGTGCGCAAGCACACCAGGCGCCTTTTTCCTGAGAGCGATTTGGCACGGCCCGATCTGATTTCACGCCCTAATCGAGCGGGATGAACGCGAGGCCTATCTACTAGTACAGGGAGTCTTATTACCTTTTGTCACGCAGACGCCCACGCCTCCATCGCCCTCTGTGTTCGTTTGTCCTGTATGGGCATAGGGAGCCTGTTTCCATGCCCACTTATTGCGCTACGAAACCAGAGCGATTTTCATTACCCATGCTCCACTGTATCTTCCCTCACCTCAGTAGTATGAGCAGAGCTGATATATCGCCAGCGGCGGCGCGGCGCGAGGCCTGAGCCACACGGGTCGACCAAGTCCCTGCCCTTGGCATGCCACGATTCCTGAGAATTCCAATCCTGCTCGGATGATGCGCGCGAAGCTCTGGCGCGCGTGTTGCCGCCACAGGCAGCCATTTTGCAGCGTGAACCCTGGCTGGAGGAAGCCCTTTGCTGCCCTGCGCTCTGCCCTCTCGACAATGATCACGGCCATCACTCTGTTTCGTCTCCACCTGGATCGGCGGGCTGCATTCTCGCTTTACCTGCGCGATTCGGATCAGGCTTCCCCGAGAATATGTCACCTGCCATCGGCCAGGCCTGCACCCTGCCCTGACGCAGACGGGTTTGCCAGCGTAGATCCGCGTGTTCGAAGTTTACCGCGAGCCGCCATGCCCGTGGTTCCCCTGCCCCAGCCGTCACACCGCGTGATTCAGAGACCCCGCTTTGCCTTTAACCTTTAAACTGAATATTCCTATCGTCTGCGACTGCTTTCACCTGCGCTGTTCCGTGGACAGCTCAATCAAATAGTTATTCCCTTCCTGCTGTTCGCAGCCCAATATCACTGTTGACACGTTCTTGTAACTCAAGCCATGTCCCAAGGCTGCGGCTCGTGCATATTCCGCACAAGCCAGGCGGGGTCTTTGGTAATAGCCGGACTTAGCGGCTCTACACGTCTTATGCCTCCGGTTGGCTGGCCGAGCCAATTGAGCTCGCAGCATGAACCTATTCCAGGAATCACGCCCTGGAGCCTGACGTTTCTAAATTACTAACCAACCCGTGATGGCTAACGGAGCGAAGTATTACTTCAACACATCGTGTACGAAGTCAGGCTGCACTGGGCTAGCGAGGTTGAAATTCAGCAGAACCATCAGGATCAGACTGACGTTCCTTTGCTGTGAACCAGAGTCGGGCTTTCCTCGGTGAAACTCTCGGTGTCGTATAACAGGCTGCCAAAATTGCGGTGGACCAGCTTTGACCGGAAAAACGGCGAGGAGTTTCGGGATCCTCTTTCCACCTAACACCGCATTACGTGTGGACACGACCGTTACGGTGGTTCGAGCCGTTCAAACAATCCCTCTCTGCGGAGATCTATTCAGTTCGCGTGTCGGATTTCCCGCTGGCCCCAAATCGGTTCGGCCAGCAGGGTTTTGCGCGGATGGCGTAATTCACCAACGTGTGAATCGTTTTCTGAACCTTCAGGGCATACGGAAGTCAGTTGAACTCAAAGCCTGGGCGACGCAGCAGTTTCACCCAGGTCTTTCCTCCAGTCCCCCAGCTGCGGCCGCTTGCCAGCCCAAATGTTCGATGATTCTTGACTGTGATATTTGATTCGGGTTATGTGTACTAATGCCCAAAGGTGAATCAACGATGAAGGGCCTAGGCCTGGTTTCGGTATACTGAGGAGTGCCTCAGTTCGCTGTAACAGAAGTCGTGTCTGGCTCCGGGTCTTACCCTCTTTGTGGACGCGTGAGTGGTGTGGT
>Ga0163217_1117329_pt1 | contig 16159 bp, 18 predicted proteins | sample SynspAceP_FD_185933 | JGI IMG/M metagenome (GOLD analysis project Ga0163217, IMG submission 185933) | Saline lake microbial communities from Ace Lake in Antarctica - Synechococcus sp. Ace-P (PacBio error correction) | ecosystem: Environmental > Aquatic > Non-marine Saline and Alkaline > Saline ... | reverse complement strand
TGGATTATCTTCGCGGGATTGGTTCAGGGGCGGTGGTCAGTGCGTCCCAAGCCTCTTTGTGGCAGGATCCATCGCAGCCAGAGAATGCTTGCCCCGTGACGCGCCTTCCATCTCGGACAGACGAGGAGATCGGCGAACATAGCAACGTCAGATTTCCTTCGCGACGAGGGCAGTTTTCATGTAGTTGAGGCAGGAACGAACTCGATCTTTTTTCTTGCGCTTTCTGGGTATGGCCGATAAACGCGGCAAGCTTTGGTGATCGCGGCACATGCTGGAGCGAGAAAGCGGATTTGACGCGCACGCCGCCTTTACACAACTGTCTTCAAGGGGTTTGACGTCGGATCCCCGGCCAAACAAAGCCAAGGGTATCGTTTGGTGACAATGATGCGTTTGCGCATTGGTTTGCGAGGCATAGCCGCGACCCTTCCGCTGACAGCATTTCGACGCCCGAGGACAGAAGGCATTGCGACATCCTCGCGGTCGGTCCAGACGATTGTTAGCGCAATGGGTTCGCTGTCTTCGGGTACAATCGAACGGTCGTGCGGTTCTATATTTTTGCAGCGTGGGCCCAAGCCGTTGGTCGGGCAAAGGCTGCCGTCACGTGCCGGTGTGGCGGATCAAAGCAGGCGCGGCATTATAGTCTTAGCGCCATAGAGCACGGAAAAGCGCCATGGATTACGGCGATAGACACAAGGCGCTTGGCCCAAACGTGTCATATTTTTCATGTGTTTCTTCCTGTTTTTCACTTTGGATTGTCGGGATTGCGCATACGGCTGCCGCAGAATATGCAGATGTCAGGCGGCACCCCACTTGCTAACGAAAACAGCGTTTCGGTATGACCGCTGAACGGCAAGAAGCGTTCCTCCGAGTGCGAATCCTTCTCCCGAGGTTGTTCCGACATCTATTTAAGCTGGGGTTAGTATTTCGTGCAATACCGCAGACAGGAACTTGATTCCACAGGAGCATGGTTTTTGGCAAACCGCCTTTAGCTTGCTGATGCAAAGGTAACGGGTCGAATATGGGCTTCTTACGTTACGTTGCTTTGGGCTACGAGGTGTTATTTCGATGACAATTTGCGTCAGGAGAGCTGTCGAAACAGCCCGGATATTTGCCCAACTTTTAACGCCACTATCGGCTTCGATTTTTGCAGCTTGCACGACGGTACTTGGCTAACGCTAGGCAACGACGCTGTTCGCCTCATTGGGCAGCAGCCATTAACATTATCCGTCGGGGTGCCTTTGGGGCTGAGAGGTGAAGACCGACCGTGAACTGATCCGGGCAATTCCGGCGTTAGGGGAAACGGGTATCTTTCGTTGCAGCGGCATGGTGTCGGATTCGCAAAGATATTTTTGCGCCGTTTGTCCGCATGAGGGCGACACGTGACAGAAGACCATTCTTAACATCGCGGTTCGGACAGGGCGGCGGCGCCGGGATTCAGGCGGATATTCAAGGCGATGTGGCAATGGGATTTATGCCCGCCAGGTGACACGCGTACGCGCAAAAACACCCGCCCGTACAGGCGTTTCATGAATCCTGCCCAGATTGTGTCTTGCCCGATCGACGGCCGTGCTGTGGATATGGATGGTGCAGTCGATCAAGTGGGGATGTTTTTTCGCCGAATCATAAGGCGGTGGACAGGCGCTAATCGGTTCAAGGGGGCGTCGTGGTTGATCGGTTGGATGATCGCAATCGGGTGATGCGTGTTGCAGAGACCAAGCCGGTCGCAGCCGCTGATTATTATATCGCAGCGGCGATCTTGCTGACCCCAACCTGCCGAAGCCGCCGCTGCTGAACCGGTACGAAGACGCACGCCGACAGCATGGTAGCCGCGGCCCGATTCGCTTGATTATGGGGCCTAAAGCAGTATGATGAAGGCGGACATGGCGCGGGCGACATTGTTAGCGACGCGCTTGTCACGGCAGGGTGTTGATGGCTGTCTGCACCGCGTATCGACACGGCGCAACACATTGGGGAGGGTTGCAGCTACGCCGTTGCATCGCCGCAACAGCTAGCGGCATGGCGACCTGGCTCGCGGTACGGTGCGGCATAGCTATCTCCACGAGGCTATCCGCCCGCCGCGACGTCTTTTACGGTACGGCCACGGCCGTGCACATTTTCACGCGATCTGGCCATGCCGAATCACGTAGTCGCGCAGGGTGGCAGGTGTGCATGCCGCGCGTCTTGCTGGATGCGTGGCCGCGTGCATCTGATCGACCGTTGAACCAGCCGGCCGCAGGAGGGTTGTTTCGTGTGTGGGCGGGTGGGATGCTCGCCCCCTATTGCGAAGGTGAGCGCGAAGAACCGTTGGTGCGGCCTCGGTCAAAGCGGCGAATGTGTGGGCGCAGATACGTGAGTCTCAGCGCTGCGGCTCGCTTGTCTGTCTCGCCAGGGGGGACACAGTGATCTTTTTTGCGCGCTTTGCGGACGCACGGGATAGCTATAAAAAACTTGGACGCCACAGAGATCGAGCGCTTGAGCCGATCTTGGGCGATCGCTTTGCCAGGGACTGTTTTTCGAGGCCGAGCCCCCATCTGGCCCCGCACTGCGTGGCAGAGCTGTGGGCGTGGTCGGCGACAGGGGCACCTACGAACATTGCGAAGCGACCGGGATGCGCGCGCGGAAGACGGGTTGTAGTATCGACTGCCGAGGATACATGCAACGCGCGATATTGCCGCGTTTGCGTGGGGTGGAGGGTGAGATGGCGTACTGTCCTGCCCCGACGTCTCCATACCGCCTATTCGGTGCTGCACCGGTGTGCCGATTACTATCGTGGCGCGGGGGGGGACGGGTTTACATGCTGGGGGCCCGATGCGAGGCGCGGGCTGTCACGCCAGGGGTTCCCCCGGTCTGTTGCTGGAAATGCTAAAAGGCGGCTAGCCGCCTGTGCCGCTTTTGGCGAGGCCGAGATCTCGAGCGGCCGTCCGACAGCCGCCGCTTACGAACTGACGCGCATTCGAACCGCCAGGGAATCTTTGGATCCCCGGCCAATGGCCTTTTATGCACGGGTTTCTGCTGGGCCCCGCGCTGGCAACGATGGTGGCCGAACTTGATCCTTGACGCCAAAACACCGGGATATTCTGAAATAGCTTACCCCCGGTGCCCCCGTCGACAGGGACGCGACCACTCTTTGCCGCCTTGTTGAGGCAGAAGGATTTGGGGCGGGGCAAGGGTCGCACCGGCGTGACTGCGCTTTGTCCCAGCACGCTGAGCGCGACGCATCCCTTAACTCAGGCGACAACTCGAAGTGTCGCCCATGAAGGGGAGGTGAGATGCGCACCAGTTTTACGCGAAAGGCTGCAATTGGGTTTGTGCTGGCACGGCGTACCGTCGCAAGTGCTGTCGCGCCTTTGCCGCAGGGCGTGCGGCGGTGGCACACGTATCCTGCGCGCGAAGCGGCGGGAGCGGCGGTTCAGGATTTCTGAGAGCTGATCCGCGCGCATTGATGTGATGTTAATTGCCCAAACACGCCGTGCTGCCACCAGGTCAAGAAGCGTCCCACGCCTAATATGGCAGCGGGTCTTGATTACCGATGATTCAAGCTTGAAGTATCGGCGAGAAGACACGTTGCAACCCCGGTGTTTTTGGTTTGGTCGAGGCCAGCGCGCATTTTGACCGAGGGACGGGTTTCAGTCTTCTAACACACGCGAAGGACCTTGTGGTCGCGGACCAACTTTTGCGGCGGGTTGCGAAGTGTTGATGCTGGGGCGCGCCATGGGTCGGAGCATGGGTGAACACGTCTTGGGCCGAGATGCATGCGCGCGATTTCCCGCGGCGTGGTGATCGAGGGGCATGGCATGCTTCGACGCGGCACAGGGCGATCTGGAAATGGGGTTTTGTGCGTGCTGTTGAAACAACGCTTCCATGGGCGGTGATTCCCGCGCCATTGGGCGAAGCTTTTGCACTGGATCGCCGCGGACAGCTTGCGCGACGCGACCCGATTGCCGCGCGATATGGCGCGCCTCCGACTCCGTTGATCGAAAGCGTTTTGGAATTGAGCTCGGGACCGTTCATCCAATTTTCGAAGGTGCCCGGCTATGGCTGGACGATGGTGCGTTGGGGATCAAGTGGGCCAGCTTCGGATAAGGCACACCGCCATTGCTACGCCCGTTGAAATCTCGGCAGGCAAGGATGCGCGGCACTGGACTTGCCCTTGGTTATCACGATCATGCAGATCGCGCTAGAAGAGGCTGCGATTTTATCAATCTGGGTCAGGAGGGTCGGGATACCAGTTGCAGAGTTTGTCTGCCATCCCGCCACCGACTGGTGGCTTTCTTGGGGTTCAGTACCCACGTGTGAAGCAGAGGTGTGCCGTGGGCTTCCTCGACCTTGCGCCCCGAATATATCGCCTTGGTCCCAATCGCTGATTCGGACTCTGAAAAGGATGAAAGATAGTGCGATCGATATCTAGTGGGTACCTGGACCGTCGCATAGAGACGTTGACGTGGCGCTCGATCTGTCGGGCAGACTCCGCTTAGCATCGCAATTGGTTGCAATCGGCTGGCCCCCTCGCTTCCGTCGCCCGCCGCATCCCCGGGGGAGCCTTTGACGCCGGGAATTCCGATGGGCGCCTCACCTTCTCTCACCAGATGCGTTGCGGTACTGATCCCCCAGCAAAGGTGGCAACGAGTGACGCGTGCATTCCATACCGCCATGTGCCAGCGCTCGCCAAGCTCGAAATCGGCTCAGAGAGTGCCAGATCACGTTGCTCTTGCGGTATCCAGAGGTCCTAGCCCATGTACGCCACGCATGTAGTGGGAATTAGAAAATCGACAGGGCTTCTTCATCGCGACTCGCAGCCACCGATATCATCGCCAGTGAATCGTTGACTAACAGCTTTACGCTGGGTGCAGAAGTTAGGTTTGGTCAATGACACCGCGGCGAAGCATCGCGACGTGTCTCGCGCGCTAGCTGGCCGGATTTTCACGGCGAGCGATGGGGCGGGGTTGTGTCCTTTTGTCCGCGCAGTGCGTTGCCACGCGCTCAGGCTTGGCAGTGCCCCAAGCGCGCTGGGGCACTCAGTGTGCGCGGCTCCAGCCGATTGCGTGCCCGCGCCATCTGTTCTTCGAAAGTCGTGGGTGCCATAGAAACGGTGTGTGCGCGTAGGGAACTTCATTGCCATCGGAAGCGAGGGCCCTTTATCACCGTGTGTACCAAGACTGCTGGCTGGTCCACGGAAAAGGACGAGTGGCTTCCGCGAACCAGTGTACTCGCGGGGGTATCGCGCCAGGCCATCGGTCAAAAGTCACCGTTCGGGCCGCGGAGTGTCCGTGCGTCGCTCGCACGCGACACGCGTTGTCCGCAGCAAGGGCGCTCGTGTATTCAGGCGCTGCTGTGCATTGCGTGTTGTGCACAATAATGGTTCGGACAAGGCTCGTTCATCGGGCGCTCACGCGGAGATAGTACCCCGTTGTCGGTGTTGAGTAGGCCGGAAGACAGCAGTGTTTTGCGACCTCTCGCTTATAATGTTGCTCTCAGATGCTACCCGAATTCCAATTCGCGAGTGGGTTCTCTGCACATCGCTGCAATGTGGCCGCCTCCGTGCGGCACGCGCAGGCCGCGCGTGGGGTTTCCATGCCCGCGGTGGCGGGGCCCACTTCACCAGCGGCATCATGTCGGGGCGAGGGGTTGGGAAATGCGCGCGCATGGGCACGCAGCCCAAAGACGTTGTTCAGCCCATGCCCGGACCGTGATGCGCGCCCCAGGCGGGCTGCGCACCACTCGTCTCGCAGAGACGCCCGCCCGCAAAAAGTTTGTGTGCCTGAATCTACTACGGCTCTTCTCGAGCTCCGGGTAGAATAGGGAAAGACCTGCGCGTCCTCTCGCGCGCCGTGTCAGCAACTCGCGCGGCAGGGGTATGGCGGCGCTCGAGCTAACCGATTAGCAAACAATGTTGGTGACCGGCGGGCTAGGTCGGCAAGAATTCGGGTCCTTAGTGTCGGTCCGGATTGACATTCTACTAGGTATTGATTCGTGGCCACGTCGTCCGTTGTGTGGTAGTTCAACAGAATCCTGGTCGGAGCGTTCCTTAGATAACTTATGGGCGTGGTCCTCCTCGACGGTTTGGTCTGTGACGCTTTTTCGCTGTGTCCGAGCCGCAGATCCCCTGGATGGTCCTAATGCGGCGAGACTTTACTGTGCGGCACATTTCTAAATGCGCCGGCGCGCTCAGCTTGTCCGGACACATAATCCTGGGCGCCGACTCGCGCGGCCGCGGGACTTGTGGCTCAGGTGCGACCGTTTTGTGCGGCTCCAAGCAACCGCGAAGCGATTACCTGTTCTGACAGATACGCCCGCTCTCGCGCGCGCACTCGAGGGCGCTGTGTGCGTCGTGACGCAACTTGACTCTGCGCGCGCAGCAGTGGTTCTATCTCTGCCGAGCGCTCACCGCCCGCGTGTCCGCCTAAGTGTATCCGTGCGAACACACGTCTTGCGCAAGGTGGATCGTTCTCTGGGCGCTCTCTGGTACTTGCGAGAGCAGCTGGAGGCATCGTCAGAAAGCCCCTCTTCTCTGGCGCAATGCGGGTATCTGCACTTCGTTGCTGCGCTGCAGTTAACTGAGGCGATGCTGTTCGCGTGCTCGCCGCCTGGCGCAGCGCCGTACAATGGCTCGCTGTGTGGAACAAAGGAAGCTCATTCAACACTGAGGCCTTGATGTGGCATGTATCTGTGTGCCCGCAAATCACTTCTTTCGCCAACTAAGAGTCGAGCGGCATACTCGCGCGCACCAGTGAGTGCGCGTGAGCTCGTCTCGGCCCAGGTCGAAGGCGTGTGTGACGGCTTCTTGGTGGATTCGGTGTCGGCATCGTGTGAAATAACGCGCAGTGTAAGTCAATCCTCGCGGCTGGAAATCATTTACGTTCTCTGCGCGCGGAGGTGTGTGGTATCTTCGGCTCCCGAGAGAACTTCAGGAGTGCCTGGGCTTCGTGACTCGAGTCTCGCATCCTGTCTACCGGCGCACGATCTCGCACTCGCAACGCGGCCCAGAGTAATGTATCGGGCCTCGGCGCGTGAGAGACATCCGCGCTGGCACTCTCTCGATTACACATGAGCCAGACTGCTGCGCTGCGCAGTATAGGAGTACTCTAGCCCCTGGAACGGGTTCGCTCGACATGCGCTCGGGGCAGTGTGGTAGTCGTAAAGGCTCGGGGCGGACTCGCGTTGGAACTCGCCGTATAGGTCTGCTCTGGAGCGATGGCATCCTGTGCTCTCGCGGAACGCGAGTTTGGCGGGCGGATAAAAAGTCGGCAGCGCGTAGGAGCGTTCCGTGCTTATGTTCAGTGCTCCAGGACACAGAACCGGGACGCTGGCGTGACGAGATGTGTGGAGATAGAGGCGGCGTGCTCGGGACCGACTCCGTGGGATCCCCCATGGCCACTCTTGCTAAGAGCTACACTGTCCCCCCGCGGCACGAGTGTGATACGTGCGGTGAGAAACGTGCTGGGGGAATGTCGCAAGCACGGTCGAAACGTTAGAAGAGAGCTCGGTTGCACTGTACGAGGCGGTGCTTTGTGTGACCAGGGTACAAGATGCTACGCGCGACAGTCTCAGTCAGCCTCATATGCACGCCTGAGCGCAATCCGCGCCCGGGATCATTTATGCGGGCGCGTTGAAACAAGTATGGGATATTCGCTCGGAAATGGCGCGCTCGATTGGCAGGCGGTGCTTATTTTGCGTCGAGGACGGAGAGTGCAGCAACCCGTTTTTAGCGAGCGGCGCATCCTGATAGGATACGGGTCAGGCAACGCGACTTGCAGCGCATGTGGTGTACGAGTGAGCTCGCATTGACGGTCTTCTGGTGCACGGGCGACCCAGCTCCGAGGCGCCACAAGGTGCTTCGGCACAGCGCAGGTCGGGGCAATAATTCGTTGACACCGACGAAGCTGGGAATCTTCGCGCACGGCGTGCGCACACGGGATGGGCTTCCGTCCTTTCGAAAAACAGAGAGGCTGACGCCTTGGCTCGCACGCAAAGCCGAGTTGCGCACAAAGTACGATCGGGCTCAGCGGCTCTCGATCTTCTCGCTCTGTGGCGGTCTGCACAGAGTGTATACGGCCTAATCCCGTGGCGTCGATCGCGACTCGATCGCGACGCGTTATCAGAATCTCTCTGTAGTGCTGTTCGCGCTTCTGGGCGCAGGCACGCGCGATAGCAATGCGAGCTCATCGCCTAGATGGCGTCCGCTGGAGGGGACGTCCGGTCAATCTGACTGCTCGAACCGCAGCTCGCGCTTTGTTGGAATGCCGCACGCGCGCACCGGCACGGGTGATCTTAATGGTGCGCGTCTTTAGTCTCGCTGTCGCTTGAGCGCTAGGAGCGCGGGCGGGAGGAAGTCGCACGCGCGGCTGGCCAAGCGGCATCGCGCTCATTCCTTTCGAACACCTTGTAGCGGGCCGGGTTTGCGCGGACTCGGGGCACTCCTGCCGACGGGGCCGGTTCGGATATTGTAGAGATTGCATTCGCGGAGATCCCCAGGCGTATTCCTAGCAAGTGATCTCTGCGCTCGTGTGGCTCGCGACATGCTTATCAAGCCCTGCACGCGCCGCTGCTGCCGGTGATTCGACTGGGGTTGTTCGGGGTCAAGTGCTGAGCAGGCATTGCGCGCAATGAGATGAAAGAATGCGTGATCGGCCACCGGGCGGTCGATGCGGTTGGATCGGGGTTCTACCTCGATTGAGGAATAAGAGGCGGTGTGACGAGTGTCGCACTGTGACTGGCGCGTCGGGAGGGTAGTTAATGGTGACCGGCACGTGATGAGACGCGGCTGCGTTTCAAGCATGGACTAGAAAGGCGCGCCGCGAAGTTCGCAATTACCGTAGTGGCGCTCGGATGCGGGATAGCTGCAGAGAGCGTGCTGCTTTCATTGCGCTCATGAGGTGCGCAGAGCGACTCGTAGCTTCGACTCGCCGTTGTACTGGAGTGGGTGTTTCGCGTGCTCATGCCTGATCATGCGCGCGTGCAGGACTCTTAGCGGTGCAGGAAGGCCCCTGCGGCGACACTATGCGAGTGGATCGTACTATGCGACCCCCGGAGTATCAGGGAATGTGGCCGGACGTCGGCCCGCGATGGCGGTGACACAGAGCTCGCGGTCGCTGGACAGATGTCGTTGCGCCCGGCGGATCGGCGCGACTACTTGTCACGAGGGACCCTCGGTCTCTCATCGTATGCCGTCTCTGACGCACATATACAGCAACCGACTGCGTCTTTGTGCGCGAACCGATCTGGTCGCGCCGCTAGAGAATAGGGTTCTGGGTGGGTGGACCTTGCGCGCTGTCGAGGCTCTCCGCGGACCACTTGTGTGCGCGCAGGCGGCGTGTGTTCTCGGGGCCAGGCGTTTCGGCGCGCGCAGAATATCGAAGCGTGCAGCATGTTAGTTCGCGGCGGACTGACTCGGTCTTGCTGCATGGAACACGAGAGTATAAACTGTGTTGATGTCGGGTGCCGCTCGGGCGTTGGTGTGCGTGCAATAACACGCTGCATCGACTGCGGTGGCGTGGATCGGTGCTGGAGATCCAAGCCGACAGGGGCACGATTTGGACACGATCCCACTCGGGTCGCGGCGCCAAGCTGATTGCACACGTGGGCTTAATGATGTTGCGGGCGAAAAAAAGCCATCCTCCGCATAGCTCTGGAGCAAGTGTCCGATACTGTGTCTAGATAGAGATATAGAGATATAGAGATGTGCAGAGACCAGACTCGGTGCTCCGGTCGCGAGGTTCGTGGGCGCGACCGAGCGCACCAACCTCCTGGGGAGGCAGCGCGCAAGTGCCGTGCTCGTGCAAATTGATCGTATATGGCGCGGCCGTCGGGTTGGCGGACAACGCGTGGCACGAGAAGGTTGGCCGTGCGTGTCGGGCGGCGCGATTGCGAGGTTTTGCGCAGGTGACGGCGGTGACATCAAAGCGCGGCTGCGGGCAATTTACTTACCTATGGCCGACGCTATCGTCCGTGAAGTGATACGCTGCGAATTCGCGTCGTCTCTCTCGCGCACCGGCGGCTCTTTCGCGCGGGCTATCTGGACGCTGGTGCTCGACACCCGCGGCGCGCCTAGGCGTTATGCGGGACTCCATGCGCGCGTCTTGTTCTTGGCTCACGGTGATTGCGTTCGATTGCAGTGGCGGGCGCACACTCGTGTGTTCGGGCTCGGAGAATGCAGATTGTTGTCCGTAGGTGCGACGAGGCCGCACGGGCCGCGCGCTGCCGCTAAGTACTACTGCTTCTGCTCCCTCGACGCAGCGGCAGGCTCAATTGGTGCCGCGGTGCACTCACGCGCGTGTCGACGCGCGTCGGTAGCTTAGCCGCTCGCCTCCATAGCCCCCACACAGACGGAGCACGACACCCTTGGGGACGGATAGATGTAAATGCTGCTGCCAAATGAGGGAGCGAACAGCGTCGTTGCTTAGGCGTAGCCATAGCACAGGTGTAACGCGCTGCTGATCTCTCGCGTCTATGCAGCCTGGTCAGTAAATATTCTCACCGAAATGAGGTGAGGTGGCGATGATTTATATGCCGGGTGTGAGAAAGTTCTCTGGCGTGTTTCAGTTGGCAGCTGTCATGTAGAGCGAATGTGATTCATGCGCTGGATGTAACGACTATAGACACTCGCATATAACCCAATTCATTGCCTCGCCATTGGCGAGTGGCGCAAGCGGCGTATCTGCGGTGAGCTGTTGGAATTGCCTTGGGTGACCACGGTCGGGTTGCTGTGGGTCTTGCTATCGGGACGGGCCTGGGGCGGCGACGCGATCCAGTGTCCCGATGTCCAAAACCTCGAGGTTATTTGCTTGCCGCTGTTGGTTTTCACCCAAGCGTGGCCTTCTTTTGCGCTCCGCCGCTGCTGAGCTGTGGTTTTGGTTCGGGGATGGGTTCAAAGTGTGATGGCGGTGATGATCATCTATTTTTCGGTAACTTGGACCTTTCACGAGGGCTGACCCGGTGCCCACCGGCTTACCGTGATCTGGGCCATCGATTGGGGGCAGGCCGCTTGCGTTCTTATGGATGGCAAATCCGGCAGGCGTGCCGAGGCTTGCAACAGGTGCGGGCTTGGCAGGTTACGCGCCCATCGGGGGCCGTGATTGGGCGAATGGGTCCGTGCGTCCAAAGGGGCCTTGGTATCTGATGTGTTCGCCAAGGGCCGGCAGTCGACGATGTTTTGCCGCCCATGATCGTGCTGCGTGCTGACCGTTGTGCATTGGCCCGTCGGGGCTTTTTTTGGCTGCGGTGACCCGTTTATCGAAGGGGCTGTTAATAGGTCTTGGTCAGCCGGGAGGTGAGCCAAGGAGATCGTTATCGGGTTGGGGCGGACCGCGCGCATTATTTCGGCAAAGGCCGCAATTCCGGGCACGGGCGTCAGGCTGGGTATTTGACAAACGGCGACGCGGCCTCAGATAGGCCGGCATCCATCGCGGGACATGTTTTGCATGTGGTCTACGCGCTACAATCGCAAGTTAGACAGCGGCAGGTTGGGGCGGCTGGCGGGCAAGCCCCATGCTTGTCATTGTTGGGAGCCTTCGACGGAATTACTGCGACCCTAAATCGGACGCCTTTGCCTGATAGACGCGGCCCGGTCAGCTTTTCAGTAATATCGGCTTTACCCCAGATCGGTTGGGAACGGATGGTAGCACCACGCCCGTGACAGCCCAGTGGCCTTCGGGAGCGCGAAATACCCGCGCTATTGGTCATCAATCGGAAATGGGCAGAAAGCTGGCAAGTCAAAAAGGCCCCCACCCCCGACGACAGCCCCCCTGCAACGCGGCGTATACCACAGGACCGAGCCGATAATCTCTACATCTGTGCCTGTAATGGCTTACGCGTCGCGCATACTAGCAGACACGTATCTGTGCGGTCGAAATCTCGCGCAGGCGAGAGTGTTCACGGCGCTGTGCGTTCATGCGCGCTCGCATACATCAAGGTACCAGACCGAGACCAGCTGCCTACGCTTCTTGACTTCTCGGCTGATCACAGTTCTGTTCATGCGCGCCTGCCGAGAGAAGCTCACTCTCCGCACTCGGCAACTAGGATACTCAGGCACGCGCCTAGGCTGTATAAATAGATGAGTCCGGACAACTCGGGCAGGAGGGAGTGTGTCGCGCGCACGTGCTGGAAAGGGAGAGTTCAGACGCAGTCTCTTTTTCGCCTCGCGTTTGCAATGCGAGATCCAGTTGCCGATACTTCGCAGCCGCGTTTTTGGTGGGCATGGATTTGTGCGAGTGGGAGATCATCTGACCACTCTCTCTGCGAGCGCGCATAGCGCTTCATGGTCGCTTGAGTATCATGGTTTCGCGACACAAATGCCTAAGAAAGTATGAGATACAGGATCAAGTGCTGAGAGAGACAAAGCAGCCTTGGATGATGTACTCGATCACCGTTCTTGTCCATATTATGTCGGCCGGGTTTATCTCTGGTCGGCCCGATGTCGTGATGGCAGGTCTTGTGATATAAGGCAAGGCATCCCACCTTTTGCGTGAATGCCCATTGAGCTAACCTGCCCTGACAACCGTCTATCGGTGCTGTCGTTTCAATTTCAGACGTCGCGGGGTTCCTAGGGCCAAGCCCCCGTAAGATTGCACTCCGTTGGGCCGATACCTTGAGGACTCGGCGCCCGATAAAATCCGGTTTTTTGGAACGCCATCTGTTACCTGTGTGCGCTGTGCACCACCGATCCGGCCCCGCGAAGGAAGAGATAAGTCACAAAATAGATATCCGTCGGGGCGTTAAAATGGGTTGAACGCCCGATCCTTGGGTAGTGAAGCTGGTGTTGGGGTCGTTCGCTCAGTTGGTAAGAGCGGATTCGTATGTTATAACGATAGATGTCGGAGTTCGAGCCTTCACGACAACCATCTTCCACATGAGACAAGTTCTACCAACCGCAACTGCGCAACCCCCGGCGACAGGGTTTTCTGCGTTTGTTTCGGTTATTAGTGCCCCCGCTTGAATCGTAGCCGGACCTTAAACGGAAAGCCCCCACAGGTGAAGGGCTTATTGTCCAGCTATGTATCACTTAATAATCGCGCCGAAAAAGCAGCAGACCAAGGGTACACGTCGGTCCTAGATCGATCTGCGTCGTTAGGCTGAACCGTGTCGCCTCCCGGTTGTAAAACCTGACGCCTTTCACGCGGATATCTTGCCGTTTTTCAATCTTTTTCATTGTCACCTTCAGTTGTCGAAGGGCAGTGGACGGGCTTCACGCGGCGACTGCTCTGGACAAGGGCTTCGAGACAGAAAGCATCTCTTCGACGGACGGTTCGCATCGCGTTTTTCACGCCAGAACGCTCGACACTGTATGATTAGCTCTTTGTCGCTGACGCGCTCGTCACGGCACATGTCACGGGGGCAAGTTTGTGGCTTTGCGCATCAACTACAGCGGCGACCGGTGTTGACCCCGGGTGATCGTCTGCGCCCAGATGTGGCCGGCACTTGGGCGCTGTGATATAGGTTTATATTAGAAGTTAGTCATAAGAGCTGCTCTGTCCTTCTCGGAGAGCGTTAGAAACCCTAGCGAGGCCGGCGGGTTTCGGAAGGTTCACTCGAGATTGGTTTGGCCCGAAACCGATATCGGGCGATAAGTTATTTCATGCTTATGTTTAGAGCCCGCGAGGGGCGGATTATAGTCATTGGACGTTCCGCTTAGCTGCCGAGTTGTTGGACTGTACGCTCGGCGCGTTACGGCGAGCCAAAGCAGTGCCGGCGGCGGGCGGCGTTTACCCCGGAATCTTGAATCCATTCTGATCGCTTGCGGTTCGCGGGGCCAGGCGTGTTTCAAACCTCAGGACGTGTGACGGGAATAATGGTCAACCATTCTTTCAATTATCGGATACCGGAGGTCTTTTCGTTGCCTTCTGGAGGCGCGAATCGACGGTGGTGGGACTACCGTCGCGAGGCGCCAAAGCTTTCTTGTGAGGGATTGTGCATCGTCGCATATTCCCTGCGCGCAAATGAATAGGCCTCCGTCGCTGCATGCCACGATATGCGGCGCACGGGGATTTGCGTCGTTACGACACCCATTCGAAGTGAAATCGCCAAACGGCAGACGGACATTCTTTGGGCGTCGAATCGGCACGTGGCGTGGATTATCCAGGCGTATCGACTTGGGCGGCTTTTACCGATCTTGGGGCTGATCGACCGCAACTAGTGCTCGCGCAGTGATGGATTCCTTCAGTAAATGCCAACTTGCCCTGTGGTCTTCTCCTGCCTTGCCGGCAGGCGCACGCTTCGATCTGCAGCAGTTCCCCGCGCCGAGGTAGTGTTAGGCCGCCCCGGACTAGTGTACGAGCACCGACGTGATTCGCAAGCTCAGGCCAACCGTAGCCGGTTACTTTTCAGAGAGGATCTCGATATTGTGCCGTCACAGGTAATTCGCGTCGGCTCTTTCTTGACCGGAGTGTCCTGGTTGTCCGATTTCCGGGCACCTTGGCTGATTCCAGATCCAAGGTTTCGAGCGGCTTGTCGCGGGCGGTGCTGAGCTATACGGATCATGGGATGCGTAGGCATGTCTCTCGGATGCGCGAACAAAATTCCTCTCTCTGCCTTTCAGACCTGGTGGTTCTTCGACTCTCGCTTGGCACACAGGTTTGGTTGCTCTCGCAGATGTCGCGTGTTTGTGCATACCTCGGTATAGCGACCAGTAACGTTACGCTTGGGGAGTTACCTCCCCATCCGGGTAAGCGAGGCTCCGTGGTGTCATGGTTTGTTAGTGGGTCCGTTGTGGGGTCGGAAATGACATTGAACAGATCGTATTCCACTAAAGTTGGATTTTAGTGGTCGCTTGACGAATGTTTGTCCGTTCTTCGTTTTCCGTGATGGAGAACTATCGCGGCCATGCTTGATTTGGCAAGGAGGTCAATTCGGAAATTCCGTGAGGCCCTATTTCTTGTCGATATCGTCGAGCAGGATAGAGGGGTTCGTGGGTTTTGCCCTTTTCAGCGCTTTTTGGGGTGGAGGCCCGTGTAGGTACCGATCACCGCGTGCGGGCCGCGCATTCTTGGTTCGTCGTTCACGGCCACCCCTGTTGAGATGTGCGTATATATGTTCAATCGGCGCGTTGGGGCCTTGCGGCAAGCCGCGCAGGTATTTCCAACAAGGAGCGATGCCTTTATCTTACAGGAGGCCAACAGGAACATTGATCGGGCCTTTCGTTTGCTCGATTCGTTGCGGCGGCGAAGGTCGATTCGGATCTCCCTCATGCGTTCTTTAACTTTTCAAGGGCGCGCTGTATGGTGGTCTGATACCATGCCAGCAATTGTTAGTGCTTTCGAAATCTAGTTCTCGCCGACGCTCCTGGGTTCCTCCCGGACACGATCTACAGTTGACGTGGTGACGGCGCGAGGCACTATTTGTGCTCTCTTTCGAGCTCCGGCCGTCGACCTCTTTCTTGGGTCTTTGTTAGCTTATGATCGCAATGCGAGTTCCCCAAGCTCGGCACTTTCGTTCTTGCCGTCTTCTCCATTCCATACATTGTAGATGTGAATATCGCGTGCGTACGTCTTTCTCGGTGCTGGTGACTTTGACGCGGCGTCTGTGATTCTATAAATTTCTTCCGACCTTCTCGCCAGGGAGGAATTTTCGCCTGCATCAGACCAATAGTCTTTTCCTCAAGTTCGGGACACCGACGGGTTCAAGCAGGTTCTTGTTTTTGCCGACTCGATCCGAGTGCCCGGCGACCAGTCGGCCAGTACGCGCAGGTGGCTCGGGGACGCTTCGGTCATGGCAGACAGCGCTTCTTCGGGGAACGTTTTTCTTGGGACTTGGAATGAAGCTCGAATTCTTCGGCGGACGGTTATTCCCAAGTGCAACGCGTGAGTTGTTAGGTGGTGTTCATCAGCGGGCTTTCTTCCGTTCGATATTTCGGGCTGTCCGGCTCTCGAAGAGAAGCTATTGTTTTCAGAGGGATATTTGGGGTGATGCTATGGTCGCTCTTTCGGGCCAGGCAAGTTTACCCCAAGTGGCCGGTCGGCGTCTGTGCTCAGGTCGCGCCTAGTCCTTGCCAGCAAAAAGGTGGGCGTGGGTGGTAAAAATGGGGTGAAAAGGGCGTGGTCCAATATTCCATGCACGTTGTCGTTCCGTTTTGATGACTAATTAAAAACCCAAAAAAAAAGATATACAAAAAAAAAAAAAAAAAAATAAGAGAAAAAAGGGAGTGATTCTTCCCATCTTATTTCTCCTT
>Ga0163217_1059261_pt1 | contig 16165 bp, 13 predicted proteins | sample SynspAceP_FD_185933 | JGI IMG/M metagenome (GOLD analysis project Ga0163217, IMG submission 185933) | Saline lake microbial communities from Ace Lake in Antarctica - Synechococcus sp. Ace-P (PacBio error correction) | ecosystem: Environmental > Aquatic > Non-marine Saline and Alkaline > Saline ... | reverse complement strand
CTTGGTTCAAACATGACAACGTGGTAAGACAAGGATGCTGACTTCTTGCCAAGCAATCAACAAGCAGCGGAATTGAGCTGCGTAAAGGAAAGCTTACCACCACAGAAACTCACGTTTTTTATCGGTACGATTCAAGGAAAATTTCGCCACCCGTGCAACACAATTGGCATCTGCAGAACCGATTGACGAGCCAAGCTTATTAGGACACAAAACCAAAAGGCCGTCTATTGAAATAGCAAGGAATCAGAAAGAACCAAAACCTGAGACAATTTCGTGGTGAAACACAATTCGAGTATTATCTATGATATTGCGACTCTAGAGGCTTACTCGACAACAAACGTCATCCTATGCAAAAGCCAGATAGAGGACTACTCAGTTTCAGCCAAAGCAGCTATGGACGCTTCAATACCTAGATGATTGGACGGCGGAGAATTCCGAAGATGGAACTACACTACCAGAGAGCGAGCGCAACCCTTATGGGAGCTGCGCTTAGGGCCGTTTTTTACTGCTATGGATTGTGGGATGATATTGAAGTACTTCACTCCTCAGGCTTTAGGTTTAGATGTGCGCCATGCGAATCGTTCGTTTTAGCGAACCTTTTCGTTTTTCCAACGGAGTTAAAAAGAAGTGGATCAAACTGGAAATCATTCGCACATGGCGATTTGTTCCTGGCGGACCAATTACAAAGCCAATGATTCGAGCAACCTATTCATCATTAAAGCAAGCACAAAAGCCCTCGGAAGAGGCTTTATCGTCTTTTACTAAAGGCGGTGGTAATGTAAGCATCAATCGCAAATTGGACATCCATTGCAGAGTATTTTTTTCATTGCGTTCTTTTAGTTGTCGAATACGTTATGCTAGACATCCGTATTCATCGGCCAATCATGTAGGTTGATTTCGCATAGACAACAGCGCTGGACCAAGATATTTACGGCTGGCGTTCATCAGACAGAATAGCACTTCGAGTCGTGATTCGAGGTTCTTTCTTTCAGTTACCGTTTTCAAGTAGGTTCGCAGGAATCCGCTCGATGATTTTTGAAATGATTGTGACGGCGCTTTAAAAAGCACTTTAATATATCATACTGTGAAGCATCGAATGCCATATCAGAAGACTTAAACGGCCTTCCATTGACGTACCAGTTCAGGCGTATAAGCCTAAATCGCTAGCGGACAGACTCGATTCTGAGTTACTGAACCAAGGACAGTGTCTTTTTTTCGCGACTGGGCAAAAATAAAGAACATTTTGCGCTGGGCTTTCGTTCGTACTTTAACGATACGCAGTTCTTCAAAATAAATTCATGGATTTCAGTTTATCCAATGCACGGCGAAAGAAACAAGGCGCACGCAAACTTCAGGAATAAGCGCTTCCGGCTTCATCAAGCCAACATTGCCTTCCTGATCAAATACTTGGGTAAACGTAGTCGATGGAGTTTGAACTTTTTCTCGAGATGAAGCGGCATCCTGGTGATTTAAGTGCTCAACGCAGGTAGCTGGCACCGGCGGCTTCAAGGTAATTCGTGATATATTCGAAGACGCTCAGCATGTCTTTTTCCTTGTCAGCGGTAAAATCAGGCATTCGGCTACGGCTTGTATGTAGGCTCTAGGTTTCTGGCCATGGAATTTCATAATATCCGTAGGGTGGAGAGTTTACCCTCTCTTATTTCCCTTTCTAATTGTTCATACTGGGGTATGACAAAAATACTATCAAGTAAGTTCTGCGGGTGTGTGAATAATGTGGGATTAATCATGGCTATGGTTCTTAATACTGAGTGTTTTAGCCTTTTGCTTCACTTGCAGTTCAATATTTGTTATGTGTCGCTATTAACGGCAATCCACGCCCCGACCACCACAATGCGCTAATAGTTAAACATTAAAACATTTCATCTGCATAAAAGTCTGCAGCTGAAAACCACTGTTGATAGAGCTCGAATTCATCTTTCTGCTGGTGCGCTTACCACCAGCTAAGCAGGAATACATAGACTGGCAAAACACCAAAGACACAAACCAAAACAGTGTACAAATGGTCCACGAATTATCGCAATCGGGCCGGATTGCACCAACAATTCATCACAAAGACTTCATACGGCGACTTTCGACCGCCATTCTATCGGTGTTCCACAATCAAAAATACACGCAACCCCCAACAAGAAGATTAAAGCATAACAAATCTATCTGACCAAAATTCATATATTGCAAGGCGCTCGTAACCCATTGGTGCATTCCAGCTTGCGTTATTCCACTTCTTTTTGCGCATCCAATTGGCACGTAACGCTTGTAAGTTAGACAGGTCGTTACGTCTACGCTGTCTTGGGATGATCGTAAGACATCGCAACGGATATATCTGGTAAAGAGATATCTGTCATATCGCTTGATCGGTGGGGGCGAAATATCTAGGCCTTTCTTCTTTAGAAATGTACTCACGATGCCACATTTCTTGCGCGGAATACGATGCGATTACGCAATGCTTGCGTGTCTTCTAAGCCAGGAAAGAATAGAGCGTAATAACCGATTGCTGTCCCATGATCGGTAACAGAATTGCACGTTCTTCAATAACATACAAGCCGCCAAAAAGGCAACGTAAGCAATGGCAGATACAATAACGGTCATAAATACTGGCCAAATTGGGTAACCACCAGACGCATTAAGCTTTCCATTAATGTTGCGCTTGATGCTGACGGATACCTTACGGAGGTGAAAGGAGAGGTCCGTGTCGGCCAATGATGTTTGGCGGTTTATCGATGCGTTCGCGCCTCGTTGATTCGGCTAGTGTTTGTGCATTTAGGCCAAAACCCTTCATCGTTCACATTCGCCTTGATCAACGCGTCATACGCGATGACGATACGGCGCACAACGCCCATCATGACTTGCGACTTAAGACAGTCACACCATCGATTTGATTCTTGGAAGAGATCATGATTCTCTGGAGAGATAGTTTAGGGTCCAAATTACCGTTGGTTCATCGGACTAAAAACAGTGCGGTTTATTTTCACACCGTATTTGGCAAGGTACCAACCGCTGGAATGTCACCACGGACACGCCATTGGGATGTATTTTTCTTTATCCAGCAAGCCACTTTATCCAATGCGGCACGAACTCGCTTGCAATTGTTGAGGGTCCCGCCCGCTTACTGTAGAGGGCCAACGCCCACGTTATGGAAAACCTTGCGATCTAATAACATGGTGGTTTTTGAAACACACCGACTTCGAGTCGATGATGCGGAATAGCTCGGCGGCTCAAGTGCGTAAATCGATACCATTACCAAGATCTTTGCGAAAGTTTGGCCTCATCATCGATCATGAAGTTTCATTAAAGTACTTTTACCGGCACAGAATGCCCCAGTAGAACGCATTTCACCTTGGCGTAAATGAAAACTAACTTGCAGATAAATGCTTCTTGCCCGCTCTCGTACTTTTTGCCCACTGTTGAATTCGATTTCACGCTAATTCAGCATCCTTAGATTAGAAAGAAGAAAGATCTAATTGCCACTTATCACTATCAACAGGGCATCACAATTTTGAGCAAACAAGGACGCAAATTCATCAACTGCTCACCACTGATGTTAACGTATAGGAATTCACAATTGCTTCGGAATCGCTAAAAAATTATACGCCTTTTGCGGTTCATCCAATTTGGTTGGCGTTATGCCGCTCACACCAAACCGCTTCGGAAAAAACAGTTAGCTGACTGATGGCATTTTGACCAGTGCAAGCCGGCCAAAACCAACATGGACTTCTGAGGCGCAATTTTCATCAAGTTTTTTCATCACTCGAAGACTTTTGATAACTTCGTTCATCAAATTGGCTTTATTTTGTAAACGGGCCGGCCGTATCGGCATCAACATGTCAAATTGGCCTTTGCTTTAGCGGAACTCGATGGCATCATAAATAACCGACGCTGAATCCGCACTGTTGTGCTGTGCAACAACAGGCACATTATTCGTGCCCATACTTGGAGACTGTTCACGGCCGCCGCACGACATGTGTCACCGCCGCCAACATAACCTTTTGGCCTTCAGCCTTGGATATTTTTTTAGCCAGGCTTGCCATGGTCGATTTGTTTTTTCGACACCATGTCCACCACATTCAAAAAAACAAAGGCCCATCTTGGACTCACTGGTTCAAGTCTTTTTTGAGACTGATAGAATGCCTTCATATCCGCTTATTAATGGCGCTAGGCAAACGTACGTCGAATCTTTCAATTTTCTTTGCGGTTCAATTGTCTGTTGTCCTCCCATTCAATGTCTGCGTTGCATTCATCAACATCTGCCATCAACAACTGCGTTTTTCCAGTTTTCTTAGTAGATCCGTCATCGACTTTTTTTAGGCACCAATAACAGAGCCAAACACTTCTAAACCACCACGTGTACGAGACAATCACCGATTTTTAATTTACGTTGGGACCAGATAAGAAGGCTGGTTGCGATTCGCGGGTCTCTCTTCTTCACTTGATGATTGGTATCGCCGATTATCCAGCTCACATTCAACAGCGATCATCAGAAAATCGAAGTTTCTGGTGAATCGAACGTATTATATCCTTTTTTTTCTTGGCTGCTGTAATATCAATGCATTCTTTTATTCACAACGACGGCGAATAACAAACCGCTATGATCGCTAACGTGTTCTATTGCAATGGAACCATAACGGCATATTTCACCAAGATACGGTGTAAAAAAAACAATTAATTTGGTTACAAAAATTCCATTCAATTGGTCTCATTTATTTTGACTGATCAGTAAGCAACCAGCGATAATTGCTATGATTAGACATTTGCGCCAATCAATGGACACTTTTAAAAACGATTTTTTAACATCATTCCGGGCTCGCAAACGGCTTAGTTTTAGCAAACCGCACCGGCTTACGGACATCGTCTCAAGGTCCATTATGACCGATAGCTAACAACCTCTCTTTAGCCGACCGAGTTTTAGCGGCCATTATGTTCTGCTTTGTACAGCTGGTATTTTAGGCTATTTAATCTAGCCGGTACCAAACTCCAAGCTTACCACACCCCACATTGAAAACATGGACCACGACATCTGGCATTCCGGTTATCTGGTTAAAACAAGGAGCAATGGATAAATAGTAAACACTAGAGATTCGGTTTTCATTCGCTCCGTCACCCCAACACAAACACTCATTCAAACACGCTGGCCAATGTTAATGCAGTGATTTCCTGCCACTTAGCACACGCGTTCAATACAAAAGACTACGGCCTTTAGCCGGGCCCGGCGCAAAGCAGTTATTCATGACCATGAAAACAAACAATTGGCTTAACCTTAAGTAACGAGCCTACGTATTTAATTCCCACTCTGACTTTGGTAGTAACTGGCTGTAAGAACCCGTTTTCAAGCACCGTACTTCGACAACTGGCCAACGTCAAACACCAGCACAACCATCCTGCTCCACTCAACTTGAACGCGTTTTATTTTTGGATAAAAACAACAAGATGCTATCAGAAATGGTTCAATGTATCACTGGGGAAAACAGGTCTTAATATTACCACAGTTTAAACGTCTGCGGCCCACCATTTTTATATTGGGAAATGCTGTCGCCTGGTGCAAAAGCCAAACCGTCCAAAAACGCTTCAACCTTATTCAGTCAAGATTATCGATTTATCGGAACGCATCAGCGAGTCCTTATTACGAACCATCAAAGTACCGGTTATTCAAATAAAATGAAGGAGACCTCTGGCAAACTCGAAGCGCATCTATGGCCGTGATGCCGGTTTCCTCTGTAAAAAATGGAAGAATGGATAAAGTCTCAGCTTTGGGGGACAGATTTAGTTTCCACCCTCAACAAACAGCAACACATACATTTTGTACAGCTTGCTCTAACACTGTCACTCAGGCGTCCTTGGGCGTGGTGGAATATTCATATTGGCGACAAGAGGAGCATCGTGCCCAAAACCAACCCTAAGGAGAAGAAAGCCGTTTTATCAATGCTAAAGTCTGACTCCTTCGGCTTGATTCAGTTCCCTCAGTGAGTACAAAAAGCTTTTCAAACGCTCTCGACAGTTAAACAAACAAACTCGAACAACAACGCTGTCACCAACATGGGTGGCGTTTACTATCGGCGACTCAGTAACCGATGAAGACGGGCAACTCACCTTAGGCATTTATAACAGCTATCAAGAAGCATTGATGCTTCACGATCGAAGCTATTCAAACGGCCTACAAACATTATTAAAACCATTCCCTACCAGGAGATTAGGCTTTACCAATGAAAAAACACCCCCCCCTAAACCATGCCGGCCAAACCAGACCAAAGGCATCCAAGCTTCGCATCGATCGGCGGGTGAATGGCGTCGCGCCAGCATTACCCATCCCGATGTTCAAGGTTACGGCCGGACCGCAGATAAAAGTCCGAGGAAACCTTTATTTAACTGGATAATATAATTCTTATTTCCGGGAGCCGTTTGGTGGCGATTTCTTTTGGGCCTGGCCGCATTAGGGCTAGAAGCGCTTCTCACCGGGCGCGAAAGCACGCCATTTTTTTGTCGAATAATTCAGAAGTGGTTATCCAGCAATGACGCAACTAATGCGACATTAAAGGCAGGAAATGCAGATGTCAACGGCACAAAATGCCGGCGTTTTTCTAGACACTGGCAACGCCTACTCCGGGCTGATATCGTTTTTTAGATCCGCCGTTTCGTAAAGGTTGGCTGCCAAATCGTTCTTTGCTTGAAATAGGGCTGGCTCGCAAAACGAGGCGCTTGTTTACATTGGAATGGAGAAAGAAGCCGCACTTCATTCTGCCGCGCACTGGTCTTTGAGAAAGAAAAACAGCGGGCAGTGGTTTTCCCGTTATTTGAAATCGTCAAATAAACCATTAAAGCCTGCATAAATGCAGGGCTTGCATTTACTTCACTTCCTATCTGAACTCTCGCCATAAAATATGAACAACCACGACGTTTTGTTACCAACACTCGCTTAAACAGCTATATTAAAGTTGTGTTTTTAGCACGATGCTGCATACGCTATATAACGACGTGCAGTAGGCGCACACCATTTAACCGAAGACTCACAGGAAGGTCATTATGTTGGGCACTTATCCTTTAGCAAAGCTAATTATTCTAAATGATCACCGCCGTGATGGGATTTATTATTGTGTCGCATTGTGGCAATGGGAGGTTCTGTCCTTCAGCAAAAAGCCAATAATGAATTGCGTACCTTTTTCAAAATTCAAGCGTCAAACGATACAAGTTCGCCTTCCCATGCTAAGAAAATAGTGATAGGCATAAGATCCATTCCGTGGACAATTTGATTGACTATCATAGCGAGTGCGAATGAACAAATAGAAAAAGAATGGCCCAGCCTCATTAGTACTAGATTATTAGAAGAGCCACGGCCAAGCCTTAAAACAAGTCTCGGAAGAAGACCTTATTAAATAAACTACTAAGCCAAGCGTCATTGCACTGAATCAATAGCGCTATTTATGGCTTTGTGGACTCGGTTCCTCTTGGACTAGGTGGCAAATTAGATAAAATGGGGACCGCAGATCAAGTGAGAAATAATAAACTTCAGCTTTTAAGCGTGGTTCACGAGTTCGAAGGGCGAAGCCAGTTTATCCTGTCCGACCCCCACAACAGAGAGTAATTTAGAAGGAAATCACCTCAGCTCAAGCGGATTTGGGAACTCGAATCGAGAATTTTGGCGCTTTCAAGATAATCACGGAGTGCAAGCCAACGCCTATCGAGTGCGCTACTCAATACGGTAAGAGACAAAACCTTCAACGCACGAAACAGAGTTACCGCCAAAAGAACGGATTTGATGAAGGGCCAGCTAAAAGCAAACCAAACTGATCAATGAGGATATATTGCAGCTGAAGCTGACGCCGGAAAACCAGCTCAGCTCAGCCATGCCCACTACTTCTCAGGTGTCGTATTCTGTAGGCATCGCTTGCTGCACTACTAAATGATCACCATTGGACGCAGTGTAAATAGCCCACCACTGCAACATATCATTACGGGTTTAAATAAAGTCAACAGGCGACAATGTCCTTCCAATCACTGGGTCAACAAAAAAACGCAATGATGAATTCGACAACTGAGACCAATTCTCTAATGAAATGATGACGGTCTTTGGCACGTATTAAAGACGTTGTGTCACCAACAAGTCACGTTAGCACCATGTCAACTGACTAAACAGCAACTATTCTCAAGCAATTACCAACAGCAACATCTAGTCGAACCAGCGCACGCATCATTAGCCAAGTGCAAACTTGATGAACATTCAGTGGTTAAATGGTTATCAAGTACAACCAACTTAAGATCCAGCTCCAACGAAACTACCGTCTGCAAATCTGGAGCAGACACATCAAATTGGTATGAACCAGCATCAGGATACGGTTAAATATCGTTAATATAACGAGCCAACAACTCAATGAGCTTGGCCGTTATCTAAAACTTCGATAAGTATTGCGATGATCAATTGATCTTGCCAGTCAAAACTAACTTACTTGCACTAAATGCCGCCATTAGAAGCGCCGAGCAGGCGAAGGGGTCGAGTTTCTCGTCGGGTGGCCGATGGAAGTCAGAGCCGTTAGCGGAAAAAAAAAACCGTTTGATGCCACGTCTAAAATTACCGGACATGCTCAATACGATCAACATTTCAACGTCAAAACCGCATATCATACCATGGGAAAGTGCCAAGTAAACCTGGAAAATCATCAGTGAAAATTGGCAGCAAAAGAGAGAAGCATGGCGAGACATGAAAAGCAACGCCATGCAGGTCGCAATCACCGGATTCGATGGCAAACGCACAGAGGTTGCCAGCACGGCCATTACAATGAGCCAGGATGGAGCAAATCGCACTCAGCAATTAATGAAGACACTCGCCTCCATTATATTATGGCCGATTAAAACCAACAAATTCAGCAAGTTTCAGACCAGAACTTTGGCGATAAAAGCAAGTATTTACGCTCGTTTTAAAACGCAATTAACCACCGAAACGCTTCTAAATGTCATCGACGATGATGAAGCTGTTTTTTAAAATCACGGCTATTTCTCCTTTACAATCCCTCGCATGGCACGATAAACCTCGTTGATGACACCTAGGCGCAAACGCTTAGGACTGTGTGGCACGCATTCATCGATTGAACCTTCCCACAGTTTTCTTCACGGGAATTCGAGCCCTTCATTAGGGCTTTACTTTGGATATAAAACGTATGCCGCGGACGTATTCAGCCGACTCTGTTGGTAATTTTGTTACGCCACAGATTGGGCAATTTGAAACCGTTGGCGCTGTGCTGCGGACAAACCTTGTCTTCTTATCCAACTCACTTACGAACCTTGCACACTGAATCAAAATGCGTCGTATGCCATTTTGATTGTAATGCTCTTAAGCGGCGACCATTCCGCGCGGAGTTATTCATGACATGGCGCGTACCAAACCCAGGCTGGTGGGATTTGCTATTGGCCCGGCAAGCCATCGATTACACCCATTTTTTTTGTGGTCGCTCTTATTTAATTTGGAGGGGCATGTGGTGGCTCTACCGGCCAACCCACATTAATCCGAAACAGGACAACGCTGAGGAGGCCAAGCTTTCCCAATTGTCACCGTAGACGACTGGGTTTCAAGCCAGCCCGCTTAGCGATGATTACTCGGCATTTAAAACCTTTGCGGCCATTGTACAGGTGGCAGCCTGGCGGACATGCAGGTTTAGGAATGGAGTATTCCGTTTTTCCTGAATCGCTTGAAAGCCGCTGTCATTGATCGCTTCTGCAACCAAAACTTTCTACTCAAATATCGCTTACTCAACGATGTAGCGCGCCAGTCTATTCGCCGTGTCCAGATTTTTTTGACACGGGAATTATTTTAGACACAAGTCCGTGCCTACCAACGGCCTTGGCCTTGCTCGCAATGCTAGGTCACAATCATATTTATGGACGATTGCCATGGGCGCAAGGTTTGGTACGGCAAATGCGTCACGCAGTTACCATTACAATTCGGCATTGAATTTGAAGATAGAAAGTTTTCGAATATCAGGCCGAGGCCTGACGAAAACGTATTTGATGACCAAACACCTACATGTTGACAGACCAAAGCACTCGACTACTTTTGATCCTAGCCGCGCAAGGCAGATGACGATTTGGCGCTGTACTGAGCAAGCGCAATGCGCAAATTCACTCTGTTGGTTTCTTTTACTACTGAACTTTGGCGATTTGCACAGGCAGCGCAGTGAAGAAAGAATTGTCAAGCGCTCGTCAAAGCGGGTAAGTCTTGTTGTCGTACGCAAAAATGAAGCTGAAGAAGGTCAGATGCGTTTCTTTTCCTATCCGCGCTACATGGCGGTATGTTGAGTACTTTTTTTGAACTCGCGTTGCCAATCGCTTAACGACGGAGCCAACTAATGCGCTCTGACTTAGACATGATCGTATTGGAATGGGGATCCAGCCCAACCATACGCCGCATGCTCGACTTGGCTTGTGGCCCGGAGATTGCTCCTCACCTGATTGAAACAAGCAGAGTAACGGCTATGGATTAGAGATCGGTCCCGAGGATTTGAATACTTGTTTATAGAAAAAGTGCATTTTTCAGTTTTAGAGGCAAAAACGACGGAGGGAGTTACAGAACTTGAAGATCAAGCTTGATCTTAGTACTGATGCACTCATGCCCTAACACCAATTTCGCCGGCCATGATCTTTTAATCGATGAAATGTTACGATTGGTAAAGATGCATCATTACCTTCCAACTTTGGCACTGCGCAGCGACTCATCTTGCACTAAAGGCCGCATGCCGGTTTCGGCATTTTTTACCCTACCATTGGTACGGACACAACATCCACTTTTTTACCTTTCAGATTTTTGAGCGTTTATGCGTTGAAAAAGATATTCAAATTTGCGATGGGCCGCTGTGGATGGGCATCTAAGACACTGGTGGATTCGTTCTATGCCAAATCTATTCAGTGAAAACGGCGATTTTCCACATCAGGCGTTAAGCCGTTTATACATTGACCATAAATTAAGCGACAAAGACGGTCATTCAGACGTCTTTTAGTAGCAGAATATCAAGAGAACTCGGCTGAACAAAACTCGTTTTAGCCAACAATTGCCAGGTAAAATCAAAGATTTATGCATTGCTCGCCGAATGGGCATTCCGACGTAACCGCAAAAAGCGAATTAATGGTCGAAGAAGCCAGAGAGAATGGTTTAAGCTTTATTGAAATGCGATTCTAAGCACGATAATGCTTGCGCCACAACAGGCTTGCCAGCTCTAGCGGATGATTCGGTATTGAAGTAGTAACCTAATGGTGCCCGGAATTTCTTGCGCGTTTTTGCTGGAGAACACGGTAAACATGAAGCGGAAATACAACCTGTATTGGAAAATTAGACGGCGTCGCTGAACTCGAACGCACCGCACGCTTTCATTGTGTTTTAGCCTAATATGGCGCCATGAAGATGACCCTACTCCAAGGTATTCCACGGACGTTTTTGGGCAGACGAAATAATGATTTCAACGCAAGGTCAAGGAAGGCTTTGGTTATGATCCCGTGTTTACGTTCCTGACGAATGATGGTTGCAGTGCAGCAAGCTGCCAAAGAAGTTAAAACCAAAATAAGCCATCGGGGCAAAGCATTAAAGAAATTTTCGCAGCTTTCAGAACAAAGCGTCTATGTGAGCATTCTGTTGCACCATTGGTTTTATATATCCCATTTTACCTTGGTGCGTTCGAACGTGCCTTATTGCGATTTCAATTTCTATTCAAGCTGCTCGTTTTGAAACCAATGGCAAGCGGCCTGAAGACGGCTTATTTGGGAACGCAATTGCTCGCCGACTAGACGGCCGATTTACCGTATGGTGCTGGCCCGTTCGATTCAACGGCATTCATTGCGGCGGGCACGCCCAGTTTAATGAGCGAAGACTTATTACTACCGTTTGGATGGCCGCTTTACGCGGAGAAACTCACGTGGAGCGGACAATGCCGAAATTACATGGAGCCAATTCGGGCCACGTTTGAGCAGGAAAAAATTCAGCCATTTTCGCCAAGCAGGCATTTAATCGGCTTTCATTGGCATCAAAGTTTCCAGCCAAAAACTTGTTGAAAACCCTAGAAGAATCCACAACCGGAGACGAAGCCAAACACGCTGTGGATAGTTAGAGCTGCTGGCTTCGACAATATCAACCTCGTTGATGCACGTTACCCGATCAAAAGCTAAGAAATGGGCCACTGAAGATTTATCTCTTCGCGATAAAGCTTAACCCATGAGACTTATTGGTATTCAATTAACCATTGAGCCAAACACGAGTTTTATCGCCGCCTCCCTTGCAGAAGCCAAAACCTTATGGGGCATTTCAAGATGAAGGCCAAGCTTTGCTCACCCAAAATGGGATCGTTTCAGTATGAAGTATCAGCCAACTCAAAATAAAACCGCCGTGACCGAACACCAATTCTTAACTTTGGCGTTTGGCGATCATCGGCATTGGGCGCTGCGAGCCACATGGCAAGATCACATTGAGTATGGTCCAATATTGGTCGTTACACGAGAAGACCAGGACACCCAAACCAATTACCTCAACAAATTCTACCAGAAGCGCTTGTCATCAAAGAGCCATAGAACAAGAAGACCTTGCCACTGGATCTGATGAACCGGTTTACGCTTATCGAAACATGCGATCTAAAGGGACTATGAGCGAATTTACCTACCAAAAAGTTTCACCAACGTTTTGAATTAAAAGCCTGTGAAAACTGCATTTGAACAGGTTTTATTAGGACCCGAGGCATGGAAAAAACATTCGTGTTAAAACCACCGAAAAGGCAAATTATTCCTCAATGAATTGCTTGGAACTGTTCCTTCCATAACACACAGTCACTTTACTTTACTATAATTTGACATCTACTAAATGGTGTAATCCTTGCCCAGTTAAGACAGAAAAGGCATCATTTGATGGCCTTTTTTTGCTTTCATTGGAGTTAAAATCTAGTGAATTTCAATAGACATTATACTTTCAACAACAACAATCACACGCCCGCCTTTGTTATTTTAACAATTTTAATTCATTCTCGGCATGCGTCTACTCTTCGTTGGGCGCAGTTTTTAAAGCTAAACTTGCGAATTTACAACGCTAAATTATCGGTTTAATTGCTAAAAATAGAACAAATACGTCGCATTAAGAAACAGTCCTATAATGGGGAATACTTTTAGGTTGTAGGTAGCGAATTGTATAAAAAACGTCACGTGGTTTTAGTTTGGAAGGTTTGGAATTTCACTAATCAGGAGAATATTTATGGTAACAAGTAACTGGACAGCGGTTCGGGCAGAATACAACACGTCGTACAAGTAGGGCAAGATAACGTTCGGTTCTTGGCCTAGTTGTACTCAACCTGTCTTTAGCACAAGTGCCTCATCATTTTTTTGCTTTTCATGTTACTTGGTAGTTATTTTATCCAGCAGTGGCAAGTGCCTTTGTCAAGCAGGAAAAAAATTGGTCAATCATTAATTTTGATGGTTCTTATATGGTTCAGGCAATATTCTTTGTGCTCTTCATGCTTCCCTTTGATTGTTCTTCCTTTAGGTAAGATTCGTTTGGCGGGTACCGAGGCAAAGCCAGAGCATTCAACATACTTGGTTTCCATTCGCTTGTTCGCGGCTGGTATGGGGTATTGGCTTTAATGTTCTGGAGTGTATGCAGGACTGTTGCCTTATATCAGGTTGGTACGAGTTACCGCATTGATTGTGGTTGCAAAAACACGCCTGAAGCGAAGACTTGGCCATGAGCGCAACCATGTTCCATTGGGGTTCTTTCATCCTTGTATCTATGCGGTTGTTTGCCTTTCTTTTAGACGTTCTTCGTCCTCTAATAACAAAGGTTGGCACTGACCCATTCGTTCTGTATTTTACACTTTAGGTGAAAAGTATGGGGCAGGGTGTCGGTACGTATCCGACGGTAATCGCAGTATTGCCACTATCTTTGGTTTGCAAATCACTTGGCTTTGGTGCACAGCAAGAACAAGTGGTCTCAAATTTCTTTTATTCGGCATTCCAAACACGTTAATGACAAATTGTTGTGATTTGTGCGGTAACAGCGGGTGGCCATTATCTCGGTTGCACTGTGGTCTAGAAGCGTGGTTAAACTGCTTCTAATGTTCAAATATTATTGCTGTGCCTTAGCGTTGTTATTTGTCTCCGTTGGTAATTACCGGCGCGGATCTTCGCGGCTATGGGTTCTTTACTTTTTAAGGCTCGTTGAAATATCATTCCTCTGAGTAACTGGATTGGTCGTGATGACGAACCTTCTAATTCACGGTTGGCTTGTGTTCTATTTGGCTTTGGTGGATTTCCTTGGTCCCATTATTGGTCGAGATGTTTATCGCGCGTGTTTCTCGTGGCTCGTTAGGTACGTGAATTCCATTGTTGCTGTAGTTAGTTAAGTACCAACCGTTGTGTCCTTAGTATGGATGTCTTTATTTTCGGTGGTTCTGCCATTGAGCAAGTAGAAATGGCGTTAGGTTCTCTCGGCAAAATGGCATCACGGATTATTTACTTGCGATGTTCCATGTTTGCAGCTACCACTCACACATCTTTGACGTCCTTCGTTGGTATCATTCTAGGTCTTGGTCTTCTTTGTTGAACCTCTTCTGACTTCAGGTCTTTGGTTATCGATGCATCACAGCCGCGGTAAAGATTGACGCACCTATGATACGCGTTGTATTTTTGGGGCCGTTATAGAGGATCATTTGCGATTGCCAATTGTTGGTGGCGGTTTGAAAGCATTAGGCGCGACCTTCAAGCGGGCCAGCATAAACGATTGGCTTACCGTTCACCGATGCTTATGTGATAATTGTGTGTGAGTATTGTGGAAGCGTTTACATGCGACATGCATCTTTATAAAAGCCGTAAAATTAAAGAGCATTTCTACTAAAAACAACGCGAGACGGCCTTACCGCTCGCGTTGTTTTTTTTTGCGAATACTCTATTATCAGCACCTTCTAGGGGAGTCTATCTTCTTTTGTACGTACGAATTGTGTACTGCAAAGTTCTTTGTTCACAGTTAATTGGGCCTCAAGCTCCGTGCAAGAAAGTTCCTGGATACGATTTGTGAATCGGACGGGTTGGGGGATTGATGAGACTTAAGACAAAGGACTTGGCTCAGGTGGGCCACAGGTAGATTGTTTTTGTTTTATAGCCACCTAGGACCATCAAAAAAATGGAAGCTCTACTCACTTCATATCTCTACACGTTCGCTCTTGCTGAATGGGCGATAAAACCCAATCTATAGCTTTTTTCTTGCCACCCGATTTGCCTACAAATGTCGATTGTTTCTAGGACTTCTTTTGCAATCTACTTCATTCCATTCTTTTATCTGCTTGGTCGGTGTCGAAATTGCACCGCTGGATTCCCGACAGTGCAATCAGTTGGATTATCGGTTTAAGTTTTTTGCTGTGGGTTTATGGTTATTAATCCCAAGATAAAGATGACGCGAAGGAAAAATACCATTACTGAAAAAATTATGCGCGATTTGGCGCGACGTTTTGCTGTTTTTTCTTGCTGAAAATACGGCGGACAAAGACACAAATCGCCACGATTTTATTTAGGCGCTACACTATGGCAGTGTTTGGATTGGTCTTGTTTAGGCGTCAACCCCTTTGGTATGATGCTAGCGAATGTACCTGTTGTGTTTGCAGGTCGATGGAAACATGGGACAGATTTCAAATTGCAGATTCGAACCCGACAAACTGCTTTTGTGTTACTCTATTTCTCTTATGGGGGGCCGTTGTCACCCATAAGCGTCACCACTGCTTCAATAATAGGTTTCAAACTGGAACAGGGAATGGTAAAAATGGACGGTCGAATTCAAACAGGAGATTTTACTCGAAGCACTTTGGTCAGCACTTCGCATATTCAATGAGAATTGCGGAAAAAGACCCGCAAACTCAATGATATTACCCAAAGAGATAGAGAATTTTTTCAGATATGTTAGGGAGCAGGGGAAGTGGGCGGTAATCGCCTCCCAGTTGGCGTTTAAAATAACACAACTTTTTCTTTTTATTTTCGGTTAGATGGGCGCGATTGAAAAGATTAACTCAGCAAGAAGGGTAAAAAAAATTTTAATTTTCCGGACGTATATGAATGGAAGGGGGGGGGCCGAAAGGCTAATTTTTTGGGCTTTACGGGGGGCCTTCTTTTCTTCTTAATCTCCTTCCCGTTCTTTTTTTTTTTTTTTTTTTTT
>Ga0163217_1087902_pt1 | contig 16166 bp, 14 predicted proteins | sample SynspAceP_FD_185933 | JGI IMG/M metagenome (GOLD analysis project Ga0163217, IMG submission 185933) | Saline lake microbial communities from Ace Lake in Antarctica - Synechococcus sp. Ace-P (PacBio error correction) | ecosystem: Environmental > Aquatic > Non-marine Saline and Alkaline > Saline ... | reverse complement strand
AAAGAGTCTCGCCGATGATAGAGCCGAAGTGCGCGCTTATTTCACGTCGTGAAGGCCGTAAAAACTGTGGCGCTGCGTTGAAGCGGTACGAAGAGCATTAACAAGCGGTCGAAAACGGAAACATCAAGGCACTTTAGTGTACATGCGCCGCTAAATGTGGGGGAATCCACCCGCCGACATCAATAGTTTCTTTTGCGTTGGTTCAAGACGATCCTTCTATTCAGATCGTGAACAACGCGCAAGTTTGGTACGTGCGAAAAAATATCAGTTCGTGGTACGTCTTAAAGTATGCCCGATTCTGTCGTTGCGGGTCGCCATTTTAAGCGGCGGGCCGAGCGCGTCCAGATTATTTTATACCGATGTTCAAAAGGCGACATCGCGCTGAAAAAACGTCAGTGATTTGTATTATTTATTCCGAACGATTTAAAAGTGCTGTGAAGCTGACAGCGGCTCAAGGTCGTCGAGTGGCCAGAACGCGGCGGCGGGGCAGTTTAATCAATTGATACCACATAAGGTGCGCCGCCAACAAAACTTTTTTTTTAATCAATGCCGCGTTCCCCAACCTATTAACTTTGATGTGATCGACGGTTATTTCCATATCGTATCGATGATAACACAGCCTACCGTTACCAATGCGGGAGCGAAGTGGTTCATAAAGACGCGCATTTCGTATTAAAGATGTTTGATGTTTAATGGTGAGGCATTAAGGGGCGAAAGATGGAGTTCTTAGTCGCAACGAATAACTATCGACGGGTGGTGGCGGGCATTTTCCCGACATTTGTCAGGCGATACGATTGTGATGATGCCGCCAGATTAAAAACCGAGATGTGGTGGCAAATTATTTGTTAAGCCAAAAAACCATTAATCCAGCAGCGATAAAAAACAACACTGTCGTTACGATTTGGTAAGGCAAAAAGTGATTGTTACTACATCACCAAAAGCGAAAGACGCAGCAGTAAAAACAGTTGACTTTATCAGGCTTTAGATGAAAATGGTTTATGCGATTGTTGACAAACTAACAAATAACGCGTGTTCATCGCGTTTGATAAAAAATATTGGATCGCTAAGAGGGGAAGATCTCTTCATCCCCAATTTTACGTATGAAACGCATAATAATTGAAAAATACGTGAGGTGAATAAACCACTTTAGGCTGAGTTGGAATACAAGTATTTACGGTTTAGGTATGAATCCTGGAAAAAACCATCCATGACCATTATTACTTAGAAGTTGTTGTTTTTTTCTAATAAAAAAAATATGTATCGAAATGTGACGCTTTCTACCTCATTTTTAAAGAGGCTAGCAAGTTATTACTTATTTAACCTCTTTATAAAGAAGATGCCTGCTAATGAACCTTTAAAAATAAGGATACCCTGATTACTTAATGTTGGTTAGTTTAGGGTTAATCCCTGTTTTATCTCTTTTCCGCCATTTCTGTAATTTTTCAAGCAAACATTAATTGACAATGGGCAATAATCAATTAATGTCGTGCAAGAAACAAAGAGCCATTCTGTTACGTCGTATCTTAGACCACTCTATCAAATTGCTTTCGCTTTTTGGCGGAAAACCCGATCGTGGTGCGTATGTTGCCATTACTGTGGCAAATGCTTATAAAAGACTCAATAAAATCCCCGTTAATGATCAAAATCTGGATGATGTGCGCGCTTTTATGACAGTTGGAATTTAAGACTCGATTGTCACCGGATGAAGCCAGCTGGAATTTTGAATCTGATGCCTTAATATCACAACTTTTCACCGTGGCCGCTACTTCTTCTTCACAAGTGCCTATATTGCTCAAAATACCAACCCTGTTTGGAGAAAAGCATAAAACGCTTAACTCACAACATATCCAGCCTACGCATGCTTTCCATCAAGGGGCACACCCATACTTACAAAAAGGCAGCCAAGAAGTTTGCGTTTTTATTGATGTTTTTTTAATTTCAGATACGGAGATTTGTTTACAGTGTTTTCAAAGAAATGAATTTTTTGGTTACGTCTTAACGACTGGCCCCTTTAAAGACTTCTGGATTGGCGAAAGCATTCACCAATTCATTAAATAACGATGGCGTGAGTTTTACTGATTTCTCTCTCTAATATTGCCATCGTATCAAGCACCAGCTGGCTTTGTCGGTTCCTGTCTTTAAAAATGAAAAGCGCATTGGTGTGGTTAGTTGCTCAATTTTCAATCAGCCACATTAAATAAACATCATGACGGAAAGAGCGGGATTGGCGAAACCGGTGGAAAAAAACCTACCTGATTGGTATGGACGGCAAGATGCGGTCTGACTCTTACCTTGATCCAGAAAACCATTCTGTCTTAGCGTCTTTTAAGAAACCCAAAAAGAAGGCAGTGTTGATACGGTTGTTGTGCAAGAAAGCCAGCAAGGGTATGCCAATACGAAAATGATTAAAACTACAAAGCAATTCTGTATTGTCTTCTTTATTTAGCCACTTGAATTACAAAGGTTTGGAAGTGGATTGTTGCTCGCGAAATGCGGGAGGATGAAAGCGTTAGGGCAGTGTGCATAAGCTGAATTATGTTATTTTGGCTTTTGTGCTTGTATTATTGCTGTTGCGAGTCGCTCTCTCTCTGCACTTTGGTTCGCTCGTGTATCTTGGCGCCTCTGCGGTGCAGAGCCTAAAGAAAATTGCAGTCTATCGCAGAAAAAATAATAGCTTGCCGGTTGATTTTGTCTATTGAGTTTAATAACACAAGCTCGCCCTCTTAGTATTTATGGTGCGATCCGTACGATGTCGGAAAACTTAAAATCTAGCTGATAGGCAAGGGAAAAAGCAGTGCGATGTCACAGTCGGTGTCTTCATATTAAATTGGCAGAAATTTCTGAAACAGCCAGTGCTAATATTCAATCTCAGCACAGTAGTACGACTGAGATTGGGAATGCTATGCAGCAAATTGGTCATTTCCGTACAGAAGTGGCTCGTAACATTTTAGATGCCACTAGCCGCTGATGACGCAAAACAACGTGTTAATGATAGCACGAGAAGATCTCTGATCGCTGTGGAAAGACATGGCGCAAGTGTCGGAAGAGGTTCGCTAAAGCAAGAGAGACAGTGGATAAACTGAATAAACGCCGAAGAAACTATCAAATGTCGATTCTACTATTTCAAGGTATTTCAGATTCAAACCAAATTCTTCTGGCCCTGAATGCCTTGCTATTGAAGCCGCCGGGCAGAGAAATCAGGTCGAGGCTTTGCCGTTGTTGCTGATGAAGTCCGAGGACTCGCGTCTAATACACAAAAAGCAGACGGAGCAAATCGCAAGCATTATTTCGCAGTTTGCAAATGAAGCGGTCCGCTGCTCAAAATGGTATTACATTCTTGGTGGGACTATGCTCAAACGAGTGTCCGATACCGCCAAACCATACGGCTAACTCACTTAAATGAAGCCTCTAAACTACGTGGACAATGTGAGTAACATGATGGAACAGGTCTCAAGCGCTCTGAGGAGCAAGGCAGTGTTGCCAATGAGATCAGCAATTATGTTTGAACGTAACGGAAGCATCGTCCTAGGAGTGAGCAAGCCAAATTTCTGAAATATCAAAATTCCAGTGAAGAGATTGGCAAAACTGTCGACGGATTTTAGGAAAAAATCATTAGTCGCTTTCGGTTGAGAGAATCAATAAACACTCGATTTTCTCAAAACCCCAAGGTGAGTGAATTCACCTTGGTTTTATTATTGAACGATTTAAAAGCAGTTAATTAGCGCTGTTTTGTTTCGTATTCTGGATGAAAATCAAACAGGCACGTCTAGGCTTGGTAACGCGTCTTTTCCAAGAATCATTATCTGCCGCTTTTTTCTGCCACCATGGATAGTCGGTGCGTTCAAGTTACCGTTTGGTGATCGTTCGCGGAAAAATTGACGAATCCACTACACGCAGGTGTCAATTGCACGAACTTGGCAGCGTCGTTCAACACCGCCATCGGATCGCTATCGCTGCCCATTTTACAAGGTACAAGACGGGTGGTACGCACTCTCTACGTTTTCTTTTTACCATGGTCGATGTCTTACACTTTGAAAATTTGATGCCGGGTTTGAATCTCTTCCGCCACGGTACATATCCAATGCGGATTGCTCAAGCACTTCACGAGTAAGACGAATGTATTCGCGCCAATCTTGCTTATCTTGTCGTTGAATGTAAATTGAACAGAATGGCGTGGTTTGGCTGCTGGGTTCTACGGATTCAATCCACCAATTTACCCACGCTTCTCTGGGCTTGTTGGTCCAAACGCTGACTTGAAACCAAATAGAACCATCAACCTGCAGCTTTGGGCCATCGTTAACGATAGGGCTGCAAGAAATGGTATTGAATGTTTGGCCATTTCAAGCCAAAGCACGGGAACGAATAAAACCACAAGATTAAAAATGGTTGGTTGCGCCTAAACCGCTTTTAAATAAGATCCAGGTGTGCCGATTAAAGCCGTTTGGCTTGTTTCAAGTTCCAGTTTGCCAGTTAGCGTTACTGGTTGCTTACATCGGTATTGGAAGTAGACTTCAAGTGATCTTGTAAGTTTTCCCCGACACCAGGCAGTTCATGTACCAGGGGACACCGGCTTTTTCTAAAACGTCTTTTGGACCCACACCAGACAAGTTGCAATAAACTGTGGTGAGCCAATGAACCTTGCTGACAAAATGACTTCCTTTGCTGGCATAACACTTGACTGACTTCGGACCTTTCCTTACTGAAACTCAATACCAACGGCTTTTTTTGCTTCAGCTGTTACTTCAAATTAAGACTTGTGGTCAGGTACGCCAGTTTTCAGTGTGAGGTTAGGCGCTGCATAGGCACGACGTAAAAATAAGCGTTTAGACGTAGACGCCACGTTACACCATTTTTCACTGTCCAGTTGCATTGGGCAAAACCTTCTTTGGCGATGCCAACTTGTAATCCGTTGTTTTTCGCCGTAAACCTGTCTTGGTTACCTGCATCAATAAATGCTTGATACAGTGGGTTGTAGGTCATGCAGTGCGTTGTGGTCGACAATGGGGCCTTCGCCGCCGCATAAGTGTCTGCGCCGCCTTTCCAGATTCTTGCCTTCTTAAAGTAAGGTAAGGCAGTTTGGTAATTCCATCCCGCTGCACCGTTTTTCTTCCCCATTTGGTCCAAAAGTCGCACGCGTGGCCGCGATACATAGACCAATTGCCATTGATGGGAGAAGAGCCGCCCAATACTTTACCGCGTTGGGCAATTGCATTTCGCGATTATCCAGACCTGGCTCTTTTGTCAGTATGAAACTGCCAAGCGTATTTATCTGAGTTCATCGGGTAAGACAAAAGCGGTTGCATCTGGATAAAAAATGGCTTTTATCCGAACCGCCCATTTCTCAATAGTAGGTAGAACGTTGTTCTCGCCATCTCTGTTAGTCGGTCTGCCAATACACACCCAGCAAGAGCCAGCACCAACGATAATGTAATCGTTATGTTCGATTGTCTATGCGTGAGTCTCGCTTAGTAAGGTTTTTGAATGTCGTTTAGCTGTCAACAAAAAACGCTATTGTTTGTGTTGTAGTGTCAATAAACGTATCGATGCCATTTTCACGGGCCAACACCAGACTCTTTGTATCCGCCTACGGGCATTTCTGCAGGGGAAGAGCCCCATGCGTTTTATCCAACAAAATACCGGCCTGCATTTGATTAATGACACGGCTTGTGCCGCCGAGCGAAGTTCTTTCGTGAAGGACGCAGCAGCCAAACCAAACTTAGGTATTTCTTGCACGCTTGATTACTTCGATCTCATCGTTTTGAAAGCTAAGAACCGAACATTCAGGACGAAGATCTTCGTCTTGTGACTTTGGGGCATATCGTCTGTGCAATCAGTAAAGACCGTTGGGCGGCAACAAAACGCGCCTTTGTCTAAGCCCCATTTTCAGTGACTTGGTAACCGCCACAAAGCAAGGTTGCACCCGCGTCTTTTGCGCCTGAATGTTAACCGGTACCTTGTGCATGTGGTCTTTCGAAATCAAAGCGCCTACTTGTGTTTCCATGTCCATTGGGTCGCCAAATGATCATGGCTTCAGTGCGAGTTTTTTATTCTTTTGGTTAAAATAGCGTCCATGATGTCATGCTGTCGAACGTACAGCGTGCTGCGTTGGTGCAAACTTCACCTGTGTGTAGAAGTTCGCCAACATTCGCCTGCAGAGACAGCTTGGTCCAACGGCATGTTCTGGGAGATGACTTATGGCGACTTTATTCCGCCCAGTTTCCATGGTCACAATCTTTTCAGAGACTGTGCCGATGCAGCCCATGACTTTTTTTGCCATGTACCTACTTCACCAGTGAAAGAGGACTTTGTTCGCATGCCTGCGGTGAGCCGTGATCATTTGACCTTGTACGACCATCACTTGAAATCACGTTAAACACGACCATCTGGTAAACCGGCTTGTGTGTAGATCGGCTTAATTTAAGAGCCGTTAAAGGCGTTTCTTCTGAAGGTTTGAAAATCAATCGCGTTGCCAGCGCCCAGCGGCAGTGCCAGATTTCCACATGGCGATTTGATATAGGGTAGTTCCACCGCGCCGATGCCAGCGCAACGCCTAAAGGCTGCGCGACGAGTGGTAGAAAAAATTGCGTTGCCAAGGTCTTTGGTATTCGCCTGTTATTTTATCGGTTAGGCCTGACGTAATATTCAATGACGTCAGCGCCTGTTTTCAAGTGTCGGACACCACCAAAGGCTTTTGAAAGCGGTTTCACCGGTTGTCTAGTATTTCTAAACGTGCGAGTACTTTCGTTGTTTCACGCAGTAATTCGGCTGCTTTTTAAGGATACGGGAACCACGTTCAACGGCTCATTGCGGCCCAGACTTTTTGCCCCTTCTTGCGATTCAACAGCAGCCATCTAGCCTCGGCTTGACCGCGTGCTCAACGAGTTGTGCAATCACTTTCCCCTTGTGGCCAGGAGTTAATGACGTTTCAAAGTGCTCTCAGCTGCAGTGGATGCATGGTAGCGGGCCGTTGAATGTATTGCTGCTGATGTGCCCATTTGTGTGCCTCTTTGGTTAGTCTGTTTCGATGTTCTGTATGGAACCATCGAGGTATTTAATATTTTTTGTTGTTTAAAACGTACGTTCAATAAAAAACATTGTTACACATTTTTGATCTGCAATGGCAGTTCGGATATCAAAGAGGAAGGCGTGAAGAGGACGCTACGAGCCGTTTTATTGGCGTGAATAAGCCAGTTCAAAAAAAAGATTTTTGATCAGAAGATCGCCTCTTTTGACAGTGAAAACAAAAAGAGGCGAGGAGAGCTATAGGCCTTAATATCCGTTTTGAATCTTGGCTTAAAGTAGGGCTTAGGTACATAGGCGTGTATTCTTGCCATGGTCATCGTTTAGGCCTAGTACTGGTTTGTCAATAGGTAGCGGAATTGGTAAGTGTTGTATCGATTTCTAGATTTTTAGGTAGAAGCAAAGACGCCCGACTTTTTTGTTTGCGTATATGGGTGCGCTGAAAGCGTCCCATATGTTTAAAGTCAAAACCACCGAAACGTTCTGCCGTCACCGATTCATGTCTGCTGATAGGCAAATTTCACTTTGCATTTTTGGCTTGCGTTTTTAAATATGTTTCTCGATATTTCAGCTCCATGGCCTTAGTATAGACAAAAAAATTAGGCTTACTGCAAAAAGCCTGAGGCGGTTAAGAAACGACTCTTTAATTAAAGAACAAGGGAAAACTTACGCCCATATTATCTAAGTGATTAATTCTACGATATAAAGCGTTTTACGTGCTGTCTAGCCGTCTTTGGTTGCAGTAAAAATCGCCTCTGATTTGGGTATTAATTGCCCTTTATTGGGCTTACGAAATGAATACAGTCCTGAGACGTAAATTCACAATTAGACCGTTTAAATGTTCTACACCAAAGACACAAACAATAATAAAGAGGTGTTTATGGGATATTCAAATGATCGTTTCTCATTGCATTGAGCGTGATGCTGGTATTAAAATTTGTGTATCTTGCGTTGCTTTTTAAACGGCTTCAGACCATTGAGCATCATCCACCTCTCATGGTTCACCATCACGATCCACGCGTCGCTGAAACTAGCAATAAGCTAAGGTGATTCACTTCGTTGTGCCCTCGGTAGCGTTTGTTTTTTCGCCTTCTTTTGACTTGCTATTGAGGTCTACCAGAACTAAACCGTCCACCGCAGTAGCCAAAGTCTGAATTCGACCACCAAAGTCTAAGAAGCGAACTCCCCCGACTCAACATAACTCCGACTGGTATTGCTAAACAGCGTTTGCCACAAACTGGCGCCAAAAATGGGCGAGTTGTTCTTTTTAAAACCCCTGAAGTCTTCATCGTAATTGTTGCCCACCTAAACAGGGTTGAAATGATGTCCAGCGTGCTCCAGTATTGACCTGATAAGGCGTAAAAGAGCGCCTGTCGTAGAGTGTTCGCTTTTTCGTCTGCGAATAATCACAATCTCGGCTACATTAGAATGACACTGATGAAACTTTTTGCCCACTTGTGCGGTAGCTAATTGCTCAAACTCACGGGGCCCCGAAACATCGTTGTAGCGCTTATTTCTGGATGCCGATCTAGCATAACGCGCCAATGCCATACGATTTAAATAACTCCTAAGCTGCGCGACCGTTTTGCCCCAATATTTAGGTTGGATAAAGCTTCGTCCTAGTTCGATGCCTTGTTCAAAGTAAGGCTCCATATCACACGAAATTGAACAGTTCTGCGCTGTATATTTTATGTTTTTTTCTTTCTTTCATGTAGCGTGCAGACTTCGCCAATTACGATAACCGCCGCCGACATTTCATTCTTCTTCCATCCCATTAAAACCAAATGCCGATAGTTGCTGGGTCGAATTATCTAGGTCAGAACGTTCTCCTGTTGCCTCGCCGACTTTACGAAAGGCAATTTTCACGCTAAACGCCCGATTTCTTTCATCGTTGACCGGACATTAGGGTCGTATCGAACAGGTAAAATCTGTTTGTTGTCTTTTTGGTGCCTACAAGGTGCTCTGACTGTTTAAGTCTTGTCGTATTAGCTGTCTTATTTCTGTGGGTTGTTCAACGTTTTTTTCTGTTTTCAGCAGGGCTTTTTTCCCTTGGCGATACGGTACAGAGGCGTTTACCAGTTTATTTTTTCTCCTTTGTCGCTCAATGGCCAACTTAGCAATTCTTCGGAATCGTGAATCGCCTTGGCCTACTTGCAGGGGATTTTACGGTCTCTTTTGGCGAAACATTTCGTTTTGGCAAGTTGAAGTTGGTTGGACAGAGGCCGATACAAAAGGAGCTTGTGTTAAAAAACAACATGAATTGCGGCCACCTATGTGTACAGGTAGCAATGGGAACTATTGCGTTTTTGGCATGACCAGTTTTAAGTAGTTTTCTGACTTGCACTGTGAGGGTCTTTTACGCCACTTGGCGAATACGAGACACCTCCGCCAGCCGGGAAAAAATTAATCATCTTAGACTTCTGCTCTACCATCTGTATGTAAGTTCCGTAGCCTAGTCGTTCGATAGTCAAATGCCTTAAGTTGCTGACGGCCCGTTTTCCCCCTATACATTACTCGACGGGTATAATAACGAGGCTTTTCAAAACCATCAAACTCCCCATTTAACAGATCCATTTAGCGACGATTTTGACCATCCGGAACGTATTTCACCAATGGAGTCGGAAGTAAACGCCAAGCCGTTCTAAAAGGCACGGCAGAGGATGAATTGGCGATGATCATCATACCGCGCCCACTGGCAGGCCGATATTCGTAGCGCAGACATCAACTTGACCTCATCTTGAGGTACAACTAGCATAGTATTAGAAGTGATCCAGTATACGTATCAATAAATTCGAAGCCAACACCAGCCGTCGTTTTTTTCCAGAATTGTTTTACTTTCCATTTTCGTTGGAATTAAGCGTTTTTAAAGACACTAGTTAGGGCGTTTGTAATAAATGGCTTTTATCGAAAAAAACTGAGGAGATTTACTGGCATATCATTTGCTCGACTTTTATCACAGTGTCTTGCTCCGCCCTTCTAATTTAAGTATTTTTAGTTCTATTAGCTGAGAGTAGAGACGTCTAATAGTGATCACCCCCCCCCCCCCCCCCCCCCCCCCCCCCCCCCCCCCCCCCCCCCCCCCCCCCCCCCCCCCCCCCCCCCCCCCCCCCCCCCCCCCCCCCCCCCCCCCCCCCCCCTGAGTCGTGACGTTTGCTATGGCGGGAAAAATATGACCAGCCATAATAGTGATTGGGAAAATTAGATGAGCTTAGGAGGTGGCGAGTGTAAGGCCATCGTGAAACTAGTCAGGCGGAATGTGTGGTCGTTTTCTTTCGAATTTGTACAAAAAAAAGTTCCACAACAATATAGGGTATATACCTACTGCGATGGTGGCCTCAAAATTTGGTTCACTTCCGATACCCATTCACAGAAGCAGACCATGCTACGCATAATAAGAGTGGACAACAAACTTCTCGTACTCTGCCAGCTTAGGGCGAAAAAAAAGCGGCCTGATCACAGAAATCTCCGCGGTAAGCATAATATTCCTGGGTTCGGTAAGGAATGTCATGTGCTAGTAATGTTGCTGGCACATATGTATTTGAATTCCCGCCTAAATACTCCTATAGCGTTTTCAGGATATGGCTTAAAAACAGCATTTATAGGGTTTGGCGTTACAAACGAAAAATAGCGTGGAGTATTTTGGATAAACAAATACTTTTTAAGCTTTGCTGTGGTTTCGTTTGATTTCTAAGAGAATAATGGCGTGATCCTGTTAGCTGAGCATTGGACCGCTAACACCTGAATTGATTTTATCTATCTGCCCACCACGGCAAGGAATCTTGATTTGGCTTTTCAATCGGATTCTGACGGTTCCGAAGCGGCCGGCTGTTCTTCTTAGTTGCCATGATAAATAGTCCTGTTTTAATTGCAACAAGGACTATACCAGAATTTTCACCTAAAATTTGCTTGCTACGAAACGTCTACCAATCGTGCACCTATCATTGGCGCCTGACTGGTCGGCCCTTTGCTCGATTGCTTCCTTTATTATCACATGGACGTACGGGTGGTAACGATACCGAATATGTACTTTCCTGGTGTGTTCAAGTGGACGCATCCGGCAGCTATGAACTCCAACCATGGTAACATCTACACACTTTTCGTTGTCGGATCCAACACGCGTTAAGCAAATACATCGGCATCTTTAGTACGATGGGGGCTTATGCTATATGACTAACGTTCGCGTTAAATAAAGTTCACCTAGTCGATAAAACGCCACTACCTCGTCCAGAAAAAGCGGCCTTCTAACACAAGGTGATTTCATCTCCGGTGTGAGTATGAGTTGGCATATGTTGCACCTGCTTTTCTCATTTGTCCTAGCGCAACTTTGTGCTCCACCTTTTTACGTATATAAAAGCGCTCGCCAATTATAAAGAAGGTGATAAAGCGTAGCCAAGGTGACGGTCGTTCGTAATTCCTTTGTAATGGAACTGGCGCAAGCTGCTAGGGATATTATATCGTCCCACTGGCTGTGGCTGGCATCTTGCGGTTAGGTTGATTTATCTGGACACTTTCTTACTTACACCAGGCTGTTCGCCCTTAGGTTCTTGGAAGAAGCTGTCTTTCAAATTACTTAACTGACGTACTTTCTTTTTTGCTCTGCACTCATACAAACGTGTGCGGCCCAGAGCATTTCTAGTTTTCTAATTTGCTGTTGAGCGTTCTGGGCAACGTTCTTAAATGCTGCTAGACACACACAAAGAATGTACCCAAAGGCAATGACACCCGCCCGCGTAGGGTCTGTATATATTTCTATCGGCATGGTGTAGTTAATATCTTGGTACTCACACTACTTAAACGTAAATTAGTGAGTTTGGGTCTGGTAAAGCAAGACGACACGCGGGACTTTATTGTGCCAAGCTCGGAAAGCGACTAACCGTTCTTCGGCGGCGCTTCGTTTATGGTTTTACCCTCTAGTATACTTTTGCTCAATACTCTGCTTTTTGGATCTTGAGGCCAAATTTATCTAATTCCTTGTCTGAATACGTTCTTGATCTCTGTTTTTGCTGTGCGTACTTTAAAATGGCTCAGCAATTTTTCATCCGATCACATTACGCTCATCAAGTATGTCGTTCGGGTCGAAAGTCTGAATTCGATGTCGCGCTGTTTTGCGTTAAATAGTCAGATTCGGGCATACTTGCCAACAGTGGTACAAAAACCCACGATATTAAAGTGATATGCCGCATTGGCCGGGTCTTCGTAGGTGTGGAGCTTTATTTCCACTATTTACGACACCATCACCTTCAATTTGAGCATACAGATATGTCACTCGGCCAATTAATGTTAGAACCGGACGGCTTGTTGCGGCCATACAAACATGACCTCCACTCTTGTAACATAGTGATCAAGCGTGCTAAGGCGGCTTTGATCTCTGCTCTCTCGAGCAATTGCAAACCATGTCAGAGGCCACTTCGCTGTTCATTCGGGTTTGTAATGTGTTTTTTGCGCGTCCAATTGATTTGCTCCAGAAAAGGAAGACCGTCATGACGCTGTTGTGCGATTTTGGTTTAGTTACGAGCCTAGTGTCAGTGTGGATCAACTTTCATGTTATTAAAAAACAATAGAAAAAAATACCGTCTATCGAATTGGTTGCCTTTCTTTTTTGTACTTATAGGCATCGAAAAAAAAATAGTTGCATCCAACCCGGTCTGTTTGATTACGTTTATTAATTACCATGAGATATGTGAATGGAAAATCCTCTTTTTAAAGCAAACAGCTGCAGGTAAGTGGCTGAGCGAATTGACGACTTCTTAAATATTGCTAGCCACGCAGAAAATCTTTATTCGATAGATACCGTTTAACAGGCATATACTAATCAAAAGATTTGACTGAAGGCATTCACAGCCGATGGAGAAAAAATAGAACGACGTTTACACAGGAATCAGTGTGGTTCAAAGGCATCCCCCTGTCCATGGAGTTGCGAGGCGCTCGGGGAGAAGTTACACGCTACTTGTCCGCCATGTACATCTTGGTGTGTCATGTACACAGTCGGTCGTTTGAGTCATGTCTGGATCAGTCGTCGTGTGTTCTGACAGCACGGCTGTTGTACTACTCAAATGGAATATGCACTTCTTCTGCTTTTAACACCCGGAAATTTAGGCAATAAAACCATTTACAGTGCGCCGGTGTTAGTCCAGGTGCATATTTAATGAACGAATTACTACATGAAGATGTTATGATCTCGGTGAGCAATCTATGAACATGTGCCTTTATTAGGCCTGTTCGGTCAAAGGGCTAAAAAAAACGTTGTAGCGATGTGATTAAGGAAAATTAGAGTGAGTCATACAACAGGAAATGGTGTGGTTGGTGACAGGAGCCAGTTCAGAATTGGCCTTTCGCTAAACCAAGCGTTATCTAGACGAAGGGCTGGCGGGTTTTTGCCAGCGCAAGAAAGCCCCAAGGTGCCTTTCGGATTTGTTAGCGACGTTGACACTTTTAACGTTTATTCCTTTTTGATATCACCGATGAGAGCCCAAGTGGGTTTGGTTAAGAGAAAATACGCTGAGTCTGCCACACCCACCTTATTAGGACTGTGCTGTGTTAAATTGCGGGCGACGTGTGGAAATATTTAGATATGACGGACACGGACCCAGACTGGAAAATGATGGATCGAGTTGATGTCGGTAAACTTTTTTGGGTTGGTAACAGTGTCGATGCCTTGCTTCGCCATTGCTTAAAAAGTCTGGCGCGTCCTCATTTTAGTGTTGGCGTCCAGTTCTCAGCGATTCAAAGCGCGCTTTCCCACAAGCGGAAGCTTATGTGCGCTAGCAAATAGCCTGCCCGTTCGATACTTCTGTTCTGGCGTTAAGAATCGGCATTCTGAAGCAGTTCCGGCATCGAACGTGGACGGCTTATTACCCGGTTTTTGTCGACACCACAATTGACTCAAAAACAATACCTTTTCCATGCCTTTCCTTATGTTCAGCAGGATGACGCCGGCAAATCGCACTTTGTATTCGGCGTTGGGCGTCTCGCCCTTCGCAGTACGCGTTTCCGAAAACGATTGTCGTCTGCCATGTTGTGGGGCCGAAAAGACATTTTCCTGACATTTATGGCTTTTCTTTCGTTAGCCGCAAACCTAAAAAACAGGCCAAGCAATAGATATCAAACAAATACTCATCAGCGTGGGCTGCTAATAACGACGTTACATTAAGGCAGACAATGAGTGAAAGATTGCACGTCATTATAGGATCGGGGATTTTCAGCGCTTAACCAGTGCCTGATTTTGTCTTTTGCAATAACGCATGATGTAACGGTATTTGATCCGCAAATCGTATTGGCGGCCCATACCGCCACGGTAGAGGTTGAAGAACGGTGCGAGTACCAGCGCGCATAGGACAACGGGCTTTATTGTTTTTTAATGACTGGACGTACCCTAATTTTATTTCGTCTGATGGACGAGCTTGGCGTTCCTTCTAGATGCCGACCGAAATGAGCTTTAGTGTGAGCTGCCAGCGTACTGGACTTGAATACGGCAATAAGGGCGGAGATGAATTTCTAAATACCCTTGTTTGGCCAGCCGCCGTATATTCAACATTCCTTTCTTGCGCATGGTTGAAGGGACATTTTGCGATTCCAATAAAGAAAGCCATCCAAGATTTAGAAAAAAGTGGTCAGTTAAGACCATCGGGTGGTGACATTAGGTTGAGTTATCTAAAGAAAAGGGCTTATGGCGCTTCGCTCTTTTGCAGCCATTATTTGATTACCCCATGGGAAGCCGCCATTTGTCACTTCGACACTCCGACCGAAATAGAACTCGCATATCTTTTTCTTTACGTTCTTTTTTGTTCGCTTCTTTAAGAATCATGCTCGCTGAGTTGTGAATGACCGTCCGCAGTGGCGTGTGGATTGAAGGCGATTTTCAATCGCGCCGTATTTACAGCCGGTTGGTTGCCTAAATTTTTAAAGACAGAATCCAGCTGGAGCGCGCATCCACCCATGTCCCAGCGTTCGGTATCAATGATGTGGTGATTCAAATTGAAGGTGGCTCTCAGCAGACTTTTTGATTCAAGTTGTGTTGCTTGTCATAAGCGACCGAAACCATTACGTTTGTTAGCGGGGACCCAACACAAGACGAGCAAGAGATTCTCTGCTGCCATTCCTTAATCGAAATAACCGAAGTCGTGCTGCAACACTGATAACCAACGATTGTTGCCGAAGACAAAAAATTGGCTTGGTCAAGCTGGGGAATTATCATCTTCTGGCGCGGGATCGAACTAAGCCTTGTCGGTACAGCTTCAGCTACAACATGAATATCCTGTCAGCTTTCTTCCAGTGACACTACAGTACGTGGTGACGTTTGAATCAGACCGACATGAATCGGACCGAAGGACAAATATAATAGGGGCGCTATCAGTAGCTCATCCTACTTTTTCGTTGAAGCGTATTAAACGCTCAGGATCGTTGGGGCCCAGACATTAATGGTGTTAAAAAATACGTTGGTTCTGCGGCGCCGTAATGGCGCACATCGTCTTTTCATGAAGATGGTTGTTGGAGCTGGTGTGCGTGTCGCCAACGGGGACTCGGGTATTACTTGGTGAACAAAATGCGATGTAAAGGACAGAAGCGTGTTTTGAAAGGGACAATTACCGTACCCAAACCACACGCGCTATTTATCATGGCACGGTTCGGTCATCGTCGATTTTCACCCGGTGGTCATGCCTTTCCGCTATTCGTATTTTTTATGGATTGTACTTTCGACCTTAGATGAGTTAAGACGATGTATTTGGCGATGCAGCCCTTTGGTGGTCGAATGACGTTCTTGGTCTTTAGCGAGGTTTATCTCGTAAAGATTATTTTGGTGTGGGATTCTCGCTTACCGATCAAGCAGGCTGTTGCCAGGCGGAAGTGAAACAGCGTCTCGATCGTGGACGTTATCCGGTCAGTGGCGCCATTGGCCTCACTAACTGTCCGTTATTTCTGGCTTCATTATTAATCCCATCAACCATTTGAGTTTACTGCTCTTGCATGAAAAACGAGCAGCTGCAGGGCCATGTTGCTTCGAAGTCACCAATTACACGCGGGGGCGGAACAGTAATTGCCCCTAATGTATTTAAGTTGTGATCCAAACCAAGTAACCGACAGGCGCGTTATCTCAAATTTAAGTAACGACTGCACGTGTACTCCTTTTCATCCCTATGACGTCAGTC
>Ga0163217_1076782_pt1 | contig 16168 bp, 9 predicted proteins | sample SynspAceP_FD_185933 | JGI IMG/M metagenome (GOLD analysis project Ga0163217, IMG submission 185933) | Saline lake microbial communities from Ace Lake in Antarctica - Synechococcus sp. Ace-P (PacBio error correction) | ecosystem: Environmental > Aquatic > Non-marine Saline and Alkaline > Saline ... | reverse complement strand
TTGTTTATGGAGAAACCGTAAATGTAAAAACACCAGACCTTGGAACTGTCCATTTGGGAACAGGTTGTTGGTCCTTTTGGTGGCGGGGATTTACTGGGAGCCAAGACCAAAAAGACGTAAACCAATGTTGTTCATGGAGTCCCGCTTAAACCTAGGGTATTAATTATTTTGACACTTGCCAGAGGCCTATAATGAAGGTTAGGAGTTCGAATTGCCTTAGGAGTTGCCATTAGGAATTCCAAGGACAAACTAATCCTTGAACAAAAAAAAAAAAAAAAAAAAAAAAAAAAAAAATAATTAGCCCCATCTAATTTTATAATAAGACCATAATAACACAACTTGTGAACAATCCTTAAAAAAAGACTGGGGACCATTATGCTGGAGTATATATATTGGTGCATTGCCCATACACCCCATTCTATAAAACATTTTACCGATTAATCCGTCTATATTAAAAAATCACCTAATATTTAAATGATACCCCATTGAAAACCTTCGTCAGTAAAAAATCTGGAAAAATAAGGGAGTTTGGAATCAGTAATTTTGCAAAGAGCCGCTTGGAGGACCTTCATTGGAGAAATTGGCCGTAAATCAATTGCCATTACCAATCTGTTATTGCAGGGCCATTGAATTTTATACCTTGCCCTATTGTGAAATGAAAGATGTAGGCATAATTGGTTTTATGGCCCTATTACAAGGAATATTGGCAGGATAAATACGCTACTCTAAGAAGTTGAAACCCTTGGCAGGTAGAACTCGACCATTTTAATGCCTTAGGTTCCGAGCATTGTCGGCATGGGGAGACTGGAGCGGAGGAAGAAACCTAATTTCAGCCTTGAATTACCATTCGATATTGTGCAAGGAAACAGAGCTTACCATGACCGATATTGCCTATTAATGGATTATCAAAAAATCCGGGATACTTGTACTTTGGTAGGTTCTAGAAATATTCAGCAATTAAATTTCCAATGTGCAATCCTTAAATAAAAAATTGCCTTGGATGTGAAAGAAGAAATTAGATCGCATTACCGCTCCACTTATGAACAAATTGGGCAATCACTTCGACTATTACGAAATGCTTCCAATGACCGCACGATTTAGAGTGGAATAAAGCTATTATATCTTATAGTTTTGAATTCCTGGAAAAAAGTGGAAGTGATTTTTAAAATTTATATATATGATGAAAGTCTCTTATTTCTATTATACTATTATAATCTGTCGTTTTTAGCTCATGTAATCATAATAATGAAGAAAATGATTTGCGCTTTCAACCCAAAGGCGACCAATGGGTCACATGAATATGCTCTAGGAGTCCTACTTGGATACTTTTTTAGGAACGTTTCTCGAATATCGGTTTATAAGGGCAGTAAAGGTCTGGAATGGCCCGTTAATGGCTTCTTGTTTTCGTATCCATGAGTCATAAATGGTATTTATATATTGGTGAGTATAAAGAAAACTATAGTTTCGATCAAGATATTGATATGCAGACTTCAAAAACTGTGAATATATGAAGTTTCCGAGGACAGAGGAAAAACCATGAGTATAAAGGGGAATTTGTTCCGCTAACATGGTATTCATATGATTCAATTAAATACAGGCACCTGTGTTATGGTTACCTATGTTGATGGGAATATCACATGGTATTGACGGTTCCAGCAGATTTCAATTGGCAGAGCTCTGAGAAATCGGAATCGTTATGCCGTGCAGACAGCCCCAAGAAGACCTTTTGTGGTTTCAAATAAGCCCATTAAACTGGAATACCCAGTATAAAACATAAACCAATTACTGGATAGATATTCAAGATGTACGCCCCTATGATTGCTTAAAAGGGAAAAAAAGATTGGGCATTACTCTATATGATGGATACCTCGCCTGCTCGCAGCTTGGGTGTTGCGGTTTCAACCTCCCAAAACCGGAAGGTCCATACGGTTTTGAAACCAATATATGTTGAATGTAGAAAGTAAATCCCAATTAATCAGCCACTGCAGGAATTTTATTCCAGCATTCCACTCACGACGGATATGTCTTATTTCCATCAACATCTGTTGAATTAAACAGAAAACTATCAAGCTGTACATCTGTAAAGTAGAAGATTGACCAAAGCAAATAGTTATGAATTTGTTCAGTGACGGGGGTTTCTGGCATTCAGAAAATTGTCGAGAATGAAGATGCCGGAATATGGGGACAAACCCATTACCGGGTTTATTGATAAAGATTCAATATATGTCATGTGTCCGTCTAAGGATCCAAAGAATATGGCACCCATAAACCTTGCAAAGGCTTCCTTGGAATAAATTGTTTAGGGAAAGAGGATTCAGTCTAACAACGAATAAAGGAAATTACATTCTCTATTATAAAGAAAGCTATAAATGTTGAAGAAATTAATATGGAATTTAGGCTGGATGGGCAAAAATGCATGTCATTGGATTTTTAATTCTTTCCATTCAGACAAATTGGATGGATGGGAATTTTACCCTCACCAATTAATTACCGCGGATTATAAGGAAGGTAGTAATTGATAAGAGTGGTTGGCAGATAAATGTGTATTGAAAGGTGGCAAAAAATATGAATTCAGTTGGATTCTGGAGCCATAACAGGATTGGAAAAAGGATGAATCAACTTCTATTGCAAAAAAAATGAATGTAGAATTCACTAAGCATAATTGGTCTAAGGTTGGCGAGGCGGAATTAACAAAACCGCGCCAGGAATTATAGGATTGGCCTGGATCCCAAACAGCTTTTTATTTGCCAATCGGCGTATTGTAGAAGTCGCCCCAGGATAGAAGCTTTGTTACCTTATGGTTTTTAGAAGCCTTGTAACTCGGGAAAACCAGGATAGTGATTGGGACTTCAAAACGGTTTCTTTATTGTCTTTACGGAAAGGAGCGGTGTCCAAAAAAGATTCAAGTTTTGCCAAATGGGAAACTTTGAAGGTAAGGGGTTTGAAAAATTTATGCCCCACGTGGTCCTTTTGTATGGAACAAGTTCATATTTATCTCGATGTAAATTGTTAAAAGTTACTCCTTAAAAAAATGAAAAGGATTTAAAATCAAGGTCCATTTTATAAGTCTTTGGATATCAGTACAGCAAACATGCAGTTTACTTGGAAACCTTGGATGACTACTCCTTTGGGATTGAATTAAGGTAGAGTTGTAATCATTAACATCAAAAATTAAATTTCACTTTTTGTTTCAACTGCAGGTCCGTACTACTCTTGCCAATAGCGATTTGGTGTTGGTTACCTTTATTGTTTTGAATAATGTAGAATAAGGACTTGATGCATCTCTTGCCAATTGGACTGGCCTAAGTATAGCAAAGGCTTTGGTGATGTGGGCTTCAACGGATTTTAACCGAAAACCTGTTTATACTCCAATCTCTATAATTGTCAGTCCATCATGTTGCTTAAAACATAAATATTTTCCTTGCATTGGGGAGGCAGGTTGGTGAATTCTTTTTTTACTGATTTATTTTTTCGATCAAGGCATGTTGATCTTCATTTTCGACAATAATGGTAGTGCATCAATATATTTTTTCTCCAAAGGAACCAACTAACCTTTGTTTTCCGATATTCATCAATAAATTTCGTTATAAACGGATTTATAAAGAAAAAACTTCTAATTTTCAAAAAATCACACTTTAATTGATTCGTTTTCTTCAAGTACGAATAAAAACGTTCTGTACAATTATCTCAGCACATTCGATCATTGACTAGACTATAACGCATTAAATACAGAGCTTATGATGAAAGTAATCCGACTAGACGGGTGTACGCTTTAGAATCCCGACTTAAGCTTCAATAAATTTGTGTTATCTAAATAATGTTAAGATATGCAATATGAAATAATAATAGCTACTTATTTGGTAATTTTAAAAAAAAAAATGCCTACCTAAAAAAATAGGGTTGGTAAAATTCATACGTATTTTAATTATAAATAGCAGAATGAACGATCAAAAGTGAAACTCTAATAGCCAAATTCTTGACCCATTTCCAAGCTTCTCTAGCCGATTGGATGAACTAGAGTTTGGTTGAAAGATGCTAGAAACGAACAATTGTTCAACTTCCTATGTCCAAACCAATTTTGCAATTGAACACGAAATGAAACAATTCGACGCCCAATAAATTAAAAAAGCAAGTTGCCAGAAATTTAATGGTCGAGAGAAAAAGACTTATAGACGGTCCAAAGAATGCGTCGGGTTATAAGTTATTGCCGCTGCCGCAGTTGTTACAGGTTTATGGTCACAGGTTATTTCCTAAGACAATTCTTTACTGAACCCATTGAAACGCAACCTAGAATAAAAAAAAAACTAGGCAAATAATATAGAGAATGGTTCCAAGTAAGCAACCTTGACTTTTAGAAGATGGCTCTCAAGTTGCTTTAGGGAAGGGTAGTGCCTATCAAACACAAAAATGTCCATTAGTGATGTTGAAGAATCATGTACGGGAGGCAGGGAAAGCAATATTTCAAGAAGTGGTCTTCCAAATTATTAACTGTTCCAAGAGGAGGACAGTTTCAACCTGGTTTTGTTGGATGGAACAGTAAGTGTGGCTTGAATTCCGAGTCGCGGTTAAGTATCCGGTAAACTTCATAAAAGGACAACCCCGGTCAAAATTGAAACTGTATACGGTGAAGGGTACTCGATGCTTTCTCGAGCACTGAACATTGACGGCTCAAAATTTATAGTTTTCAATCAATTTCAAAGAAATAGAGGTCTGGGCACCAAATTCAATATTAAAGCCTACAAGAAGAAACTACAAATATATACAACTTTAGTGCGAAGGCAAAGTTGGCAATTAGTACGGCATCTACAAAAAATTACTGGAGGCCTTCACAACAAGACAAGTGAACCTTAATTTGATGACAGCATAGATATAGCTACCGTCAATGTTTATAACGAGATTTCTGGAAAGAGGTGTTTTTAGTTTTCGTAGAAAACCGTTAGTAGAGATTATTGAAGTGTTATCACGCTGGTATGATATCGATGTTAATTTGAGAGTCCTAAAACTGAAAAGCACTAATTTAATGGAGCGTTGGTAAAGATCAAAAAATATTGAAGATATATTGAATACAATTAAAAAATTTCGGAGTCATAAGGGATTATGAAATAATAATAAAACAATCCTTTTAAAATAATATTTTTAAAAAGGGAGCAAGAGACTTTAAGCGGTGCATCAACTTCGTCCTTTAGGCGTACTACGTTAAACTAATGTCTAACCAATACCATGTAAATGTATGAAAATAAATTAATTAAGTCGCAGTCATTCGGTCCGAATGCGGCTTGCTTAATTTTTTGACTCTCTGTGATAATAATCGTCTTTTATCTTTCTATATGGTCACAACCGTGTTCATGGCATAAATTATACCGGCGTGAAACAATCCTGGTATTTCTCACGAAACCATAATCTTGATCTATGATGTATGGATAAAGTATATATCGATAGTATGACGGTCTTTCTCCTCTATATCTGAGACGCGCCACAACGATAAGTAATCATCTCTTTCATATATACTGCCGATATTGTTAGCCGGCGTCTAAAGTATGCAGATCTTATACGAAAGAGCAGACTCAGATATTAGGCGACGACTCCTAAAATCAAATGTGTACTCCTAATCGAGGTTGTCTGTTTAAGTTCGAACTTGTTCACAACACACAGTACGCTCAGTCTATCGGGAACGTATACACAAATCTAAAGCTCTACCGAAGTGATTCGCAGCAGCAGCAAGACAGCAGCAAGTTGCGAAGTCTCGGTGTGTAACATGGTTATCACGACGTATATATACCCGCCATGAGTGAGGCACCCTTTACAGAGGCGAGCACTTCGTTGAAGATGGGAACTCTATAAAGAATCCCGCGAATCGAGTTATTGATGGCTAATTCTATTCTACTTGCCTCCACCAATGGAAAGGCTCTTTCTTAAAAGATATTTCCTACATTGGATATTGGAGTCTATCTAAAAGCGAACAATTTCCTAGTCATAATAGCCAAAGGACCCTATGCTATAAACTGTGCTCTAGGACAGTGCCTGCTGGTACTAGAAGTTGTTGTTGTTGGCTTATGGACACTCACCAGAAAAGACCGGGTTTCTAACCTCGGGGAGTCTCGAGTATCCTTCTAGTCATGACTCCAGGTTCGACCCATCGTCTACGCGGGTTGGACACTCACCATGTTTCTGTTTACTCGAGAGCTTGCCGTCAACGCTACATCAGACCTAAAAGCGCCTATGCGTATCATCATCGCAGTGTAAGGTCTAAACATAGAGTAAAAGGTACAAATCACGGACCGGCGACGAAGATTCACTAATTGAATGATCCGGGGGCCTACAGTATTTTGGCCGATAGTGAAGTCAAAGTGTCCCTTGTTGCTAATTTGATGGGGTTGTCGGGGGTGATATAAATGCAATCGAACCCTATGATTATTGCGGCCATGGATGTATTGAAAGACGCATCATCCTACGGCTATTTATGGTTCACCGTGGCGCCATTGGGGTAATTATTATCACAACCAGAAAGGCTGGTGTCGGGTAAGCCGAAAGTGACCTATTTAAAAACATACAGGGAATAAATGTTACCTACTAACCTCCCCGATATGATGAACGCGCAACAGTTCTATAACAAGAACATGTATTGCGTCCTCAGGAACAGGAAGGAATCCTCGTAATATTAACCGATCAGTGAATGGCCAATGTCCAAAATTGGAACAAAACAGTCGATTGGCTCGATTGATAAACGGGTGCCGCATTACAAAGTTACCCATGATCTTGCGCATATCCGGTGGATCTGATAAAACCACCTACGATTTTCAGCAGGTTATTTTGAACGAAGAGGGAAAATACTTGGAAACTGTTTTAAAAGATATACTATAAAAGGAGGAATCCAAAAGTATTTTAAACGATAAGTTAAAAGTAGGTATTGTCAATCTTCTATACCTATAGTAAGCAAAAATTCTGGCAGGGACCGACGGCGCTGCGAATTCGGCTTACAGAGCAAGACCTACAGGAAACTGTTTATTATGACGATTTTATTGCCCAACAAGATCAGGCTCCAGGGCAAGATTTGGAATGGTATGCGTTTTTTAGAATTAATGGACAATCAGGTATTAACCCTTTGTCGAAATAATCCTAAAATTGTCTTGAAACCCTCGCTTCTTCCCTAATTGGCGAATGCCCTATGTTCATTTTTACTCCGTGTAGGAATTGGTCGTTCAGATCCTCGCTTTCTGCAAGCAGTTACTAACCAAAGGGCCGGGATATAGGGGCACCTACACCAAGTCCCTAAAAAACCACTCGCTTGCCTAAAGCCAAATTCAGCAAACCACCGATGTGATCTTCCTAAACCTTGACAATACAATAACCTATAAGCTAAATTCGGACTCTCACAATTTGACCCGTAACGGGCTTAACGTATATTTTCATGAAGAGAAAACAATATTCTCGGATAGATGTTAAAGGGATCTACCATTTAGGTCCTTATGGTTTTCCCTGGGAAGATTGGTGAGGTTACCAATACGAAGTCCTTTTTGTCCGAGCAAGCCTTAATTTCTTACATGGGCGGGTCATTATAGTTTTAAGAATAAATATTGTGGACTGTAACTGCCAGAAAACTGACGGCGCGAATCTGTATTTGTCCGAAGGCAACAAATGGCAATTTTTTCCTTCAGTAGCCATAGCATGGCAAGTGGGTGAAGAATGGATTGTAAAAATCAAAAATTTCAAACTTGGTCTCAAATTTGAAATAAAGGCAAGTTATGGCGAAAGTGGGTAACGCTACTTCTATAGTCCATACGACACCAATCTACAGTGACCCAAACCCAGTACGATTTTGACGGTTCTCCGCCTATGGTTTGCAATCAACAACCTGCCAATAAAAATGGTATGGGAAGCGAAGCAAGGAACTCAATTTCGGACTTAATATGGGGCTCTTTAATAATAGGATCTCACTTCAGATCGAAGTTTACGATAGAAAAACCGTTGATTTGATCTTTGGGGTGATAAACTACCAATTCAACTGGGATTTACCGATTGTCGTGCCAAATGTGGGATGAGATTCGCAATTCGGGCGTAGAAGTTCTTTGAACACTGCAATATTGATAAGAAGATTTAGATGGTCTACCTCCGTAATATTTTAGCAAAAAAATAAAAATTGAGCGTACTAAATTGGCCGGGGGGCCTTACTCAGGACATTGGAAACAATAGATTTGTTTGGCGACGGTTAATGCCCACTTTATTACTATGAAGTGGCCGGATATGGCAAACAGGACGAAGCAGCCAGAGCAGAAGGATTTGGTTACGGAAAACCTGGTTAATGTAAAGTTTGTTGATCCAAAATTGAGATGGCAAAATAACCAGAAGACTGGCGACCGGGTTAATCGTTGCGTCTGAAGTTCCTGATTTTATTATGGGTTATTCAAAACCAAATTAAGTACAAAAACAATCGATTTTTCCTTCTTTATCTATACCAGACCAAGCGTTTACAAGGAAAAGTAATTACCTGAACTGACTTATTGGTCAATAAACGAGGATACGATATAATGCAGATGCCAGTCTCAACTATTGGACAAGTACAAAATCCTACCAAGACTTATTTATGTTAGATGGCGCTTGGGGTTGTCAGTAAAAACACCAACGAATTCCTTTGCCGTATGGATACGGACTTTATTAGGTCTCGGATATAACTTTGGTTACACCTTACCCAATGAGTTAATAAGTCACTTAGGGCTAGGTTCATTTAACAATCTATGCACAAGCAACCAATCCATTTATGTTTACAAATACCAAAGGGTTCAGTCCGGAATCAATTCGGGTTGTAAATAGTGATGATGTGCCCTTCGCAATGTTTTGCAATTGGGTTGAATGTAACTTTTAGGTTACTAAATTTGGTAAAAATGTTTCACAAAAAAATAGAATAAAATGAAAATATATAAAAAAATGGCAATTTACTGACCACATGTATTTTGTCCTTTTCGGCAGTTGCATTGTAGTGATTTTTGGTATGAGGATCCACTATACTTCAGACCGCTAATAATTATTATGTAATGAAGATGGTTTGAAGATCTGGTAAGGCACGTTATCCCTTATGGCGCGCATATTATTTAGGGAACGTACCTTAGTGTTGAGAGCACGGATATATTCAGCGCGGGGTCTGGATGACGCTACTTACCAAACTAGGCCAGGCACCGCAGAGGATGCTTATGACACAGGTTTGAACTGCCTTTGAAAACCGTGGAAACCTTATGGAACTTGTTGACAGGGAAATCAACAGGGCCATACCGGTAATTGACCGTGCGGAAGCGATCGAAGTTATGGACGCTGGACTGAAGCTATTAAGGGTTTTGCCGAAAAGCCAAGTTTTGCTTCAATGGCACTCTTCTATGCAGTACAGCAAATGGAGATATTCCAATGCCATTGACAGAAACCTCTTTCTTGCCGGACAAAGAAGTGACCAAGATAGCATTGCCAGCTGTGTTGTATGCCCCAACTCAATCACGGATTTAACGGGCCGCTGAAATCTATTTTACCAAAGAAGGCTTCCGATTATGGACGTGTAACGAAGGGAAACCGCTCAATGCTTGTGTTTTGTTCCCGGGTTATATCTGGACCCTGTGGATGGAATTTTAACAATTCTTAGGGGAGTAGTACTACTTGATTTTGATTTATGGTCGCTGAATTTTGCAGACAAAAGTAATTGCAGAATATCGTTGTCTGCAGGACTATGCTGATCTTTTTCCACAAACGCAATGGATAATCCGTTTGCTTGAAAACCAATAAATCCAGGTACGTCAGGAATGCTAAAAATGGGAGGGGAAATTGTATATTGCCATTCAATTTAATACCAAATGATATTTTACCAATGCCGGTGATGGACACAATGAACAATCGAAGTAGTAACGATTACCCATCTATCTTCGGTGGAGGAGCGGACGAGTGTGCCAGGTGCAGTAGCCCGTTCCGATCCTATAACCGACACTTGAATAAATTTCAATACCAACCCCGGCAATTTAACCGTTGTTTGACGGAAATGGATATTGCGTTCACAACCATAACTTCCTCGGAAAATTATTATGGCCCTAAAGGATGCTCTGGTTTAGTCCTGAGAGGTGGTGGCCCCAATAGATTATAGCAAAGGAGATTGTTTACTTGAGTTTAGACCCTTGGAACAGTCCGGCGTTGACGCCAGCAGAAAGAGGATTGGACGTTGGGGGTACCGTTGCCTTATTCCGTCATTCAATACCGACCGAATATGGTAGCAATAAGACGCTTCTAAATACCATGACCCTTATAAGTCCCCTTATTGATGTGGAAATTCTGGGGAACCGGGTATTCCTTATGGCGATGGAGGGGGAACGTTCGATTTTGCCTTATTTCCGTTCAGCGGAAGCCTTTGATCGCTGCTTGAGGCAATAGTGAAAGGTGCGACTGGTGCAGTCTTGGAACGGCAGCATGTTAATTACAATACAATTCCTTGATCGAGCCTTAGGTGGCAACGCTGGAGCCGATCCATTTACAGGCATCTGGCTCCAGAGATATTACCTCTTTGCTTCAAAGTCCATAATAGGGCCACTGGAGCCACTTTGATATCGATATGATTTTGGACGAAACGTGCAAGGGAATTGATGGAGAGTATTATGAGATGGTACGATTTGAAAGCGTACCGGAAAGCTAATTGAAAGAAGCTACAGAATATAACCCTTGGACCGCAAGCTTAGTGGTAGTTTGGATGCACACATCTATTGCGTTCCAATTCGCTCAGCAGGAGATAGATTTGTCCTCATAAATTTGGCGACAGAAAACCAGGTTTATTAAACAAAATTAGTTTAGTTAGTTTCAAGTATAGACATGCCCAATATGGGGCTTGTCTATACTTATTAGATGGTTTCCACTCAAAATAAATGACCTATAATTTTATTGTTTACTACATTTCTCTCTATAAATTATAAGCTAACCTATTTAGAAAGCAATATAGAATTAGGTCACTATTTGGAACATCAGAAATAAGGAACGTAAGTTTCTTATATGTCTTGCAAAATTGAACATATGTTTAATTCCATCCTTTAACCGATTCAATTTTTGATAATTAGTTTTAATAAAGAAACCTATGGAAAAGAAGAAATTTTGTTAAATCCAGTAGCCTCTGCTTTTAGTAGGTATTGCAGCTTATCTATATACCTTCAAAACTGTTCTGGGAAAAACCTTGGGAATAATTTGGCCCCTAGTGATAAAGTAAAATTTTGGCCTGTTCGGAATTGGCAATAGAGAGGGAGTATTTTACCCAAATCTTTGCACCACAACAGTTGGCCCAATATTGTTGCATTATGTGATGTAGATATGGGTCTTCCCCATACCTTAGAGGTAATGGAAATGTTTCCCTACGTTCCACTTTTAAGGACTAGGAAAGTTCGATAAAATGGGGGCGATAAAATTGAAGCGTGATGTGGAACACCAGATTTTTCACATTTCCGATTACCATGAGGGCTTGTCTTTGGGCATTCATGTATTACGTAGAAAAAACCAATGGCAAAGGGACTTTCAATGAAGTAGAATTGATGATGGATTGTGCCGAGAGGCTATAATGTGTTACCCAAAATGGGAATTCAAGACATTCTGGGGAGAATTATTTTCAATTCAAAAGCATGGAAGGACGGCGGGAATCATCCATAGGACCGTAACGGCTATTTACCGCACACATGAACGGTCGTAGACGTGGCATGGTTTTGATACAAAAATGACGAAATATCCAGCAAAGGAGATCTTACCTAAAACACTAGAATTGGATACTTGGTTGGGGATACGGCCTCGGAGCACGATTACAACAAAGATTTTATTAACGGACAATGCGCTGTTGGTACGATTTTTGGTATGGGCCGCCCTTGGCGATTGGGGAGCACCCATATTATGGATACGGCACTATCAGTTTCTTGAGCTTGGCCCTGCCCGTATGAAGTAAGATCCGGTTATGCTTGAAGGACATAATCCTTTTTTCTTCCCTATGTCATCTACCCTTGTATTTTAAATTTCCGAAAGGGCCAACATGCCAGCCTGGGACATCACTTGGTATGATGGGATGATAATCAACCACCAAACCAAAAGGGTATTGGTGTTTCTACAACAGATTCTAATATTCCACCAACCGAGTAGTAAACGGAAAAATTGGAGCCTACCAAACTAAAGCCCGAATAAATAATCTTACGGAAAGGATTTGACTTTTAAGGGCAGGTTCCCACAGCAGGTTTCCATTATCAATTATCCCAGAGAAAAAGGCGAAGGAAATGCAGGGAGTTTACCTGTTGTTCCCGGAAAAGGCCTTTTCAAACACTTTAAAACTTTTTTGCTTTCATGTAAGGGCGAAAGAAAAATGCCGGTCATCATTTGAATTGCGGGCCATTAGCCAAAGTTTTATACCTTAGGGGGTTTGGCCGCAAAGATTTTAAATCAAAAATTGATTTTTTGACCGCGAAACAAAACAGATTACCAAATAATCCCACTTGCCAACATGATTGCTAAGAGGAGGACAACCACGCAGGGTTGGGAATATTATAAACTCTAAAAATTTATTATATCAAGTTTCATGTACAACAATCTATTAACGAAAATTAATAAACTAGTTTTCTTATTCTGGTCGTCTCTACCAGCATTATGCCCAAGAGTATACGATAAACGGGGACTTCGTGGGGCCAGGAATGATTGGAAAAAACATTGGCCATCAATCCGGCAATTCAATCTGCCATTGATGCTGCCCATAAAAAAGCGGCGGAAAGGTAGTTGTTCCCCAAAGGTGTTTTTCCTTACGGCAGTATCATCCTTAAAAACAAGGAGTTGAACTACACCTAAAGAGGAAGCCATACTCTGGGAAGTACGAATCCATATGATTATAAGGAATAAAACGATGGAAATCACTGGTTTTGGCAGATGGCCAGAATCATATTGCAAATACCGGTGAAGGCACTATTGATGGTCAGGGCCAAAGAGCTGCGTTAAAAGTAGATAGTCTTTTTCATGTCGGGAAAACTTGATAGTACCCATTATAACATCCGTAGGAAAAGGCCAAGCTGAGGTTATGCGCCCGCAGGCTTATTGAAGTAGTGAACAGCGAGCATATTACGATATCTGGGATAAAACATTGAAGAAATGCAGGCTTGTTTGGGTACAGACGTATGATAAGTGTACAGACCTTATTATCGATAGATTCGGGTGGATAGCATGCCTATTGAACAATGATGGCATGGATATAAGTGACTGTAAAAAATGTTCGTAAACTAACTGTTATGAAACGCGGCCGATGAGGATTTAGATCTTTAAATCGCATTCGAAAGGTTTCCTGAATAATGGACAATATTTAGTATCCGCTAATTTACCATTCGATCCCAGTGCCAGTTGCTATAAAATTGGTACTGCCATCTGTTGGGTGGATTTAGGAATATTAAAAATAGAAGACATAACGATTTTGATACCTTCGATCCGCCTTCTAGCCTTTGAGGCCCGTTGATGGGTACCATAGAAATGTAACTGTTACCAATGGTATTCTTGCAACCACTACAGCGGAATGCACTCTTTATTAAGTTAGGACAGTAGAAATGCTAGACGGTAAAAGTAGGTTTGCCATCAAAAAATAAAGATTAAAAATCTAAAAACGGTTCATATCCCTTTTCCCAAACAGATCTTAAATATATATTAGAGTTCCGCGAAATCCCCGTTTTTTCACAACGTTTTTCCTGCATCTATTTCCGGGATGCCTGAACATGATGTGGAAAAATTTACATTGGAAAAACATCTCCATCTCCTATCCTGGACGTGGAAATAAAGGTTTATGCGCCACTTACCGGTTTGCGTCTTAACACAATACCCGAAAAAAAAGCTTCTGTTCGTATCCGGAATTCTCTATGTTCGAGAACTTCCCCTCCTGGGGGACTCTTGTGAGGACACGTAAACAGGTTTGGGAAATGAAGAATGTGAGGTTAAGTGTTCGAGAACTAGATTTAGGCCGGCTTTAGCTTTGATGATGTAAAGGTCTAAATATAGAAGTGGGGAGCATCACCTCGCTATCAGATAATGGAGCAAATTTATTATAAGGACGTTAAGGGTTTAAAGGGAGCGATTCTTTCTGTAGGAATGGCTTTTGAATTGAAAAAGTTGATATCCTATGGTACAAATTCTGATGTACTAGGGGTTCAATTTCAAAAAGTAACAAGGCCTAATGTTATTGAAAATAAACGGGAGGGTATTCAAATTGAAATGAATGATGTAACCCATTAAGGAATAGAAAATTTTTGTCTTATGAAAATCGAAAATAGCAGCGCTTTATTTAGTCATGGGGTATTGATTATGTTGGGTTGTTCCGAAAACAAGGAACCCATTACCCCCCCCAACATTGTTTATATTTTAGCCAGATGGACCAGGGTATGGAGATGTATCCATTAATAACCCTGGAGTCTAAATAAAAGAACTCCCAATATTTGAAAATTGGCCTCAAGAGGAATGCGGTTTACCGATGCCACATTCACCTTCTTTCGTTTGTACGCCAACCAGATATGAATTTTAACTGGAAGACTTTATTGTGGGCGGAACCCAAAATTACCAACTGGAGTGTTAACTGTGGTTATGGACAAGCCCTTCTAGAAAAAATAGAACTACCAATTGCCTCCTTATTAAAGAGCATAAAATATACAACTGGTTTGTAATCGGAAAATGGCACCTTGCCTAGACTGGCGGTTCTTGAAAAGGAATAAAAGATCCATAAACAGGCGGCGTCTGTTTCAGGAAAAGCGAATTAGCATTTAACCCAAATGAACGGAGATTGGGGTGATTTCCAACAAAAAAAAACCGACAGATGGGGACCATTGGAGCATGGGGGGTTCGACTTAGTTATATTTTGCCGCCTCTTTGGATATGGAAGCCATAATTGCATTTGGAAAAATTGATGTTTTACGGAATTGCCTAACAAACCATACACCTTGGTAACGACCTGGATACCGGGTCTTATGCCACAGAAGCATTTTTTGGCGGCCTGGGCGTAATTTACTAAAAGCTCTTGATTTCTATGGACGTATTGCCCAAGTTCATTGATAAGGCCAAAAAGAGTTCGTTCAAATCGCAATTCAAAGGAACGAAAAACCATTTTTTTTTGTTATGGCCTGTGGGCGTGCCCGTCAGTTCACCTTGACGGTACCCAAAAAAGATTATGATGGTACTTCTGGAGCAAGGTTCCAATATGGGGGATTTTTGCAAATGGTGATTTCCCAGAAGGAAGTTTTTCTGAAAAGTTTGGATGAAAAGTAGGTTTTCAGGAAAATACAATTGTTAATTTTGCGGGAAGTTGATTAATGGCCCCTTCTGGAAAGCCAAGATTTTATTAAAACGATCTTGATCATTTAAGAGCCGCCGACATTTATCGCGGTATGAAAGCAACATTTATGAAGGGGTCACAGGATAATCCATTATTAGTGCTGTTGGCCAGGGAAGGTTAAAGCGGGATCTTGAAGTGAATTTTAAAACCACTTCTGACAATTGATGTGCTACTTCTGCTGATATATGGGTATTACAGATTGAACGAAGGAACGGGGAGGATAGTCCAGAGTATCTATTCCATTTTAATTGGATGTTATTGAAAATAAAAAAACTGAAGCAAGCCCAATTGTTCCACCATTCCTTCCCAAAGGCCTACTTTTGCCCTTAGAAAAGAAATTGGAAACTAATTGAGAAAAAGAGGGTCCGGGGTGGATTTCTATTTTCCTGTTGTGATTGAGCCAAATGTGGCGAACCCCAAAAAAGGGCAGCTGTTAACAAAACATAAGCCAGAGGATCACTTTCATGAAACCAAAATAAATCTTAATATAGTGTGAAAAAAAAAACGAAATTGGTAAAAAAGAACATTGACAGAAAATTGAGATAACATTTAAAAAAAATCTTGAAAGTCCATAAAAAATTATGGGGGCATTTTAAACCTTATATTTACAGTCGTATAATAATAATTAAAACTATTTCAATCTTTCTTGAAAAATTTGCATACACAAAAAACCAAGGGGCAATAAAAAGAAAAATCCGTTTATTCCATCTTAAGCTTTGCTTCACAAGACACCAATTTTCTGTTTTATTTTATTTTATTCCTGTAAGTCTGGAAAAAAAAAAAAAAACCCGAATGAATATTTTTTCCCCCTTTGTTCTTTTCTTCCCTTTGGTT
>Ga0163217_1032399_pt1 | contig 16170 bp, 10 predicted proteins | sample SynspAceP_FD_185933 | JGI IMG/M metagenome (GOLD analysis project Ga0163217, IMG submission 185933) | Saline lake microbial communities from Ace Lake in Antarctica - Synechococcus sp. Ace-P (PacBio error correction) | ecosystem: Environmental > Aquatic > Non-marine Saline and Alkaline > Saline ... | reverse complement strand
AAAAATGTCCTAAATTCGGAAATTCGCAATTATTCTTATGCTTTGTGCTTAAATTATAAAAATCTTTGTTTTTTACATTTCTAATGTTTTGATGGAGGTGTTTTCTGGTCAATAAATATTTATTCGTTTTACCTCTTTTTGCATATTTTATTTATAAATTGCCAGTAAAAGAAGATGAACCCATATTAAAACCATCCTGTAGTGGATTCCAAAGGGGGTGAATATAGGTCAAATAGGAGTAGATTAGAATTCAACTGTCACCATTCCAGTCTGAGAATGAACCCGTTTTCAACCCAATTTACTTTGCGGTTTTCTGTGCTTGTCTAGTAAGCTTTGCCACGGTAGCATGGCTTTGGCTTATGAGGGGGAATAAGTATATGATAAAAGCAGGCTGTTCAGGGTTCTTTAAAGTGACGGATTTTTAGGAAATTTGATTTATTTTTGGTTGTTTCCTGTCTTTAGGGTAAACTACAAAAAGAGCCTTACCCTTCGATGTAGCTCTGAATGAGAAATAGTGTTATTAACTGTGGTATGGTCTCGTAGTGATTTTCTTTTCCATTGTATCGGGTTTCTTTTTTTTGATCTCTCCTTTGCAGTATTGGTTGGCAATGGAGTTCCTAAGAATATGTGGAGCCAATATCAACGATACCCATTGAATCAATTTGATCGGATATATTGTGGTCGAAGATTTTGAAAGTTCCTACAGTATCACCAGTTACGAGCTTTATGTGGCTCTGATTTCTATATATTTCCATCGATTTTTACCTTTTCCGAAGACTTTTTGCATTATACATGCACAACCGATTGACTGGACTTCGCTCAAACTCCCCAGGCTGTCACACCGCATAATCTCCGAGTATTAGGTCCAAAAGAATCGAATATTATAGGTGTGATTAAAGCATCGCTCGGGAAGAAGCATTTCTGAGCGAGCTTTTGGTTAGAAATCTCCACATTATCAGTCTCAGGTCTTAGCTTGTCCATGATTCAGAATTCTTGAACTGAGTCTTACTCATTTCCCCATATCATTGACTGAGCCACGGCCGCGATTTGAAGAGAGAGAATATGGTATTCCTCGACGAAAGCCCCGGCAAGCACTCGCTTTATAAATATCTATCGATTAATTCCGGCGAATACCACAAAGCGGAAATAGTGCGATTGAGTATGTGTGAGCGATCGCATCTTTTCCAGAGTGCTGTAGTTTTTCGTAGCCATCAGGTATCTGTTCTCTCTTATTCTTTTCTGGAGCTGGTCATTTCAGCGTTCCGCCTGCATGTATCTGCAATGGACGACATGCTCATGCTAACTGCATGGCTGTAGGTCCGCATCATCCTGTGTGCATTGCCGACCGTAGACGGCCAACTTTCATAAGCTCAGAAATACCACTGCCAATCCCGCGTAGTAATTACTTGTTAGTTCATGCATACAGCAAGTACACCGATATATGGTGCATGACCTGTAGCTGGATGGCTTTGATAGACATCATGGCGTTTGCCATAGCTAGTAGTATATTCAGTTGTAATGGACTCAATGTTCATACTACAAACTGGATGATGAAAGAACACTCCTTCTGGTAATTCATAGCCTTGATGAAGTGTTCGGAGCATATTCAAAGAATGATGAATGACCCTGTGTACGATCGAAGACAGTTACCATATTCCAGTTTTTACTCGCTTTATTATCTTTTATAGTCCGAAGACTTCATGATCGGATACGATTTCTAAAACTGCCCATACAATTGGAGTAGGATAGGGCCCATGCTCCGAAGTTATCTAAAAGAACCGATCTCTTGCCCCCAACATTGGTCGCCAAATTGGTGCTACTAAGTTCGAACAAGTCGCGGCCTACGCTAGTCTCCTACGTATACCTCGTTATCAGCAATTTGGCAGGGTTTCTAATATCCTCGGTTCTGCTTCTCTTTACCACCAAGTTAGCTCCGGACGGTCAGCAGCTTTGGTATTAAGATCCACCACCTTCGAGGCAAAAAGTGGTGCGATGATTCAAGTCCTAGGGAAAAAACTGCTATACGTTCCAGCGTTTTTCCATTTTCACCGATTTCACCCGCACTACGTTGTAATAGAGTTGTAAAATGATAAACCAAAGACCATACCTACAAGCTTCCACACCCAGGCCATTACGGATCCCCTTAAAGGATATTAGCGCGTGTTTCAGTTGTTCGGGCAGGCTGGGTATTCTGTATTCGCTTTTGGCCCCGATGTTTCTAGTACCAGAAACTGAAATACTGCCTCCCAATCAAAAACGAAGATGGCATTACAGGGTGACGTCTCACAGACATCTGACCAACCCAAAGGGAATTACTGCATGACTGCATAGGGAAAGTACCTTCACTCTGCTTTTAGATGCCATGGCGCCATTGCGATGTAGCCAGCATGCATCTCATTTTTATCGCCAGTGGCTGTTAGTGGACAAGCAGATGATCGCCGATGACGATCAAAAAGGATTCCAACATTGGGAAATCTAAATCAGAACTGTTCCTATTATTATTCCTAAGTATTTACTCCAGATTATTAATTTTCGAGCACCAATGAGATGAAAAACAAACAAATCGAACGATACTAGATTAGCACCAAGATTAGATTTTATAATTCATTAAATATGATGGCTTTTTATGAATCCTTTTATGTGTTGGTTGATTCAGAATTTAATTCTGTGTTTTTTCTGAAATGTGATCGGGTTGATAGTTTCGTTGAGAGTAGAAATAGACGTTGTCAATTGAATTTGTAGCATGAAAGGCTTGTAGTAGAAGTGATCGATATTAGTGAGTAATTTCAATTACTGAAAACTCGACTACATATTAGGTTCGGCACAATGGAAGAATGGTTTTGAGAAGCCATTACCATTACGTTCGTTGATCATCTGATATTATGCTTTTGAAATGGATGGAGTAGGCATTGCCAGCGTCTCGAGCAATGGATAATTTTACGCCATTTTGATGATCATGCTAATCAGAGAAATCGATAAATTATGGGTTGGATCAGGCGCGGTTGATTATCACCAGCTTTTAAACCGGAATTTATTTGGCGGGTCAAAGCCTCCTTCGGAGGGGGAGGACAATCGCATTTAGCAGAGAAGATTTTGAAGCAAATCCGCTTTAACACGTTTAGAGGTGATGAGGAAAAGCCGAAAGTAGTTTTAGACCAAAAAGAATGCGATCATCCAAAGAATTTGATTTTACTGCGATGTCCGGAATTGGAAGGGTTATTTCCGAAGTGATTGCTGATTATTGGGCTATGATTTCAGCCGCTGGAACAGTCAATGAATATCACGCTTTTCGCGCAAAAGTGAACAAGCCGATATCCAATTTATACTGCGAACTTGGGGTGTGGGTTATCCGATTCAACGTGAACTTTAATAATTATGAAAGTCTGTGTATGAGATTTCCTGCTTTTCCTAGTTCTTTTGTCGTAGGGTTTTCTTATGTTTTCATTACGGCTATAACTGCCAAAGTTTACTTTCAGAATACCAGCGGCTCCCCAATGCGAGTGTTGCAGATTACTGATCAAAGAAGTCAATCCCTTTCGGAGGAAAGTCAATGAGGCATTGGGGTGATTATGCATTTATGATGGCAGTATCCTGGTATCCGGGTTTATCTCCTTGACCATTGAAGGCGAAGATTATTTCTTTCGTGGTATTGGACCAAAGTCAAATAAAGCGCGTTGAGCTATGGACCAGTCAGATTTATTTCAGAAGTGGCGAAATTATTTGGGAGCGATTTGAACCAGTAGAGAATTCCTTCTTTTCTGCACGTGTTATGAAGTTCGAAGTCTTAGGCTTGTTTTATCACGTTAGCCAGTGAAAGTTGACGATTCAAAGCTTTTAGAGTTTTGGATGAAATTGATTTTATTCGTTCTTATCCAGTTGGTAGTTGTCTTTTTATTGGATTGTTCTGATTGGCTGGTCCACAGCATTTGAGGAAAATATCAAACGGTAGGCAATTAAGATGGAGGTCTGATGCAGAGTACCGAGTCTATTTCGAATTCGAGTTTGGCAGTCTTGGAATACTTTAATATATGCGAAATTTACCATATCGAGGAATTGAAAAAGTGGATAGTTCTCGCAGGAAAACTTTAGCTTAATGTTTCCCCATGTTGGGAACACTTGCATAATAATGCTCATCGAAACCACTTCATCAAAGGTGATTTATTTTCCAAGGGGGAAAAAGTTAAATATTCAAAATCTTAGCGACTCTACGATGCTTGCAAATGGTTCTGACTTATTTGACTCTCAACTCGAATCAGGTAGTATGAATGTGAGTTAGAACGTTTTGGAAATCCGGATTTCTTTGATTAGCTTGAGTATGACTATGCCAGGGCAAGGGATTCCGTTAAGTCCCTCAATCTGCAAATTTACTATGGAAAGGCTGATCTATATTATCGATCGAGTGATTTAAATCTGTGGATAATTGCGTGATTACGCCGCCGTGCAGGTAAATCTTATTGATGCTTGTGAAGGTGATAATGGGGGAAGTGAAATAAAATCCCGTAATTCTGGAGTGGTATCCCAGGGCCGAGTTTGAATCCTGTATTGTCCCCGTATTATTTTGTCGACGGATCACAAGGGGTAGGGTTCGGTTGGGGATTGCTTGTCAAGCAATTCTGAAATCATGGAGCGAATCAGTTCATCATTCCAGAGCGTATACCGGTTTGAGTTTGTTGGGATGTTTGATTGAGTTGTTTTAATAGATGTTTTTGTTTATAACTATCATTATTTTTAATGTCCTACGATGATATATCCATTCAATAAGTTCCATTGTTTGTTTTCTGTTACAGGATTGTGGCGAGATCCGCACTGAACAGTAATTTGTTTTGTAGATGGGATTCATTCAGGCTGATCAGAGGAAATCTTCCTTAGTATGTTTATGAGATGAAGGAGATTTACTGGAGGAGGATGTAAGAAGGAAATCCCTAACGATTGAGGATATTATTTTTTTTTGCATATAGTGAGTTCTACAAAATGGATTTTTGGGTTTAATGTTACCCATTTTAGTATTCAATTTTCCCGGGAATTTGGAGTATGTCCCCAAAGATCATTGCTGCATGGGCAGCATTCCCGAAATGTCCTTTCCATTGTCGAAAATAATACCCGGTGCTTCTGTTTAGTCAAGGATGCCCCCAATATTTGCTTTGTATTGTTAATGTCAAACAATCAAATGCCCCCAAAATTAGTGAACTTGGGGCAAATAGTATATGTAACCAAATTTCTTTGAGAATCATTATTAGTATAATTCAGCGGTGCAACAAAGATTGCAGTGTCCAACCAGATTATGCATGTTGTGATTTGGCATCAGGCCCGCTGCCGTAAGTGGGAGAAATGTTTGCCTGTTTCCTACGATCCGGAAACTAATGGAATGTTCCGTAGACAGCTGACGTCTGTCAGAGGTGGAGAGGTATACGTCCAGTTCCTGTGCCAAATCATGACCTCCAATGAATTTGGTTAGTGAATTTTGTTAATGAAAAGTATTATGCTTCCTTGCATTGGTGGACTAATTGGAACATTCCAGCGTTTAGTACTGTTTGAGGCGGTTATGTCCTGTTTTCACCCGTATAATAAGGCCAGTGACACATCGTCGACGGGTTCAGTTTGTCTGCATTGAGTATCCGATGCGCTATCGATCCTAGTAAAGAGATAGGCGAAAGGGAGGTTAGTTTAATAGATTTTTTTGTCAATTCGTTAAGGTTGAAAGATTTCCTAAGGATTCCCCCCCGATTTTGGAGTAAGATTCTTCGTTTTTTTTCAAGTGAGAGTGTTTTGTCCGGTTTTGCCGATCCCGATTCCGGTAAGCATGCTGTCCTCATGGTTAGATTTAACTTCATACGTTTCGTTCGAAGGTTTTCGTGCTTTGGCCGGCTCATCAAAGTAAATTTGATTCGTCCTCTGCATCCCCATCAATTCATCGTTCTATGCAGGAAGTTTCCTAAAACTTAATAGGTAGTTTATTCATGTATGGTGTAGCTCTTGTGGATCCTGAAATTTTCCCGTGTTTTTTGAATCAGTATCTTCTTCAAGCGGTCGCAAATGAATTATTTTTTTTAGGGAAGGATTGATTGGTTTCCCTTCCCCCGAATTTTCTCCTGGGGGCTGATGATTTGAGAATTAGAGGGACATTTGGAGTGTTTCTGAGTTTCAATTCGTGTTTTCACATAAAATTTTCGAGAATTCTCGTTGGCGGTAGATATTACTCGTTTTGAATATTTTTTGAGCGTGGAAGGCGATTGAGTTGTTCCCATTGAATTTGTTAAGCATCGTTTTATTTCGTTCTAGTACATGGATACTGACACTCCGATTGAATAGAATAATTTTTTCCCGGTCAAATAGGTATTTAATTTCCCCGATAATTAAGTCAAGTGACCTGCTTATTATGGTTTAATTGCGCCAAACTAAATGTTATCGGTGCGCCCGTACAAGTCTGGTCGTCCCGTAACCCATCGCAACAGTCGCGAGAGCATTTCAATCGTGGCATTTACCACCTTACTGGTATGGTAGCCGATTTTGGCGCAGGCATATTGATACTGATGGTGCATGTACGCCGGTCGCATATTATATGAGCGAAGAAAGTCCAGTAGAAAGAGTTTTTTGGTTAAGGCAAAGATGAAGCAATTGTGGACCAAACGTAAACTCGGCCATACGAGTGGGAGATTGCTGTCCAAAATCATTGATGTGCTTTTCCCAAAGTTGTTTGCCTTTCCGGTGACTGAGCGGTATTCTGGATGGCCAACCGGATATTGTGAGGGGCAAGTTATTTCTTTAAGATGCATGCTTACATTCTAAGTCTTCATCTCCCCATCACTTACTTTTGTAGTTAAAGGCATGTCCAAGTCTGAGGGGAAGATCTGCAGATTGTAAATCGACCAGTACCGTTGCCCATTAAAAACCATGGTTGTTGCCCGAATTGAATTCGTTTCCTAATAGTTTTTCCTGCCGTGTAATAATCTTTGGAAGTCATCGATTGGTGCTAAGCTGGTAAAACCCTCGTTTTCCTTTGGTCAGACACTTTGCGCGTACTCTTAAAGAAATAAAGATCAACCCCAAGCAGGATACATGGGAGAGTGGTTGATCGACAACTTGATTTCTCCATAGGTATTTTTATTGTGTCTGGCATTTCCAAAAGGTCATCAAACGATCCACACCTTATTTACGTGTGTATTTTTGTAGTACTTTGACCTGTGGGATTGCGAGATTTTCTCCGGAGTTTCTAACTGGTCAAGGACCAAAAGTTTGGATTACATTAGTGGATTCGCCCATAAAGTAGCGGGAAGGTGGGAAGGAATAGGTTTACGTTTCAGTAGCTATGCCGTGTTGACGCTTGATTGATGTAAAACACTCTTTTCCTTGAGTAATGTCTGTACTAGTACGGCAGTCCCAGGGACCCGTGCGTTGTGATTAAAGGCTTCCGGAAACGCCAGAGTTCAATTTGACCCCGGTTGGTTTGGTGAATCCAATGTTATTGGATCGGAGATCCTCAGACGTCTTACTAGCTAAAAAGGGCTAATAGAATACGGATATTTTTTTCTGATTTTGATTGGTTTGTTTGAGAAAATTTGGGTTTGGGATATCACGAAAAGGTCAGGAAAGGTTGTAAACCTTTATTGAGATTTGGTTTTCTTTGAAATCCTTAATTAATCATGGAAAGTTTAAGAACAATTGGATCATAGAGCGATTTTGTGGCAACTGATCCGAGATTTTCACGGGCAAATCCAGTGACTATTGGCTCTTTGGTATGATGGTTCGTGGGGGAAACTTTTGGGGGTGGGGGGGAAAAAAATTTTTTTCTCATGATCAGGTGATCATACCCGAATGATGCGCGAATTCAGGTTATCTCATCGGAAGAAGGGCGATCAATGGAATGCGGATTATTGGTATAAAGGGCAGGGGAGGGAGCCGCCGATTTTCGGTTGGAGGAATGGGCGATGTTGTCCGAGTTTTTTATTAGATCTTAGAGTTTGCTTTTAGATGATGTTCATTTTTCTAAATAATCGTCCTGAAGGGCTTTATTTCCAATTTAACTTGCATGGATTTGATTGCTTGATAATCAGTGCTGTGGATTTACTTCAGGGTATATTCCCAGGGAAAGACTATGAATAGTAGTTCATCCGAGGAGTTCGAATTACTTCCCTTCGGTTCGCATGTTTTAGCCAATTCCCCCGTCCGAATCACCTGGCCTTGAGATTCGCATCTCTTTCTAAAAAAAACGATCCATCAATATTCAGTCTGATAGATGGGTAATCGATCGCCCGAAACGGTTGGCTCCGGCGATTGAACAGAAGCTCTTGAGTTTTGAGCAGGTTGGGGTTAGGAGCCTGCGATATCGATATCTAATGATTATTTTTCAAACTCTGAAGCTGGGTGGATTGCAGCAATCCGTCAGATCCAAGGGATGTTGGCCCAGAGCGATATACGAAAACGCCCTTGGCAGTCCCCCGATTTCTTTCCCGGGGTAATAACTCTTTTCATTAGTATCAATTAATGGACGCACACGTCCTCCAGATCGGTTGATTTGATCACGGTTGTTGGGAATTCTGTATTTCCAGTTGGATCATTAGTAGAGCGCTGAGGACTGTAGGCAGAATACCTTCTGTTTCGCTTACTGATTGGGTGATTGAGCGTATGATTAAATCAATTAGAATCAATTGAAACTGGTGATTATTCTGAGGCTTTTGTCGGTCATAGCGAGGGTAATTCTTCTGTTTTGAATAGGGTTTGTGAAAAAGCAAGTGATGGATTCGAGTTTTAAAGGCGTAGGTAACGGTTTTGTCCTCTCAAAAAACATTCCTCACATAGACAGGATTCCCGGAGTTCGAGTAGGTGTAGGTTAAAAGAAGTAGTAATATCCAAATTGTTTTGTATTGGGTTTTTCACTTTAGGAGGCTGCTTCTTACGCCGGTAATTTATTGAGACCTCGATTGATTTGCGATTGAAGTCTATCTGTATATTTACCCCTCTCCAGTATCAACCAATTTTGCGTTCACTGTTCAGAGAAACCACCATTTCCAAATAATTAGAGGGAAAACGTATTTAATTTAGATCGCGCACTTGTCTCTGAAGCTGAGTGCCGGAATTTGGTTGTATAGTGAATTGAGATTTTACTAGTATTTGTAGCATAGAATCACTACCGAGGCCCGTTACTATCGATTGGGCAAAGCATCAATATTTCGCGGTATTCTGGGAAATCCGAGCTGAACGTCCAAAAGGATTAGATTTCTTGTTCTCCAAGAATTGCTTGATTCTCCGTTTACGTACCGTTTGGTTCATCCATAGGCAAATAGATGTGATAACTAAATCCAGTGCTAACGTCGGAAGTGAATGAGAGTCCTGCATTGACCATTATATCCTAGCAAAAACCTTTGGGTAGAGGCTAAATGAACTTGATTGTCCGTCCTTGGTGATTACTTTCAGAAGGATATAGACCGCGTATTAATCGTAACTTGTCCCATAGTGCGGGAGATTGATCGATAATATCCCATTTCATGGTGCTTCGGGTAAATCCACATTGACCGATTATAATTCACCTCGAATCGGTAGCGGTCGGTACCATCGATCGAAAGACCGCCTCTATCTGGTGATTCTTGGGATGTTGGGTGATTGGAACTCCCAGTAAATTGGGCCCCCGCTTAGAAAATAGGTGAAGTTACTGATTTGACTATGCATATGCTATTCGCTCGTCAGGTTTGATGCTCCTTTCAGGACATCGCTTCCCATCCACAAATGCTTAGAGAGTTTCTTTGGTTTAGATTTCTGGTAGTTCCTTGGAAAATACTCCAGGAGTCATACCGCATTGAATGTAGCCCTAGATTATTTCCCACATTTGTTGTTGGTGTAATTTAGGTTATAATCAAAGCCCAGAACCTAACACTTACGTTTCTTCGATAGCAGTATGAGGGAGAGACTCTTCTTTGTGTCAAGGATTTGGACGTTGTTGCGGGATAGTCTCTGTTTGACGTTCTCATAGGTGATGGATTTGTTGAGTCTACTTACACTGGGATAAGTGTTGACTGTGAATGTTGATCGCAAATATCCTGAAAAAATAGTCGGATGTAAGAAAAGGTCTAATTCCCATGTAGTATTTGTCCGCATCGAGGGTGCGGAGTACTTTGCACGTGGAGGTATTGTGATCGGATTCATCGCCAGCTTTACTTTTCGAGGATGCCACCTTGAAGCCCTTTCCGAAGCTGTTTTTTCGGCTGGAATAAGAGAGACTCGAATAACCTCTCCCAATGGAAATAAGCACGTCTCCAAAAACAACCCATTTTGATGAATACCTACGGCTGGGTGTTTGGAATTCAGTAATACTCTCCCATTCCCCGGTTTTTTTTGAGGCAAAAGCTATGGGATGGAATGAGTTAATAAGATTAGAAATAACTGGGATGATCTTTAATATTTATTGGCTTTGACCGGAGTTTTGGTTTTGGAATGTGGGTTATGTGATTGGGGTCTAGTTTACTTGACAGGGATAGTTTTTGAGATGGATTGGGATTGAACCAAATTGAGGATGATGTGCTTTTTGGTTCTAAAAGTGTACTGTGTATTTGTTGAGCCATTTTTCAGGTAATTTCTTTTCCCCCGGTCTTTTTCTGAGAATAAAGCGCTACTGTTTGGCCTGCTCTGCATTGTTTCTTTTGTACATTTTTGAGTTGGCATTACGCTTCGATAAATGGTGAATTTCCCGGTAGTTTTTAAAGTAGGAATAACGCGAAGGTACCTTCGATTGGACCCCGAATTCTCAATTTAGTCCGGTAGATTTCGGTACTACTTTTTGGAAATGCCGCCGATGACTTGGTCAATTAAGTCCCGGAGTAGCCATTTTCTTGAGGCTTCATCACAGCTGTAGTTTGTTGCCGTTGAAGTGATTTTGACACGGGTTTGAAAAGGTTCAGCTGCAAGTGACCCCGATGGGTTGATTGAAGCGAACGTTGCTTGTTGCTGTGGTGCTAGATGATGTTTTGGAAATGCACGTACCCGATTCATCAATCCCAACTGTTTTGGCACAATACTATCGAATACACCATATGAGGTTCCTAGGTTTCATTGCGCAGGTAACCATATAATATATTGATCTTGGCGGTGATCGGATTGTAATAAATAAAACCTATCCCTTTGATCATAGAATATGTGGTTGAGCAATCAATGTTCCAAAGCAGATCAGTTTTTGTCAGGTTTAGATAGGTCAGATTAGTAGAAGGAGTTTTTTATGGTTTTAAAAGCCGACAGATTTGCCCGGCTTGATTTATTATTGTTCTCAATGTGATGTTCCTGATGATTATGTGTTGGTTTAGTTAGTTGAGAAATCGACCATTTACCCAAGGAAATAAGCCTGAAGCTTGGCGTTTATGTGATGCTTGTTTACGCGTAGCCAGTGCTGTATTAGAAGTAAGAGCTCCAAAAACTTCGGGGTCATTGTATAGATAGAGGTTATAGATCGTGTTAGATGTTAAGTGCTTTAGACTTATGTCACGCCTACTAGACCCAAGTGATTTTGCAGTTCGTTACAGAACTGTTTTGCATTGGCTGTTCCTTTAGATCGAGTACCACTGCTGCCAGGTTGATGTTTGCAGGAAGTGTTGCCCTGATGCATTTCGTTCTTGAGTTTCCGTTTCCCATTGCGATTGTTAGTCGCGAGAAAGTGCTGAGGGCAGGTGAATGGAGTTTTTGTGAATTGCATGATCCTAAGCCCTACAAGGTTCGTTAGAATGATTTAATGTGATTTTCTTGTTTTTGTAATTATCTATTGAATTTTTAGATTGTTAAATTGATTATAACTTTTTCTTTCACTAGTGTTCTTCTAGCCATATGATGTTTAGGATTTTTGGATATTCTTCTTGGGCATGGCCGCTGTCATCGGGTCAGGAGGGATTTAATGTCAACTGGGCGTGGATTTTGTTTCGGATCTACAGTTTTCTATTTATCATTATGACTGCTTGGCTAACTTTTCAATAGCTTGACTTTCAAATTGGAGTCCGTTATTTAGAAGAAGATTTATGGGCCGGTCGCTATTCGTTAGGTTTGTTATTCTGTAGCACGAAGCCAGTGTTTTCTTGAAGTTTAACTGAATAGTGATGCCTTTGATTTTTCCGAGTCTATTTAATTGGATAACGAGTTTGGATTCGAAGATGGCGCCCGCTGGTCTAGTGAATATTAGTTTGAATTGGCTGAGTGCTCCGAAGGAGATCAAGGTTCGAACGACGATTCTTGGCGATACTTAAATCATGTTGTAATGATGTTATGGTTTTCTGCTAATAATTAAGTGACCAGTTCCTACTGGCAAAGTGCCCGTAGATATTGATATATGGGTGTCTTTTTGTACTTCGTACTGTCAGAGGCGTAGGTGGTGGGTTGGCGTGAGGTTCTTCGATTTATGGAAAGGTGACATTGTAAAGCCTAGTGGTATTCGATTGCCCCCAGCTTCTGCTATTCATTCCCTGGCGAATATGTTGTAGGCTAGTTTACCTGAAAGGATAGTTTTCAAGGGTCGTTCGAAAGGTCAAACAATGGTGCTCGACATTCACGGTTAAATCGAAGTTGTAGAGCTTCCCGTTCGGTGCGATGGCTGGTTATCTTAAGTGTTCAGGTGGTCCGATGTATATGGGGTTGTTTTAAATTAAACTTAGTAGGAGAGCCCATCACAGAGATTCCTTATTCATCGCTCCAGTCCAGTGCTAAGTGATTGGCTGTGCATGGCGCGAAATAGCAGGCGAAGACGACAGAACTTGTGATCCGGTGGTGCCCCGTATGTATTGTTATGTCTTACTGTATTCGAGTTTATGTGATTCGGATGATTATTTTCCGGAGGCAGACTGGATCAGGTTGTGATACCCAAAAAACAACAACATCTTTGTATTATTGGATTATTCCCGATTCGAGTAAGTGCCCTTTGATTTGAAGGTTTTTAAATGAGGTGCTTACTGTTTTTTTGCTTTGATTATTCGTTCTTATGGTTCTCGAGGGTTCTGTTGGAGAATTGTGATCCGGATTTGCATTAGTGCCGGTTATTTTGATTATCTGCAAAATGTTTTTCTGGAGGCCCATGTTTTATCTTAAACCGAGATTTCAATATTTCGGATGGTCAAGATTTCAGATTATCAAGTATTCTAGCGTGTCCACTTCGTCAGTAGTTGGGTGCGCATTGATGACTTGAGCCATGTTCTGGAGAGGAATGGATAGACTGAAAGGAGTGTGTTTGAGATCATCTTTAATTTTTAATTATTTTGGCTATTTGATAGTGATCTGTAATCCCGTGGATCAGGTAAGGGTACATGTGAGTTGGATGGCTGTGGGATCAGTCTAGTATGAATAGCGCGCTATCAGGGGGAGCTACATACTGACTCGAATCTGTAATTTTTTCTGCTTTCGAGTTTGGAGTAGAATCGATTTGTTTTGATTTAAATGGATTTAGTGCTGGACCAATAGCAGTTGGTAATCGTAAATAGCATTTTCTCCGGTTGTTTCATGTATGATGGGTAAAAGGACGTTCTGGCTTGCCCGTGCTTTTCTGGCCCCGTTCGGATTTACTTCACGGTTCATATGGGAGACGAGTCACTGCGAGGATGGCAATGGTTCAAGGATTTTTGCCCAGTTGGGCATTAGGACTCTCCGGAGCTTGATGAGAGGGTGAGTTCCTTTCGATGTAATGGCTTTTGGAAAATGTGTCATCAAGGATTGTCATTCTTGGGAGATCAGTGGCGTCCGTTAGGTGTTTCATGTTGGTGGCGCTTTTTTTGAAGCGACCGTGTATGGGATTGCTTTTGTTTTATCCAGGTGCTTTGTTATTGATGACAGAGGAGTTTTGGTTTTGCGAGAAGTTATGATTAGGAGAGCCCAATCTCCAGCAGGTTCGGCTGGTAAGCGTTTTGGATCTTTCAGGGCTCCGTCTACTCCAGGCGTGATGATCCCGGATTGGGTTTTACTGTGAGCTGAGTGATTACAGAGATGGTCTTGGATTGTGGTATCTTACGTAGACGTTTTATTGTCACACGTTTCACTGCATTTCTGTAAGTGAAGTGAAGGACTTGATGGATTTGTCGTGCACCTTGAATGAGCGTTAGTCCACTGCCAGTGATTTTACTGCCGTTCAGGTGAGGAACGTGCGGTGGCAGGTCCCCTAACATAGATACTTCATCTATGTTGGGTTTTGGTCAGCATGGCGCATTTCCAATCAAGGGTACTATGCAGTTGGGTTTGCTGATTTGAATCTTATTGCCTGATTGATTCATCGGTGTCGGCTGAGCATAGATTGGTCTCTTCGTGAATGTCCTCCAATCAAAGTTCGTTTGTAATTGACCTAGATCCCGTGTGATACGATCAAGGGGAGTCCGGGGTAGTTTCCTGGTATAGAGGGAAGGCTTAGCTGTCGCCCCGTTGAAGATGTAGAAGTGTGACTTTCGGCCGGTCGGCATTCATTAAGTTAGCGGGTATGTTCTCAAATTTGGAGCTTTCCTTTATTTGTTCGTACATATAAAATTGGCTGAAGGAGGATTAGTGGATCCGAGGCTTGTGTTTCAAAACTTGTCAAGAAGTTTTCCGGTATTGGTGGAGACGGAGCCATTCATTGCGCAGCCTTATTTCTGTTCATAATTGCCATTCAGGTGGAGTACCGCACCAATTGTTATTGTGATTGGTCCAGGTTTTAGCGCTTATTTGTGATTACTTGAAAGTATTTCACATTTTCAGAGCAGGGGTCCCAGCTTGCCGTGAGTGTTGCATTTCTCAGAGTAAGTTGGCCAGAAGATCAATGTAGCACCCAAATATTATGTGGGGTTGGTTGCGGTCAAGGGTTTGGACTGTGTAGACGTTGGGGGATAGCCCTACAACCATTTTGGGGATCTACGTCCTAGTTAGAACAAGGTGTTGGATTGGGAATGTTGATTAAGGTTTGGTGTTACCCCGTAATTAGTTCTTTCGACGCTTGCTGTAGAAAGCATTGGATCCTTCTGATTCAACTTGGCCACCTGTTATTTGCTCCGGCCTGTTGCCCCATAGAGTCTTTCATTAATGAAAAAGACCCGATAGATGCGCCAGTGGCTCCGGTTCTATCAATCTTCACACCCGGCACATTAGTAGGATTATTTGATTGTGTCTGTTGTAATTGGCGGCAAAACTTATACAAATATTTGATCGGATTATTTGGACGTTAGGGTGATCGTTCCTGCTTAATGATCCCCTCCCTATTATAGATACCAGCATTGGTCTCCTATTAAAGAGGCGTATGGAGACGTTTTTGGTAAAAGTCCAGTTGAATAAGCGTTTCTAAATCGTCGGTTTGTGCTGTGACCAGGATCGATTATAAGACCATGAGTGGAAGTACCGAACACTTTGGCCAGAAGGTGGCGATGTCCGCCCCATCGATGTAAGTATGTGCTAAGCAGCCCGACTAGTGAGGGCAAATTGAAACTTTTACACATGTGGCTGCTGGGAGGAAACTACTTTACACTATTTGGATGGTGGTAGTGCCCAAAAGGATATTGCACACCCAGAGCGTCCGTTATTGTTTTGAGGAGTTTTTTTTCCTTAGTTATTCAGGAAAAGAATGGTCAGCGGATGTTGAAACAACGTTCTTTATTACGCTGTTTGCCTGCCATTCAAATAGGTTCGGTCATCGATACATTGAGTGTGTTCCGTTACTTAGATTATCGTTGATGCCCTGGTGATGTCCTTGAATGAATTTAAAAGCGTCAGGTTCTTCCAGTGTCGTAAGTGTTCACTACAGAGTCCCGCACCAGGGAATGAATAAATCCGGGGGTAATTAGTTTCCCGATCAATGCTGGGTTGAGTTGGCGGGATTGTGTTAAAAAATTTTTATTAAGATTATTGTAAATACTAGTTAATTTTCTAGCCCTGTGCAGTAGTAGCCTTCCATTATTTAACTGTACCAGTAAGGCTGGGGGTAAAAATGCCGGTATTTGATTCAGGTTTGAACAACATACCTGTAAACGTCCCCTGGGAATTGTTAACGTCCGCCTCAGTAAATGCCTTTTCCAAAGGGAGGGAAATTTTTTCTAATTGGAAGTTTGTTTGGGCCATGAGGGCTAGGGTGCAACATTAAACACTTTAGCAGTTTAAATAAATGAGCATTGTTAAAAATTTATATTAGTAATTTTTTTTGTGTTTTTTTTCCTTTTTAATAATTTTAGGATTTTAATTTTTGGGTTAATCTCTTTTTTT
>Ga0163217_1016547_pt1 | contig 16171 bp, 9 predicted proteins | sample SynspAceP_FD_185933 | JGI IMG/M metagenome (GOLD analysis project Ga0163217, IMG submission 185933) | Saline lake microbial communities from Ace Lake in Antarctica - Synechococcus sp. Ace-P (PacBio error correction) | ecosystem: Environmental > Aquatic > Non-marine Saline and Alkaline > Saline ... | reverse complement strand
CTATTATAAATCGAAAACAATGAAATCCTGGTCACAAGAATTGCAACCGTTAGTTTGCTGCCTGATAAACGTTCTGGCTTGCGCTATAGGGTAGGTAAGCAAAAGGGAGTAGGAGAGAGCTCCTCTATATTTTTTAGGGCAAGTTACCCGCCTAACAATTGAATATAGAGTATTAACTATGTATCACTATTAGAAACTAAGATAAACAAATCCTTCATATATCTATGAACGACTTATTCGCCCACATGGGTGTAGAATTCATTCGTTTTATAGTTACCTATGACCTGAAGAAATGGTATATGCCTTAAATCGGTCAATTGCAAAATATGTGTTGCAAAGCTATGTTTAAGGCATGTTGAGTATTCAACATTTGGGATAGGTCACCTTGCGGAATAGATTTTTGGTGCAGAAAAAATTCTGGTGTTGGACCAAGATCGTGTTCTAAAAACGGTTCACTTTTTGTGTTTCAAAGTTAATAATTTGCGTTAAATGTAGACATAAAAAAAACCGTTTAGAGTAACTAAACGCCTTGTTTTGAGTGATTTACTTATACTGTAGCGAGAGCGGGGCACGATTCCCGCGACCTCCGGGTTATGAATTTTGAAAAAATCTCTATTACCCCCCTTTAATGTACTTAAATTTTAGAAAATCGTTTACGAAATCAGTTTACTGTATTAATACTAAATTTCATCTAAAATACTTACTTTAGCCCCAATAAGTTCGGAGATTGATATTTAGATTTCCAAATAATCACCTTTAGATATGAAATACAAGAAATGGAGTTTGGAAAGATAAGCTAGGAGGATCCTAGCATCATCGGAAGAAATTTGGAACAGTGGAGACCTGTCGTAAATACCAGTGTCAGTACGGGCACCTTTTATAGTTGAGAGAAAATTATGGACACCCAGGGGAGAAGCGGGGCTTTAAAGTACCTATGACACTCGCAGCCAAAGAGTTAAAGCAGGCAGGGAAGAAAAACAGGATACTTTCGTAAGTTGTTTAAGTAACAAAGAGATCGAACTGGAGTTCAACGTGAGCTTTTTAAAAAAAAGTTTGGGACGTCCGATCCAGAAAGATCTAGTCAACAGTATTCTTTTAACAATGAACACAAGATCAGCAAAACGAAGATAATGGGATATGGTCGGCATGGCCATAGGCAGTTATCTACCGCCCACAACCAAGTCTTGGCCCAAAAACAGGAACAGGGCCCAGTAAAATTCACTTATAATGAATCCTAGGGGGTGGGTACGACCAAGGTGCTTTGGTCGCAGTCATCACGGACTATTCTAAGTCCATTGAGTTTATAGACTGTGGCTATCGCTTGATGAACCTCGTACCTACAGCGTGATGGCTATAGGACGAACCAAAAAGCTGTACAGGCAATTTATGAGCGGAGAAGGGCCATTGAAACTAGAAAACCGATAAACAGCAGTGTTCCGGACGGAAGTTTGTGGGAGTTCAGGAAAGTAAATACCTCGAAAGCCATTTGATTGCCTGGAAATGGATATTAAAAATGTTACTTGGATCCCCAGTGCGGCAAAAAACGCCTATTTTGCCTTGGGGGGATTATTATAGATGTCCACACGCGTTAGGATACTTAAAGGACTATTTTCTTTTTTCTATTAAAGCAGGACAAGGATAATAGAGTTCCTTTCTTGATTTGTTTTTTAGATTACCAATACCCTGAAAGTGTTGCTTATCAGAAAGCGATAATGGAGCCAGTTCATTGCTAGGAATGTTCGGGATATCTTGAGAACTGATAGGTGTCCAACCAGGAATTTACGCATGTGGCCACACTGAGGACAAACGCGCATATAGAAGCTTATCCATGGCATCCTGAAGAAATGAGTTCTTTAATATGATTGGACATATAGAATTTTGGGGATAATTGAGCATAGTGCGTTAAAAAATAGTTGATTTCTTTATATACAATTACTAGGCTACATGGTCTGTTCTGGATCGCATTTTACGTCCATGGAAAATATGGAACAGGTAACACTTATTGATTTTTTTAATGAAACAAATTAACGCGCATAATTAATCTGTGAAATTCGAAATAACATCTTGTTTATAGTGGGTTCAAAACAAATACTAGTTTATTTTATAGCTATTACAATCACATATTATATTATAATGGGTGAGTGAGATAACTTTTAATTTGGCGGTTTTTAATAACTTTACATTGTATAAAGATGTATGTAATAATAGTTCGCATTCCAAACCCTTTTATAGCAGTGGAAAAAGCCCTATATAAAACGTTCTTGCTAATTCCCGAAAAAGATAGCTAATCAAACATTATTTTGTGAAATTTTTTGGACGTTCACACTTTAATAATAAAAATTTTCAGACACATTATATTTTCTAAAAATTTTGAAGGTTTTTTTATTATACTTTAACATGTTTACTAGCATTCTAATTTAAATAATTAATATAGTGTTGCAGAAAAACTCCCTAAATAAACGAAATTACTTCTTACCCTCGTTTAAGAGGGTAATCCAAATAAGCGTTCCGGACGCAACTATTTGAACAATATTGGGAACCATGTTCGTAAAGCAATTCTATCCTTCGTGATAGGGAGGTTGCGCAGGATATTGTGCAGGAAAATATGGATTAAATATTTGGAACCAAAGAGAAAAAATTAGAGGTTACATATTTATGCCCTATATTGTTTAGGTCCTCATTATGGTTGTTTTTAACGTATTTAAGGACAATAAGTTTATAGGGACATCTTCATCTTTAAAAATTCTATTTGATACTTTTTCCTGTGTCTAAGTTCTGACGTGAAAACCAAATCATTTTAGAAGCTTACCCAATAATATAGATAAGCATCCTAGAGGACTTCTCCCCTAGATGTCAGGAAAATTTTCCACTTAAAGTCGATCGAAGGTATGCGACCAATTGAAGAGTGCATGAAATTAGGCATATCAAAAGTCTGTTGAGAAATCCAAGTTTCCCTGCTTTTAAGGGTCATAAGATAGTAATTGGGATCCCTCTACATTATGTATTTTTTCGAATTTAGTTATTTTTTAAGTAGTACTAAATATGGACTTACAAATAGCAGTTTTGTGAACATTTAGGAGATGGGCTCTATTTTTAAATTGTTTAAAAATATGTAAATTGCATTTCAAAAGAGTGAGGTTCAGGTTACATTATGGTTCTGATAAGATAGAGGCTATAACTATGCAAGAAAAAGGAATTTAGGAAAACTGTTGGATAAGTATCTTGAGGGGTCTATTTCATTGAAAATTGAAAAAAATCTTCCTGAAAAAATTTGAGAAAAGAGCTTATTCAGAAACCAACAGTTTTCACTTAAACGCGGACCGACAAGCAGGATTAAAAAAATGCTTGTGGCAGAGCGTTAAGGCTTAATTACCGTTCCAGATACACGTTATTACATTTAAATTGGAGGGCACTCACTTCTGCCTGCGCAATTCTAGTGGTTTTTTATATTAGTTGGGTATTTTTGATTTTCAAAATATACAGTTCTCTTACATCAAACACAATCCATCAAACTCAATTCCTCATATTCCATTACTTAAGAATGGAAGATGGTAGTACAAAAATTATAAGAAAATGGTTCAAGGTCACTTTAACAGATAAGAGGGTGCTATTCTGGTAAACAAAAAGGGAATGAATAGTTTTTCTACATTTCTGATGGGTGGATAAACTTGTGATAATTTACCGACAGTGCCCTTTTGGTAAAACCTTTTGAACTGCGTTTAATCTGATGGAACCAAAGCAGCTTAAATTCAGGATCATCCGCTTAAATTTCCTGTTAAATTTTTAAAAGGGTCAAGATAGGAAAATGTATATTATATCTGGAGAAGCATTTTTAGCAAAGTAGTCAAAGATTCCTCGCGGCCGTTTTATTGTTAAATACAGATAATCTTAATGTACAGGTTTTGGGAACCAAAACTTTAACGTTTCTGCTTAATCCAGAAATGCAGACTATCAGATGTCGTTACTTGTAGAAGGAGCGGTTAGCCTGTATCAAGTAGGGAAATATGAGCCCACAGGATGTTGTCTTTATTTAGAGCCAGGATTTCAAGGGTAGTTTGAACAAGCGCGAGCAATGAGATTTAGCAAAGGTTGAAGTTAATCAAGTTCATACACATTCTTGGATGAACGGAATTGGTCTTTTGTAATATGGCCTTCAGTAATATTACTTATAAATTGGAAAGATATTATAATGTTACATATAGATGAACAAGAACGAAGAATTACGCGGCAAAAATTTAACGCCAAATTTTGGTGATGAGCCTATAGAGAAAGTTTTGCAGGAACTTACAAATTCAATTTACGGAATTCACGTATAACGATTACCGATTCAGAAATATTAAATAATTCCAACATTAATTAACTAACTAGAATACAGCCAATGAAAAGAAACAATGGATGGAGAAAGCATCACTTAGATTTAAAAAAAAATCGGAAAAATGCTCGAACACTCCCGATTTTCGTAAAAGTGATAATAAAATAATTAACCACCTTAAAACAATTCAAAAAGTATGAAAAAACTTCTTAATTACAACAGAGGAGCAGTCAGTATTTAAATATTGACCTGAAAATGAAAATTGAGTATCTATTTTTATTGTTACCTTTTTTCCGCTAAGGCCAATGATAGCTATTCAAGCGTACTAAAATTACATTAGCTTAACAACGTTTCGTAGGGCAACTTATAGGCATGAGACTTGAGAGTACAACTGAAGTTTCTAATTTGTGTTATAAGATTGAAGAATGTCAATTGGAAACGAATCGATTCATCAAATCGAATAACGACAAGATAGATAAAATTCTAAACCAAATCTTTGGGAATACCACAACAACTTTTAAATTTATACGACCGGCGAATATATGTAGTTCGTCGCGCGGAAAACTACTATTTCGAGGCCATTAAAGTTGACACTACTGTCCAGCCCTACAAATTGTATTAAAGGACTATTTCGGATAAAGATGGTGCCCTTTGGCAGGGGCCAATATTCTCCGAAAAAAGGGTACCACAAATGGGAACACAGGGCTGATTTGATGCAATTTCTCCCTAAGCTGTGGAGATGAAATGCATTTATTGGTCGTATTCCTTATATAGGGTTTAGAGACGAAATTTGCATTAAAACGGACAGCCACTCTCACGGTATAGAATTAATAGAGGACGCTGCTAAATTTGGAAGAAACTTGTAGTTGTTGTTATGGCACCAGAGAAAGGGGGACCTTAAACGGTTCTGTATGTCCGTTCTGGATGGCGAGAAAATATAAAAAATATACCATAGTTGATGTTAGTAATTACCCTGTCGGAAGCGGTAGCAGGAGTACTTGCTATTCAAAATAGTGGGACCAGGAACGGGATGGAATATTTTCGATAAGAGGAAATTGGAACTACGGAAATGCTGATGCGTTGGTATTAGTTGATGGTGGTAAAGAGAATTAAAATTCTGTTAATCGAGTGATATAGGAATCCCAATGTCTTTTTGAAAGATGTGCCTCTGTAGACCTTATGTATGAAAGGTGCAAATGGTGTGGTCTAATTACCACAAAAAAAGAGGAAATCAGGAGAACTAATTTTCTTACAATCCAACTTTTTTTCTACTCAAAACGCCAATTGATTCCTAGAATTATTAACCTCATATGATTGGGCTAAATTGAGAAACGTTTCTTTAATTAATAGTGGACAGCCTATACGGATATACGAAAAGGAACTACAGAGTTAAAAACGGGGTTCAGGATCCCACTCCATTACCCAAATCAGAGGCAATAGATCAACTAGTGCATTCTTCCACTTAACCAAACACGATTTAAGTAACTGAAGGACAGAGAACATTAAATTTTATGGATCTTTTGGTTATTTAGATCAAGGTTCAAGGTGGGAAATGGAGTCTAATTTTCAAAGATATAATTATAAGTCCAGCGTTGATGTTTACTGTTCTGAAAATTTACCACTCCATGATTATCTTTAGCTTGTTATTCTTAGGATAAATATAAATTAAGGCGAATCTCCCTCTTCCCTAGTTACTGTAGAGCACTGCGGCGCGCGAATAACATTAAACGATCTTCCGTGATCAGCAAATCCAGCCTTGCATCGTCGTTTTCGCCTGGAGAGAAATCACTGCAGGTATTTGGAGATAGCATAAAATGTGCATCCGTTAATCCGAAGAGTTGCTCTACAGTGTAAGTTTCAAGAATGTTGATGAATCTTTTTAGACCTGATTAAGCAAAACATCTTCTTTTATCCCTGGATGGCTTACTCTGCAAAGGGCACGTTTTACAGTCAGTCGATCAAGAGATTACTATGTAACAGAGAATGGAAGCTATACCCCAGGCTCCAAAAGTATCGGTATACGCATTAATGCTCGGAAATGGTTATGATGAAAGTTTGGGTAATGTGCTCGATCGCAACGCCCCTATCTGAAATCTGAAATTTGTCTGAAGGAAGTGAATAATTAATAGGATCCACTGATATGAACTACTTAATAACAAAAGTTGGGGCAACTAGATTAGGTACACTATTAGGTTTTTCTGAGACCGAAAAATAACGTTACGGGGATGGCTTTGTGACAAGCTAGAAAAAATTATGATTATTTACTCTGCATGAACTTTAAAATAGATGGGCAGCTCTGATCCTGCTCAATCAGCCAGATAGCAGGAACTTCTTGGAAGTAAACAAAGATAGCGTGATGTCCCCATCGAACGCTTCTAGTATCACAATGAATCGACTAGACAAAATGTAGTTATATGCTCGGAGACTGAACAGGCACGGAATGTGAATGGGCATATACTTATAGCCCAGGTAAACGTTTAGACCTTATTTCCTAAGTGCTTCGCGGCATGAGCGTACTCTAGTGAAGGAAGATATTTATTTAATTCTAAATATTATCGATAATTTAATAACTACGGGCTGATGGTGTACCAGCTCGCAAGGTGCCGTCTCTCCTGGGGGGCCATTCTCAGTGGTTGGCCGCGTTTCAAATCTGACCGGAGCTATCTTTTGGGCGACACTCCAGGTAGCTGTTACAGAAGGAATTATCCAAATCCATTTGATACCATGGAAACCGACGGTGAAAACATGGACAATACTGGTGTAGAGAAACACCCCAGACTCAACCTAATTGGGTAGTATGTTTGATTGTTTGGTAGAGCTATGTATTGCGATAGTTTTTATATGAAAAAAGACTAGACCAGATTAGTGCTAATTATTCATGATGCTGAATCCATATAGTCAGTTGATATGGAGAATAGCCGTGCTCACGAACACAAGGTTAATGGAGAATACAAAGAAAATTTGACCTACTAGAGTTACATCAAAGCTATACTCACCAAGGATGAGATTCCTTGCATGAGGGCTGCATTTAATTTACACGTATGCAAAATAGTAAGATGACTAGAAATGCTCCAGATAATGAGATCAAAGCATTTGCTAGACATATTTTAGATAAGGCGAGATCCTTAGTTAATACCCTCGAATATTTGAGATTTAATCCTTGGAGATAATTATGCTCTATAGCTCAAGCAGAACATAGTCAATTCACTATATCTGAACTAACTGACCTTTAACTATAATGATGTACAACTGCGACAGATCGCAACTCACTAGCTATCATGAGTGATGTTAATCGTGACGACAATTGAGAACTTAATGAGGATGATTTTTAGTGATAGAGTTATGGAAACCTAGTTCTCCAAGATACGTTTTTGGATCTCAGATTAATCAAAACCTTAATTTCAACTACAAAGATGTAGTCTCAACAGGCTTATTTGGGAATCTAGGGTTTCCGATTAAATCGAGGCCTAGTTCATTGCTGACTTCGCTGGTCCATTGAGAGGTTCGCTACATTCATACGTTTTATTAGAGGAAGGCGCGGCAAATACCATTTTATCAAAACAATGGATTCGGCTACAAAAGAAAAAACTTACATTATGGACCTCATTGGAACTGATTCCAATCCTAACGCTACATATCCAAGGATTATTCCTAATGTAAACTGATTTAATAACCAAAACAATTGAGAGAACTCTACACCACTGGCTTAAAAAATCAGCATTACTTAAGATTAAAGACAATTACTTAAGTTATGATTTTGGATATAATATTAATTTATAAAAAAGGTTGGAGTCAATGCCTAAAAGTATATTACACAGGGCAAAATTTGCTGCCTTAAGTGGGCTTCCTGGGGAATGGATCCAGAAAAACCAATTTCAGCTGACTACTATTGGTTACAGTCCATTAATTACAACTAAGTATTGGTATATCCTTTTAAATAACTAACTTAATAAATTGATTATGAAAATATATAAAAAAATAACTACGGGTATTAAGCTATTTTGGATATTCAGTTATTGTTTTCACGGTTGATTGAAGGAATTCCTTGAAGTAGAGGCAAACAAGTGGGTTTTTGAAAACACCTCTGTTTACTCTATATAAGTAATGCTTAATTTATTCTTAATATCTTTAATAACAGAATAATGTGAAACTTTCGTAGAGGCTGGTTTTTAGCTTCCAGCTATATCAGATGATCTTACTGGAAACTTTTGAACACCAACCTCAGAAACTGTTGGTTTAGAACAAAATCTTTTGGAGCGTGTGATAACAAGTTTTCTTGATATATGTCGGATAGCATTATACGGCAATTAGCAGTGGCAATCTTCTATAGAAAAATGGCATATGCTCCTGCGATTTTGATGAAGAAAAGGAAATCTCCTTCATCGGGCAAGCTACAATTTCTTTAGAGGACATTTTTATGTTTTGAAATGTCAAATGGTGGAAGGGGGGCGTTCCTTTAATTGATAAGTTTTAACAGAGATTCAGGCGAGACTTTAGGATTACGCAGAATTACTTATGTTTCAAAACTATTGAATGGTCGTTAAAAGGATATGACTGAGCAGCCAGCACTATTGCCAAATTACTTGGACTAACGAAAGAGGGGTAGAGCTTACAAAAGGCAGCCGTCTTGCACTTAGAAGTGAAGCGGAGTTGTATTCAGTATGTGGGCCGAAATGTGTTGCTACCACTCAAGAAAATTATGGACATGGGATTATTTTAATAGCATTGCTTCCGGAATATGCTCCAAATTCCTTCCTTAGAAGAAGACACAGCGAGGTTATATTGCTATTACCGCTTGTGTGGTTGCAAACAAAGGCGTGCTTTCGAGTTTTTTTATAGTCCAAGATATTGCAATACGGCTAAAGCGCCTATAGGTTGGGGGAATGCCTTTCCTAACACAAAACTTGATAGATGCTATGAATTTATAGATGGTGATCTCCGGTAATGACCGACATTTCGTGCCAACGACCCATAGTTGATAGAGATAAACGTTTCTATGCCAGTATTATTTATTAACCGTTCCAGAGGTGAGAGGGGAGTCCTATTATTTACAGAGGTAGACCCAAGGTAATTCTTTCCGCGCCCCTTTTAATTAATTTTGGATGGGCAAAATGGTATCTTTGAACATCAGGGTGGGAACTTTAACAGGTTATTATATGAAGAAAACACTTGATGAAATCACTGCTTCCCAGTGAAACAGTACGGGTAATCCTATTTAAATGCACTAATATATTATATTTTATAGGTATGCTGAAATTCTGTTAAATTTTTGCTGAAGCAAAAAATGAACTACTCAGGACCTAGTGACGAAATATATGATGCCATATTAAATGAACTAGAGCAAGAGGTGGAGTTCCTCTTTTAAGTGGATTAGATCAGGTTCTTTGAAGGAGAGAAAATTGAAATGAGCGCAGAGGCGAATTGGCTTTTTGAAGGGAAGGAGATATTGGGATTCTCTTAAGGGTGGGAAAACAGCAGTTATACTTTTCACAACCTAGGAGCAATGAAATAGAGGAATAATAACAACGTTTTCACATATTACTCGTCAAACCTGCTTATAGAGGTAAACGAACGGGTTTATGAAAAGCATACTCTATTTTGGCCAATCCCACAAGTAGTACTATTGATAGAAATTCAAAAAAGGTCACGCACAAATCCAGGGATGGTAAAACAGTATTTAGTGGTTAGTTTTGTTTATTTAATTTATGGAATACCTGGAGCCAGTTTTTGGGACTTACTTAGGCGGTTAAATCTGCTTAATGTCTTAATCGATGTCTGGACAATATCTCGATAAAAATAACATTAAAGAAACATTTTCCTTCCTTTCTAAGGATTTTAGGCATCTAATTGCTTAGTATTTTTTGTAAAGGATTCATAACAATAAAATATATGTTTGGCATTTAATTTAAAAAATCAAATTTCAATTACATCGTGATATTTGTTTTTAAGAAAACTTTATATTCTTCGTATTGATGGGTTGTTATTTTCTTGGGTAATGATAAAGTGGCTGATACTTAATTGCTGGAGATATTAATAAAGAATTGTTATACAATATTGGGACAGTAGTGAACGAACATAATTTGGGGGGGGAGACCATGAAGGAAAGACTCTTCACAATGAAACGGCTTATTTTGAATATTTTATATAATGGAGGAGGAGTTGCATTGGTGGATTCTTGAATGAGAGGTTTTACCGACATTTATTTCAGCTCTATTTAAATCCAATAAAAATAATATTTAAAGAAGGGAATCTAACTTTTAAGAGATGTTTACAAGGATATTTCTGGGTTAAAAGGGAATTACGGGTTCTTTTACAGGTGTTTCACAATGGTTGGATCTTAATGGCAGATGGAACGGCTTGATATTTACGCTTTGTAAATCAGGACTATTTACATGACCCAATAAAAGGCGAAATAGAATATAATAAATAAAGGAAATAACTCCCAAGGGGTACCAATTTTTGAAGAAAGAGCAAAGAATATGGACTAGATCTACCTCACTATTCAACTCAGCCTCTTTTTATTGGATTACGATAAAGGACGGGGATCTTGGACATGGTTTCTTATCAATCATGGATGGAAACTATATCCGATGTTGTAATAGGAGTGGCAGTATTTGAACGTGAATCTTGATTATCGTTTGGTAGTGAGCGACTTATATTGAAATGATTAAGGGAACGTTTGGGACGTTACAAAAACAAGGGGAATTTAAGAATAATATTGATCGGTTTTTGGTTTAGGCTTGGCAATAGGAGACTTAATAATGATGGTTGGCCTGATATTTTGGGTGGAAATATTATTCAGAAAAGGACCACCATATGTATTCTTAATTAAAAAGACGGGGACTTTTCTAGAAGTTCATTAATGAAAGTACTGGTCTATCTCCAATTCTTCAATGGGAAATTGATATTTCAGATTTTTTTAAAACGATGGCTGGCTTGATTTTGTTTCCTATGGATATATGTCCAGAGTCGCAACTATGATATTAAACTAGTATGAGTGGGTATGGAATCCTAGAAAGATTTTATGAGGCATGTTAGTTTGGATTACATCATCAAAATATATGTATTAATACGTTGCAATTAAATAATGGCATAGCTTCAAAAATAAGGACAGCCTTTTATTCTCGGATATTTGCACAGATTATCTGGAGTTTCAAGTACAGATTGGAGTTGGGACACCACTATTATTTGATATGGATAAATGCGGATTTTAAGGATTTTGTTTTGTTTCAAATGGTATTAACGCCGATTTTAGAAAATAATTGATTTTCTTACTATAGAAAGAACAACAAGAAAAGATAAATTCAATTAAAAAAGAAGGGAAGGAAATTTGACCAAAAAAGCCCTATGTAGAAGAATATAAATGGGATCATATTGCCTAAACGAGAAAAGAACTAATTATTTTTATAAAAACAACGGGGATTAACGTTTAGTAATAAAAAAGTCTTGAATGGGTAGAAAATTAGCTGCTACAAATTCTAATGGCGCTGCATACGCTGATTTTGACAATACGGTGATAAGGATATGTAGTGAATATATGTAGACAGTTAGATCTTTTAATATATAGAACAATATTTCTGAGCTTGGGTTAGGAAATTATTTAAAAGTTAATTAAGTGGACCGACAGAATAAGATAGGCTTATAGGGACTAGGTAATAGTTAGAGCAAGCAGGTGATGAAAAGCAGATATTAGAGCAGTCATTATAACTGGGGTTTCAATCTTCGTGAGCGAAGTTTTTGCATGTTTGGATTGGGTCAACATAAAACTGATAAGTTGTTAAACAGTATTATGGCCAGATGGGAAATACAATTGCTACAAAACATCAATGTAAATCAAAAACTATTAATATAAACTATAGCCCGAGGGGCAAAAATCGAAAATAATTTCAAAATTGAAATGAGCATTCAGAAACTATTTAGGGACAGGTAACGAAACATCTAACAATAGTTATCACCATCTAAGAAAATGATTTAATGATTTAATATGAAAGTTTGTTGCCTCACAAAATGTGATATCAAGCTGCGCTTAACTGCAACTCCACCTTCGAGATGATCGTATACGTCGCTCTCTGCTTTTTATGCTCTCTCTGGGATATCCTGTGAGAGCCCTCTCTATGCTTCCTTATACTACGAAAAGTATATCTCTCTACTTTTTTGAATCAAGAATAATGTTTGGACAGGATAAAAAATAGTGAGGATTTTGGAAGCCATATTTTTTGACGCTAAACACTGACGGATATTTGGATTTTATGTAGGTTAGTGGAGGTCAGTAAATTCGAAGTGACCCAAGTTGAATTACAGGAACAGATTATACTTAAATGACGGTAAAGGGCAATTTTTTAAGCAGTAAATTCATTGCCTCAAAATGGCATTTTCTAGTGGGTCTTGTGTAAGCCCTATGACTTTGGACAAGTGATGGGGATTATAGATTATTTGTAGCGGGTAGGTTGACCCTGGAAAATCCTTTTCTGCAAACAAAGTACTCTATACGAAATGATTCAATAAAAAGGACAAGGTTACTTTTTTACGATGTTACCAATAAAATTAGCTCCCGAGTTAATAAGTTAGGACTAATTACAGATGCCGGTATGGACAGATGTGACAGGAGATAATCTAAAGGATTTAGTGATAGTTGGAGAATGGACACCAGTAATGCATTATTAAAAATAATAAAACAGTTTTTACAAAACTATAACAAGTTACCTTCTCTCTTGTCAGAATACTGGGTGGGTGGAATGTATAACTCTTGCGACATGGACATGACGAGATATGGATTTAATTCAGGGAATTGAGATAAACTTATAAAGTTACAAAGCTAAGCAGGAAATCCTTTTGAAAATATTTGTCAAAGATTTATGATTAAAAACAAAAAACACTTGATTATTGTGTTGAGTTTATTCTGGATAAAGGAATAAAATTCCACTTAGAGGAAGAGAAATGTAGCTCAAATCAAATGCGCTTTTATAAAGAAAAGTCCCGTCTTTATAGCGATTTGTTATCTGCTACATTATCAGATGTTTTTTACAAAGAGGGATTTGGAACGGCTTGCATTATTAAAGCTTCCAATTTTGCAATTTTATATTGAAAACTTAGGGGATTGGGACAATTTAAGGTAAGTCATTACCAATTGCACAATTTTCTTCGGATAAATAAGAACTCTTATAGATGATTATAATCGGAAGGATGGTTATTAAAAGATATTGTAATTATGGGAAAATATGTATGGTTTTCCGAAATTGAACTCCTTAGAAAACGAGCTAGTAGGCATGCTATGCTCGGTAAGGGCAAGGTGATTTGAGCCTGTACTTCTTATGAAAGTTGGAAATTATATATTAAGGAGACTCAAAAGACGACATTTTTTTATGTCGGCGAGAGAGAAAAAACAGCAATTATTGTTGTTTAAAACAATGATAAGATTCAAATAATTACAATTGAGGATGATAAAAGTTAAAACTAAGGCACAAATTGGAAGATGGTGAAATTATATAGCGAGCAGATTATATAATCCTTTGCTGTGCGCAATATTTTTTCATTATTAATAACACTAATTGAGAGTATTTGGTGCTCAAATTCTGATTTCATTTGGTTTTCAAATGATTTGAAAAATGCATAGTGGATTAATTCTGGAATGTAGATGTATTGAGGCGAAGGGTAAAGATAGATACTGTTGTCAGGGGTATGGAATCTAATGTAACTCGTTTCCTAATTCAGATTGAAAACAATTTAAAGAGAGCTAAGGGATTGGTTACCAGTGAGATTGCTGGACAAGCTGGATGGATTTCGGGACGATATAATCAAATTTCAGCCGTATGGTTTTATAATTTCAACTATGTTAACCGATAGGAACAGTAAAAATTTCGAAGATATTAATCATAAAATTTCATAAAATGTGAAAAAAAAATTTTTAACAGTACTGTCCATTGCCGTAATGTGTGTTAATTGTTGCGGATTATGGACAGTCTAAAACAGAATCGACGGTCTAGTAGATTTCAGCTTTAACCATATTAAGGCCTTATCCTGAACAACCATTGCATTGTCTTGCCACGGGGGTTGTAAGAAAGTGGAGGCTTTAGCCTATTATTTGAAAATGAAGCTTTTGCGGCGGGAACGATCCGGTAACCTGCATAATACGCCGGTAATGCGCGGCAAGGCCCATTTATTACACCGGTAAAGGAAGTTGACCCGGAATTGAGAATGCCCCTTACAAAAAGTTCGAAACTTTCAAAAGGACCGAAATAGAACTATTGACCAAATGGGATACGACCAAACAGGTGCTAATGGGGCAGCACTTGGGCCTATTTACCCTTACAGAAAAAGTAGAAATTCCGGGAAGCACACGCAATCTTGCAGGTTATTTCTGCCATGATTCGGAAGGGTTTCATTCAAAGATGATATCGACACTCTTATTTTTGAGGACCTTGGATAATAACGACTTGGAGCCAAGTCTTCCCGCAGAAGTCCAATTATTATAGCAAGAAGGCTTGCGATGGATATACCGGACTCCCACAAACGATTCCTTATTTTACTTGATTTATACTTGGAAAGAATTTCACTATTGAAATTTGGGTAGACGAACTTTTGTCCCAAGGATGGGTATGGTGAAAAAGTGGGCAAGTTGGGTGGCTGGACCAGGCCCGTTATGCAGATTACCAAAGGGGTATGAAAGCGATCGTTGGCAGGACTATGGTGGCCAATAATTCCGAGATTGGGTCATTAAAGCCACTTACCAACGATATTGCCTACGACCAATTTTACTATTTGGCACATTGGGCCGGTGATCTGTTGACAGCACGCCATCGGTTGACCAACATCATCTGCCAACGGCTTCCACAGAAACACCATGAATAATGCGCTGAAGGTGGAAACAGATGACGAAGCGTTTAGGGTAGCTGCGGTGTAGACAGGGTAATACCACATTTTGAGGTATGCGGCAAAGCACCACATTGGTGTGTACAATGCCATAGCCATACCTATGATCCCTATTTAAACAGGAATATTACAATTTAATGGCAATTTTTTTAACAATACCAGAGGATGAAGATTACTTCAGAGCGATGAAACCAACCTTAAATTATTATACTCCAGACCAAAAAAAGGAGATAAAAAAAACATGAGTGGATTGGAATTTTTCCAATTCACGGACAAGTCCCAAAAATCCGCTGAGAATATCAAATTTCCTCACCTACACGAGCCCATTATACCATTTTCACATTTAATAAAAAAATTCAAAAAATGGCAAATGTCGAAGAAAGACTTTCACTTAAGCGGATAATGGTTCCTGTATAACCTTCATATGATATATCTATACCCAAGGGGCCAAATTTTATGTACCTAAAATATTCCTCTGGGAATAGACGGAAGCCCACTATGGAACCGATAAAGGAAAGAGGACAGTGCTCTGAGGGTGAAAAAATTTTATCCCAGTTTGTTCGTCAAACAAAAAAAAACACTGGCAACCATTCGTAAGAAAGATTCCCGTTTAAAAAAAAAATTGACGAAAAAAACTAAAACCTATATATGGGTAGGAAGCTAACAATAAATTTAATCATCTCGTCCAAATCCGCCCTGCGGATATTTACATGGTTTTGCATTTTTCTTCCGATATTTGGGGCCAAGAAGCTTTTTCCTAAAGGGGGGGAGTATAAGGTTTCCATGAGGAATTCCCCTATTAGGAATTAATTAAAAAATTTTACGGATTCTTTCTACAGCTTCCCTTGCCTTAATTAATTTGTTGGTTTTGGGGGAAAAAACCCGGGATTACAAGGAAAAAAAACGGGGGGGACTTTACCCCCCAAGTTTTTTTTTTGGGGGAAAGGGGCAGTTTTGGGCTTTATTGAATCCTTCTTTTCTCTTTGAATT